>Ga0272442_10003414_pt1 | contig 22313 bp, 21 predicted proteins | sample SSMForm2O_FD_200262 | JGI IMG/M metagenome (GOLD analysis project Ga0272442, IMG submission 200262) | Marine sediment archaeal communities from Little Sippewissett salt marsh, Falmouth, MA, United States - SSM-Form-2O | ecosystem: Environmental > Aquatic > Marine > Wetlands > Sediment ...
CAGATACCGGATGATTTTTTCACGGATCTTTCTGACAGTGTCTGTATGCGGCAATCCGCTGATGATCCGGTCGACATATTTTTTCTCAAGAATGATTTCTCGGCTTCTTTGAAAGTTGATGTCGTATACCCAGCCCAGCTGCAGCAGCCTGAAATCATTCTGATTGCGCATGTCGCCGGTTTTCGCAATGCGGCCCGCCAGAATATCCCGGCACATATCGGCGGACATACCCGGTTCCGGCGGCAGGTCCATTTCCACTGTATCGTTGGTCACTCCGGCGGATTTTTCCTGATAATATTGCATCATGACTCTGTATATATCGATCTTGTCCGCATCCCGGAGCAATTTTGAAAAGAGCCGGTTTCTTCCGGTCATCGCGTCCGATATCCGGAAACGGTTGTGATTGGCAATGGCCGTAAGAATCGTCCGGACAGATGTTCTGTCCAGGTTTTTCAGCACATCCAGCTTCCCGAGGATACGGACGCCCAGCATGGCATGGTTTACCGACTTCCGGTCGACGAATGTGCCATACTGCCGGTATTGTTCAAAACGCCCCACATCATGAAACATGGCCGTGATTTCCGCCAGACGGAGATCACTTTCATTCAGCCCGAGGCTGGCACCCACATCCAGAATTGCCTCACATACACCTGCAGTATGTTCATTTTTCAGATCAATATTTCTCTGCCGGTCAGGATCCGGCATGACAAATCCTCTGATATAATCTTCAAGCCATCCTTTTAATGTATCTCTTGCGCTCTGATCAATCATATCGCTTCCATTTGTCAATAATCTTTTCCAGCATATCATCGTAACGGTCCGTCATCACGGACCAGTCAAACGGACGTATATAACGGGCCCAATCTTCTTTTTCCGGCATGACGGAATGTTTCATCGCCTCCCTGATTCTTTTTACCAGTTGAGGCATTGTCCGGTAATACAAACGGCGGCACTCCGGCAGCGGAAAAAGATCCGGGTAGGCCAGTCTCGCGGGAAGAACCGGATAGCAGCCGCAGTATACCGCCTCGGCCACACTGATACCAAAAAAATCCTGCCTGGCCGTCACGGGAATGACGTCGGAACGCCACAGCCACCGGGCATATTCAGCAGGGGAATCAACAAATCCAAATTGTATGACACGCCGGCCCAGACGCTTTCCGGCCTCATCAAAGATACGCGGGTGCTGTTTGAAGTTCGCTCCAAGAACAGCCACCTCGAAATCCGCTCCTTCATCGGCAAGCATCAGCAGTGCCTTGAAAAAATCATCGGGATTTTTATCATACTCCCACCGGTGATTCCAGAGAACCAGAGGTTTCCTGTTGGACCGCATTCGGGCCGGCTTCAGCCTGCCGAGCCGGGACAAATCCAGCCCCAGGGGAAGCACATCGCTTTTCTTTTGCAGCACGGCGATATGTTCATGACTCCTGAAACCCGGAAACTGACCCAGGAAAGCCGGCAGGGCGTCAAAAAAAGTTCTGTGATGAAACAGTGAATTGAACAGAACGACATCCGCGGCCATCGCGGAAGCAAAATTGATAAAACCGTAATGCTGATCCCTGTCCTGCTGCACATCCCGGTCCGCAGGAGACCAGGGGTAACAGATCTGATTCTCATGAAAATAGAATACTACCGGAACGGACCGGATGTGATGACGGATCATGGAAATGAATATGGTCAGATCCATCATATCCGTTGCAAGAATCAGATCCGGTGCGAGGCCGGAGTGCAACAACTTCCGGGCAAGTGTAATACCGCCACCGTGCATCCGCCATTTCCAGTGCTGCCCCGGCATGGTGAAAAGGGTAATATCATGCCTGCTTCCCGCGGCATATCCGTCCGCCCACGCTTTGTGAGATCCCGTATAAAAGGGCTCAACCAGTGCAATTTTCATGTTTTTCCCGCGCGGATATCACAAAGTAATAAAAAACTGAAAATGCAACAAACACCATGCCTGTGACAAGCACAGGCGTCGGTGATTCATCGGGCAGCAGCCACCAGCTGAACAGTGTGCCGAAAACCGGGATGAGAAATTTCCACAAGTTTAATTCCGACACCCTGACACCCGGCTGATGAAGCGCATAAAACCAGAGTGAAAAAGCAGCCGCTGCAATAAAAACCAGCCAGGCAGCAGCCAGAAAAAATGACCGGTTCAGTGTCCATTCCGGAAATCCTTCGACGGGTATGGATATGATAAAAAGCATCGTACCGCCCGCGAACAGTTGAAATCCGTTCAAAAGAAAAGGATCCAATCCCCTGGATCTCGACACAATGATATTGCCACAGGCGGAGCTGCACGATGCCAGGATCAGCATCATGATGCCGACAGTCTCATAAAAACCGATTCCCGACCACGGCCTGCGGCTGAGACTGATGAGAACAACCCCTGCCATACCAAGACCAATGCTGCCTGCCTTGCCGGCCGTCATTTTATCGCCGTGCTGCATCCGGTGGGCCATTAGGGCGGCAAAAAGCGGTGAACTCCCGACAACAACGGCACCAACCGCACCAGGCACCCTTTGAATTCCCATATAGAACAATCCGTAGAGAATAAATGTCTGAAAGAAAGCAATTTTCAAAGAAGTGACAAAAAAGCGGCCGCTGATACGGGCGCGCTTCATTCTGCGGACGGACAATGCAATGACCAGAATGCCGGAGAGCGTGAAGCGGAATCCCGCGAATCCCAGAGGTCCGGCATACTGAAGACCGAATTTGACAGCGGCAAAGGCCGTTGACCATAACAGGCAGGCGGCCACACCGGGAACGGCCGTCCTGCAAATACCGGAATGCCGGTCATCACTGCATTCCATGGATGCTCATTTCAATGATATATCCGGCGGCCAGAAGCGCATCCGTAAAAAGGACCACCCCCACATTCAGTGCCTGGGCCGGCAGCAGCTTCTGATGATCATTGTAATGCACGAGGGTGATGAGACAGGCCCTGACAGCCATGGGCATTGTCAGCAGGGCGACCCAGGTTGTCCTGGGAATTGGGAAAAAAACAGGATTGAACAGTATCAGCAGATACACGGCAGCAAGCACGCCGGCATAGACAACAGCACTGCGCCTTTTCCCGAGCAAAATGACCAGATGACGTCTTCCGCCCCGCTGATCCGCATCGGCGTCGGGAATCTCATTTAAAAAAAGCAGCAGCACTGTCAGCAGCCCGGGCGGTACGGACAATGCCCAGATATCGGCGGACAGCGTGCCCCGCAGGCTGAAGTAAACACCAGCCACCACCAGGGTGCCGAGTGTCACTCCGGCCGCCAGCTCACCCAGAACCCACCGGGCCAAATGGGTGGTGTAAAAACGGACAGCCAGCGCGGCAGGTATCATGATCAAAAGAAGCGGCCATCCGCGGATGAGCAAAAAAACAAATCCCACCGCGCCGGATACAATCATCGTTCCGTACGCGGCCATGCGAACAGCGGCGGGTGAAGTGAGGCCTGCCTGTAACAAACCGCTGCCCCCGCTGAAAGGGGTGCGATTCGTATTGCTGTCGATTCCGGAATTATAATCCGACAGTTCATTGAACAAATTCACCGATGCATGCGCGGCGATGACGCCGGCCAGAAGCAGGACAACATGCAGGTGCTGAACAGGACCGGCTGAACGGGCCGCAGCGGTTCCGACAGCCACAAGTGCCACCGAAAGCAGCAGGAAAGGTCCTCTGGTCTGCCGGAACCAGAGTGAAAAACAGCGGAATACGGCATGCGGCGTCATGCGTGCGTTCTCCTTTCTCATGGATAAATCCGGCACTCCTCATGCAGCTGAAGATGTGTATTTTAAGCATTTCTGCCAAAAAACCAAAGCAATTTTTCCCGGCCGGCGGATGCCTTTCAGGGAAAACGGCACGATGCATGGAGCTGCTTGACTTCATATCACTTTCTGGTTATATTGATGTGATCAGGGAGGCACTTCGAATGGAAAATAAAAATCGAAAATTAATCGTAATGGGTGACCGGGTTCTCATCGAGATCGATTCCGGTGAAGAAAGAACATCCGTGGGACTCTACCTGCCGCAGACAGTGACCGACAAAGACTCCGTTCAAAGCGGATACATCATCGCCACAGGACCGGGTACTCCCCTTCCGGAACCCAATGATCTGGACAACGAACCCTGGAAATCGTCCGGAAATGAAGTCCGTTACGTCCCCATGCAGGCACAAATCGGCGATTATGCGCTTTTTCTCAAGAAGGCCGCCGTTGAAATCAAGTATAACAAAAAAACATACCTTGTCGTACCCCAGGCCGCCATTCTGGTGCTGCTACGTGATGACGATATTCTGTCCATGGAAAAATAGAGGCCCCTCTTTTGCAGGAAACCCTGACACGGAAAGAACTCGATGAATTGATCCGGTCTGTTTTTTCACCCCGGCCGGGTGACTGCAGGCTCGCCATTCTGGTGGATTTGCCGGATCACACAGCCCCGGACAACGAGAACTGGATGCGCCGAAGGACACTGGCGGCGGAGTGGCACAAGGCACTCTGCGCAAGGCCTCCGGCTCCCGTCGAAGAAGTGCATCTGATCCTGTATCCAAATATTCACAGCAACAATGCCGACCTGCCGGAACAGGCCTTTTTGTTCGCGTCACCACCCGGCGAACCGCTGCAGCCGGAAACATTATCCGGCTGTGCAGCCCGGGAAATGACTGCATTGCTCGGTGATCACCCCCTGATCATGGCCATCACCGAATTTTCCGCCACGGCACCACTCAAAATTCTCGCCGCCCGGTTCGGGTTCCGGGCCGCCACCATGCCGGGATTTTCTGCTGCCATGATTCCCGCTCTCCGCCTGGATTACAAAGACATCAACCGGCGTGTCGTACAAATAAAAGCCTGTCTCGACCCGGCCGACGTCATGGACATCTCCTTCACGGTGGACGGGAAAGACACCCATGATTTTCATATTGACCTGCAGAACCGTCAGGCCCATGTTTCCGGAGGGCGTTTTCCGGATCCCGGCATGGCAGGAAACCTGCCCAGTGGAGAATGCTATATCGTACCCTATGAAGGCGAAGGCACTGTCGCGAGCCGGACACATGGCATCCTGCCTGTTCAATTTAAAGATGAAGTGGTTCTGTATCAGGTTCATGAAAACAGGGCTGTTCGTATTCTCAGCAAAGGTGTGTTTTCCCGGCAGGAAAAAAAGAAGATCGAAAAAGAACCGGCCTATGGCAATATCGCGGAAATCGGTTTCGGCGTTTTAAGGGATTTTGGTATTCAGCCAGTGGGGGAAATGCTGCTGGATGAAAAACTGGGGCTTCACATCGCTTTCGGGCGCAGCGATCACTTCGGGGGCACTACCGGTGTCAGAAATTTCACCTCTCCGGAACAGGTGGTGCACATTGACCGAATCTATATCCCCGAAATCCAGAACCGTATCCATGTGGATGAAGTCGTCGTCAGACATAACAGAAGCCGCAGTCGCACGATCATGCGAAACGGTCAATACACGATTTTCTGATAAAAAAATCCCCGGCTGAATTTTACCTGCCGGGGATTTTAAATGAACACTTCCTGTATCACCGGATTTTCTATTCCCTGTCCCTCATCTGCTCTTCAAGTTCCATGGCGTCTTCCCTGGCCTTTCGTATTCTTGCCAACGCCTGCAGGTACCGGTTGGTCGATTTGATTTCGATGGCTTTCTTAAAATAATATTCGGCCGTGTCAAAATCACCCTCCATTTCGTAAGCCAGGCCCAGATCGTAATAAACTGCGGGCATTTCGGGATTTTCCAAAACAGCGGCCTTCCAGGTTTCCATGGCTTCCGGCCACAAGCCGGCCCTGGCGAATTTCGCACCTTCCGCAATCTGTCCGGGACCGGATTCAATGTAACGGTTTTCTGTAATGTGGTGGGGAGCGATCTTGCGGGCAAACGCCTGGCAAAGTGTTTTGGACAGGCTGCTGAGAATTTCCCCGTGCGGTTTCAGATTTTCCTGGCTGGTGGAACTGCCGCCGAACAGCGAATTGCGTTCATTCTGACTGTCATAACTCCTTGAATCACTGTACGCGGCAAGAAGCCGGCCGGTCTCCACATCGACAACGCGGAAATTGATGCCTACAGTGCCCTTTCGGACCCAGTACGGTTTCTCCACCCAGACTTCCTCGATGATTTCCTTGCGTACTTTCTGGACCTCACCGGTTTCTTCATTTTTTTCCTGGACGATTTCATATCTGCCTGTTTTTCTTTTTTCCTTGACCTTTCGGATCAACCGCTTGTCCGGTTCCACCTCGTATGTGGATACTTCGCCGAATATCAATGCATCCACGCCCAGAAGGCGGCCTACCTGCACGGCCGTGGCCTCATCCACAATGCCGGCCATGGCCAGATTCTGCTCTTCCATAATCCGGCGCAGTTTATCCCGTTCCAGGATGTCGAAGTGTTCCGTGTCAAGGACATACGACTGAAGCAGCGTGGCGATTTGAGTGCCTGACCGGTCCGGCCCCTGAAAGTCAACGATTGCCACAGTCCTCACACCGGGCAGATGGATTTCCGCCGGTTTGAGCACCTGCACAGAGACAGACGATGTTCCGGCACATGCCATCATCATCATCCACGAGACCAGAATAAAGAATGCGATTTGCCTGTTTTTCATTTCCTTCTCTCCGGTATGCTTTATCTTTTATATCATGCAGTCCTTGCCGCCGCCGGCCGCTACAGACCCAAACGTGCTTCAATGGTAAAATACTGAGCCGAATACTCAATAAAACTGGGATAATAATGAATCAATCCGGACACCTCAAACCTGGCGGATCGTGATATCGGAATGGCCAGGCCCATACCGCCGATAAATCCCAGTTTAAAATTACCCGATTTATTGGCAAGGTAATCATAACCTTCCAGACCACGATACGCAATTTCGTACCCAAAGTCAAATATCATACGCTGATTATAATGTTTTTTGCCGAGGAACTGCAGATTCCACATGGTCCATTCCGCCTTGATGTCCTGGGATGCATAAAAAAACCGGACCGCAATGTCCCAGTCATTTTTAAAACGGTTTCCGATCATCCCGCCATATCCCACCGTTGTATTAAAATAGTCCCTCAATTTTCCGGTGGGTATCAACACGCCTAAGAACGGGCCCAGGTACTGCCCCGTGGGGTCCCGTCTCATCAGAAGCTGATAACTCGCTTTGGTGCTGGTCTGCCCGTTCTGGCGCCCGCCCGGATCCTCCTGGACACGCAGTTTTCTGACCTGATCCCCCACTCTGAGAGAAACGAGGGGAGCGCCGTCTGCAACCTGAATTCTGGCCATGTCACCGCGTGCATGGGTGACCTCGGCGAATGTCAGTTCCACCCATACATCCTCCTCAAGACGGAGTACGGAGAGAATGTCACCCTTTTTGATATTGTTGTTTCGGCCGCCGCTGATCACTGCGGCAAGACCGTTGCTTTCAATGATCTTGAAGCCCTGTCCGTACAGCGCCGGCACACACAGCATGATTCCCATCAGTATCGTGAAATGCCGCTTCCGTAACGGACGGATTGTCCCTAAGACTGTTTTGAATTTCATTTTCCCACCCTCATACAGTACCGATAAAGAGAAATAACCGATAATCCGCCTTCCATGTATTGATTTCAGCCAAACCGGTAGTGCTTTTTTACATCCCTGATTATTTTCCAGGTACAGGACATGCCTGCGGGAAACGTTACAAAATCGCCCTTTCCCACATGAACCGGTTCACCGTCGGAAGGCGTGACCACCACATCCCCCTCCAGAAAATAACACGTCTCTTTTTGATCATAAGACCATGGAAATTCTGAAGTTTCCTTTGTCCATACCGGCCAGCTGAAAACACCCATTTCCTGAAGTGTGGATTCATCCGGATTCTTTTCAATGTGAATTTTTTCCAATGGACACTCCTGTATATGATAATTCATTTGGTAAATATCAAACGGCACAAGGATACCGGCAATAAACCGATGACATTACTGTAACAAAGATCATGCCTAATATAAACAATTGTTTACTTGCATTCCACACCGGTACCGAACAGGGTATCTGTCTGAAACAAGCCGGTATGTTGAAGAGCAGCGTGATATTATCCGGAAGAGATGAAGGTTTCACAAGGAAACCGGCTGGAAATTTTATACCTGTTTGTCCACAACGTATGCGATCCCGATGCACTGTGTCAGGATTTTGCCGTCTTCTGAACGGCCAGTACTTCACCAAAATAAATCCGGTGATAATCTTTTTCCGGATACTGATTTTCAATGGCGGGGTCCAGAAATTGTCCGGGTTTCATATCATCCCAGTATATCTTTTGACATTCCAGCACAAGAGACGCCTCCTGAAAGCATGGTGCAGCCACCACCTGTGACGGCCCGGGTTTTAACCCGGCATCGGCGATTTTATCACCATGCCGGCCTGACCGCGACCCAAGAATCATGAGAGCCTTCTGAAACGCATCGGGAAAAGCATTGAGTGTAAATGTATCAAATGTCTCCATGAATTCGAATGTGTACCGTGTCGGCCGCACCACAACCTGTGCAAAAGGTTTTTTCCACATGCACCCCAGACTCCCCCATGCCACTGTCATGGCGTTGAAATTCCCGGCATGCCAGTCACCGCTGATAAGTGCCATCCACCGGCGCTCCCAAAGCGCATGAATGTGCACATGCAGTTCCGATGGATCTATCATATTTCGTTTCATCCAATTCACCCCCGATTCCGAACAACCGGCCGTCCCGATCATTTCCTCTTGACGGCCTGAAGATCAGTTAACATCCACTGCCCGAGGCCGAAGCTTTCGCGCTTCCCCCCCGGAGCGGGGACGCCAAAAAGGTACACAGGAACCGATTTGCTTCGGGAATCTCCGGTTATATCAGAGGTTTGAGGATCAGGTGATGATCATCACGATACGTCAGGAGGCGCTGAAGATCCATCAAACCATTGTCCGCCTGTTATTCCGGCACGGGAAGACTGATTTTCCGACCGTCTTTATCAGGGTGTCTTCTGTAAAGCAAAACCGTATGCCCTGTACTGCCCGCCGATTCACTGCCGGTCTTTTGTGTTATCTGTTCGACAAGATGGTCTTTCTGATCTTTGAACGCAACAAACCGGATTTTTATCAGTTCATGGCGGTTCAGTTCATCATCAATTTTCCGGATCACGCTCGCTGTCATCCCCCCCTGACCGATCATAACCACCGGCTCAAGACGGTTTCCCAAAGACCGTAAATATCGTTTGTTTTTTCCTTTCATGACACGATATACCTGTTTTCGTTCTCGCTATATTATCCGATTCAGAATTGCTCCGTATGCAGCATCACCAGGGTACATGCCTTCAGATATGCGATATTGTTTTCATCCAGCTTTGATTCCAGCGCGGGATTCTCCGTTCCCGGATTCAGAATAACCCGTCCCGGATTCAGGGCAACAATTCGCTCAATCATGGCCGTGCTTCTCTCCGGTCCGACATATACGGTCAATGTATCCACGGGAGTACGGATATCTTTCAAATCATGAATCACCGGTGTATCTTCAATAACATCCAGAACCGGATGAACAGGTATCACCGTATGGCCTTTTTTAATAAGAAGTCGTATCGCCTGATTCGAATATCGTTGCGGTTTCGGACTCGCACCCAGCACGGCAACGGTCTGTTTCTGATTCATTGCATGCCATCCTTTTCCTTTTGGCAATCTTCCCCGGTGCCCTTGACAAACACGACCGTCATGTCATCGTGCTGCGGAGCATCCCTGACAAAATGTTTGATGTCCCGCATAATGGTATGATACAGCTGGTCAACGGTTTTGTCGTGATACTTTCTGATCAGAGTCACAAGCCTTTCTTCGCCGAATTCTTCCCTGTGTATATTCATGGCTTCGGTAAAACCGTCTGTATAAAAAACCATCAAATCGCCGGCTTCCAGTGAGACTTCTTTCTGCCGGATCACCTTCCGGAATACCTCACCCCGCTCCAGTCCCAGTGCAATTCCTTCCGGTTCCAGCAAATGGCACCGGTCTGTTCTTTTCTGATAATACAAAACCGGATTATGGCCGGCCCTGGCATAAATAATGCTTTTCTTTTTATAATCCAGAATCGCGTAAAAAAGACTGACAAACGAATCCCTGTCAATGGTTTTATACAGCAGATTGTTCACTTTGACCAGCACATCGGCAGGAGACAGAATACTATCCGCGTGGGATTGTACAATCCCTTTGGTCAGGGTCATATAGATAGCCGCAGGCACACCTTTTCCGGAAACATCACCGATAACAATACCCAGCTTGTCCGGACCCAGATCGATGAAATCAAAATAGTCTCCGCCGGTCTCCTTGGCCGGAATGCACACTCCGGATATATCAAATCCCGGTATCGCCGGACTGGTCTTGGGCAGCAGCCGCATTTGGACCTGTCTGGCAATCTCGAGCTCCTTGCTCATTCTGACCCGTTCTGTGATGCGGCGTATATGGGCGGGTACCAGTTCCGCCTTATAAACAAAATGCTCCTTCCTGACAAATCCACGGAACATAAAAATCATCGGCAATGCCAGAAATGTCAACGCGATTATGCCATGAATCATGTGAACCGGGGACGCGCTTGTCACAAGCGGCACCGTCTGCATCACTCCCATAACGGTGAAATTGGCAATGAGGACTGTCAGGAAATCATACTTCCAGAAGACAAATCCCAGAAAGACCCCGATAAGGAACCATATCGTAAGGGCATGGAAAATGGGATAGACATCCAGATTGATATTCCAGAAGGAAGGCACAAAAAAGGCCCAGAGAACGGCACTCAACAGAACAGACAGGATTCTGTTTTTTAAGAATTGAAAAAATGAGAGATTGGTGAACAGCCGGAAAATGATTTCCGCCAGCAGGCTTCCGGTCACGGCAGCCAGGGGCGGGATGAATAAAGGACAGGAAGAGGTGATCAGGCCATGGTATCCGGTAATACCGGTAATACTGTTACCGTAATGAATGGCGAGCCAGAACAATACGGCAGTGATGCCGAGCAGTGTCAGTCCTGCACAATATCCCCGAAGGATGGACCATGCCAGATGAATGGTGCCGAATTTTCCATGAAAAAGTCCGTCAATGGCCCGGAACTTCTGCGCATGATCCTGTCTTCCAAGCGCCTCTCCCACGCTCCATGCCGTAAATCCGAAAAGAGACAAGAAGGGACGGATCACCAGAACCAGAAGCAGAAAAATGAAAAGAGCAACGCCATCGGCACTCAGTTCTCCGATACTGGTGCCCCAGGCATTCGAACGGAATCTGATCATCGCCAGCAGGATGGCACCAATCCATAAAATGGCAAACAGTATCATGCCGCGGCGGACTTCCACTTCACCTTCGTGATATTTTTTCAGAAAATATCCGAGAGAAAAAATACCCACCGCGCAGAGAATAAAAATCGAAACCACCGTATTCACAAATGCGATCGATCCGCTGAATCGTCGTATTTCAGTGGCATCCTTGTCCGGCAGATGAAAATCGATATGATAGGATCCCAATTCATCTCCCTGCACCCTCAGGGTCAGCTGTACATAGGATTCGTTGTACTGGGACCGTTTTCTCCAGCGGAATATATGGTCGGTCCGATATTCACCACGCTGTGTTGTAAATATATCCCTCTCAAACTCTTCAAGATTGAAATCGAGTTTTTCCAGAAAAGCCAGTGCGATGGACAAAGCTTCTTCCCGCGTCAGATGCGCACGATCGGGCCGCGGCCATTCTCTCTGTTCCGGAAACGCGTGATCGAAACCGACGATATCGCCGGATCCGTTGATCAGCACATGAAACTGCTGCTGGGGTGCGTTCCTGGGCAGGTTTTCAAAATAGATGACCCGGTAATAAAAATCATAACCATTCCGGTTTTTGTACCGCAACATCTGAACAGCGGCTTCATATCCGAATTGCTGCTGAAGATAGACGAACGCCTCCATATCTCCGGACATGACCACATTCACATGGTAGCGATCGATATCATACCCGCGCTCTTTTAAAAAAGTCTCGGCCAGTTCAACCGCCTGAAAACGGTCTATTCTCATATTGACCGCCCTGTACGGAAAAATCCCGTCCAGAAGGAAAAGAAAAACGCCCAATCCCATAAGCGCTCCGGCATACAGCCAGATATTTTTCAATCGAAGTCTTCTCATGGCATGTCTTTCCGGATTATAAAAGCAGTAAACATCCACCATCGCAGGTGGTGGCTTTGAAACTACCCGCAGAGCGGGGAGGCGAAATCCGGCACGTATCTGCCGATTTGTTTTCCGATCGGGAACCATCCCGATTCATCGGGATGGTATGAATATCAATGATAAATATCATCTTATACAACGTGGTTTTTCTCCAAAAGTTTCATAATTTCAAGGGGCTGACCCCGTTCCGGAGCGGACCGGAGACTCAGGGCACCGCTGGTGCATTGATCCACACAAACGCCGCATCCCATGCAGGTTTCCGAACAAATCTTTAATCCGTCATCATCCAGTTGAATGGCATCGAATACACAGACAGTGACACAATGACCACATTTCTGGCAAACCGGATCATCCACTGCAGCCACGAATCCCGAGGATGCCAGCATGGGGGTTCCGCACCGGTGCGCCTGAACCGCGCCGCAGCAGCAGGAACAGCAGTTGCAGATGGCATAAAAACGGTTCAGCATCGCATCCTTGAAAAAGGCATGGTGAACATGGCCGCGGGCGTGCTCGTCATGCAGGATACGAATGGCCTCCTTGCACGAAATCCGTCTCGCTTTTCGCGGATGATGTTCCTCGACAAATGCCGCCATGGGATCACCGATAATCAGGCAGACATCCAGGGGCTGACATGGATGGCTGCGTGCGGTACGGCACGGGCATTCCAGAACAACAATATGCTCCGGATTTCGGAGAATAATATCCCTGGCCGAGCTGTAAGGGATGACTTTTTCAAGGTTCACAATGTCGACATCACAGTCGATGGAAACCAGATTCTCCGCCTCTTTCAGGGGAACCACTTTGCCGTGATATGTATCTGCAAAATGTCGGGACAGTCGGTTCGGGGGACTTTCACTCCCCTTTGCTTTTCCACCTCCGAGACAAAACCGGTAGACCAATTTCATGAAAATGGGCCGCACCCATTTCAATAACGGCAGTTCACCCGTTCCGATCCGGATATACAGATAAGGCCATCGCGCATAGATATAGCCGTGAATCCAGTGCCAGAACGAGTACCCCCGGGTCCGCCGTCCCTCCCGGTAAAATGCCAGTGTGGAAGCTTTGATCAGCCGGCTGAATATGGTTTTTTTCATAAAGAACCCTTTTTCAGGAATTTTGCGTCCGCCTCCCGGCAGAAAGGAGACATCCACCACAGAAGGGGCATATGCGCCGAGGATGCAAAGGCATCTCCATACCGGCCAGCTCAGGCTGCAAGTCCGCCATTTTTTTGGGCGGAATCGATAATCCTGCCTTGAGCGGGATTTGAATATCAGTCTGCGACCGGCACACGATATTTCATAACGGACAGCAGCCGGTAACAACAACTGTTATTTGAAAGCGTCATTGAATATCACCTGCCGTATATTGAAACGGCGTCTTTGCATCCCCGAAGGATGTCATACGTGCCCGTATGCGCCCGATGCTCAACGGTGCGGAGCCCTCGTAATGATTATTGACATTGAGAAAAATCTCTTTGCCTGCGGCCAGCATCAAGCAGAGTGCCGGAACCAGCTGGTCCAGCTCGTTATCCCTGGGCGTCACAATGGTGTTCCACCGGTTCCTGGTTTTTTCTTCGATGCCATGCCGGTCCGGTCCGATCAACCGGATAATAATACGCCTTCCCAGAACAGTCCCGTAAGTCTCAAACAAGGGAAAAATCTGTGGCATGTAATATCCCTGAATAAAAACCGGATCAAGCCGAAGGCTTTGCAGAAACCGGAAATATTCCGTATTGATATAATTCGGATTGCGAATCTCTATGGCATATGAAAATCCGTCAGGACACGCGTCGATAAAAGGTCCCAGTTGTTCAAAAAAAACGGATTGTGAAGCCATTTTCTGTTTGTTCAGATATTCGAATTGAAATATCAGTGGTCCCAGAAATGGGTGCATCGGTTTCAGCCTGTCCAGAAAACGAAGAAACAGATCCCTGGAAAGAAAGTGCGGATTTCTTACAAGCGGATCGCCTGTGTACGATCCATAAAAATGAGTCAGTGTGATGCTGTTTGGAACTTTCACTGAAAACTGAAATTTTTCGTGAACGGCACGGACATATTCCTCAACCACACCGGGCACGGGCAGTGTCACCTTGTCCTCTCCGTGCAGTGACCAGAACCACTGATCAATTTCCACGGTATCAAAATGCCGGGCGTATTCCTGAAGATAATTCCCGTCAGCGTTCCGGGAGTAAATCAGACCCTTCCATGAACTGTATTTCCAGCTACAGGTGCCAACATGCAGCCTGTCCGGAAACCGGTCCCGGCTGTCCGTCATGGAAATGAATTCCCTTCACCGGCAGGCGGCAAACCAACCTGTTTGCCTTGCGGTATGAGTGATGCAATAAAAGAGGTGCTGACCCACCAGATGTCCGGATATCCATTGCCCGGGCTGTTATGCCATGCTTTCAGCGCCCGAACGGAAAGCGCATGGATGTCTGCCGGTTTCTCGACACGATCGGTTGTAAAAAACATGTATTTGCCGTCTGCTGTAATATAGGGTGAATATTCCGTCCGTGCCTCTGAATTGACCAGGTCACCCATATGGACCGGGCCCGTCCACACATCATGATCATCCCGATAACTGATATAATAATCCGTGGCCCCGCGGCTGTCGGGCAAACCGAAAACCGGTATGACAAGAAAACGTTCATCCGGATCAACACAGGCATTAAACCTCATCCTGCCCGCATTGACCGCCGGGGGCAGCCGCTCCGGCGTCTGGTACCTGCCGTTCACCAGTTTTGAACGATATATGGCCTCATCCGACCCATCCTTCAGACGCCGGGTAAAATACATGGTGCCGCTTTTTGCCACGGAAGGAAAATATTCGGCGTGTTCTGAATTAACAGGCGGACCCAGATTATATGGTTCTGACCATCCCTCTTCGGTTCGGTCCATCACCCAGATATCCTCATTTTTTTCGGTTCGCCCGGTCCCCGACGGATCAGGCCGGTCGGACATAAAAAAGAATCGCCGGCCATCGGGAGAGACATGAGGTTCAATGGTAATGTAATCCGTTCCGGCGGCAAAGGGTGCAACTTCGGGCCGGGTCCATCTCCCGTTTTTAAGCCGGCTTGTCAAAATGGTGGCATATGTATAATTGCCCGAAACAGTGCAATAATATATCTCATCACCTTCCGGGGTCATGGCAAAATCGCGTTCGTATAATCCCGTCGATACAATATCCGGTGCAAACAGTTCGGGTTTGTTTCCCGGTTCCTTCTGACCCAGGTACGCGCCCCCGAGATGCGAAAATGGATATTTCCGGTCAGCGGGGGCATTCCCGCTGCAGTGCAACAGTAAAAATGGAATGGCAAAACACAGGACCGGAAATGCCGCATTTCTGTTTGTCATGATGCCCTCTCCATGTTTTTTTTACATGACCGTTTTTACCTGGCCCGTAACAGATAATTTATATCTGGAATCGCGATATACCAAATGAATTTTTACGCCAAAAGCTTCCGACAGGTTTTCCGATGACATCACATTTTCCTTTTTCCCCTGCAAAAACACACTGCCGTTTTTTAAAACAAGCACATGCGTAATAAAAGGCATGATCTCCTCGACATGATGGGTCACCAGAATAATTACCGGAGATTTCTTTTTTTGTGCCAGTCCGTTTAAAAATTGCAGAAAATATTCACGGCCGACCGGATCAAGCCCTGCACACGGCTCATCCAGAATCAGAAGCGCATTCTTCGCCATCAGGGCTCGGCCGATGAGAATCCGCTGCTTTTCGCCCTGGGACAATTTGTACCATTCCCTTTGCTTCACGGATTGACATTCAATGGTCCGGAGCATGTCCAGCGCGCGTCTCCGGACAGCAGCGTTTCTTCGGCGCGGCATTGTGAGGCAGGCGTCTCTGCCCCCTGCCACCACATCCAGAGCTGTCATACGGGATTCCAGTGAATCGTGCAAACGATGGCTGACAAGACCCACACTTTTTCTGAGCTCACGCCAGTCATACTTGCCGTATTCCCTCCCGCAGACCATAATCCGGCCTTCGGTGGGCGGTGTATACGCTGTGATGGCTCCCAGAAGTGTGGTCTTCCCGGATCCATTGGCACCCAGAATACACCAATGCTCACTGTGCCCCACCTGCCAGTCAATCCCGCGGATCAGAGGTGCTTCCCTGTATACGGACAGGTTTTCCACGGACAGAACGAATGGAGAAGTGTCATCAATGCAGTTGATTCCGGCGGAATGCTTGTGCGGATTGGGAGAACTGGAACGCAGAATATGCCCCTGCATCATTTTTACAACATTATTTTTCTTCATAAACTTCCGGTCTCGTTTATGAAGAGCAAATCAACCGTTTCATCCCATGGAGGATTTGGTGCCTTTGGATGGTACCAATTGATTGGGTTCTACGATAAAAATGGCAAAACAACGCACACAATAATGTGCTTTGGGCCGGTCAGGATTGAGCACCTTGTACTCCGATTTGCATTTTGGGCATTTTACGGATATAATTTCCTGTTTCATCGCATCAATGCCAGCCTTTCGGAGTATTTTCTCGGATAATTGTTTATTTTAACAATGTTTTAGAGAACATCACAAAGGAATGTACATTACAATTTTCGAATTATCAAGCACTTTTTCCTTTTTTTCCTTTTTTCAAAAAAAAGCCATTCCGGATGAAATCTGAATCCGGAATGGCAAAAATCGCTGCATTGCCGCTGAAACAGACTATTCGGCCGCTTCTTCCGCCCCGACAATCTCCACCGATTCGAGAATCACCGGTTTTACAGGCACATCGGCTGCCGGAACGCTGTGCAGCTCTCCCTCATACATAACTTTCAAGTCCTTCCTGGTGGTTTTGACATTGGCAATTCTGTCGACCACAAAAATACCTTTTGTTACCTTGCCAAATACAGCATATCCGTAACCGCCGGGCAGCCCCGGATTGCCGTGATCCAGACTGCTGTTATCTCTGTGATTGATGAAAAACTGGGAAGTGGCACTGTGAGGATCATTGGTTCGCGCATAACAAATGGTACCGCGGAGATTTTTGAGTCCGTTGCCGCCTTCATACGGAATCGGCGGTTCGGTGTCCTTCTCGACAGATTCCGTATCATAACCGCCGCCCTGAATGACAAACCCTTTGATCACACGGTGAAAAACCGTATTGTTGTAAAATCCGGATCTGACATAATTGAGAAAGTTCTGCACACCGATGGGGGCCTTGTCCGGATAAAGTTCCAGTTCAATATTCCCCATGGACGTTTTCATCAGGACTCTTGGATTGTCCTTTGCGCCGGCAGGCCCGGCGAGCATGACAGCCAGCAGAACAATCACTGTGATCCGCAAGAGAAAAGAATCCATAAAACCTCCGGAAGTGTTTATTTGTTCAATGAATGAAATAACTTGTAAAGCTTTTCCCAGGTACGCTCAAGGGCCTCGGAAATCACCTTGGTCTTGCCAAGTATGGGCATAAAATTCGTGTCCCCGCTCCACCGGGGCACGATATGAAAATGGAGATGGGTATCTATTCCGGCCCCGGCAACACGCCCCAGATTCATGCCGATATTAAAACCATGCGGATGCATGACTTGTTCCAGTACAGCCCTGGATTTTTCGAGCAGTGCGAACAGCTCAAGTCTTTCCGCATCATCGAGACGATGCATCTCATGTGTGTGCCGGTATGGCACAATCATGAGATGACCGTTATTATAGGGAAAGCGGTTCATGATCACATACGACAAATCACCGCGATAAAGAATTAGATTGGCCCGATCGTCCGACTCTGCAGGCTTGTCACAGAGAATGCATCCGTCATATTTCCCGGCATTCTCGATGTATTCGATTCGCCAGGGTGCCCACAAGAGATCGGGGCGGGACGATTCCGGTTTATCCGAAGACATGATTATTTCTCTTCTTCTTTTTCGCCGGAGGCCCTGGCTTCATCAACGACCTTGGATTCCAGTTCCTTGGGAAGCGGCTCATAATGCGAAAATGACCGTGTAAACAGGCCGCGTCCCGACGTCAGGGAACGCAATGTGGTTGCGTACCGGTCCAGCTCGGCCAGGGGCACCTTGGCTTTGATAATCTGGAAATGTCCCTTGCTGTCCATGCCCATGATTTTACCGCGCCGGCTGGACAGGTCTCCCATCACATCGCCCATGTGATCTTCGGGTACCTTGACTTCGATATCATAGATAGGCTCAAGAAGAATGGGTCTGGCTTTCAGCATGGCCTGTTTGAAAACCTCGCGGCCGGCAATCTGAAATGCGATGTCCTTGGAATCCACGGGGTGTTCCTTGCCGTCATACACAATGGCCTTGACATCAACCACGCGATACCCTCCCAGTGGACCGTTTACAAGGACCTGTTTGACTCCCTTTTCCACGGAAGGAATAAATACGGAGGAGATAGCGCCGCCAACCACTTTGTTGTCAAATTCAAAACCGCCGCCACGCGGCATGGGTTCAATGCGCATCCAGACTTCGGCGAACTGGCCGGCACCACCGGTTTGCTTTTTGTGCCGGTATTTTTCCTCAGCTTTGGCGGTAATGGTCTCGCGGTACGGTACCTTGGGTTTTTCCTCATCGACATCCACACCGAACTTTTCCTTGAGTCGCCGGATAATGACTTTCAGATGAAGTTCACCCTGACCCGATAAAATGGTCTGATGCAGTTCGGGATCAATATCGATGGTAAAACTCGGATCTTCATCATGCAGAATGTGCAGACCGTTGGAAATTTTTTCCTCGTCACCGCGGCTTTTGGGTCTGACCGCAACGCTGATCAGGGGTTCCGGAAACTTTATGGGGGTGATAATAATGGGCGATTTTTTGTCGGAAAGGGTATTGCCCGTCGATGTATTTTTCAGTTTTACCAGCGCACCGATATCTCCCGACCTGAGCTCACCGATCTCTTTTCTGCTTTTGCCGTTCAACAAATAGATCTGGCCAATTTTCTCACTGCTGCCCACATTAGCATTGAGAACTTCGGTGCCGGTTTTCAAAACACCGGAATAGACTCGCACAAGCGAGAGTTCGCCGACATGGGCCTCCGAGATGGTTTTAAATATCATCGCGCTCAGCGGTTCCTCATCGCCGATTTTACGCTCCACTTGATTGTCCGTTTTGGGTTCTTTCACGGATATTTTTTCGAAATCCCCGGGGGAGGGCCCCACCTGACTGATGAAATCAAGCAGCTGCGCCATACCGATGTTCTTTTCCGCAGATCCGCAAAATACCGGAATCAGCGTGCGGGTCATCAATCCTTTCCGGAGACCTGTTCTGAACTGGTCTTCCGTCAGGGTGCCCGCTTCGAAATAGCTTTCGAGAAGCGCATCGTCACTTTCGGCGGCGGATTCCATGATTTTCTCCCGCATTTCTCCGGCGCTTGATTTCAGGTCGTCCGGCAGATCCCCCGATGTGAATTTTCCGCTGCCGTCACTTTCATACGTGATCAGTTTCAGGTTTAAAACATCAACGATTTTGTTGAATCCTTCGCCCTGATTAACGGGGAACTGGCATGCCACCACGCCCGTTCCGTATCTCTCGCGGGTACTGTTCACGATTTTGTCAAAATCGGCATGTTCATTATCCATGCGGTTGACAAAAAACATCCTCGGGATATTGAATTCCTGGGCAAACTCAAGCACCTGCTCTGTTCCGACTTCAACTCCGTCCACGGCGCTGAGTACGGTAACGGCCAGATCGGTTACACGCAGGGCGCATTTGGCATCGCCGATAAAATCCGAGTATCCGGGTGTATCAAGGAGATTGATTTTCCAGTCTTTCCAGATTCCATGCAGCAGGGATGTGCTGATGGATATCTTGCGTTCAATTTCATCCGGGTGGTAATCGGACACAGTCGATCCATCATCCACCTTGCCGATTCGATTGGTCTCTCCCATATTAAACAGCATGGCCTCGGCAAGAGATGTCTTGCCCACACCGCCGTGACCTATCAAACCCGCATTTCGTATTTTGTCTACAGAGAAAACCTTCACCGAATTCCTCCTTTTTCAAGAGAATAACGATTGTACACTATGCATGCAATCACCTAATTATTTTTATCTATTTCCGAATTGAAGCATTCATAACATCATGGCGCACCTGATCCCGCATGATCCGGCCGGTTGGTCCCTTCGGCAGCGTCCCGGCAAAATGGATGATTCGCGGACATTTGTATGTAGCCATTCGCTCCCGGATATATTCAACAATTTCATCCTGGCCGGCCGTTTCCCCATCTTTCAGCACGACCACAGCGTGAATTTCCTCACCGAAAGCCGGATCGGGAATCCCCACGACAATCGCTTCCCTGATCTTTGGATGACCCAGCAGATAACGCTCGACTTCCCTCGGATAAATACTGAAACCGCTTTTTACAATCACCGTTTTCTTGCGGACGACAATGATCCCGAATCCGCTTTCGTCCAGTCGTGCCAGATCGCCCGTATAAAGCCATCCGTCTTTCAGCACATCCTTGGTAGCTTCGGGTTTGTTCAGATATCCTTTCATCACGCTGGGTGCCTGGACGATAATCTCTCCCACCTGGCCTGTCTTTACATCTTCTCCCGATTCGTTGACGATGCGCATTTCAACACCGGGCAGCGGCAGGCCGATAGATCCCGCCCGCTGCTCCTGCCGGGGCGAATTGAGTGAAACGATGGCCGATGCCTCGGTCAGACCATATCCTTCCAGTATATGAATTTTAAACCGGTCCGCAAAAGCGGTCATGATTTCCTGACGCAGCCCGTCTCCGCTGGAAAGACACATCTGCAGTGACTTGAGATCTTTCTCGCTTGCTTCTCCGACATCCAGCATTTCGCTGTACATGGAAGGAACGCCGAAAAAATGTGTGATCTTCCCGGATGCAATCATCCGTATACTGTCAGCTGCATTGAAAGAGGGCATCAATACCACTTTCCCGCCCTTCCGGAAAAAGGTCCCCAAAACCAGTGTGTTTCCCAACGGATGATGCAGGGGAAGCACGGCCAGAACACTGCTGTCGGATTCAATTTGCAGGACATCGCCACAGGCATCGATATTGGCCAGTATGTTGTCATGGGTCAATTCAGCACCTTTGGGATAGCCCGTCGTCCCGGCTGTGTATACGATCAATGCCGTATCATCCGGATGCGTATCATCGCTGGTCTCCAGCGGTTCGTAGGTTTCCATCAAATACGTCAGGCGCACTTCGCCTTCTTTCGCTTCACCGCCCAGCACAACCCAATAATCACAGTGGTCCAGTCCCTGCAGGGCAGTGTAAACCCGCTGTCTGTAACGGTCAGGATAGACAATACCTCTGGCTTCAGAGTCTTCCAGCTGATGATGTATTTCCTCTTCTTTATAATGGATGGAAACGGGAATAATGGTGGCACCCAGTTTGAACAGGGCAAAAAAAGTCAATACCGTATGGGGCACATTGGGAAGCATGACAGCCATACGGTCCCCCGGGCGGATTCCCATGTGCTGAAGACCGGCCGCCAGCCGGTCTGAGGCTTCCTTGACTTTCTGATAGGATAATGTATGCCCGCCGAATTCAAGAGCCGTTTTGTCCGGATATGTCTGTGCCGTTTTTTCCAGCAATGCATAGAGATTACTCACTTCGTTACTCCTTTTCGCGTGGTCACCATATCATCTGCATGATAACTGCTTCGGACATTCGGGCCGGCACTGACCCATTGAAAACCCATGGCAGAGGCATCATTATGATATTCTTTGAAACGGTCGGGATGTACATACTTCTTCACCGGATAATGATGCCGGGACGGAGACAGATACTGGCCAATAGTGAGGGCCGAACAACCGGCATCAAGCAGCGCGCGGAAAACATACCGGAGCTCATCTTCCTGTTCACCCAGTCCCGTCATGATTCCCGATTTCACCATAGTCCCCGGATATGTACTGTACACATAATGCAGCACCGCGAGTGAGCGTGTAAAATCAGCCTCGGGCCGTACTTCGGCATACAACCGGGGAACGGTTTCCACATTGTGGTTGAGTACATCCGGCCCCGCTGACATCACTGTATCAAGGCAGTCCTGATCGCCCCGGAAATCGGGTATCAATGCTTCTATGGATGCGCCGGGCAGTTGCCGGCGGATGGCCCGGATGGTCCTGTTGAAATGAGCAGCACCGCCGTCATCCAGATCATCGCGTGTAACAGATGTAATCACCACATGTTTCAATTCAAGAATGGAT
>Ga0272442_10003415_pt1 | contig 22311 bp, 13 predicted proteins | sample SSMForm2O_FD_200262 | JGI IMG/M metagenome (GOLD analysis project Ga0272442, IMG submission 200262) | Marine sediment archaeal communities from Little Sippewissett salt marsh, Falmouth, MA, United States - SSM-Form-2O | ecosystem: Environmental > Aquatic > Marine > Wetlands > Sediment ...
ATATTGCTCCACCAGATTATTCAGGGCCGAGAGTTCATCGGATTTTAGATAATTCTTGGCAATGGTCACATCGCCTTTTCGCACCTTTTCCCCGCGCCAGTTTGTCAGGCCCATGTTCGGCTTGCCCGCATCGGCTCGGTCGTGGATGATCTCCGCTGCGGTCATTCCCGTGATGGCCCAGTGCATTTTGTTCTGAACGGTCTTAAAAAAAGTTATGCTAATCTCATTGGTGGGATCATAATCGACGCTGGTGGCGTAAATATCCGTAATCTTCTGATAAAATCGTCGCTCCGAGGTTCGAATATCCTGAATCCGGCGGAGCAGTTCGTCGAAATAGTCAAACGGCTGGTCGGGATTTTTCAGCCGCTCATCATTCAGCACAAAACCCTTGACGATATATTCCCTCAACTGCCGGGTCGCCCATTGCCGAAAATGCGTGGCAATGTGAGACCTGACCCGATACCCCACCGAGATAATCATATCAAGATTGTAGTGCTTTGTCCTGTAGTTCTTGCCGTCAGCGGCAGTTGTCAAGTATTCCTTGACAACTGAATCTTCGTTAAGTTCTCCTTCCTCGTAAATGTTTTGAATATGGAGACTTACATTCTGCTTTGTCGTTTGGTAGAGTTCGGCCATTCCGGCTTGAGTCAGCCAGAGCGTCTCTCCTTCCAACCGGACGTCGATTTTGGTCCGGCCATTTTCGGTTTGGTAAATCAGTATATCGCCGCCTTTTGCGGCAAATTCACCTTCTGCCATCGTAATAACTCCCTTTGGTGTAACTGTTTTCCGGTCAAAATGGATTGTTATTGCTATAAATTAAACTCCCTTGTTGGTAATGTCAACGGATTTCGGGGCGGGCGGTTGACTTTTGAGGGCGTATCTTTTCTAATGCTCTCTCTTCGTAAGAGTTCACACTTTAGTGTGTAATGAGCCGAAGCAGGATGCATCGACTCTCAAGCTGGAAGCCCATTCGGCTTCGCTCAGGGCAGGCTTTGAGCTGCAATAAACAAGCTAAAGCTTGAACTCTTACGATGAACTCAAAACTACGAACAATGAACTCGCACGGAGGTACGATTTGGCATCTGTGGTTCCTATTGAAAAGTTGACGGATTCGCAAAAACAGGCGGTTTTTCACAAAAACGGGCCTTTATTGGTCTTGGCCGGGCCGGGCAGCGGCAAGACGCGGGTGATTACCTGCCGGATCGCGGCCCTGATCGAGTCCGGCGTGGCGCCGTGGAACATTTGCGCGATCACCTTTACCAACAAAGCCGCCGAGGAAATGAAAATTCGGGTGGCCCAATCAACATCGGCCTCCGGGGTGCATGTCAGCACCTTTCACTCGCTGTGCGTCCGGGTACTTCGGCGGTATGCTGAACAGGCACAGATTCAGCCGAATTTCAGCATTTTTGACACCAATGACCAAAAACGGGCCATGAAAGAGGCCATCAACGAAAGTCAAGTCGATGTGACCCGGTTTACACCGGCGAAAATGCTCGAATTTGTGTCCCGGCTGAAAAATGATCTCGAAGATGTGGAGGCATTCGAGGCCCGTGCAGATGATTTTTTCGCAAAAAACACTGCCAAGGTATATCGGGCCTATCAGCGGATTCTGAAAAAGAACAACGCCCTCGATTTTGATGACCTGCTGGTGCAAACCGCATATCTTTTGCGGGACTGGCCGGAGGTGCGGCAGCAACTCAGTCATCGGTTCAAATATCTGCTGGTCGATGAATATCAGGACACCAACCATGCCCAATACCAGATTGCCAAGGGCATTGCGCTGGCCCATCATAACATCTGCGTGACCGGCGACCCGGACCAGTCGATTTACCGCTGGCGGGGGGCGGATATTGAAAACATTCTCGCCTTTGAAAAGGACTGGCCCGAAGCGGTCGTAGTGAAGCTGGAGGAAAATTTCCGTTCGACGCCCAATATTCTTGAAAAGGCGGACCAACTCATCACCGTCAACAGCAAGCGGAAAGAGAAAAAACTGATCGCCACGCATGACCGGGGGCAGGATGTAAAAATCGAAACCTGTGACGATGAATCGGCCGAAGCCCACGCGGTCGCGGATAAAATCGAAGCCATGATCAACGAAGGCAAGGATCCGAACGAGATGGCGGTGTTCTATCGGGTCAATTCAATGAGCCGGGCTATCGAAGAGGCCTTTGTCCAGCGGCAGCTTCCCTATCAGGTGGTTCGCGGCGTCGAGTTTTATGCCCGCAAAGAAATCCGTGACTTGCTGAGCTATCTGAAGGTCATTGTCAATCCGCAGGATGATGTAGCGTTTCAGCGGGCTGTCGGTACGCATCCGCGCGGCATCGGCAAGACCTCGCTGGACCGTCTCGGAGCTTTTGCCAATATGCAGGGGCTGTCTCTGTGTCAGGCGGCATTAAGAGCCAGTCAGGTCGAGACGATCAATCGCCCGACACAGGGACGTATCATGGAATTCGCCAAAATGCTTGACAGATACCGCGATGAAATCGAGCATGAAGTGGCCCCTTTGATGGATAAATTGTTTTCCGAATGCGGATTGGCCGATGCCTTGAAAAGCGATTCGGAAGCGGTCGAAAATATCAACGAACTCATCAATTCGGCAGCCGAATATGACCAGCGGGCCGAAAACCCGAACCTAATGGATTATCTCCAAATGATTTCGCTCTACAGCGACAGCGACGCCTATGATCCCGAATCCGGCCGGGTTTCACTGATGACACTGCACGCGGCCAAGGGGCTGGAGTTTGACCATGTGTTCATCATCGGGCTTGAGGACGGGCTTTTGCCGCACGAACGCAGCAGCTACGGCGACCCGGACGACCTGGAGGAAGAACGCCGGCTGTTTTTTGTAGGGATTACCCGTGCACGGAAAACACTGCATGTGTTTTACGCCCGGCATCGTGTCATTCGGGGCCAGTTCACACGCTCCACACCGTCGCAGTTTTTGTACGAAATCGGTTTTGAAGGGGAGTCCGGGGTATTTGACAGCGACTGGCAGATGCAGGATTCGTTCGATGATTATCAGCCGCAACCCAAGGCCAAATCCAAACCCGATCAATTGTATCAGGTTAATGAGCTTGTAGAGCATAAAAAATTCGGACTGGGTCGGGTTAAGGAGTACCTCGATTTGGGTGAGGACAGTATAGTGGTTATTAAATTCAACTCTGGAAAAACCAAGTCACTCATGGTAAAATACGCCAAATTGCAGAAAGTATAAGACAAGAACGTTCTACAATCTAATGGAGAATTGGAGTGTCCGAATCGATTTCGTTATACTATAAAAATGTAATCGCCGAAGTCATCGGTGCCGAACACGGCATCACAAATGACCAATTCGCCGTTTTAGCTCAAAAGACATTACCCGCCATTGCTGAATGCAACAAGCAGCGAAAAGAGGGCGTGATTCCATATCGCGATTTGCCATACAATAAAAATTATCCTGCTTCTGTGAAAGCGGTTGCTGCGGACATCAAGGACGGTTGTGAAAATTTTGTCGTGTTGGGAATCGGCGGATCGGCGTTGGGCAATATCGCCTTGCAGACCGCGCTGAATCCCTATATGTACAATATCGACGAAAAGCAGCGAAAAGGCCCTCGCCTGTTCGTGTTTGATAATGTCGATCCGATGCAGTTCGGCAGTTTTTTGGATTGGATTGGCGACAAGCTGGATAAAACCATTTTTAATGTCATCAGCAAGTCCGGCCGCACCGCTGAAACCGCAGCACAGTTTTTAGTGATTCGCCAGCTTTTATTGAAAAAACTGGGCGAGGATGGTTTCCGCAGGCAGGTGGTCGCGACGACGGACGCCAATGCCGGTACCATGCGGAAGATTGCCGACGACGCGAAACTGCGTACATTGGTTGTGCCGGATGGTGTCGGCGGGCGGTTCAGTGTGCTCAGTCCGGTGGGGCTTCTCAGTGCCGCCGTTTGCGGCATTGATATCGACGCCTTGCTGGCAGGAGCCGCGCAGATGGATGAATTGTGCAGCAGGGAGGACTTTTTTGCGAATCCCGCCGCGATTAACGCTGCGATTAACTGGCATTATTACAACCGCGGCAAACCGATCTCGGTGATGATGCCATATTCGTATGCCCTGAAAGATTTATCGGATTGGTATCGTCAACTTTGGGCGGAAAGTTTGGGTAAAACAAATGACTTGCAGGGCAATGCGGTCTTTGTTGGCCCGACGCCGGTCAATGCGCTTGGTACCACCGACCAGCACAGCCAGGTCCAACTTTACCGTGAAGGGCCGAACGATAAGCTGTTCACGTTTTTACAGGTCAACGATTTTTCACGCGATATTGTTATCGGCAAAGAGCCCGCATCGGCCCCGGAACTGAGTTATCTTTCCGATCAGAAGATGTCAAAACTGCTCAATAGTGAAAAATTGGCCACCGAATACGCTTTACTGCATGACAAGCGTCCCTGTCTGACGGTACTGTTTGACACAATAACCCCCTCGGCGATCGGGCAGTTTATCTATCTTTTTGAAGTGACCACCTCGATCGCGGGACTGCTGTTTGATATCAATGCCTACGACCAGCCGGCGGTAGAGTTGGGTAAAGAGGCAACATTTGCCCTGATGGGACGAAAAGACTTTGCCGAACTGGCGAACAAAATCAAACCCGTTTCTGAAATCGACAATTCATATATTGTAGGGTAACTTAATCTTTTTTAGTGAGGTTTTATGAATTACGCAGTCATTATGGCAGGAGGAACCGGAAAGCGGTTGTGGCCGCTCAGCAGGCAGAAACGTCCTAAACAGGTGCTGAAACTGCTGGATGGCCAGACGCTGCTGCGTAAGTGTTTCGAGCGACTGGAAACCATCTTTGACCTGCGGAACATCCTGGTGTTGACCAATGCCGATTATGTCGACATGGTGCGGGAGAATTTAGCCGAACTACCGGAAGAAAATGTGATTGCCGAACCGGCGATCCGGGATACCGCTGGCGCAATCAGCCTGGCGGCGACGATTCTTCATAAGTATGACACCCATGCAAACATGGCGGTTGTGACGGCGGATCAGATTTTGGAGCCAATAGAAAAATTCCAGGAAGCCATGCAAACCGCGTTGTCCTTTGTTGATGAAAATCCCGATGCTTTGGTGACGTTCGGCATTCAGCCGACCTTTGCGAGTACACAGCTCGGATATATTCAGTTTGGTGAATCGGTTTCCTGCAACGCATCCCCCAATACCGTTCATCGCATTGAAGCGTTTAAGGAAAAGCCCGATTTTCAGACGGCTGAGAAGTATGTGAAGCAGGGCAACTATGCCTGGAATTCGGGAATGTTTGTTTGGCGATGCGAAACCATCCTTCAGCAGATTGCGAATTTCCTCCCCGAAGCTATTGATCCATTAAGGAATATTCAGGCCGACTGGGGAAGTGGAAGTCAGCAGCAGACTCTTTTGGAGTGGTTTCCAAAACTTCCGAAGATCAGCATCGATTACGCGGTCATGGAGAAGTCGGACAATGTGTATGGAATGTCACTCGATTGCCGCTGGCTCGACATGGGCTCATTTGCTTCATTAGTGGATATTATCGAATCTGACCCGAACAATAATTGTGTTGTTTCCGGCCACAGCGAATTGCTTGACTGCAAGAATAATATTGTTGTCACAGAAGAAAAAGACCACATGATCGCTTTGATTGGCGTGGAAAATATGATTGTCGCTCACACCAAAGATGCCACTCTTGTCTGTTCGGTCGATCATGCAAACCGTCTCAAGGAGTTGTTAGAGAAAATTCAAAAGAATAAAGGCGAAAGCTTTTTATAAACTCACTTCGTCGAGTGTCTTTATACCCTTTAGGGTAGTAAATTCCCGCGATCGAAATCATAACTTACGGTCGCGACCTGACATAGCCGCGTAGAAACGGGAATTTTCAATTGCGATCAGTATACAAAGGAATTTCAGTGCGATATCTTGCGATTGATCACGGGCAAAAACGTACCGGATTAGCGATATCCGATGCTTCTGAAACACTCGTTTCGCCGCACGCGGTGATTGAAACGGCGAGCCAACCGGAACTCGTGCGACGCATCCTGAAAGTCATCGATGCGGAAGAAATTGATGCTGTTGTCATTGGGCTGCCGTTGAATATGGACGGCAGCGAAGGACCGAGAGCAAAAAAAGTGCGCCAATTCAGCACGATGCTAGAAGCGAAAACGGAGTGCCCGGTTTTTCTGCATGATGAGCGATTGAGCAGTTTTGAGGCCGATTATCTTTCGGTTGATCTTGATCTGACCCGCAGGAAAAAGAAAAAACGCCTCGACGCCATTGCTGCCGCGGCGATTCTCTGGTCTTTTATTGAGCAAAAAAGCACATAAGAGACATTTTTCGTGAAAAACATAACCCCTTTTACAGAAAAGACTTACAGGGGGCGATTCTTTCTTTATTTTTTTTGCTCGAAATCACCGTTCATCTCGTATATAAATATGTGGATTAAACAATTAAATAGACTCATTTTCTGGAGGGCCTATGGAGACCGAGAGTAAACAAACACCGCAAATTCTGAAAGCAGCAGACGCAGAAGCGCTTGCCGATCTTGCATTGAAATATTTCATTACATATGCCAACCGAGCGATAGAGCAGCGGGGGGTATTCTGTGTTGCAATATCCGGCGGGAGTACACCGGTTCGATTTTATGAGCGGCTTTCAAATGCGCCCGTTCGTTCTAAAATTCAATGGGACAAGGTTCACATTTTCTGGGTGGACGAGCGGTGTGTCCCGCCGAGTTCTGAGGCCAGCAATTTCGGCCTCGCAACTCATACATTCCTTCTGGATATTCCGATCCCGGGAGAAAATGTCCATCGGGTCACAGGGGAAACCGAAAATTATGCAGAAGCCGTCGCTGAATACGAACAGGTCATACGCTCTGTTTTTAAGATATCGAAAGGGCAGATCCCCGCATTTGATTTAATTATCCTTGGCATGGGACCGGATGGGCACATCGGGTCGATTCTCCCGAACACCTATGTGCAGTTTGATACGGACGATCTGGTCAGCGCGGTCTATCGAATGAACGGGGACTATAACCGCATCACCCTGACAGTGCCTGTCATGAGGGAAGCCAAAAGGATATTGATTTTGGTCAGCGGTAAAAATAAAGCAAGCATTGTCGGGGATGTGTTTCGGACGGAACCCGATCCGGTCAAGTACCCGGTACATGCGCTGTGGCCGGTGATGGATAAAATCCGATGGCTGATTGATGATCCCGCTGCCGCGATGCTTTAGCGTCTATACCCTTTAGGGTAGTAAATTCCCGCGGGTCAATTCATAACTTACGCTTGAAATCCTACATAGCCGCGCAGGAAGGGAGATTTTCAATCGTGATCATTCTAACGCTGTCACATTTCGTACAGGATTTTACAATTACACTCCTTTAATAGGCGGTGGAGGTGATCCTGTGCCGGCTGTTCGCTTTGCTTACAAAATACAACCGCCCGTTTCGAGCAGCAGGCAATCTGTTTTCGATCCACCAGAACAGTGAGATAGGGGGCGTAAAGAAGGGTGTGATCATATTTTTTGCTTGCATCGTTCAGCAGTGATCGAAGATTTGTATGCTTGAGCAGGTCAAAATACCGTGCCGGCCAGATCGACAGGTGCTCGAAGGATGTTTGAATGGGGGACACCTTCAGACACGTGTCAATTCTGGAAGAATCAACATCAAATACCTGAGCCAGGGCGTCACGCTTGCTGTCCAGATCGATCAATAAACAGGTTCCCTGACCGGCTAAATGGATTGCCAGGTTGATCGGGACCGTGACCGGCAGGTCGTTGAGCCGTGATGCCGCCAACAGCAGCGTCTGCGGCTGCCCGTTTTTTTGGGAAAGGGTTTGAAGGATTGGCTGCATCAGGGTGTCCGGCGCGGCGGTCTCAAGCGTGCGTGCAGTCGCTTTGGGCGCATTTCTGTTTTTTCTTTTGACCACAACAAGCAGGATGGCCAGAAGGCAGAGCAGAACCAATCCGCCGGCCAGGTATGGCCAAAACGATCTCAAAAACAAGGTGATCCCTCCTGGAAGCAAATATATCGCTATACCACCCATTTAGATTAGGACTTCGTGTCGAACCTTTTAAGGGTTAATTTCCACAGTACTTTAAAATATCTTTTTGTGTGATTTCCAGCAAGAGTTCCTGCTGGAAGGATGTCAAGGAGTCGTCATTCCATAAATCATGATAAGATGTTGTTAAGCCGGGCATTGCATTGACAGGAACGGCAGGCCCGCCGACATAATGCTTAACGACGTCTTTGATGGATTCACTTTTAACCTTGACACCGGACGGTTCCACACGCTGCCTGCGAGCGCCCACCGAGCGGCGATGTTCCGACATAATTTGTTCGGCGAGATTGTACGCAGGAATCTGAGGTTGTAATGCTTCCGGAATCGGTTCGGAAACCGGCTGAGGGGGTGCTTTTTCATCCGCATCGATCCGCATCGTGTTTTCAGAATCTGCATGCGTACGGAGCTGGGATTTGACACCGAGCAATTCTCCTCGCAATCTTTCATGATCCTCCCGAAGACGGGCCGATTCCTCTTGTGACTGCCGCATTGAAGCTTGTATGTCCTCAACGCTTCGGAGCTGCTGTTCGAAATGGTCCGACTGTTTCTGAAGCGCATCGATCTGTGTTTGTTTGGATGTCTGCATGTGGTCGAATTGCTGACGAAGTCCGGACAGGGTTTCGGCGAGTTTATTGTTCTGGGTCTGGAGTTCGTTGAGGCGATTTTGGAAAACCTCATTTTCCCCGGCGACAGAACGGCTCTGTTCATGGAACTCCGTAATCTTCAGATGCTCTGCCGAGAGACGCTCAATCTGCTGATGGGCCTGCGATAATGCTTCGGCGTTAACTTTATTGGCGTCTGCCTCGCATTTTAATTCGGAATTTGACTGTCGCAGCCGTTCAATTTCCTGCTGAAGTGATTGGCGCTGCTCGTTGAGATGGCCGATTTCACCTTCGGACTGTGTTTGATACGCTTCATATTCATGACGCATTTGCTCGTATTTTTCGTTCAAAGCCGCCGCATCATTGGAAAGACGGAGGACCTGGTCCTGAAGAGCATGGACAGTCTGGCTTTCCTGTTGCTGGGCATCTGAAGATTCACTATGAGCATGTTCCAGAGCTTCCTGCAGGTGCTGTTTCTCCTGGGTCATCTGCTCGATACGTTCAGAGAGGGCGTGTTTTTCATGCTCAAACTGATCACGGAGGGTCGAAAGCTCGCCGTGAAGCCGCTGTGTCTCAGACTGGTACTGTTGCTCCTCGTTTAGGAGTCGTTCCTGAAGCTGCTGCATCTGGCTTTCGGCCTGTGCCTGATGGGCTTCATGTTCACCGCGTAACTGTTCATATGATTCTTTGGCGGCATCGGATTCGCCGGTCAGCCGTTGAATCTGTTCGTTTAGGCCATTGATTTCCTGACCGTTCCGTTCGTGAACGTGTGCCAGTTCCGTACGGGTTTGCTCCAGCGTTTCCTGCAGGTGCTGTTTCTCCTGATCCATTTGCTCGGTACTTTGGGAAAGGGATTGTTTTTCCCGATCGAATTGTTCCCGAAGAGCAGACAATTCCTCATGAAGCTGCTGAATCTCACTTTGGGCCTGTGCCTGTTGGGCCTCGTAGTCATGGCGCAACTGTTCATATGATTCTTTGGCGGCACCGGATTCGCCGGTTAACCGCTGAACCTGTTCGTTCAGGCCGTTAATTTCCTGCCCGCTTTCTTCGCGGACCTGTTCACGCTCTCTTTGCGTGTGTTCAAGCGTATCCCGAAGCTGCTGCATCTCGGATTGATATTTTTGCTCCTCGTCCCGGAGCCGCTCCTGAAGTTGCTGAATCTCACTTCCCGCCTGTGCCTGATGCGTCTCGTAGTCATGGCGCAACTGTTCATACGATTCTTTAGCGGCATCGGATTCGCCGGTTAACCGCTGAACCTGTTCGTTCAGACCGTTGATTTTCAGATCGCTTTCTTCCCGGGCTTGTAAAAGCTCTGCACGGGTCTGTTCCAGCGTCTCCTGGAGTCGGTGTTTTTCCTGGGTCGTCTTCTCCAGGCGACTGGACAAAGTGAGTTTTTCCTGACCAAACTGCTCACGAAGTGCCGAAAGCTCGCCATTAAGATGCTGGGCCTCCGATCTGTAGTTTTCGATGTCAACGCGAAGCTGTTCCTGGGCATGGTCTTTTTCATCACAGGCACTGCGAAGTCTGTCAATGTCGGCTTGGAGTTCGGCTGTAAGATTTTGCTCTTCAGAAAACTTTGATTGTGCTTCGCTCAGTTCCTGCTGTACCGATTCAAACTGCGGTTGTAATTGCAGGAGAGCTTGTTCTTTTTCTTTAAGACCCTGGATGTCCTGGTTTAATGCCGAAATCGTTTGCTGGAGCGAGTCCTTTTCCTGTTCAAGGGATTCTCGCTGCTGATGAAGCTGTTCAATTTCGTCGGTTGTTTTTGACCGGATCTCTTCAAGTTCACGGCGGGACTGAACAAGATCATTCTTCAATGCCTCAGACTCTTCCCTCATCATCTCAATTTGCTTATTGAGATCGACGACTTCACGTCCGGTTTTTTCCCGGTATTCCGCATGTTCGGTTTGAAGGCCCTTGAGCTTTTCGTTTAATTGTTTCCGCTGCTCTTCAAGGTCCTCGACTTTCTCTGATAATGAGCGACAATCCTGCTCCAGCAGTGCCCTGAAACCTTCAACCTCATTGAGTTTGGTTTCAAGCATGCGGGTATTGCTGCGATCCCGAGACAGGGCCACTTCCGTTTGGCTCAGTTCAAATCGAAGCCGCTGTATCTGGTTGGCATCCTGAATATGATCCTTCAGATCAGCGTTCAACCGTTCGTTTTCTTCCAAAAGCGTCGAAATCCGGCTTTCAAGCCGTCGTATGTCCTTATGTCCGGATGGTTTAGGGGATTCAGGGGCGTGTGCCGCTTGAGAAGCGTCAGTCCTGCCGGGGGCAGTTTCAGCGGTTTCTTCTTCCTCTGTCCATTCAATGGTCTCGTCCGAATCCGGATTGATAAGTTCCGGCTCATCAGGAATATCGATAATTTCATGGTCTTCCACGGAATCGCCGCCGGCGTCACCCATATCCGTTTCTGCGTTATCGGGTACATGCTTTCCCGCCGCGCGCAGAGCTTTCAGGATATCCGCCTTGCCCTGCAGAATATCCGCATCTAAGTCACGATCTTTCTTTTCATCTGAAGACATATTTCCTCCGCTATAAATTTCCATCAGTTATATCATAATAGCAGAAGAAAATCAAGAAAGAGGAGAGCGTATTTTACTAAAATGACCAATATTATCACAAATTTATGAAGTTTTAGGTCCCAGTGATAACATGGTGAATTTTCCCGGATTCAATTGCTCGATAAGATTCGAAATGTCATCAAGTGTTACGCCGTGAACGACGTCAACATCCTCTTTTACGCTTCGATATTGCTGATTATATACCCAATTAAAGCCCAAGCTAACCAGCCGTCCCATCGGTTGTTCACATTTAATCGTCAGGGCACTGAGTGTTTTATTTCGTGCCGCCTCCAACTCCGCTTCAGTAATGCCGTTTTTGCATAGCTCGGCAAAAAGCTCCTGTACAGTGCTCAGAACACGACTTGTTTTGTCCGGATCACAGCAGATATAGCTGTAAAAGACCCCCGTCCCATCCATTGACTCACATTGCATCGAAGCAACCTCTGCCAGAGCCGGTTCCGTCAGTGCCCAATAGTAGCGGGAACCGGAGTCATCGCCAATGATCTGCCCTAAGAGCGAGGCGGCATACCGGCGAGGATTCTGCATCGAAACCGCCGGACTGAGTAAACAGATATGCTGACGAACTAAATTGATATTTGTGACATGCTTGCTCTGGAATGTCCCGGCGGTATCCTCGGTCTTGCGAACAGTATCCATTGTCTTCCAACCGGAACAATGCTGCTTGGCAAGTTGGCAGAGGTTCTCAAAATCAAAGTTCCCGCAGCACGCAAGCGTGATGTTGTTGGGAGCATATCGCCGTGAAAAATACTCACGCATTTGGTCCGCCGTCAGGGATGCGATGCTTTCATTGGTCCCAAGAACACTGTGGCCGCAGGGGTGACTGCCGAAATGAAGGGCACGCGCCTGATCCATGACTTCAAACTGCGGCAGGTCTTTATACATCGCGATTTCTTCAAGAATCACGTTTTTTTCGATTTTAAAGTCATCATCCCGTAACGACGGCCGCATAAGCTGCATCCACAAGCTGGATACGTCCATCAGATATTCAGGCAGCACCGCCGCGTAAAAAACCGTATTTTCTTCGCTGGTAAAGGCGTTGAATTTGGCCCCGAGACGATCGAAGGCATTGTTGACTTCCAACGCCGAAAGAGCATTGGTTCCCTTAAAAAGCATGTGTTCCAAAAAGTGAGAGACGCCGTTGACTTCCGGCGTTTCGTCGCGGGCACCCGTTCGCACAAAAAAACCGACCGCTGTTGACTGTGCATTCGGGTTGACTTCCCCGATAATCGTCAGCCCGTTGTCTAATTGTCGATGTTCAAAGTTCATTTTTCAGGGGATGATTCTCTAAAGGTTTACGGTTTTGGGGCCGAGGGTCACGACAGTAAAGTCCTCGAACGGATGACGTCTCAGGCATTCCTGCACCGAATCGACACTGAGCGCCTCTATTTTCTCGCGAATTTCATCGAGTGTACGGATGCGTCCCAACAAAAAGTGATCGGCCGCGATTCCGGAAGACCGCGCATACGTGGATTCCGATTGCATAATCAGGGATGTTTTGAGGCCGACCTTGGCACGTTGAATCTCATCGTCGCTGATGCCGTTTTTCAGGATGCGAAATTGGTCCAGAATCACATCCAGGGTCTGCTGGGCTTTGTCGGGTGTCGTCCCCGCATAACAGGCGATTCCCGCATGGTCCTTCATGGTTTTATAACTTGCGCCAACCGCGTAACACAGACCGCGCTTTTCGCGGACCTCCGTAAACAGGCGGCTGCTCATGCTGCCCGACAGAATCGAAACCGCCGCCGCCATTTCATAATAAGCGTCGGAAACGGCCAGCGGAGCCGGGGTCATTATTCCAATATGCACCTGGGCGCCTTCCGTTGGGAAATGCCGATAGTTTTTTCCCTTCATCACGGGCGGTTGTGCGGATAATCCTTTGCCGGAAGGGCGGTCAAATGTTTTTTCGATCTGATCTTTGACCGCCTCAAAATCGTAATTCCCGCAAATCGAAAAAATAACTTCGGAAGGATTGAATATATTTCGGGCAATCTCAGCGGTCCGCTTAAATAACAGTCCTTTTAATTCATCCAACTTGCCGACGGCAGGGCGGCCAAAGGGGTCCGGATAAAAGTTTTCATACAGCAGGATCATCGCTTTTTGCCGCGGGTTGTCATCCAATCCCTGCAATTCGCTGACCGCCAACTGACGCGACAATTCAAACTGCTCTGCCGTCAGTTGGGGCCTTAAAATCATATCCGCGTAAAGGTCCAGCGCCTCAGATAGATTGCCGGCTTCCAGCGATGCGCTTAAAGACAAATGATACGCCGAAGGCGAGGCATTTCGATGAATCCCCAGCCGGTCAAGCGCCTGAATCAATTCCCGGCTGCTGCGCTGTCCGGCTCCCCGGAACAGCCAGTCGGCGATAACAGTACTAGCTCCGCAGCATCCTTCCGGCAAAAGCGACGCTCCCGCAGGCAGCAAAAACTGAAACGAGGCCGAAAGAACGTGTTCGAGCCGTTCACCAAGCAGGGTCATGCCGTTTTTAAGCTGATAGATGTCTGTTTTTTGGGTCATCATAAATGAAGAAATAGATCGTATTCAGGATGAGTATCTCAGGCCACCGCCATTTCCGTGTCCGTTTGGGTATTTTCAAACTGGACGCTGATTTTTTTACTGACGCCCTGGGTCTGCATCGTAATTCCATAGAGAACATCGGCAATACTCATCGTCCGCTTGGAGTGTGTAATGATGATGAACTGCGACTGTTTCTGGAAGTCCTGAACAATCAGGTTAAACCGTTCGTTATTGGCTTCATCCAGGGCCGCGTCAACCTCGTCCAGCACGCAGAACGGGGACGGCTTGCTTTGAAAGACCGAAAACAGCAGGGCGATAGCGGTCATGGTCTTTTCACCGCCGCTCAACAAGCTGATGGTCCGGGTTTCCTTGCCGGGGGGGCGTGCGACGATTTCAATGCCGCTTTCAAGGATGTCTTCCGGATTTTCCAGCAAAATATCCGCCTTCCCGCCGCCAAACAGCTTACGGAATAACTGCTGGAAATTGGCACGGATCGTTTCAAATGTCACCTCAAATTTCTCCCGGCTTTCTTTGTTGATCCGTATGATCAATTGTTCCAGTTGATTCTTGCTTTGGTTCAGATCTTCAACCTGGGTTGTCAAAAACTCATTTCGTTCTTCGAGGCCTGCCTGCTGTTCGATGGCGTCAACATTGACATTCCCCAGCCGGTCAATTTTGCCCCGAAGGTCCGCGATTTCCTCACGAACCTGTTCCCAATCCACATCGTTTTCCTGGAAATCCTGATAGGCCTGCTCCAGATGAATCTGCAGTTCTTCCTGAACACGGGCCGTCAGGTCCTCTTCTTTGACCTGGAGCTGGCTTAACGCCAGTTCGATCTGATGAAGCTGTTCCTCAACGTCGCTTTGGCGTCCTCGCTGAACCCGCAGTTCTTCCTGGTTTCGATTTTTCTGTGAATGCAGCTCTTCCGATTTATGATGCAGTTGAACGCTGATTTTTTGTGCCTGTTCTTTTTCGAGATACAACTCAGAAACCCGCGATTCGGCGGCGAGAATATTCCGCTCGGTTTGAGCGATTTGATCGTTGCAGCCAACCGCTTCGCTTCGCGCTGATTCAATCCCGATACGGCCATGCTGCAACTGGCTCTGGAGCGAAGTGATCTGTTGTCGAATGGAATTCTGCTGTTCATTGATCTGGCCCAGACGCACCTTCAGTTCGGTCAGTTTTTCATTGTGCTGCTGACGAACCTGGTGCTGCTCTTCATAGCGGCTCTGGAGCTGCAGGATGTGTTCATTGCGGTCCCGGTTGATTTGCTCCAGTTCAGTCAGTTTCTGGCGGGAAACATGCTCTTTGTGGACGGAACTCTGGATTTCTTCTTCGAGCATACCGATTTCTTCGGCAATCACCGGCTGTTCTTCTTTGATCCGGCAGATATTGTCTTCCAGAATTTTCAGTCGGGATTCCGCGTCCACTTTTTCTGTATTGGCTTCGTAAATGCTTGTACGAAGCTCTTTGCAGAGTTGTGCCAGATGTTCGTTTTTATGCTCTTTTTCTGCAAGACGGCTGTCCCGTTCACAAATTTCCTGTTGAATGTTTTCTAATTCGGATTGTAATTGCTGGATCCGGCTCTTTCGCGAGACCAATCCGGTTTTTTTGCCCACCGGCCCTACACCGAGAACTTCTCCGGCGGTCAAAATCTGCCCTGTCAGAGTGACATACCGGTAACGGCCGCCGCTTTTTGTGGACAGTGAAATGGCGTTCTCAATGCTATCAACAAGAATCACGTCACCGAGCATACTCCAGGCAAGAGGAGCAAAACGGCTTTCGTAACGGAGGTATTCCACCAGTCGCCCGAGAACACCGGAGCAGTCCGAAAAATCGAATGTGTCACAGAACGGACGAATCCGGTCCATGCAGACCACGCGAATCCGGCCATCCAGTTTCTTCTTCAGGGCCGTGTCGTTCAGAAAAGCGCCGGTGCTGTTAATCAGCAGCGCATCGGCCAGACCTTCCAGGGCGGCTTCGGCGGCCTGTGCATACTCGGGATCCGCGATAATCGCATCGGCCACAACGCCCTCGACGTAATCGCGTTTTTCCGATTCATTGCTTAATATTTCAATGATGGTCTTGTTCAAACCCTGTCGCCGGGCTTCCATATCGTTCAGGACGTTCAATTCGCTGGAAATGGCGCTGCGACGCTCTTTGGAGGAAGCGTTCTGTTCCAGCAGCCGCCCGCGTTCGTCGCCAACCGACTCCATTTCGTCCCGTTTGGCGTTCAGACTGTTTTGCAAATCCGAAAGCACCGAATGGATATCTTCGAGTTTCGTTTGCTGCTGGGCCTTTTCGGTCAGCCATTGAGACAGACGGTTTTCTGTTTCTTCGGCTTTGCCTGACAATCGCGTCTTCCGGCCGGAAAGACTGTCCCGGTAACTGCTTAAGCTTTCGATTTCATTATGCAGTTGCGCTGTCCGGCGAACGATATCAATAATCCCCGATTTTTCATCTTCCAACCGGGCCTGAAGTTCCGTGCATGAACGGTTAATATGAGAGACGGCCGCTTCCGATGATTGAAGTTCGGCTGAAGTTGTCTCGGAAAGATGTCGGACCTCTTCGAGATTACCCTGGCACGAAGCTAACTGGGCGGAAAGCTGCCGCGTTTGTTCCGTCAGTTTCTCGATTTGCACAGCGGCATTTTGTTTTCGTTCCTGCAGTTCCTGAATGCGATGGTTCAGAAAACCGAGGCGGTCATGCTGCTGTTCAATCTGGCTCCGCGAGGAAATCAGGGTGCCGTCCCAATGGCTGATCTGGCTGTCCGTTTTCAGGAGTTCCTCGGACATCTCCGAAACAGCGGTATCACACCGCGCCACACTGGCCACCGTTTCACTGAACAGGTCTTTTTGCTTGGCCAGCAAGGCCCGTTTTTCATCCCGCTGGGTAATAATCCGGTCGTATTCCGCCAGCGAATAATTGACACGAAGTTCTTTGAGCCGGTCGCTGTATTCCAGATAATTGCGTGCTTTGCCGGCCTGAAGTTTAATGCTGCGAAGCTGTTTCTGCACCTCATTGACAATATCCGCCAGACGCAGCAGATTTTGCTCGGTGCGTTCCAGTTTGCGAATCGCTTCTTTCTTATGGGCCTTGTACTTGCTGATTCCGGCGGCTTCTTCAAAAATGATCCGGCGGTCCTGCGTCGAGGCCTTCAGCAATTGATCAATCTGTCCCTGTTCGATAATCGAATAGGCGCTGACCCCGATGCCGGTATCCATAAACAGTTCACGGATATCCTTCAGCCGGCAGGATTTATTATTGAGCAGGTACTCACTGTCGCCGCTGCGGAACAGCCGACGCGAAATTTGCAGGTCGTCCTGCTCCAATCCCAGTCCTCGAACATCGGAGAAATACAGACTGACCTCGGCCATCCCGCTGGGTTTACGGCTGCTGGAACCGCTGAAAATCACATCCGCCATTTGTCCGCTTCGGAGACTTTTGGGGCTTTGGTTTCCAAGAACCCACTTTAGTGCATCCACAACATTGCTTTTGCCGCACCCGTTAGGCCCGACGATCGCGGTGATCGGATGGCTGATTTTCAGTTCCGTCTTGTCGGCAAAACTTTTGAATCCGTTGATGACAATTTTTTCAAGCTTCATAAAAACCTTCAGTTAGGAAAAATCCCTCTTCCGTTATTATAATTGTATCGTCAATTTGATGGTAATTCCTGTAAAACCGGTTCCATTGTCGGTTCGGGTCCTGCGATAAACTGAGCCGGAATGGCGTTCTGAGTGCTCATGATTTCTAAAATATCAATAATATCACTATACGGAACCGCCAGTCCCGGCTGAGCGGCCGCACTCTCTTTGACATCAGACAATTCGCCCAGTGTTCGTATTAGACTGCTCAGTTCATAATTGCACATCAGCGGCCCCAGCACACGCGGTCGGTTTGGGTGTTTTCGGGAGACTGAAAGATATTTGTTGTCCGGCACCGAATTGATCGTAATGGATTGGTCGGGGGACTGGATAAAGAGGTTTTTATTGCAATAAATAGGGGAACCGATAAGCACAATTTTCGGAAATTCCTGTCGGGAAACATAGACCGTTCGGGGGCCTGAACAAACAACGTTATCAATAATAAAGGCGCCGTTGGCCACAGTTTTTCTCGATATGGCGGGGCTGTTCAGAAGGAGCAGCATTTCATACGCCTCAAGACGAACCTCAATTCGGGGATTATTCAAGGCGTTTGTCAGGATCGGCAGGGCGTCTCGCCGTTTCGCGTTTCGTCCAATCACGCGGATGGCTTCAAGGCAATAGGGGCTTTGTTCATCTGTGACAACGAACCTGAGAACGGAAAGCCCACGGCTGTCGCCGATATTCAACATGCATCGAGCCGCGTGAAATTGCACAACCGGATCGGGATGTTCGAGCAGGGGAGCAATCGTGTCCAGGGCCGGTCGGCCGATCCCCTCCAATGCAATTTCCGCGTTTTCAATGTCGCTGCTTTTCGAAACGATTTTCCGGACGAGGGACTGTGCGTATTCGTTCTGTATGTCGGGATTTTCCGCAAGCATAAGGGACTCAACAAGTCGTAAAAACGTTTCTCTCTGATCGATATACCGAACAGGAAACGACAGGGAAATTTCCGCTGTCGATAACGCGGTCGCAGTTTTGGGGCCAAAACGCTCATTGATCCGGTTGCGAACCGCATTAGCCGCAACAAAATCGGGCGAATTGAGGATGAGTTTCACGGAACTGTCCTGTTTAACTCTTCCGCCTCCCAGAACAAACCATTTTTTCTGCGACGCGGCATCTGTTTTACAGGAATAGACCGGCCCATCGGCTGTCGCCAGAGATTTTGAGAACAGGGTAAACTGCTCAACGTTCGTAAGGCGGGTTTGTTCTTTCAGTTCCGCGGTATAGAGGGAGCCGCCGTCAAGCGAGGTGGTTTGCGTGCTCGAAAGCGGTTTCAAAGACACATCAAAGATATCCGCTGTCATTGATAAGGCCGGGATAACACCCGAAATCTCAACAACCGCTGTATCCAGACTATTGATGACCGCACGCGGATTGACGGTGCCGACCCGCTGCCAGATATATTTTTCAAGTTCCTGACGCATACCGGGGGGGCACTCAGAAGAACCGGTCCCCGCAAGGCCCGCGACAATTCCAATGCCGCGTACAGGGATTGTTTCCCCTGCAAAATAGTGGCTGATGAAACCGATAGTATCCCGCGGGTTAAGGGTATTCGGCTCAATTGGCTGTTGTGGTTGAGAACAGCCCCAAAAGAACGTTGCCGACAGTAACAATAACAAATATAGAAAGTCAGGGAGTCTTTTCATGTTTATTCTCTCCTTGCTTAGGACGAAATCTCACCTCCACGTGTCGAGACATTACAGGAGGTACTTGCAAATTAAGATATGGTAGTAAAATAGGCAAAAATTGCGACAACGTCAAGAATATTCTATATGGCGTAAAAAAAAGTATTAAAAAAGCCATAAACCACTATATATAGTTTATGAGTCATCATCAAAGCGAACCCAAACGTCAGCGAATACGACTTCTCCCGGATCTTTGGGGAAATTGGGATTGAACCTGATTCGGATACACTGGGCTATATAGATACAGCTTGTTCAGTTCGGCTGATGCGGTTTCCATATTTTTTTGAAGCATCGCCTGCGTTATTTCCGGCGGCAAACCGCCCGGCCATCGTCTTACAAGATTCAGAACGCCTCTGTATTCGCTGATAAGATCCCTCAGTGAGGCGGTCAGTTGATTATACACAATCTGGATATTGACCGTCGGTTCCTCTGTGATAATCGTTTGCGCTCTTGGCAATCGATTTCGCCTACTCTGATAATTTCTGCCTGTGCCGGTACCGTAATAATAATTGTAGTTCGAAGGGAATCCTTCCCGCATTCGGCTGGATCTGTATCCGGCCGTTCCTTGACTGATTTCCCGGGTTTGCGTGTTCAATCGCAGTTGTTTGTCGATGGCGGCAAACTGTTCACTCAGGGAATCGATATTACTTTCATATAAATCAATCCGATCCAAACTGTCGGCAATCCTGCGTTTGGTGGAAACATATTTTTTCACGATATCCTGAATCCCGCCAATCGACGCTATTTTTGCGTCGGCAATCTGCATCCCGGACAGTATTTCCGCCACGGATGTAGCATAACCATTTGCCAGCCCGAGTTCGACGGCGTCTTTAGCGGTCAGATTCAAGACCTTGCCAACGACGTTTGCAGGAGAAATCTCGGTTGCATTTTGGGCTACCGTCATTCCTTCCGCAAGTGTGCGAATCAGTGTCTGCGTGGGTTGTCGATTATTTTTTTCAATAAATTCCCGGCTTCCGTCTTTGTTAGCAACTTCGATAATCGTGAGGTATTTGTCAAGTAAAGCCCGCAGGAGCAATTCCGGACGGCTTCGAGATTGGGCGATGCCGTTGATATAAGTCGTGGGGACGGAAGACAGCAATGTGTCGGAGCTGTATATCTGAATATAGTTGGCATAACTTTCCCTGTCGAGATAGCCGCCGGCGACCGAACCGACCGCCCCAATGCCGGCCGAGGGATTGATGTAAACCTTGTCGCAGCTCAGCGCGACGATGGCCGCCGCAGAATAGGCCCCGCCGTAAGATCCGCCCGAGATATAAGAGATAACGGGACAATTTTTTGTTTGTAAAATCGCGTCCGTCACTGTTTTCATATAGTCGCCGCGGCCGCCCGGGATGTCAATTCGAATGAGAATCGCAATGGGGCCTTTATTCGAGATTTCGGTAATAGCCGCCGCGACCTTTTTGGAAACAGCATCCGACAGAAATATCTCCGGACTTGTCAGTTCCAGCAGCGAAACCCCGTCTCTCCGCCCGTTAACGTTATAAACAATGTCATAGTCACTCAGGACCACAGGCGTCATTTTGCTTTCATCGTCGTTGTAAACAAGGGTTTTGTTGCCGGCGGTTTTTTGGGTGAAAAAACCCGAAAAGCTTTCACCGCTTTCTTTATGCTTAAAGGTATCGGCCATCACTGTTGAAACAAGGATACACAGAAAAATAAAACCGGCTGTTTTTTTCGCTATCTTCATAAGACTCTCCTGGAAAAAGTTTTAATGATTTCAACGCAGTGCTTTAATTGAGCGGTATTCGGCCTTTATTGAATTCACCAGTTGAATGATATTCTCTTCTGAAACGGGAATATCCGGATAATTGCGTTTCAGCTTCAATAAGTATTCAGCATTTGTGACCAGATTGTCGAAATCCCTGACGGCCTGATTCCGTGTGAGCGATCGCCGCTGGCTTTTGGCCATGATTTCCTTGAACTTCAGATCCAGCTCGTCATTGAGCTGATTAAACTTGCGAATCACCTTGTTGAATTTTTCCTCGGAATCCAGAAGCGTTTGGCTGTCAATCATCGTCGCGTCAGGATATCCCTGTTCCGCTAAAAGTTCACCACGGGAACCGGCTAAACCATCTGCGAACCGGCATAAAACAGCATCGTTCGCGGGCATCGTAAGAAGTGCGCCTTTGGGACAAACGGTATGAACATACTGGTCGTTAGGATATTGCTGGCTTTGTTCAATAAAAACAGATTGGCCGTTACGCTTGACTTCGACCACAACAATATCTTTATCTGCCATCGCTTTGGCCAATGCTCCGGAACGGTTGTTTTCCTGGGCCAGCGAGGCCAAATAATTACGCCATGCGGAATCAAATTTCTCGCCGATCGTATCGCCGTAGGCCTCCTTCATATCGACCATTCCCGCCTCCGTTGAAGCCATCATGGTTGCGGCCCCGATACTGGTACCCGGGACCATATAAAGACGGTCACAGGCCATAGCGATTGCGGCGCCCGCTGAATATGCGCCCCCTCCTTTAACGAAAGCCACCGTCTGGCAATGCTTAATACCGATGATGGCCGTACAGATACGTTTGGCCATATCGACACGGCCTCCCGGCGTATCCAACTCAATGAGAATGAAGAGAGGGCCTTTGTCGGCTTCTTCCACGATTGCCCGCTCAAAAGCCGCGGCCTGATAGTCATACTGGATAACGTCGTTAATGGCAAGCGCAGCCACATGAGGACTCCGTCCCTTCTCATTGACCTCAACCATGTATGCAGAAAGATTCAGTTCCAGAGGCCCTTTTTCCTGTGTGAATACCGTATGATGACCGTCCTTAGCTTCCTGAGTCGCGTACCCCGTATAAACAGCTCCGTCACCTGTTTTCTGTATGAACGTGTCCGCACAGGCAAGTACATTTAGCCAGAGCAACAAAAACAGAACCATGGAATTCGGCATACTCATTATTTCGATATCCTTAACTCTATACGCATCGTCCAAGGCTCGGGGTCAACTTTATTATATTGATCACGATTGAAAATTCCCGTTTCTACGCGGCTATGTAGTGTTGCGACCGTCAGTTACGACTTTGCCCGCGGGAATTTACTACCCTGAAGGGTATACATGCGGCTTTATACTGTACCTTGAATATATACAATTAAAGGCCCGACCGTGTTCATAATTTAATAAAATACTCCATTAAATCAGGTCCGTTTTGGACCTCAAAGCCGGACTCAAAGCTGTTTCGTTCGCAATATGGCTT
>Ga0272442_10003418_pt1 | contig 22303 bp, 15 predicted proteins | sample SSMForm2O_FD_200262 | JGI IMG/M metagenome (GOLD analysis project Ga0272442, IMG submission 200262) | Marine sediment archaeal communities from Little Sippewissett salt marsh, Falmouth, MA, United States - SSM-Form-2O | ecosystem: Environmental > Aquatic > Marine > Wetlands > Sediment ...
CAAACCGAATTCATGTTGCACGGATACGACAACAATATCGCTGGAGTTGATATAGTCAGCTGCAGAAAGATAATCATATTTTACATTTTTTCGAATTGTAAACTTTACAGGCTTATGATATTGCAACTTTTCTCCTGATTGCATAGCGAAAACCTGTGGTTCAAACTCTTCACCCCCGGCAAGCTTTATGTTATTGATTAAATCTGAAGTGAAAGTAGCTATTCCACATTTTCGTGGCAAATATGAAGCTATAAAAGCAACTTTCTTTTTATTAAACGCAATCTTCATAGGCCTCCTTTTCTCATTCATAACTTCTTCGCTCGATAATCAGAACTATCCAATGAGCAATCGTGCACAAAGTGAGGGAAATTTCGTCTTTTCAGAGTTCTGCGTTCGTATTGATTTATCTCGGCTCTCTTTTCGCGTTGAATAGCTTCATAGACTTCTTTGCGATGAACAGAAATCTCCTTCGGTGCGGTAATCCCTAACTGAACTTTGTTGCCCCGAACAGCAACTATCATTACCTCTATGTTTCCATCAATAATAATTGATTCATCTTTGTACCTGCTTAAAACCAGCATTTTTTGCTCCCTTCCATGACGGACGATTATAACAGCAGCCGAACATTCTTATTCTTTTTTCACTTTCAACATTTAAACTCCGTCCCTGTCGGATAAACACAACACCTTATCAATCACAGTCACCTATATCTCTCATTTTTCGGGTAGCCTTTCAGGTCAGACAAAACGCGTCATTCCAATGCTTCTTGACACTTAAACTGCCAAAGAAGGCGATATATATGTGCAACCCTTTAGTGCCACACGTACCGCCGGAAACAGGTCGGTGGCTATGGACCGTTTTAGAATAAAGCCAGTTGCCCCTGCGGACATAACTTCATTGACAGCCGTAGGATCATCGTGAACACTTAGAATAATGAACTTGAGATCGGGATAACGGCTCTTAACTTCACGTGCTACATTGACCTCGCCGCTAACCGGCAAGGACAAATCCACAATGGCAAGTTGAGGTTTGAGCTTATCCGCAGCTTCAAACAGCGATTTTTTATCGGCTACCATTACAACCGTCTCAAAAGTCGTTTCAACCAATCCCCTTATACCTTCAAGTAAATCCTGATGACTGTCTGCTAATATTACACTTCCTTTTTCCATTAAAATCCTAAATTGCTTTCAAAAATGCATCTATGGGATCTCTCTTTTTTATCTTTTACGCTTTAATACCATAAAAATACGCTTGAATGCTACTCGCAAAACTACCTGATTTGGACAGGAAAATTTACGGGGTAGCAGCCATCCAAATGGGTCAAATTACTCAAAAAACAAGGAAAAAGGCCGAGAAATCAAAATGGTTGTGTTTATGAATATGTTCAGATAATATAATAAGATAAAGCCTTTTGAGTAAAGCTAAGATTTCGGCTAAAGGAATCTGCGCCTATGAATAAACCGGGTAATTCTGAAACACGCTTAAAAATACTAAGGAATTACTTTTGGGCTTTATTGGCACTATGGACGTTGCTGGTTGGCTCGGTATTGTTGTGGAGTTTATTTCAGGAAAAAATTGGGACAGAGGAAGCCGCTCGCATTCAGGCACGTTCTGCTTTTGAAAAGGATTTAATTTACCGCCGATGGATATCCGGTCACGGTGGTGTCTATGTTCCCGCAACTGATAACACACCACCCAATCCTTACTTGTCACATATCCAGCAGCGCGATATTACAACACCCTCGGGGCAACTCTTGACTTTGATAAACCCGGCTTACGCAACACGCCAGGTGCATGAGATGGGTATGAAACAATACGGAAAGCTTAGTCATATCACAAGTCTCAAGCCTATACGGCCTGCTAATGCTGCCGATGAGTGGGAGACAAAGGCGCTGCATGCATTTGAACAGGGAGCAAAAGAGGTCAGTTCTATTGAAAAACTCGACAACCAGAATTATATGCGTCTGATGCGCCCGATGATTACAGAACAAGCCTGTCTGAGATGCCATGCTGAGCAGGGATATAAAGTGGGCGACCTCCGCGGCGGTATCAGCGTCTCGGTTCCTATGTCACCCCTTGTAGCCAGCGGTCAAATGAAAATGCTGGTATTGGGCCATGGCATTTTATGGCTGTTAGGGCTAAGTGGAATCGGTATAGGAGGGTGGCATTTGAGGCAGCGCATCCGAGAAAAAGACCAGGCTGAAGAGAAAATCCATGAACAGAGCCGATTCCTCAAAAGCACTATAGATTCCCTTGCACATCCATTTTATGTTATAGACGTCAACAATTACAACATCAAAATGGCAAATTCTGCTGCTCAGGCGGGCGCTGACGATGAGATATCCACCTGTTATGCTCTTACTCATAAGCAAAACAAGCCATGCGGCAGCAAAGAACATCCCTGTCCTCTCGAAATCATAAAACATACTAAGAAGCCTGCAGTCGTAGAACATATTCATTATGACAGGGAAGGTAATACCATAAATGTTGAAGTTCATGGATTCCCAATATTCGATAACCAGGGCAATATTATCCAGATGATCGAATATTGTTTGGACATTACCGAACGCAAGCAGACCTCCGAAGAGATTGCTAAGTTAGCCAAGTTTCCTGCAGAAAACCCTAATCCTGTGCTGCGAGTTGCGAAGGACGGGACCATCCTTTACTGCAATGAATCGAGTTCGCCTATATTGGAGCTTTGGCAATGCCGAAAGGGCGGGCAAGTTTCCGGCGAATGGCATCGTTTAATCCTGGAGACGTTGGTGACCGGCAAAGTACGGGAAACTGAAGCAGAATGTGGTGGTATGGTTTACTTGCTCACATTTGCACCCGTTAAAGATAGTGATTTCGTTAATGTTTACGGGCTGGATATTACCGAGCGCAAACAGGCGGAAGATGCATTAAAATACATAGAGAAAGAGTTAACTGTCCGGAACAAAATCGCCGAGATATTTCTGACTGTACCGGATGAACAGATGTTTGGAGAAGTGTTGCAGGTCCTCCTGGAAGCTATGGAAAGCGAGTTTGGCATCTTCGGCTACACAGACGAGCAAGGTGTCCTAATCATCCCCTCTATGACCAGAAATATCTGGGAAAAGTGTCAGATTCCTGACAAGACGATAGTATATCCTCGTGAGAAATGGGGTGGTATTTGGGGTCGGGCTCTTGTAGAAAAAAGGAGCCTCTTTGCGAATGAAGGCTTGCATGTACCTGAGGGGCACATTCCTATAACGAGGGTTCTGGTTGTACCTGTTATGTATAGTCAGCAAGTAATTGGCCTCCTACAGGTTGCGAATAAAGCTACCGACTATAGCTGCAAAGACCAGAAGTTCCTGGAAACTATCGCCGGGAAAATATCGCCTATCCTCAATGCGAGACTGCAGAGGGATAGAGAAGAGAAAGAACGAAGGCAAACTGAGGAGGCGTTGCGGAAGGCCCGCGATGAACTTGAACAAAGGGTACAAGAACGTACTATCGAGTTAATGAGGGCGAATGAACAACTAACACAAACAATAGAAGAACTTAAACAAACAGAAGAAACGCTGCGTGAGAGTGAGCGAGTACTAATACAAAAGGAAAAGAGTCTCGGTGAGGCACAACGCATAGCACATTTTGGTAACTGGGTTTGGGATATCGTCGCTGGCACACTGACCTGGACCGATGAAATTTACCGCATCTTCGGCCTTCGGCCTCAGGAGTTCGGTGCTACCTATGAAGCTTTTCTGGAATTTGTCTATCCTGACGACCGCGAATCGGTTGAGCAGGCGGTTAACAGGTCTTTGGCAGACCCGAACAAAAAGTACGACATTGAACACCGAGTGGTACGGCCGGACGGCTTACAACGCATCGTTCATGAACAGGGCGAAGTCACTTTTGACAGGGACGGCAAAGCCGTTCGTATGATAGGTACAGTTCACGATATTACTGAGCGAAAGAAAATTGAGCAGGCGCTGCGAAAAAGCGAATCAGCACTTCGAAAAAGCCAGGATAATCTTCGTTTTCTTGCTGGTAAATTACTTTCAGTTCAGGAAGAAGAACGGCGTTTGTTAGCACGGGAAATGCACGATGATATAACTCAACGGCTTGCCCTTTTGGCTATCGAAACAGGAACGCTTGAACAGCAGCTTGAATCCTCGTCGGAACCAATTCGAGGCAAGCTCGGACAAATTAAAAAGCAGATAGTGAAGTTGTCCAGTGATGTTCATGATATATCCCGCCAGCTTCACCCAGCGATAATTGACGACCTCGGTTTGGTTGATGCCATCAAATCCGAATGTGTTAACTTCTCGAAGCGTGAAGGAATTTCGATCAAGTATGAGCCCGTAAATGTTCCCGATGTGATACCCAAGGATATTGCTCTGTGTATATATAGGATTATGCAGGAGAGTTTGAGGAATGTTGCCAAACATACCGATGTAAAAGAAGCCGAGGTTTTGCTGACCGGTGCAGATGACAGTCTTTATCTTTACGTTAAGGACAGTGGAACAGGTTTTGACCCGGACAGCGTTCATAGTAAGGGTGGGCTTGGTCTGGCCAGTATGGAAGAGCGTGTACGTCTGGTTCAGGGCGAACTCTCGATAAAATCCCAGCCGGGACGAGGCACTGTAATCAAAATGTGTGTGTCTTTGTCAGGAAAGGCCCAATAAATAAGGGTGGTGACCTCGCGAATGCAAGGTATATAGGAAGTAATCTGTTGTCTGAAATACAAATTACTGCCCCGCAGGTTGACCGACGCTGTAAACCGACTGACCCAAAAGTGACCCACTCGGGCAAAAATGAACAATTTTCGGGTATAAAGAGAAAAGCGTGTTGAACATAAATACTTAAAATGAAAAGACGTTAAAAAACTACGCCCGAGAGGACTCGAACCTCTGACCTTCGGTTTAGGAAACCGATGCTCTATCCTGCTGAGCTACGAGCGCTTCAACCTTAACTCCTTCAAATACAAAAACTTACTGCCAACACTGCAAACTTATCTCTCAGCCGTTTCAATTGGCAACATTTCCTGTTTTACCGCTGCTGCATATTATCATAAACCCTGTTTTTATGCAACAGACAACGATTTTTCACATTATTTTTTTCTTTTACTAACCGCCCACCTTTTAATTTTCCCCGCTGATAGACTATTCAAAACATCATCCTTCGTCGCCCACCCCCGACCAGCCGTCGCAACTCCAAACCCCATCAATCCAAGCCCCGCAACGCTGTGGGCATCGGTCCCTATGAGGAGTTTAACACCAGCCTCGATTGCCATTTTGCAGTGCATGTCCTTCAAATCCAGACGCTGGGGCTTTGCATTTACCTCCAGCGCGGTACCTGTCTCGGCTGCGTGTTTGACTACTGCTTCAATATCGATATCCATTGGTTCCCGCTGTCCGATAAGCCTTCCGGTAGGATGTGCAATGCAGTTAACATACGGGTTATCCATTGCCCTTAACGTCCGCGTTGTTACTCTTTCCCGCGGGCCAGCCATGCCTGAATGAACCGAAGCTATTACAAAATCGAGGTCGGCGAGAAGTTTATTCTCGAAGTCCAAGGAGCCGTTGGCAAGAATATCAACCTCGGTCCCCGCCAGAATTGTTATTGATTTTAGTTTTTCATTAAGTTTGTGAATTTGCTTAATCTGATGCGATAATTCTTTGGCTGACAGGCCGTTGGCGATTGCTGATGACTTGGAGTGGTCTGTTATGCAGATATATTTATACCCTGCTTTTTTCGCTGCCTCAGCAATTTCGGATATATCGCAGTCGCCGTCCGAGGCATTTGTATGAACGTGGAGGTCGCCTTTTATATCTGCCAGTTTAACCAGTTCAGGCAGTGAATGGTTTCGTGCGGCGTCGATTTCTCCACGGTCCTCACGCAGGAGCGGCTCGATATAATCGAGCCCAAGCTTTCGATAGATTTCTTCTTCGACTGCTCCTGCAATCATTTTGTCTTTTTTGAAAAGGCCGTACTCGTTGAGTTTTATCTTTGCTCTCACGGCGATTTCTCTCAGACGCACATTGTGCTGTTTTGAGCCGGTAAAATATTGAGATGCCGCTCCGAAACTTTTTTCCGGGACAACACGAACGTCAACATGCACCGGGCAGGTCTCGGTTTGGATTATAGCCGAGCCTTTTGTCGGCCCGGCCGCGAGAGCTTCCTGTATAAATGGAGCGTCTATAAAGGCCTGTATGATTTGTTTGCCCTTACCGGCGGCAACAAGTATATCTACATCTCCAATAGTCTCGGCCAATCGCCTCAGTGAGCCGGCTGTCTGTATTTTCTTTATGCCCGAGAGGGTCTTCAGGTATTGGCCTACCACTTCCGCAGCTTCGGCGGCCTGGTCAAGACGTATTCTGCCGGTTGATTTTTCAAGGAATTCTATGCCTCTTGCTATCACCGCTGCTTTCTTATCACCGAATCCGGCTAAGGCGGCTAAAGAACCATCATCAATAGCATTTTTCAGTTCGGTGATGCTTTTTACGTTTAGTTTTTCATAAACCGCTTTAACACCTTTTGGTCCGACACCGGGTATGGTGAGCAATTCAAGCAGAGTCGACGGGATTTTTGTGAGTAACTGTTGATGAGCTGTTATCCTGCCGGTTTTTAAGAATTCCTCTATCTTTGCCAGGCTTGATTTTCCAATTCCGGGTGTTTCCGCGAGTCGGCCGGTTGTTAGCAGGGTCTCAATATCAGTCGGCATTTCAGAAATAATGCGCGCGACTTTTCGATAGCTATTAATGCGGAAACGGTCCTCGCCGAGGATTTCCATTATGTAGGCCATTTGATTAAAAAGTTCGCTTAGGACGGGATTTTTCATAAAAACAGATTATACCAGCCCTGCAATAAAATCAAAGCGATAATTCTTCTATGGTCAGTTAATTTGTGCGCTGCATCTTATTTATAGACCCAACGATTTGATATCGAGGGTATCGTCAGTCTGTTCAGACTTGCCGCTAATGTGATGTCAGCGACACAGGGACCAAGGTTATGAGTGATAAGGTTTGTGGACTATCAATTCTCTATGCAGCCGATTGGCTGGGTCGAGACCACAAAATTATCAAAGTAACGTTCCTGTAGCTGTGAAGAACCACTATTCCAGTAATTTTCGAGATAGACAGCATTTATGGCATAATCCGTCCATGTATCCACAAAATTTAAGCCGGTCCGTCTCGCTTCGAGTTGTCCATCTATCCAGAATTCCTGTATCCCATTAGACTCACCTGGGTCGTTTAGCTTGATATGATGCTCTATACAAAACCAGGTATCATCGTGAGCAGAATCAAATATCGGTGTAATCCCCGCCTGACTGCCAAGCCAGTGCAGATTAGGAAAATCATTATATTTGGTTGTCACGACCACACCATCTACTACACCACTGGCTGGGTCAACTAAAAGATAGTCGCCGCTACTCCATAAGTGGGCTATCATTGCCTGTGCCCAGGAAGTTGAGCTGGCGAAACTGAAAGCTCTCGACAGTTTAGCAGGGCTGCCTACCCAGCCGTCCTGATTCTTGAGGTACATCCTGTAATAAATCTCCCTGAAATCCTCGGTATTCCTGATTCCTTTATTAAAATAACCTTGCGGAACTCTTCCGAAGCCAAGATGAAGTGAGCCTGCACTAACTTCACCAGCCTGAAATATGACTCTCATACCCCTGGAACCATCAAAGCCAACGCCATTGAGTGGTATGAAATCACCTTCATCATTACTATATTCAAAATACCTGCCCGTGCCCACCAATGGTGCAGTGGTCTCAAAATCATCGCAGAATATCCATTCGGGATGGAGGGTTTGCCAATAATCACACTCATATATTTTACTGCCGGTATCACGCCAGTTATTCGCCATAACAGCATGGTCACCAAAATCAACTTTGCCGTCACGATTAATGTCGGCTTCAATGTTATAATCATCATCGAGCCATTCATCGGCCATTACGTTGACTTCATCCCAGCCTACAACACAATCTTTGTTTATATCAGCTTCAGAGTCTCCTTCACTGAAGTCACACTGGTGCTGATAAATTTTTATATCGTCCAAATAAACCTGGCCACCGCCGGGTACACCGGGTGCCGCTCCGACCGGCTCACCAATGCCTATTTCGAGCATCTCCACCGCAGTCAAATCAAAATTGCTGTTATTGTCGGTAAAGTATCCAAAATTAATTTTCCATCTCTGCCATTGTTCCAGCACAAGGTTGGCGGGGTCCCAGAAATCGGTGTATTTAACCACAGCCTCTCTGTCGCTGCTGTCTTTGAGCCTGACGTACATCTGGTCTGCATTGGGACTGCCCCTGAACCACAGCGACAAACCTTCGGCAGTACCAAGCAGGGTCCAGTCGGCGGGAGTGTCAAGTGTGCGGCTTACACCGCAATAATATGGTGGGGCATAATTATTCTCGTACCAAATCTCAAGCGATTTGCTTCCCATATGTACAAAAGTTATGTCAAGAGAATAGTACGTATCCGTTGCACCGGTCGGGTCCCAGGTATCCTGCAGATCCGGTGTGCCGCTGTAAGACTCAAAATCATCCCCCAGGAAATAATCCGCCCCTGCACTGCCTGTCAGTGCCGGTAAGAAACACAAGGATATTAACCAAAAGAACTTCTTATACATAAAACTCCTCCTTAAAACTAAAAACATTAAAAACACAACAACATTGTTTATTATACCAAATTAACGACCTTAAGGTTTAGAAAAAAAGGCTGTAAAATTACTAAAACACATAATTCCTTTATTTACAACTTCTGGATTTTACTGCTTATCAGGTTTTCTTACGTCTTTTTTCAATGTTATCAATTTCTCATCAATTACAAGTAGCTTTCTGCAAACCTTTTAACAGAATACAGTAGAAAAACGAGTAAAATAGTAAGTACCCAACTTGCTTTTACAGTTCTACTCAGGCACCAAATTGTCTGCTAACTCATTTATATAAAACTCGATATAGGTATAACCTCTATGTCGGTCGTTTTCTGAGGCTCCAATCGGAACAACGTAATCAGCATCATCGGGATTAGCGGGTTCCAAACCGTGTACCAGTTCCCAGGTATCGGGCATACCGTCATTATCGGTGTCTGTCGGCGGCGTGCCGGGAGTCAGGCCATCCATAAACCATTCATCGGTAGGCTCCAGCGGCGCGTTCCTTCCCCACTGGCCGGTGCCGTCCTGAACCTCTGTTATAGTTCGATTTGTAACCCGGTCCCTCGGCCAGCATCCGGCCCTGGCCAGTACAAGGTCGTAGGTTTCAAGGGCAGTTTGAGTTGTTACAGGCGGAACATCGGCAGGGGTAGTTAGTACTCCTCCATTCTGATTAAACTGCACCCAGGACGGGGCAGTTGACCAACTCCAGAAAGCGGGGTGGTCCTGCAATCCCCAGCCTTCGAAATAGTTGTCCTCTATGTAATAATCAACAATGTCAAAATTAGCGAAAGGAAATATTCTGTCTATGCTGTTTGGTCCCCGCCTCCAATAATTATTGAAATTGTTGAGGGGGCTCTGGATATAATCCTGATGGCCATCGTGGGTAAGGCCGCCATAAACGTTATAAATCAGGTTGTTTCGGAAATCACTGGCGGCATTAGCACGGTAAGGAGCCATACACGGGACGCGATTATAATGGTGAGCCCATAAATTATGGTGCAGTGAAATTGCGCCGCTGTCTGAGGCGGCATTTATGAAGCCCTTGTTGTGCGGGCCCAAGGGATGTCCCTCATCATCGGTCTCCTCGACCGTACACCACTGGACGGTAGCATTGTGGGTGTGGTAGAGGTCAATTTCCTCATCATTTCCCCAGCTTAACGACAGGTGGTCAAGTATTAAATTGTATGTTCCCTTTCCTTCCGGTCCTAATCCCCCCAACTGGATACAATCGCCGTTCTCGTTATAAGCGCGCTGCCTGCGCATTCGTAAATGTCGAACAATCACATCATGTACTCCAAAGTCAACTGAGCCGAGCATACCCTCTATAGTAATTCCAGCTCCCGGGGCGGTCTGTCCGGCAATCGTAATATAAGGCTGGGTAATGAGAACGTCGCCATTAATGACACCACTGACTTCGAACACAACGATTCTCGGGCCAGTAGCGGCACAAGCCTCCGCCAGAGAACCCAGACCAGCAGTGTTCAAATTGGTTACCTTTATGACGCGGCCGCCTCGTCCGCCGGGTGTATCTGAACCCCAGCCTTCTGCACCGGGGAACGCCGGCAGTTCGAACTGCTCTAACCAGTCTTGTGCCAATAAAGCAAAATCACTAAAATCCACACTGCCGCTATGGTCACGGTCGGCTCGGCTACACCAATTGTTGGTAGTATCGCAACCGCCGCTGAGCCATCGGGCAGAGAAGGAGGCAACGTCATCCCACCCGATAACATCGCAGAAAAGCCAATCCGGATGTAAAATCCGCCAATGTTCACATTTATTTATTTTAGTGCCTGTATCAAGCCAGTTATCAGCCAGTATTGCATAATCTTTGAAATTAATTTCACCATCTCTGTCGGCGTCGGACTCAAAATCATAAGCATAATTGAGCCATTCATCTGCCATTGCATTCACATCAGCCCAGTCAATCACGCAGTCTTTATTTATATCAGCTTCCGGTTTTCCGGCAGTGAAATTGCATTTACGCTGGTAAAGTTCTATATCGTCAAAATAAACCTGGCCACCGCCGGGAACACCGGGTGTCGCTCCGACAGGCTCACCAATACCGATTTCGAGCATCTCCACCGAAGTCAAATCAAAATCGCTGTTATTGTCGGTAAAGTATCCAAAGTTAATCTTCCATCTCTGCCATTGTTCCAGCACAAGGTTAGCGGGATCCCAGAAATCGGTGTACTTAACCAAAGCCTCTCTGTCGCTGCTGTCTTTGAGTTTGACGTACATCTGGTCTGCATTGGGACTGCCCCTGAACCAGAGCGACAGACCCTCAGCAGTTCCGATTAAAGTCCAGTCGGCGGGAGTATCGAACGTTCGGCTGACACCACAATAATATGGTGGGTCATAATTATTATTATACCAAAGGAGAAGCGATTTGCTCCCCATATGCACAAAAGTTATGTCAAGATAATAATATGTTTCCGTTGCACCGGTCGGGTCCCAGATATTCTTCATATCGGCTGTGTTGCTGTACGACTCAAAATCATCCCCCAAGAAATAATCTGCCGACACACTACTCACCAGAAAGAAGGTAACAATAACGGAGAATAAATATGCCGGTTGTTTAAACATAATATTGCTTGTAAAAAAAGTAAACTTTAAAAAAAGCTACTTCTAATTACTCAGGTAGCAAATTGTCTGCCAGTTCGTTTATATAGAACTCGATGTAGGTATAACCCCTATGTCGGTCGTTTTCAGAGGCGCCTTTTGGAACAATGCTATCGGCGTCATCGGGGTTAGTTGCGTTTAAACCATGTGCCAGTTCCCAGGTATCGGGCATACCGTCATCATCGGTGTCTGTCGGCGGCGTGCCGGGAGTCAGGCCGTCCATAAACCATTCATCGGTAGGCGCCAGCGGGGCATTCCTTCCCCATTGGCCGGTGCCGTCCTGGACCTCTGTGACGGTTCGATTTGTAACCCGGTCTCTCGGCCAGCATCCGGCTTCGGCAAGTACAAGGTCGTAGGTTTCCAGCGCAGTTTGAGTTGTTACGTCCGGAACATCGGCAGGAGCGGTAAGTACGCCTCCATTTTGGTTAAACTGCACCCAGGACGGGGCAGTTGACCAACTCCAGAAAGCGGGGTGGTCCTGCAGTCCCCAGTCTTCGAAATAGTTGTCCTCTATGTAATAATCAACAATGTCATAATTGGCAAAAGGATATATTTTGCTCATGCTGTCCGGCCCCCGTTTCCAATAATTGTTGAAATTATTGAGGGGGCTCTGGATATTGACCTGGTGGCCGTCGTGGGTGAGACCGCCGTAAACATTATAAATCAGGTTGTTACGGAAATCGCAGGCGGCATTAGCCCTGTATGGAGCCATACAGGGGACCCGCCGATAATGGTGAGCCCACAAATTATGGTGTAGAGAAACAGCACCGCTGTCTGAAGCGGCATTGATGAAACCCAGGTTGTGCGCGCCTTCGGGATGTCCTTCGTCATCAGTCTCCTCGACCGTGCACCACTGGACGGTAGCGTCATGGGTATGGTAGAAATCGATTTCCTCATCATTTCCCCAGCTTAACGACAGGTGGTCAAGCATTAAATTGTATGTTCCTGTTTCCTCAGGTCCTAATCCCCCCATTTGTATGCAATCGCCGCTGGCGTCGTAAGCACGCTGCCTTCGCATCCTTAAATGCCGGACAATCACATCGTGTACTCCATAGTTATATGAGCCGAGCAAACCTTCAATCGTAATTCCCGCTCCCGGGGCGGTCTGGCCGGCAATCGTAATATGAGGCTTAGTAATGCGAACATCCCCATTGATAACACCGCTGACTTCGAAAACCACGATTCTTGGCCCGCTGGTGGCACAGGCCGCTGTTAAAGAACCTGAGCCGCTGGTATTAAGGTTGGTTACCTTTATTATCTGGCCCCCTCTTCCGCCGGCAGTAACTGCTCCCCAGCCTTCGGCACCTGGGAATGAAGGCAGTTTTACCGGATTGAACCAGTCTTTGGCCAATACGGCATAATCTTCAAAATTGACACTCCCGCTATGGTCACGGTCGGCTCCTTCACACCAATTGTTAGCGTCAGAGCAGCCGCCAGCCAACCACTGCTCAGTTAAAGAAGCAACATCATCCCATTCAACAAAATCAGGGCCGAAAGTATCGGCGACGCTTGTAAGAGAAATGCTTAACACTAATGTTAAAACCACAATCTTTTTCATCTCATCCTCCCAAAAAAACTAATACCAACTGCAAAACTTTGAAAAGATTTCAAACAGCTATTGCAGCGTTTAATGTGTAGAAAGCTGCCGGATTATGGGTCCCAGGGACCAATTGGTTGGGTTGAAACCACGATATTATCGAAGTAACGCTCCTGCAACTGCGGTGAACCGCTGTTCCAGTAATTCTCAAATAAGGCAGCATTTATGGCATAATCCGTATAAGAGACCACAAAATTCAAGTAGTCCCGCCTTGCTTCGAGATTGCCATCTATCCAGAACTCTTGGACTCCGTTAGATGTTCCGGGGTCATTCAACTTCACATGGCTCTCCACACAATACCAGATGCCGTCATGCACAGAGTCGAATATCGGCGTAACACCTGCCATATTTCCAATCCAGTCCATATTGGGAAAGTCATTGTAGCCTATACACTTTACCAGGCTGGTAGCCAGGTCCACACATCTGACAGGGTCAACCAGAAGATAATCCCCGCTGCTCCACAAATGGGCTATCATTGCCTGCGACCAGTCGGTGGATGAAGAAAAACAGGTCGCTCTTGAAAGTTTGGCCGGGCTGCCCACCCACCCATCCTGCATCTTCAGGTACATCCGGTAATAAACATCCCGAAAGTCCTCGTTATCTCTTATACCCTTATCCATATAGGAATTTGGATTTCGACCAAAGGCAAGTTTGAAACCGCCGGCAGTTTGCTCGCCAGCCTGAAATATGACTCTCATCCCTATAGATTCGTCAAGTCCAACTCCCTCGACAGGTATGAAATCGCCGCCATCACTGTCATACTCAAAGTACCTGCCAGTCCTGACAAAGGTCGACTCAACTTCGAAATCATCACAGAATATCCATTCCGGATGAAGCGTCTGCCAATCGTCACATTCATCCGGAAAGATGGGTACCCAGTCATTGGCTACAATTGCAAAGTCGTTGAAGTTGACTTTATCGTCAAAATCAGCGTCGGCTGTTACTTCCGGACCACTATCAAGCCATTGGTCGGATAGCATTCCAATGTCTGCATTGTTAATTACACCGTCATCGGTAAAATCACCGGGAATATATTGCTCTATAGTGAAGTTCCAGATATTGCCCCTGGAAATATTTGGGTCGGTTTCGTTGACCTCATCAATTCGCCAGTAATAGGTCTGCTCCGATTCTAGCAGTCCTACAGGGTCATAAGTATTAGCGTCAATGGCCTGGTTGCCTTTGTAAACACTTATACCCACCGGCCAGGTATTATCAGCAGCGTTCACATCATCAAAATCCTTACCAAAGTAAATATCATGGCTGTCGGCATCCTGGCCGGCGACCCAGCTAATTTGAACATCAGGAACCACATCCGTATCCAGATGCATAGGCGCTGGGTTGGTTGCCTTTTCAAGGTTCACCGGTGAAAATGCCGCCACTGAGTGCGTCATTCGGCTTAAACTGTTATTATACCAACTCATTGTGACCTGCCCAGCCGAAGAGACCAATCTGGTGCTGCCTGCTGCGCTGCTTCCGCTACTGGCAACGTCAAACTGTTCGACCATATCGATACCCGTTGGTGTGAAAGTACCGGGGTCGCCACTACCTGCTATATCAACCACCCAGGCGCCGTCAGTCTGAGTAGTAATATCGGTGGACACATTATTCCCCCAGGTAGTAGAATTAGTATCTACAGCCTCGGCGGGCTCCTGAGCCACGTTGGCCAGCGAAATACCGCCGCCGCATATCCTCGTAATCTCGCCCGAATACATAACTGCAATAGTGTAAGAGCCGGAGGGAGGCAAATCGCTTTCCAGCAGGTAATATATCTCGGTCTTCATTTTAAAGTCCGTACCCTCGGTTATGCTGGAGCCGAGCAAGGGGTTCATATTGACGTTATTATATTTGATACTCCACACCACAAGGTCGGTATCGCGGTCATCTTCTGCACCCAAACCCACTATCAGGATACGATTTTCACCGCCGCCTATTGTGTGCGTCCAGTTTAGTGTCCAGCTACTATTGGTGGAATTAGAACTGTTGGCATCAAAAACAATGTTTTCGCCCATCGATATGCTGCCGGTCAGGCACAGTGTTAAAATAAGATAAAAGTATAAGGTTAATTTATTAGACATACAAGACTCCTCCTTTAACAGTTAAAATTGTTATAATCAGCCTAAAAATAATGCTCCATAGAGCTTTATCACTTTATTTATACCAAATTAATCACATTAGTGTCAAGAAAAAATGACAAAAACCGCCATTTTGAGGGTATTAGGAAGTTTATAGTGTGCAAAAGCGGCCTTCTAACGACTTTCTCGTGTTATTTTGCCACCGAGAGGATTTAACCTTTCCTCGATTTTCTCATATCCTCGGTCGATGTGATAGACTCTCTGGATAGTTGTAATTCCTTCTGCGGCCAAACCAGCCAGAACCAAAGCCGCAGAGGCCCGCAGGTCAGAAGCCATCACAGGAGCAGCTATAAGTTTTTTTATACCGGCTACAATAACGGTCGGGCCTTCCTTGCGTAAATCGGCCGCCATTCGATTTAATTCGGCAACATGCATAAACCTGTCGGGAAAGATTTTTTCGATTATAACGCTGTTACCATCGCCAAGAGACAAAAGCGCCATAAACTGAGCCTGTAAATCAGTTGGGAAACCCGGGTAAGGCTGAGTTGTGATATCGCCTGGTTTAATTGTGCCCGTACGTGCAACGACACAACCATCGCCTGACGGCTCAACCGTGACGCCGATATTCCTTAGCTTGTCAACTACAGCCATCATATCATTGAGGCGACAGTTACGCAGGATTAGTTCACCTGCGGTTACGGCAGCAGCAGCCATAAATGTTCCCGCCTCGATTCTGTCCGGAATTACCTGATACACGGTAGGTTCGAGTTTCTCTACACCTTCGATAGTCAATCGAGGAGAACCAATGCCAGCTATTTTTGCACCCATTTTATTAAGGCAATTTGCCAGGTCAGTTATTTCGGGTTCACATGCAGCCGACTCTATAACGGTTCTGCCCTTTGCCGTCACCGAAGCCATAAGGATATTGGCAGTTCCGAGGACGGTTGAGCCGAATGGTCCACCGAGAAAAATATCTTTGCCCCTGAGACCTTTTGGAGCCTCGGCAACGATATAACCATTTGCAAGATGTATTTGCGCACCAAGTTCTCTGAGCCCCCTAAGATGAATATTGACGGGTCTGTCACCAATGGCACAACCTCCGGGCATCGAAACCCTGGCCTTTCCGCAACGGGCAAGTAAAGGGCCGAGTATACAAATGCCAGCCCGCATCCTTCGGACAATATCATATTCACCTACAGGATTATCAACTACCGTCGAGTCGATGCATAAATCACCGTTTGACTCTCTGGTAACCTTACAACCTAACCTTGCAAGCAATTCTGAGCAGACTGAAATATCTGAAAGAAAAGGGACGCTTTTTAGAACGGATATACCGGGTGCTAAAATCGCAGCAGCCATTATAGGCAACGAAGCATTCTTTGAACCGTTTATGTCAACGCTTCCGGAAAGCCTGACAGGTCCCTGGATTTTGAATATATCCATAATCTGTTTTTCCTTGAAAAGACATGACCAATGTAATACAAGAATGTTTCTATTTCAAGTTTACAAAAAGATATTTTAATGAATGCCCCGGAACTTTTCGAAAAACTCGGCGATAGTGTAACTGCAGTAGACATTTTCTGCATAGCTGGGATATTATTGTTCGGCCGTTGGCTGTTAAAAACATCTTTCGGCAGAAGTGCCCTGGTCGATTCGGTCACGCGACGAAATAATATGCCTCTTTATTTGCCGTTTATCCCGCTTTTTATCTGGTTTGGGCTTCTTGGGCTAACGTTATCAATCACAGGAAAACTTCTGCCTGATTTAGCAGAATGGCAGGAGGTTCTGCTTGTCAATATATCTCTGTGTGCCAGTTCGATAACGACAATGGTGCTGATTATCGTTCAGGTTCACTTCAGTTTCGCCCGGCGACTAAAAGGATTTGGGTTAAACTTAAAAAAAATCCACAAAGATTTTTTTTCTGCAGTGTTAAACCTGCTCACTGTTTGGCCGATTGTTATGTTTGCACTGGTGACGACAATATACCTGGGAGAACTTATCTGGGGTCAGGATTTTCAAATGCAGCAGCACGAGGAACTTGAATCGATAGCATTACATCCGCAGATATCGGTAAGAATATTGATTATTGTTACCGCTGTAGTGGTAGTTCCTGTCTTTGAAGAAATGCTTTTCCGGGGGCTTTTTCAAACAATGTTCCGTTCATTTACTCGCCGGACCTGGCTATCGATTTTAATGAGTTCAGGGTTATTCGCAACCGTACACCTGAATATCGAACATTGGCCTGCGTTATTTGTGCTGGCAATATGTATGGGATACTCGTATGAAAAGAGCGGTTCATTGTTTCGGCCTATATTTATCCATTCATTTTTCAATGCAATCAGCATAATATCAGTCCTGAATCAATAATCAAATACAGGAACAGCTATTAAGGCAATACAATCAATCTACCCCCGGATTTATTTACAACAACGAAGGTCTTTATTTTTAATATCCAATATTTATCATCCACCTGGGCCACACAGGCTCGTCATCATTTATGTCGTACATACGATGCCATTTCAGTTTCCACAGTCCCTTAAGCCCGACCGGTCGAGCGGACCAATCCATAAAAAGGCCGTTAACTTCTCCATCGTGGCGGTTGATGCAGAAAATCCTCATTTCATCATCGCCCATAGTGGTTCGCGGCATATTTTCAACCAAGGGCGGCTCATCTTTACTGAACGGCTGGCCTTCACCTCGAAAAGCTCCGTCCATTATTATCGGTATGTTCCTCGTGCCTTTAACATGTATATTTCTCCAATACCATGTAGAAGGACGACTTCCACCGGGATTGGAATCCGGGTCCACGTAAAAAAGCCATTCATTTATCACATAACTGCCGCTGCTTCCGTTGCCCCATGCGGCATATGGATTTGTTCCACCTTCGGTCTCGGCCTTAGTGGCCATCGGACAGTAAAGCATATCCTTTTCATCATGATAATAAGGCTTAAACGGATTCATCCACCTTCCGCCGAGATATCGAGTGAAATTACCCTTGTTATCCTCCATGTAGAAATAAAAGACAAGCCCCCATTGTTTAAGCTTAGCCTGACAGATAAGCGCCTTTGCCTGCTTTCTGGTTCTTGCCAGGGCCGGTATCAATATTGCCATTAACAACGCAATAATGGCAATTACAACCAAAAGTTCTATGAGAGTAAATCCTTTTCGTTTCACAATAAGGAAACCTTGTCTTTTTCAATACTGCTTAAAACCCGGCACAAGGTCTGAATACGTTTATGTTTTTCAGTGGTAAGTTGTTGTTAGTAATCGTCATCTTCTACGGTTTTGACTTTAATCTCGTCGAGTTCCGGTTTTGTGAAACGGCTGTTGGCAATGAGTCCCGGCTCCCAGCATTGTTCGAGTCTGCTTGGTCTGGGTTTGGCAACAGGAATGACAAAAACATCTTCACCTTTATTATTTTTCTCCACTTTTCCTCCGGCCTGGACAACCGCCTGTCGCACCAGTTTTTCGCAAACCTTGATGAGTTTGGGGAAATTGTACGGGGTGTGACTGAATTTGCCGTCCGGGTCGAGGGCTGATTTGAACCTCTCGGGCAGTTTCGAGAAGCCCATCGTGGTAAAGAGTATTCCGCCGGCATTCGAGGGATTGCAGTCGGAATCCTGTCCGCAGCGAGTCGAGATAACAATGGTTTTGTCCGGGTCGCCTTTGCCATACAACATACCCATTACGATATACGCCCCGTTAATCTTGGCGTCAATATTGAATTCTCTCCTCTCTGGGCTGCAGGAGAACCGGCGATAATCAGGGTTGAGGTGGTATTTTTCATTTATAAGCCGCCACGTCTTTTGCCAGTCATCAAGGTTTTGCTTGTACCACATAAGAACATCGCTGATACATTCGTGGTACTGGCTGCCTTTCGGGATGCATTCAAGGCCTGCGCGTACAATTTTTTCCATATCAGTTTCGAAAAAGGCCTCGGCATACATACCACCAACGAACTGGCCTCCATAGAGCCCGTCGCCGTAATTCATCAGACGTCCGAACTTCTCGCCGAGTTCGATGACGGTGTTGGGCAGTCCGGGCGCTATAAGACCTGAAAAATCGGCCTCGATTTGATAGTCGATATCATCGGCGTGCGAATTGAACTTAGGGTGACCCGAATCCGGCGGGGCGATGCCATTGCGTAAGTTTTTACGGCCTGCCCTGTTGGCGTGCCAGAGGTTATAGCCGCTATTGGCAAAATCAATGCCAGCCTGGCGTATAGAAACCTCAAGACCATAGAGTTCGAGACTACGCAAAAACGTCATCTCGACATAAATATCGTCCTGTTTGAACTGATTGACAAGTTGCGGTTTCCAATCCGGCATGTTTGCTTCAGGGATGATGGTACCTTTGTATCTGAATTCGGTTGGGCCGCCCCAGCCGACGCCGACCATTTGACCAATCCAGCCGGCCTTCATCATATCAGTGTATTGTTTTACGGTCAGCCGGCGGAATTTGGTTTGTTCGGCAGAGGCTGGTGCGGAGAAAAGGAAAACCGATACTACTATCAATAAAATTAACCTTCGCATAATTCACATCCTTTCTTTGTAATGAACAACTAACTATTTTACTCACAGGGCTTTACCGCCCATAACGTTTGTTCGTTTAATCTTATCATATCAGTTTGGTCCTATCAACAATAATGTGCTCCAAAAACAGGGGTGAGATTGGCTTTGATTGGGTTTGTTTTGGGATTAAATTGGCTTTGGTTTGGGTTTGAATTGGGTTTGAATTGGGTTTGTTTTGCAGGCCGGCAAAGGGGCGTTTTTGGCTTATAACAGTTTATCAAATAAAATGTTATGTTCATTGGGCTATCGAGAAAATTGGGTTTGTTTGTTCAAATCGTGATATGTGGTCATTAAAGAGACTCCTACTTTTTTATAATGGGGAGGGAAAATTCGCCTCCCTATTAAGATGAACTTGCGCATTTGATACGAAAAATTGTGCAATCTGATGCGTTGGAATTTGCTTAACAGGTTGTGATTAAAGAAGTAAAAAAATTTTTGTAAAAATCCTATTTTGCCATTGCATACTTGCGCATTTGGTACTACTCCGCTCCCCGTAAGGGGTCCCGAAGACAAGCGCCGCGGGGGCTGAGTTAGTGCGGAGCCGCTCCGCGGTACTATTTTACAAAGGTGAAAAATTGAAAAAAAAGCGGAAAAAAGTTTCCGAAAGCAAAGAAAAAAGAAAGAAAAAAAGAAAAATTGAAAAAAATGATGCAAAAAGATGTGCAATTTGCGATGTGTTTTCAAAATCGGGCAATTTCTCGTATTGCGTCGCGCGTATCGCGTATTGCGTGGGGGAGATGATGGTGGAGGTCGAATAGAATGTTAAAATGGGTAAAAAGGGTAAGATGGGAAATTTTGAGCAGTCCTTTCGCTCAACTGCTGCGTTACACATTCCCGGCTGATGCTCGAAGTACTACAGTACGACTCCGCTCAGCCGGAACTGCAAGCCTACCTATGGCATGAATTGCATTAGAGCAAAATTCCGCGCTCAAAAAAGCTAGCTCGGGACGAGGTGTATTATGGAGGTAAGAGGTAGAAAAAATAAAAGGAAAAAGGTAAAAAATGGGGCTGACTAAATGGTTAGCTGTTGTTGGCGGAGGCGGCAATGAGCAACAACCAGTGTTTCGCAGGTGCACAGCACCGGAGAAAATAGAAATAGTCCCCTTCGGCAAGCTCTGGGTAAACTCACTGGAGGTAACAACAGCGGTGAACTGGTGGCGGGTCAGGAGGTTCTTATGTAGTTCGGATTATATGTTTTAGTACCAGGAATCCGGTCTTTTGATTATTGTATTACCGATTTTAAGTTCATCGGGAAACTGGCAGCGAGATAACATCTTTTCAGTCATAGTTTTGGCAAAATCGGCAGCTTTTTCCAGAGAATTGTTATACCGCCTGAGTGGAAAGACAACGCCAACTTCCTTATCAGGCATCAGGGCATGTATGGTTTCTATGACAGGAACAAGGTCTGTGTCGCCGGAAACAATTATAGCACGGTCGTAATTGTCCTCTACGGCATCGTAGAGCATCCGTAATGCAATGTTTACATCCGTTTGTTTTTCCTCACGGGTTTTGTAAGACTTTCCGCAAACATGGCATCTGACTCTTTTTTTGAGAAAACGCCCGCGAACGTCTTTTATATTTTCGGAACGTAGAGCCTTGATGTATTCTTTATGTCGGCGTACTGAGTCCGGTTTCCAATTTACAAAGGTGGTGAAGTAGTAAATGGCAACAATGGTGTCATCAGACCTGACGATATGTTCGGCCAACTTTCGATAATTCAGCCATTTGTATTTGCGGAATTGCCGGGTGTTGATGGAATAATAAACGTTAAATCCATCAATATAGAAGCAATATCGGTTCATATCAGCGCGCAAAAAAAAGCCCGGACATGTTTCCGTGTCCGGGGGCCTGACAGTTACCTGTCAGGGATGTATTATTATTATCGTATTCACAGACCATAAGTTCAAGTTTTTCTTTTAAGAAATTCCCCAAAAAAACTCAATCACGTCTTATCAACATAAAAATAAGGTTTTTTAAAAGACGGGCAACAATTTTTTATAATTTTTTTCTCAAAATTATAAAACGAAGAGCGAGAAGTAGCCCAGAATCGCATAAGTTGTTCCGAATGGTCTTTGGGGACCACTTAAAAAAGCCATAAAACGGCATATTTAACAAGATAGCGACTATAACTGCTTTTTTTAAAAGAGGTTAAGAGGAATGTTGAAAAATGTTTTTTTATTGAAGAAATACCTTGACATGGTCGAACAATGTATGTATACTATGTGTAGATATTGTAATGATATCGTATAGATGGGAGGTATAAAATGAGTACCGCGACGATAAATGCAAAAATTGACAGCGATACAAAAGAAGAAGCCAAAAGAGTACTGCGCTCTTTAGGCTTGACTATGTCAGAGGCAATAACTTTGTATTTCAGGCAGATTGTTTACACCCGAAGCATTCCTTTTGAGCTCAGGCTGCCCAATAAAACCACCGTTGAAACTTTTAACAAGACCGACGCCGGCGAAGACCTGCATCGGGTTTCAGGCACTGATGAATTAGCCAGGGAGCTTAAGAGTTGAACTTAGTCTATACAGGGAGGTTCAAAAAAGACTTTAAGCGGATAAAAAGACGCAACAAGGGTGCTTTATAAGCACGTAAGTAGCGCCTGCCTTACAGGCGGCGGGAAAAAACGGAACAAAATTCCGAGTTCAAAAGAATTAATAGCAGAGAGGATATGTTGGATATAATAAGTCGTACGCGGAGATGATTTGATTTTAGAACGGACAGGCTCTCACTCAGATTTGTTTCAATAGAAATATCCGATTTGATGTCGAGCCTGCCTTTTTAAGAATGTGCTCAAAGATAATAATATCAGT
>Ga0272442_10003420_pt1 | contig 22298 bp, 18 predicted proteins | sample SSMForm2O_FD_200262 | JGI IMG/M metagenome (GOLD analysis project Ga0272442, IMG submission 200262) | Marine sediment archaeal communities from Little Sippewissett salt marsh, Falmouth, MA, United States - SSM-Form-2O | ecosystem: Environmental > Aquatic > Marine > Wetlands > Sediment ...
GGAAAGATCCTGCTGCTCTTCCTGTCGATTATAAGCTGGTTGTTCAGACCGCCGCTGAAGATCCGGCTGATTTTCAAGCAGCTGGAATTTGTAGGTGTAAAATCGATTTTTGTCGTTGTCCTCACGGGAACATTTACGGGCATGGTGCTGGCATTACAGGGATATTACGGTTTCAGAATGTTCAGTGCCGAAAGCCTGGTGGGCTCTACCGTTGCCCTGGGAATGACACGCGAGCTGGGCCCCGTGCTCACCGCATTGATGGTGACGGCCCGGGCCGGGTCGGCCATGGCGGCTGAACTCGGGACGATGCGGGTGACGGAACAGATCGATGCCCTGTATGTCATGGCGGCCAATCCGGTCAAGCATCTAATCGTGCCCAGGGTTGTGGCCAGTGTGATCATGCTTCCCATACTGACCATTGTGTCGGATTTCATGGGAATCCTGGGCGGGTATTTTGTCGGCGTGGTTGTGTTGAATATCAATGAGGGGATCTTCGTTAAAAATATCACCCGCTATGTCGACCTCGGCGATCTCTACAACGGCTTGACGAAGGCTGCCGTATTCGGTCTGATCCTGTCGCTTATCGGGTGTTACAAGGGATTCAATACCACCGGCGGGGCGGAAGGTGTCGGCCGGGCCACGACGGAGGCGGTCGTTCTCGCGGCAATTACGATTCTGATCAGCGACTACTTCCTGACGGCGATCATGTTCTGATAAAGACACAAGGATAAAGACACAAGGACAAAGGAACAAGGTGCAAGGTAAAAGGTTCAAGGAACAGGGGCCGATAAAACATCGGCGAAGAAACAAACAACACCAACTTAAAACCTAACACTTAACACTTACAATCCATGATCGAACTTATTGACGTACATAAATCATTCGGCACGCAGAAGGTCCTCGATGGTCTCAATCTGGAGATTGTCGATGGGCAGACGACCGTGATCATCGGCAAGAGCGGCGGTGGAAAGAGCGTCCTCCTGAAGCATATCATCGGCCTTCTGAAACCTGACAGCGGCAGGGTGATGGTAGACGGCACCGATATCACGGGGCTGAACGACAAGAATCTGAACGAGATACGGAAAAAATTCGGGATGTTGTTCCAGGAGGCGGCCCTCTTTGATTCGATGAACGTCGCCGAAAATGTTGCCTTTCCCCTCCGGGAACACACAAAAATGAAGGAACGGGAGATCAGGGACATCGTAAAGGAGCGGCTGGCGGCGGTCGGGCTGCCGGGTGTGGAGCAAAAAATGCCGTCCGAACTCAGCGGAGGAATGCGGAAACGGGTAGGGCTGGCGCGGGCACTGGCCATGCACCCACAGATTATCCTGTTCGACGAGCCCACCACAGGCCTTGATCCGGTGATGACCGAAGCGATTAACGAATTGATTATTACGACACAGAAGAATTTCGATCTGACCTGTGTGGTCATCAGCCACGACATCCAGTCGATTTTTGAAGTAGGTCACCGGATCGCAATGCTGTACGAGGGGAAAATAATTGAGTATGGTGAGCCGGATGATATAAAAAAGTCGGACAATCCCGTTTTGACACAGTTTCTGTCGGGAAGTCTTGACGGCCCGATGCATGTAATATAAAAGGTTCTTCCTCAAAGTCTGCATTCTATCGGAGGATATGATGGTATCAATCAGCACGGAAGCAAAGGTTGGATTATTCGTCCTGGTGGCGTTGATTATATTGGGATACATGTCGTTTCAGGTCGGTGAGTACGGGTTTGGCCTGAAGAAAGGCTACCTGGTGTCGGTCACCTTTGATAATGTTACGGGCTTGGAAAAGGATGCCTCGGTCACCATCGCCGGTGTGGAAGTTGGCAGGGTCGACAGTATCGGCCTCAAAGACGGGCAGGCCCTGGTAACGTTGAGAATTATACCCGATGTCAAGCTGGAAGATGATGTCAAAGCCTCAATCAAGACACACGGCATACTCGGAGATAAGTTTATTGAAATAGAGCCGGGCACCAGGGGACGGAGCTACATCGAATCGGGCGGAGAAATCGCCCAGGTGGAGCAGCAGGCCGATCTCGACAAGATATTACGCGACCTAAGCACGATTTCCTCGGATGTGATGCATGTGACCGCATCCTTAAGAAAAGTTGTCGGCGGGGATGAAGGGGTTGCCAATCTCAAGGCTATTATTCAGAATACACGGGAGCTGAGTGAGAATCTCAACAAGGTGGTCGAACAGAACGATGAAAAGTTCGCCATCATGGTCGGGAGCCTGCAGAATGCGGCTGGCGAGATGGAAAAAACATTTGCGGCGCTCAGTAATATTACGGCGCGGATCAATGCGGGCGAGGGTACCATCGGGCAGCTTGTCAATAATGAGGGGGTCTTCGAGAAACTTGATCATACCGTTGCCTCTCTGGAAGAGATTACCGACAAGATCAACAGAGGCGAGGGATCGATAGGCAAACTCGTCAACGAGGACGAGACGGTGGACAACCTGAATGCGAGCCTGAAGAGCCTCGATGAGAGTATGGAAGGGATCAACAGTTTTGTTCGCAGGAGTGAACGATATCGTTTGTTTCTCAACTACACGGGCGAATACCGCTTCGATACCAGCGACAGCAAGGGCTATTTCGAACTGAGAATACAGCCGAATGAGGACAAATTTTATATCATAGGCCTGGCAAATGATCCGCGGGGCAAACGCTCGGTGACCGACACGACCGTCAATGGTGTGACAACCAGAACGGAAGTGCGTGAAAAAGACGAGTTTACCTTTTATGCCGAAATCGGCAAGCGCTATAAGGATCTCGTCGTACGGGGCGGCATCATCGAATCGTCGGGTGGTGTCGGCGTGGATTATTTTATGCTCGATGACAATTTGAAGATGACTTTCGAGGCATATGATTTCGATTCTGACAGGGATCCCCATCTCAGGCTGCTTGCAGAATACAGGCTTTTCAAACATCTCTATGTCTCGGCGGGCTGGGACGACTTCATGAGTGATGAGGGCAATTCATCACCCTTTGCAGGCGTTTCCATCAGGTTCGAGGACGATGACCTGAAGTATCTCCTGACCAGTGCTCCCATACCGCAGTAATCGACCCCGGATGGAGGTGACGGTCAAAGTGTCACAAGTCGCCGCGCGCATATTCCGGCAACCAAATCATACCTCGGTATTGACATTTTCTGCAGAGTAAATATATTATGAACGAAATCCTTGGGGGGATTGTAAGAGATGGCTGCAATGAGGCTTTTCAGTCCGGCGGAAATATCCTGTATAGACGGGGCGTTCTGCCACGCTGAACGATTGGCTGAAAAGCATTTCCGGCTTGTCCCCGAGGACTGGAAACAACACCGGTACGATGTGAAGACACTCGCGGACCTTGAAGCACACGAGGTGAGTGAGACGGCATTTGCGCATTTGTGCAAGTACCATTACGTGAAGGAAGATGATTCGACGGTAAGTGATTTCCATTTCTACCGGGTCTGCATTCAGGATAATCGCATTTTGGATGCCGTGGAGCGAGGCAGCTCTTTTGTAAAGCTGATTCCTCTTCTGCTGTACATCGCAACCCATGAGTTGACCCACGTGATTCGGTTTAACAGGGGTGAGAGCGATTTTGATGCATCCCTGGAGGAAAAGGTGAGGGAGGAAGAACGGGTTCATTCCATAACCCGGCAGATTCTGAAGCCGATTGCGGATCGAAACCTCAATTTGATTATCGATTGCTTCAGAGACCGCTACCAGATTGGCGATATCTATAATTGAGACAACTATACGAATTTAGATATACGGGAGGGTTGATCATATGCCGATTTATGAGTACAAATGTACGAAATGTGGCAAAGAATTTGAAAAAGTTCAAAGAATTACCGATGAGGCCGTACTTGAATGCGAGTTTTGCAAGGGCACGGCAAAACGATTGATTTCTCGATCGTCATTCGTCCTGAAGGGGTCCGGATGGTATGTAACCGATTACGGTGGAAAGAAACCTAATTTCAACGACAGTAAAGAAGAGAAGCCGTCGACGAGTACGACCGAAAGCAAGAGTGAGACCGAGTCGTCTGCCAGTGACAAGAGCGACAGCTAGGTTCAGAGTCATTCGCACTGTTAACATGAGGATATTGTAGTATCTGTGCAGGTATCCGAAGAGGTGTTATTCCTGCAGGAGTAGTGAGTATATCAATGCCCCGCCCGGCGGGGCATTTCTATTTTCCGGGTCCGGATTATATTTCGGCGAGAAGACTCCGGCCTTGGTCAAACGGGTGTGACCGATGATGCGGTCACATGCCGGACGTACGGGTTCTTTCCTTGTGCATGATATCTGCCAGGGCTGCCGGTATATGATGGATTATCTCCATGACCTGTGTCGCCGGGGTCGGCCGTGTTAGATGACCTGCATAGCGGTTGGCCTTCATGGCGATGGGAGCGGCACTCCTTATGTCCATGCCCGCATCGATGAGGGCCGACACGATACCTGTCAGTGTATCGCCGGTACCACCCATGGCCTCGAGGGCCTCTTCAACAGGGCTGTCCACCGTTTCCAGTATCCCGCTTCTGTCTGCAAGGTAATCCTGGTTTCCTTTGACGATCAGATTTCGTGCGGCGTTGCCGTGCCTGTATGCGCGGGCGATAAGTTCAGGCGTGCTGACTTCATCGTGCAGGATAAACCCGCGTGTGTAGAAAGGATGTGGTGCCTCTTCATCGGCCAGGAACGCAAGTTCCCCGACATCGGGGGTGAAGAGGTCATAGAGGGATGCCTTGCCGCTCATTTTCGCCACATACATATACCCGGCATCGGCAATGAGGTACGGACGCACAGGCAGTGCCGTCAAGGCGGCCTGCAGGCGATTGTGCCAGTGGACGATGGGTTGCAGGTAGTGGAATGTCAGCGTCTGCAAATGTGAACCGGGCAGTTCTTCCGTCAAGCATTTGTACAGCATGCGGCTACCTTTCCCGCGCCCGATATCTCCCGCCAGATACCCGCAAGGGGGTGCAACGCCGAGGGCTTCGGAGGTGGCGACTGCTGCTGCCATGAGCGCCGCAGTACCACGATTAACCGGGATTTCATGTCCGGCGATCAGGATGCAATCGCCGCTGAGGGTTATGTGCCCCGATACGAGGGGAAACTCTTCCGATGGGATCGTTCCGACTATTCCGAGCACCTGCGTTTTACCTCCTCGTATGCCAGTTGCAGCGCATAGCCGCAGAGTGTATGCCCGATTTCGTTGGGGCTGGGCGCATCGTCAATCGTGCAACCGACCATTTTTTGCGCCAGGTAGGGGACATCCGGGCATCCTCCGCCCGATACATTGACGATATATCCGGTGTCTTTGTCCACAGTCAATTTCATGTTAGCCGCCCTGACCATGAGGTGCCTGCCGAAATCCTTTATATGAAAGAGATCTACCGGTGTAAGCAAAGGACTCGAAATGGGCACTGTTTCGAGCGGCGTGAGTGAGGCCTCTTTCAGCGTGCGCAGGATCGTCAGTTTTTCGATGAGGGGAAATTCGATCACGAGGTCGCAGCCCCGTCGAATCTCCGCTGGCGGACCCATGACCCGGATATGAGTGCTTTCCCGCTTCAGGATCCTCTCGGCATGGATCACTTCGCTCGTGTTTTCAAACACAAGAATGCCGCGGTCGCTTCTCGCGGACGCTCCTCCTTTTTTCGGCTGTTGGCCGATTTTCTTTTTTAAAAACCCGAAAAGAGACATGCTTAATCCTTCTTGGTGATGGTCAGGGTGTACTCCACACCTTCCTCGTGCACATCCGACACTGTCCACCCCTGGCTTTCGGCGGCACGTGTGACATTTTCTTTCGACGTTTTGGTATCAACGAGAATCTCAAGTTTCGTCGTGTCACCCGCCTTGATCCCGTCAAGTGTCATCAATACGGGTTGCGGGCAGGAGAGGCCTCGTGCATCAATGGTTTTTCTCATACAATCACACTCCCTATGCAATTCTTTTTCTCATGGTGAACCCAATAAACAGGCACACGGCGAATCCGACACCCACCGCTGCCATGCCGTGGGGACCGAGTCCTTTCGGTGAGCTTGCCAGTCCGAAATTGTGGGCAAAAGCGGCACCGACGATCATGCCGAGCACAAATATGGCGGCATCCCCGTCGCCTTCACCGGCCATGAAAAGCTGGCGCCCGGGGCAGCCTCCGGCGAGGCAGAACGCCAGACCCGCAAGGGCCATGCCGGCAAAGTTCCAGACATGCAGTACGTGGGCAACGGGCTGCTTCGCAAACCCGGGATGAAACTGGCCGACGATGATGTTGGTGATAAACGCGGAAACAATAAGGGCAATAAAACCGCCGAGCAGGTGTGTCTGGCGAAAGAGTACGACGTCACGGAAGGCGCCCATGGTGCAGAAACGACTCCGCTGGGCAAGGAATCCCACGGCAAGGCCGATGATCAGTGCGACGACGATCGGTGCATGCATTGCCCCGGGGCCTTTCGGGCTGTAAAACAGGACTCCGCTTTTCGCCTGGCCCTGAACTTGGGGATAGACGAGCATCAGTACCAGCAACCCCAGCATGATCAGGGGAAGCATCCATCCTGCCGCATCGTGTGTCTTCTGGGTTCGGCCGAGGTTATAGCCGCTCTTGAGAAACAGCGTACCGATCCAGATGCCGACAATAAGACCCAGCAGGCCGAGAATGGCGTTTCCGTCGCCACCGGCAAGACGCAACGCGGCACGCCAGGGGCATCCAAGAAAGACAAGGGCTCCGATCATGGCGAACACACCCAGGACAAAGCGGACGATGGGGGCGGACCCAAGTCGGGGACGGTATTCTTTGAACAGGTAGGCCGCGCCGAGGGCCCCCAGGACGAAGCCGATGATCTCCGGGCGTATATATTGCACAACGGCCGCACGATGAAGGCCCAATGCACCGGCAATGTCGCGTTCGAAACAGGCCACGCAGACCCCCATGTTGCCGGGATTACCCCATTTCTGCAGCAACGTTGCTGCGATACCGATAAAAATGCCGACGCCGATAACTCCCCACCGACCTGCAAACACGTTTCGAAAATCTTTCATAGACCGTTTCCTTCTTCGTAATAGTTTGAAGTTGTCAGCATGGCACACGGGTGCCACACTGTGAGCCGCAGCGTCATGTGACGTACTGCCATGTGTGAGGTATATTAAAATTGGTAATAAGTCAAATTCATATTATGAATAAATTGAGTTTTGCAATACCATTTAATTATGCAAGACTGGCATGTTGCTCTTGTGCTGCACGGTACGCTGTCCCCGGTGCCGATGGAAGTCCCGTTGACGGGCTCAATGATCGAGGAACAGCCGGGTGTCAGCGCACGATAATTCTGCCCGTTGGCTCTGCGACAACCTCTCCGATGATAGCCGCAGCCTCGATGCCTGCATCATGCAACTGTTGCTCAAGTTCTACGGCGGCCTTTTCGGGAAGCGCGATAAGGAGTCCTCCCGATGTCTGTGGGTCGAAGAACACATCGATAAGCCACGGGGGACAGTCAGGACCGGTTTCCACCATGTGCAGGCGGAAATTTCTGTTTCGATTGAGGCCGCCCGGAATAATACCCATTTCAACAAAGGGCTGGATTTCAGCGAATACGGGTACTGCCGACGACTGAATAATAATGCCGACGTCACTGCCGTCGATCATTTCCGATGCATGCCCGAGCAGACCAAAACCGGTCACGTCCGTACAGGCATGGACACTGTCAAAGCGCATCATGACATCGGCCGCCTTTCGGTTTAGTTCGGCCATGCATCGAATGGATTTATTCACCATCTCATCGGATGCCATGTCGGCTTTCAACACTGTGTTAATGATACCCGTTCCCAGGGGTTTCGTGAGAATCAGCGCATCACCGGCCTGCGCGCCCCGGTTCAGCAGGACGCGGTCAGGGTGGATAGTACCGGTTACGGAGAGGCCGTACTTCAACTCATTGTCTTCCACACTGTGCCCGCCAACGAGAATCACGCCGGCCTCGCGCATCTTGTCGAGGCCTCCGCGGAGGATATCGTGAAGGATGGAAATATCCATTGTCCTGATGGGAAAACAGATGATATTCATGGCTGTCAGCGCCTTGCCCCCCATGGCATATACATCAGAGAGAGCGTTGGCCACGGCCACCTGACCGAATGTATAGGGATCGTCAACAATCGGTGTAAAAAAGTCGAGTGTCTGTATGAGAGCCACCTCATCGTTTAGTCTATAGACCCCCGCATCATCACAGTGTTCGATTCCGGCAATCAGGTTCGGATCGGATATAAGCGGCAGGCCGCACAGGGCACGGTCCAGGTCCCCCGGACCTATTTTGCATGCTCACCCTGCTCCCTGGACGGTCTCGGTAAGGCGGATCGGTTTTTTGGGGTCCATACTATATAGTCCTTTCCTTGTTTTGTTATCCTCAGATGGTCTTGCATGATTTCGAGATGATTGTGTATTCATCGGTTGCAATGACAAATCCGAAATTCGAAAAATCGAATGACCGAAACTTTAACCCGGAAAATGTCGTATTTCGAATCTGTATGTTTTCTGTCATTTTGGATTTCATCATTGTTTCGAATTTCGTGTTTTGATATTCGAATATTTTGTCACCGCGGCCGGATGTATTCACCAGTCGTTCTCTTTACTCGTTTCAATATCGCTATGTGTAATTAAGCGATATTTATGAATGTGTCAAATTCATAAAAGTTATAATTGTGTGTTGATAATAACAATAGGCTATGGTATGAAGCAAGCATGGCCTACGACAGATTCAGAAACATGACACTACAGCAGATGGATGCCTTGGTGCACCTCATCGATGAGCGCAGCTTCAGCCGGGCGGCAAAGAAGATGTATCTGACCCAGCCCTCTCTGACGAAACACATTAAAAATCTTGAAGATGCTGTCGATGCGAAGGTGGTGGTCAGGAAAAATACGGGAGTCTCGCTGACATCGGAAGGCAAGATCCTCTATGAGTATGCGCGGCGTATATTCAAGCTGATGGACGAAGCAAAAGAGCGGGTTGCCAGGGTGAAGGAGGATGAGACAGGCAGTATCTTCGTGAGCGCCAGTACGATTCCGTCTGCCTATATCTTGCCGCATGTGTTGCGGTCTTTTAATCGCGCGTATCCTGATATACACTGCTATGTGCAGATGAACGACAGTGAAGCGACAATCAACATGGTGATCGACGACCAGGTAGAGATCGGATTCATAGGGAAGCTGATTTCGAATAGGAAGCTGCACCTCGAACCCGTGTGGAGGGATCGGCTGATCCTGGCCGTGCCGCATGGGCATCCCTGGGTGACACGGAATGCCATAACGATGGATGAACTGACCCGGGAGCCGTTTATCATAAGAGAACGGGGGTCGGCCACGCGGGCAACGCTGGAAGGGCATCTTCGTGAGCATACCCGGCATGACCTGTCGGAGTTTGCCATCGTGTCGGAACTGGGGAGTTCGGAAGCGGTCAAGGAAGCCATTATTGCCGGCCTGGGGATTTCCGTTATTTCCATCCATGCCGTGAAGAGAGAACTCAAAAATGAACTTTTAGTTGAAGTACCCGTCGAAGACCATCGTATTGAACGCAACTTTTATGTAATTTATAAAAAACAATTCGGCCTTATGCTTCATCACCGGCTGTTTCTCGATTTTGTGCGAAAATCTGAGGCAGTCTTCAACAACAGCTAATGAATAAGAGATGTGCAATTATGACTCGTGAAATTAAATATTACAGCACCAACAGGAACCTCGACGGCGTCGACGGTGTCATACCATTTAAGGATACCGTCTCATTCAAGCAGGCTCTGCTTCAGGGGCAGGCACCCGATGAGGGGCTTTTCATGCCCGACCGCATACCGGTACTGTCGTATGACGACATTCTTTTCCTCAAGGGCAGGCCCTATGCCGACGCGGCCATGCTTGTCGGAAAGGCCTTCCTCTCACACGAGATTTCGGCAGAAGACCTGCGGCGGATCGTTGAGGATGCCTACAATTTTGACGTTCCCCTGGAACGGGTCGTGGGCCGGAAGTACGTCATGCGTCTCGATCAGGGGCCCACGGCGTCATTCAAGGATTTTGCGGCCCGCATGATGGCGCGGCTGATGAGCCATTTCCGCGGTCGGGGACGACGGCTGAATGTTCTCGTTGCCACGTCTGGTGACACGGGAAGCGCCGTTGGTGAGGCATTCAAGGGCGTTCCCGGAATCGATGTCAGTATTCTCTACCCGCGCCACGAGGTCAGCGGACGCCAGAAGAAACAGCTCGACACGATCGGCGACAATGTGCAGTCGATTTCCATCGATGGTAAATTTGATGATTGCCAGGACCTGGTCAAAATGGCCTTTTCGGATCCCGAACTGCAGCATCTGAATTTTACGTCGGCCAATTCAATCAATTTCGGAAGAATTCTCCCGCAGAGTGTCTATTACATCTATGCGTATGCCGAGCTGTGCGAAAGAGGCGAGGAACTCGTCGTCTCAGTTCCGTCGGGCAACTTCGGCAATGCCCTGGGGTGTGAGTATGCAAGGCGCATGGGGCTGCCCGTGAAAAAACTCGTCATGCCCACCAACGAAAATGACGAATTTCCGTGTCTGCTCGGCACCGGTGTCTATGAAAAGGTGTCACCTTCTTTGGCGTGTCTTTCGAATGCCATGAATGTGGGACACCCGAGCAATCTTGCCCGTTTCTTTGAACTGTTCGGCGGCACGGTGGACCGAATCGGAAATGTTCATAAGTATCCTGATCTGGATGCGATGCGACACAACATTTACTCGGTTAGTATCTCCGACGAGATGACGAAAGCATGTATCAAAAAAACCTACGATACCTATGGCGTCATGCTTGAACCACACGGCGCGGTGGGATGGCGGGGCCTTGAGCTATATCTGGCAGCTCATGGGGATTTTTCACCCTGCGTGGCGCTGGAGACGGCCCATCCGGCGAAATTTCCCGATGAAATTATCGAACTGCTCGGCATTACCCCCGAATTGCCCGACAGCATGCGGGATATCGATATGCGACAGGGGACGCCCATCAAACTGTCGGGAGATTATGAGTCGTTCAGGGAATACCTGCGTGACAATCTCCGCACGGCCGATTGATGACAATTTGCCGAACCTGTGGAAACGCGTGTGCTGCATAATGTCTTGTCATAATTATTGATTATGTGGCATTATATGTTTTCGGCGATGTGAGAAGACTGCCTACATGGTCGTATGCGTCCGCCCACTCTGCTCCACTTATGCCTCGTCGTATATTAACCTCCTGCACGAAATCCGACACAACAGCCATTTCATTTCCGGCATTCATCTCTCCGAGTCAGCGTCTGGTTTATGGGTAAATAATTATCAGTGAAACGATAATAATGGGACGAGATCATGAAACAAGTCGGCCCGTTACGAATACAGTGTGTCGTGATAGTGATCTGTCTGTTGTATAGTCTCTGTGCGGGCGAAGAGGCCTTCAGTCAGGAACGGGACGAAAGAGGCGCAGAAAATCGCATCACCGTCTGTATCCCTTCTCCGATTCTCACCCTTGATCCCACGGCCTACCGGGATAGGACTACCCAGATGGTTATCAAAAACCTGTTTGATGCCCTCACCACCAGGAATGAGGAGATGCAGGTTGTCCCCCAATTAGCGGAATCATGGAAGGCGGTTAGCGACACGATCTGGGAATTCAAACTCAAGCGGGGTGTCAAATTTCACAACGGTGATGAACTCACGGCGAAAGATGTGAATTTCACGTTTGAACGCGTGATCAGGGAGGGAGGGATGGACGGCACAACATCACCTCGAAAAAGCCTGCTGGGTCCTTTGGATTCTGTCAAGGTGATCGACGACTACACGGTCCAACTGGTCACGAAACGGCCATGGGCAATACTGCCTTTAATGCTCACCCTGCAGGAAATCGTGCCGATGAAATATATGAATGATGTCGGCTCGGATGCGTTCCGCCAGCGGCCCATCGGCTGCGGTCCTTTTCGCTTCGAAAAAAGAGATGACAACGGCGATCTGTTCCTGCGACGGTTTGAAGATTACTATGGCGGGTCTGAAGACAATCCGCCTGTTCGTCCGCCCGCATTCGAACACCTGGTATTTAAGACGGTTCCCGAATACATCGAGAGGCTTGCCATGCTGAAGCGGGGCATGTGTGACATCGTGACACAGATCCCTCCCGAATCGGTCGGAATCTTGGGGATGGTGCCTGATGTCGATGCCCGGAGTCGACCTGCGACAAGGAGCTACTTTGCGGAAATAAATTGCGGCAAGCTGCCATTCAAGGATCGGCATGTGCGCCTGGCCCTGAATTATGCTGTCGATATGCAGGCTGTCGTCGAGCATACCCTGCGGGGGTATGGCACGGTGCTTCCTACGATCCTGCTGCCGAATGCCTTTGCCTATGACGATTCTCTGCAACCCTATAATTATCAACCCGGGTTGGCCGAAAAATTGCTCAACGAGGCCGGCCTTCCAAAGGGAACATCTATAACTATATATTATACTCAGGAGACCATGCAGTTTGCCAATGCCATTGCCGTGTTTCTGGGGAAAGTGGGCCTCAAATGTGTTCTCCACAGGATTAAAAGTCAGAATATCGGGGAATTGCTGCGAAGTACAACCGGATGGGACATTTATGCCACGTCGTGGGGCAATTCAACCCTTGATCCCGTGGGTATCCTTGTACCGAAGCTGCTGAGTAACGGACGAGGAAATTTTTCTGGTTACCGCAACCGCGAAGTCGATACGCTGCTCGAGGCTGCAGACAATACGCTGGATCTGCGCAGACGTAAGGCCTGTTACACGCAGATTCAGAAAATTATCTACCGGGATGTTCCCATGATTTTTGGTTACGCGCCTGAAGAGATTTTCGGTATCAGCCGGAGAGTCAGGAATTTCGTTCCGTCGTCCAGCGGCATGATGAACATGCACGATGTGTATCTGAAACAGGGAGACTGAACTCATGGAACTAGTGCGCTGGGCATTCAAGGACAGGTCTTTGGGGTACAAAATTACGGTTCTGGGTGTCGTGCCCGTCATTATTGTCATTCTTTTCATCGCGATTCTATCGTTCAATGCCCTGGAATTGCAGATGATCGATAAGGCAAAGACGCGGGCGGAGGGATTGTTAAGCCTGTCGGTGCTGTCGTTGTCGAACTCGTTTGTTATCTATAACAAGGAATTACTCGATGATGTGGTGGAAAATCTGATGGAGGACGAACTCGTGGTCTATGCAATGGTGGTAGATGCGAATGACAGCAGAATCATGGCCCACACAGATCATCTTCAGGACGGCAAAATATACACCGCATCCAAACACCGCCATGGTCCTGACATGGCACAGATCTCTTCCCGTTTGCTGGCTCACCGTAAATATGATGAGATATACGAGTTATCCGCACCCATTGTCATTAAGGGGATGCCATACGGTGTTGTGAGAATGGGAATTACGTTTAAAACCGTACTCCTTCAGATCAAGGTGATGAAAAACCGGGTGTTCCTGATGTCTATGCTTGCCCTTGTGCTCGGAGCCCTGGTGACCGTTTTTCTCGGCCGCATGTTGAGTAACCCGATAAAAGTTCTGGCTGCTCAGTCCAGGGACATCGGCGGCGGAGATTTTGAACAGAAACTGGCCTACGAAAGTAAAGATGCCCTCGGTAATCTGGCCCGCGCCTTTAATGAGATGGCCGAAAAGCTGAAAGTGAACATCGGCATGCTGGAGGAAAGCGAATCGAAATATCGTGGTCTCTTCGAGTATTCTCCCATCTCGCTGTGGGAGGAAGATATGTCGTCCGTGAAGAAATACCTGGACAACCTGCGGGCACGGGGCGTCAGAAATTTGCGGCACTACTTTGAGAATCATCCCGAGGAAATAAGTGCCTGTATAAACCTGATCAGGATCATTGATGTGAATGTATCTTCTCTGAAAATGTATGAAGCCGAAAGCAAAGATGCATTTTTCAGTAATTTAAAACAGTTGCGGACTGAAAAAACGCAAGAGGTCCTTATCCAGGGCATTATATCTCTGGCGGAGGGTAAGCCTGCCGATATGGAAAGCGTGTACAATACCCTGGCAGGCAGAGAAATTACGGTTCTGGTCAATATGACCATTCCCCCCGGCTATGAAGACACATGGGAAAAGGTGTTTATCTCAGTCCAGGACATTACCGGGCGAAAACGGGCGGAATTTCTGGAGGACATGTTCGGCCGGTATCTTTCACAGAGTGTGATGAATACGATGATTGCAAATCCTGACTCGATCAGGCTGGGTGGAGAAAAACGTCAGGTCACCATAATGATGTCGGATCTTCGGGGGTTCACTGCCATTTCGGAACGTATGGAACCGGAGCAGGTTGTCGATATGTTGAATAACTATTTCGAAATCATGGTGGACATTATTCGTACCTATGACGGGACGATCATCGAAATTGTCGGAGATGCGCTCTTGGTGCTGTTCGGGGCGCCCCATGAAACGGATGAGCGGGTTCAAAAGGCGATTGCGTGTGCCATTGCAATGCAGAACGCCATGACATCCGTGACGGCGTATAATCATAGTCGTGGATTCCCGGAGCTGGAGATGGGGATCGGGCTGAACGATGCGGAAGTAGTGGTCGGAAATATAGGTTCGAAAAAGCGGAGTAAGTATGGTGTGGTCGGCAGCGGTGTCAACATGACCGGTCGCATAGAGTCATACACCGTTGGTGGACAGATTCTTGTCTCCGAGTCAGTCCGAAAAGAGGCCGGCGATTTGTTGAGGATTGACAATAAGATGATTGTGCACGCAAAGGGGGCGGAAACGTCAACGACCGTATACCAGGTTGGTGGCATTGGTGGTCGCTATAACCTGGCAATGCAAGACAAGATAAAGGAGCTTTTCGGTTTAGTCCGTCATATTCCCATTGTGTATACGGTACTTGAAGGCAAGTACCTGGGCGAAGACACGCTTAAGGGTACCATTATCCGGCTGTCGCGGAATTCGGGAGAAATACGTCTGCACATGCCGCTGGAACCTCATACCAACATCAAAATGAATCTTGAGGGTGTCAGTGAAGACCTGTCAGGTAAGGATTTCTACGGAAAGATAATAAAGGGCAGCAGTGCCGACGATCCCAGCCGCATGTTAGTGAGGTTTACGGCACTTCCACCGAGCATCGACGGATATATCCAGGCGGCCATCGATCAGGGGGGCATCAGGTGACCGTCCGTGAGTTATAATGAATGGTTCTTCTCCAATTTAGTTGGAGAAAAGGAATCATGGACTCCAGGGGTCAAGGATTCGAGGGTTTCTTTTCTAAAGACTTTATAAACGCGTTTCACATTCTTTCGATTTCCGCTATGCCTTTTTTGAGAATACCCCGTTTACCTTTTTCGATTAAATTTAAATCCCCCTGCGCACACTATGTTTTCAACAAAGGTCATATGACTTCTGCCATACTTCCAAATCCTTGTAATTCTCAAGCATTTCACTTGAATCCCTGAATCCTTGAACCTTTGTATCCTCTGGGATCGCACCGGCTAAATTTGATGCTTTGTCCTAATTGCAACTAATCGGGAGATGATCCTAATGAAAAACCTTTTTTTTTTGATGCGTTTTATCTTAAACTAGTGTTATCTTATTTTATTGCACATGTTGCTGTGACTTCTATTTACCTGCACCAACCTGTTAACGGTTCAATCATTCTATACTATCCCGATGATTCTGCCTTACCTGACGTACCATCAACGCTGCAGTGAATCTTTATGTGAAGTAGTCAATCAAAAGCGAGGTGGCACCATGAGATTGTCCTGTAATATCGGAAGAATACCCGCCTTGCGCCGGGTTCTATGCAATCTGTGCATTGTCTTTTGTGGTATCCTGCTCGTGGTGACGGGGCTTGTTTCCTGTGGAAAAGAGGAAAAGGAAGTCGCGCGTGAAGTGGTTCGGCCGGTGAAGATGATCACAGTGACGTCGGGGGAGGACGTCATGAAACGGTCGTACCCGGGGAAGGTGCGTGCATCGCGGCGCGTGGATCTGGCGTTCAGGGTTTCAGGACCTCTCATCGAGCTTTCTGCCGAGGAGGGACAGGAAGTCGCACAAGGGCAGCTTATCGCCCGTATTCTTCCCCGTGATTTTCAGACCGAACTCGATAAGGCCAAAGCCCGGGCACTGGAGGCGGAACAGCAGTATCGCCGTTACAGGGACCTTTACATCAGAAAGCAGGTCTCAAAGGCGGATTTTGATAAGTACAAAAGTCAGCGGGATATTGCAAAGGCACGACAGAAAGAGGCCCGGGATGCGCTTGGCGATTCGTATCTCAGAGCCCCATTCTCCGGCGTGATCGCGAAACGGTATGTCGAGAATTACCAGGAAGTGCAGGCAAAGGAACCAATCATAAGCCTTCAGGATATTTCCGAGGTCGAGGTCCTGGTGGATGTGCCGGAACTGATTATAGCCACCATCAGAAAACAAGGGTCGATAAAAGCGGTGGCGGAATTCGCCGCCAATCCCGGTACACAGTATCCCTTGAGCCTGAAAGAATTTTCCACGGAGGCAGACCCGCAAACCCAAACATACCGTGTGACACTGCTCATGCAGCAGCCTGAAGCTATTAATGTACTTCCGGGTATGACCGCCAATGTCGTCGGGACACTGCAGCTTGAAACGGCCGATGAGTTCGTGATCCCTGCAATCGCCGTATTTGCGGATGAGGCTGGAGCGCCCCATGTCTGGATTGTCGATCGAACCTCGATGACAGTCCACCGGCGGAAGGTGACCACGGGGCGGTTAGCAGGTGAGGGCAGTATACAGATTATCGACGGTCTCAAATCGGGCGAGACGATTGCCGTCAGTGGTGTCAGCCATCTCAGTGAGGGCATGAAAGTTAAAAACTATACCCCATAAACCGGGAGGCGGATCGTGAATATTGCGGAATTGAGTCTTCGCAAGAGTGTGATCACGTGGGTGATGACGATTCTTCTCGTGGGTGCGGGGTGGGTTTCCTACAATAACCTGAGCCGTCTCGAAGACCCTGAATTTACTATTAAAGAAGCATCCATCTCCACCCCTTACCCGGGTGCCTCTGCCGCCGAGGTCGAGGAAGAGGTGACGAATGTCATCGAAAAGGCATGCCAGGAACTCGGGCAGCTCGATCGGGTGGAATCGCGATCATCACGCGGCCTTTCCATTGTCAAGGTCATCATCAAGGACAAATACGATAAAGTGACGCTGCCCCAAGTGTGGGATGAACTGCGGCGCAAAGTCAACGATTATCAGTCACAACTTCCTCCCGGCGCCGGTCCTTCCATGGTCAATGACGATTTTGGAGATGTATATGGTGTCTACGTCGCGATCACGGGAGAGGGATATACGTATAAGGAAATTTACGAATATGCAAAGTATCTGCAGCGGGAGCTTCTCAGCGCCACAGACGTCAAGAGCATTGTTATGTACGGTGAGCAGCCCGAGGTCGTATATGTTGAAATGCGGCGCGAGAAGATGGCCGAGCTGGGTATTGCACCGCAGGACATTTATGCGGCCCTTGGATCCAAAAATATCGCTGCGAGTGCGGGTAATCTTACACTCGGCAATGAATACATTCCCATCAATCCTACCGGGGAATTCAAGTCGGAAAAGGAGTTCGGAAATCTCTTGGTCAGGGGAAGCAGGTCCGGGGCACAGAATCTCGTGTATCTGCGCGACGTCGCCGACATCACCAGGGGGTACAGGGAGCCGTCATCAACATATCTGCGCTATGACGGCATACCAGCCGTCGGGCTTGCCATCTCGACTGTGCTGGGCGGTAATGTGGTCACCATGGGGGAATCGCTGAAGACGAAATTCAGTGAACTGGAAGAGATGCGACCCATCGGCATGGAACTGCATGTAATCGCGCTTCAGACGGATGCGGTTATAACGGCAATCAAAGGCTTTCTGGTGAGCCTGGCGCAGGCGGTGGCGATCGTGATTGTGGTACTCCTGGTATTCATGGGACTGAGAAGTGGACTGATCATCGGTGCGGTGCTACTGGTCACCATTATGGGGACATTCATATTCATGGCCATGGGGGCTATTACACTTGAGCGCATTTCGCTGGGTGCCCTGGTGATCGCCCTCGGGATGCTCGTCGACAATGCAATTGTCGTGACTGATGGCATGCGTGTAAAAATCGACCAGGGTACGGATGTCCTGACAGCGGCCCGCGATGTGGTGGGGCAGGTGTCGACGCCGCTTCTGGGAGCGACGTTTGTTGCCGTCGCCGCATTTGCCGCCATCGGGACGTCGCAGGACAGTACGGGTGAATACTGCCGTTCTCTATTCTATGTGATCCTGATATCATTAACCATGAGCTGGGTCACAGCGGTTACCACGACGCCGCTCCTATGCACTACATTCCTGAAGAAAGCACAGCCCCCCGCGTCGAACAATGCGGGCGCAAAAGACCCGTACAGCGGTGCTTTTTATCGTCTGTACCGCAGCTTTCTCCGGATCTGCATCCGGTTGCGCTGGATTACCATGGTCGTCGTCGTCAGCCTCTTCCTCGTGGCACTGGTGGGATTCGGTCATGTGAAAAAAAGTTTCTTTCCCGACTCAACGCGACCGCAGTTCTATGTCGATTTCTGGTTCCCCGAGGGAACCCACATTGATGAGACAGTGCGCCAGCTGGGTAAGGCGGAGAAGCATATTGCCGGCCGGGAGGGTGTGGCGCATGTTATCACATGTGTCGGTGGCGGACAGGTAAGGTTTCTGCTGACTTACAGTCCTGAATATCCGTACCGCAGTTTCGGTCAGACCCTGGTAATCGTTGATGATTATAAACGCATTCCGACAATGGCACAGGAATTACAACGCGAGCTTGAGACCGTGTTGCCCCAAGCGATCGTAAATGTGAGACAGTTTGTGCTCGGGCCATCGACGGGTGGAAAAATACAGCTGCGCCTGTATGGTCAGGAATCTTCACAGTTGCGGGCGCTTGCCGCAAAGGCGGAGACCATCCTCCTCGCTGACTCAAATGCCAAGGCGGTCAGAAACGAATGGCGCAGCAAGGTAAAGGTGCTGCGACCGCACATGTCTGAAATACAGGCGCGAACACTGGGGATAGAACGACCAGTGTTGTCACAGGCCCTTGAAGCGGCCATGGACGGGACCCGGGTGGGGGTCTACCGTGAGAAGGATGAACTGCTGCCCATTATTGCACGTTCACCGGCAGTCGAGCGTATGGACATGGACAATCTCAATGTCATCCAGGTATGGAGTCCCATTGCCGGGCAGATGATTCCGGCAGGGCAGGTGGTGAGCGATTTTGGTATCGAGTTTGAAGATGCCCACATCTGGCGGAGAAACAGAATCAAGACATTGAAAATTCACGCAGACCAGCGCAGGGGATTGCCGAGTGAACTATTTCAAAATATCAAGGCGAAGGTGGAACTGGCGCTCGGAGTGGATGCACAACAGGCAGTGGGACGCACCGTGGCGGCTGAAAAATGGAATCATGCAACGATTCCCGTGCGGTGGGACGATTTCCTGCCGATCAGGGGCATGCCCGGCTATTTTATGGCCTGGGGTGGTGAGGCCGAGGATTCGGCCAAGGCCACCGATCGCCTGAGCAAGACCCTGCCGGTATTTTTCGGATTGATGGTGCTGATCGTGATATTTCTGTTTAATTCGATCAGAAAAACCCTGATCATCTGGCTGTGTGTGCCGCTGGCGATCATTGGCGTGGCTGCGGGCCTGCTCCTGTTGGACCAGCCCTTCGGATTCATGTCACTCTTGGGTTTGATGAGTCTCTCCGGCATGCTCATCAAGAATGCCATTGTCCTCATAGACCAGATCGGGGTTGAACTATCCGCAGGGAAACCGGCCCTGGGAGCGATTATTGACTCGGGCGTCAGTAGGCTCATACCGGTTTCCATGGCGGCTCTGACAACGATCCTCGGAATGACGCCGCTTCTCAAGGATGCGTTTTTTGTCTCCATGGCGATTACCATCATGTTCGGGCTCGGATTCGCGACGGTGCTGACACTGGTCGTGGTTCCCGTGCTGTATGCCGTCATCTTTCGCGTGCCCTATGAGCCTGACAACGGATAATCATTGTTCGAACGCGTGAATGCTTTTCTGCCGCAATGCAAGGAGTATCAGAATGAAACACAGGATCTTCAGTGCAGTTCTCGGCATTGTGCTTTTGTGCGTGTCATCAGTTGCAGGAGCCCAGGATGGGACCGTGATTCGCATCGGATTTGTGCTGGACGGACCATTAAAAAGGTCCAGCGAAGTCATTGAAATCTTCAGGCAGGAAATACAGAAGATATCCGTCGGAGAATTCACCGCACGGTATCCCGCTCATGGCATGGTTGACGGTGGCAGGACGGTCCGGGGTGTGAACAGTGCAATTGACCACCTTATGGGAAGCCCGGATATAGACCTGATAATCACACTGGGTCATGTTGCGTCGCACGAGGCCTGCAGGCGGCACACATTGAACAAACCCGTCCTTGCGCCGTTCATTATCGATGCCCGCGCACAAAAACTGCCGGTGAGGGAGGGAAGGACAGGGATACATAATTTGAATTATATCGATATGCTCAGAAGCATCAGGACAGAGATGGACGCATTCGGCGATATCGTCTCGTTCAGACACATGGCTGTCATCGTTGACGGATTCATGCTCGAAGCCATTCCCGAACTAAAAACGACCACTCTCCTGTGCGCGGAACTTCAGGGCTGCGGTGCCATGTTCCTTCGTGTGAAAGACTCGGTCACGGAGGCCCTTCGACGAGTACCGAAAGATGTGGATGCCGTCCTGGTTGCCCCCCTGTTGAATATAACGGATGACGAGTTCGGGATGCTCGTCAACGAGTTGAAAAAAAGACGGTTGCCGAGCTTTGCATTTTCATACTGGGGTCGTACAGAAGTTGAACAGGGGCTTTTTGCAACGACGACGCCTTCGGATACCCTTGTGCAGGTCGCACGGCAGGTTGCCGTCAATGTGCATGATATCGTGAGGGGAGAGGATGCCGGTGCCCTTGACACGGCCCTCATGATCGGGACGCAGCTTGCCATCAATATGGATACCGCCCGTGCGATCGATGTCTATCCGAGTCTTCGCCTTATGACGGAGGCCGATCTTCTCAATGAAGAGCGTAAGGATATCAAGAGAACGCTGACGCTCCGGACGGTTGTTGCCGAGGCCCTTGCTGCAAATCTCGATTTATCCGCTGCCGACAGGTTCGTCTCTGCGGGAGAACAGCAGGTCAATCAGGCGCGGTCTCGCTTGTTGCCACAGGTGGGACTTGACACCGGTGCGACAGTCATTGATGACGATCGGGCTCGAGCAGCGGGAGGCCAGGCCCCGGAACGGACGTGGACGGGTTCCGCATCGGGCACGCAGCTTATTTATTCCGACAGGACCTGGTCGAACTATGCCGTACAGAAGCACCGGCAGACATCACGGGTCGAAGGGCGCGAAGTGCTCCGGCTCGACATAATTGAAGCGGCCGCGACTGCGTATCTCAATGTACTGCGTGCCAAAACAATCGAGCGTATCCAGAAGAACAATCTCAAACTTACCAGGGCGAACCTCGAGCGTGCCCGTGTCAGGCAGGTAATCGGTATTGCAGGTCCGGATGAAGTATACCGGTGGGAAAGCGAAATTTCCAGAAGCCGCCAGACCGTTCTCGAGGCCGAATCGCAGACGTTAAACGCCATGAATGCCGTGAATCGTATTCTGCACCGGCCCCTGAGTGAACCCTTTATCGCAGAGGAAACCAGGCCGGATGATCCCCTGCTGGTTGTCAATGAAAGAATTTATGCACAACTGGAGCGAAGCCCCCTCCGTTTCAGCGCATTTGGTGACTTCATGGTGGGGGAAGGGCTTGCGGCCGCTCCCGAACTCCGGCAGCTTGATGCCGGTATCGCAGCATCGAACAGAAACCTGATTGCGGCACGACGGGGGTTCTGGCTGCCCGATTTTTCACTGAAAGGCTCTGTGACAGAACTCTTTGCCGAAGATGGAACAGGGACACGAAGCGATGCAATGACCGGTTTGGACGATACCGAATGGAGCGTCGGCGTGTTTGCGACGTTTCCGTTGTATACGGGAGGTGAAAAACAGGCGGTATTGAAACGGACAATTGAGGATCTGCACCGTCTCCGGATCGAACGGAGTGCGAATGCAGAACGTATCGAGGAACGAATCCGTGCGGCTGTCAATCTGACGCGGGCATCATACCCTGCCATACAGCTGTCGCGCGATGCCGCCGAAGCCGCCCGGCAAAATCTTAAGCTGATCATCGATTCCTACATGCAGGGCATAAAATCGATCATCGACCTTCTCGATGCCCAGAATCTGGCGCTGGTGGAAGAACAGAGAGC
>Ga0272442_10003423_pt1 | contig 22296 bp, 17 predicted proteins | sample SSMForm2O_FD_200262 | JGI IMG/M metagenome (GOLD analysis project Ga0272442, IMG submission 200262) | Marine sediment archaeal communities from Little Sippewissett salt marsh, Falmouth, MA, United States - SSM-Form-2O | ecosystem: Environmental > Aquatic > Marine > Wetlands > Sediment ...
GCCGTGACGGATTGATGGCTGACGGCATTAATCAGAATGAGGGTGCCGAGTCGACACTTGCCTGGCTGCTCTCGCTGATGACGCTCCAAAAACTGTATGCCGATGAGATTTTAAAACAGTCATCACAGCCGTCAGTCGGGGAAAAAAACTAGCTATGCGTATCGGAATGCTTTCGCCCATTGCCTGGCGCACGCCGCCACGGCACTACGGCCCCTGGGAAAGCGTGGTGTCACTCCTGACCGAGGGTCTGATAGCACGGGGCCATGACGTTACCCTGTTTGCGACCGCTGATTCGCAGACCAGCGCCCGGCTGCATGCCGTGTGCGCGCGGGGCTATGAAGAGGACCCCGGTATTGTGCCGAAAGTGTGGGAGGGCCTTCATATTGCGGAGCTCTTTGAGCATGCCGACGAGTTTGACATCATTCACAACAACTTCGACTTTCTGCCGCTGACCTACAGCGGCCTTGTCGGCACCCCGGTTATAACCACTATTCACGGTTTTTCAACGCCCGGAATCCTGCCGGTTTACCGGAAATATAATGGGAAGGTTTTTTATGTTTCCATCAGCGATGCCGATCGCGCTCCGGATCTTGACTATATCAAAACCATCCATCACGGCATTGATATAAACCAGTTTGATTTCCAAACGGAGCCGGACGACTATCTGCTGTTTTTCGGCCGGTTTCACCATGACAAGGGCGCAAAAGAGGCCATCGAAATTGCACAAGCCTGTAATAAAAAACTTATCATGGCCGGCATTATCCAGGATGAAAATTATTTCAAGCTGCATGTGGAGCCGTTTATTGACAATGACAGGGTGGTGTACGCCGGCAGTTCCGATCCGGTGAAGCGTAACAGCCTGCTGGGGAACGCCTGCGCGCTGCTGCACCCCATAAATTTCAATGAGCCGTTCGGCCTTTCCGTTATCGAATCGATGGCCTGCGGTACCCCGGTGATTGCGATCAACCGCGGCAGCATGCCCGAGCTTATCCGGGACGGCGAAAACGGTTTTCTGGTTTCCGGTCTTGACGAAGCAATCAACGCTGTCGGCCGGATTCGAGAAATTGACCGGACCTGCTGCCGAAAAACAGTGGAGAGTCATTTTACAGTTGACCGAATGGTGGAAAACTATATATCTGTTTATGAAAAGATCCTTGAAACAACAAAACGTGAGGACCATCGGCCATGGGGCTTTTACCGGGTGCTCGCAGATGAGGATAGTTTCAAAAGCAAAAGGATCGTTGTCTATCCGCAGAAGCGCCTGAGCCTGCAGCGACACCAGCGAAGAGATGAACACTGGTATATCCTTGATGGCCATGCGGAAGTTACGCTGGATGACAAAACATTAGAACTCGGGCCCGGAGAGTCAGTCAACATGCCCGTAGGATCCCGTCACAGGATAAAAAATATCGGTTCAAAAGACGTTGTTTTTATAGAAATTCAAACGGGGGACTATTTTGGCGAGGACGATATCGAGCGCCTTGACGACGATTTCGGAAGAGTCTAAATTTTAGATGTGTTCAACATATGCAAAATTCTTCAAAAACCATGAAAAAAGAACCTCTTGTAAAACGCTACACCCAAAACCCGATTCTGACACGGGAAGATGTCCCCTATCCGGTTGCAACCGTACACAACGCCGGAGTGGTTAAGTACAATGGCCGCTACATTATGCTGTTTCGTTCACACCTCCGAAACGGCCGCTCTATAATTGGGTGTGCAGAAAGTGCCGACGGTTTTTCCTTTACCGTGCGCCCGGAACCGTTTCTTGAGCCCGCAACAACGGGGGTATTTGCGGAGTATGAAAAATACGGGGTCGAGGACCTGCGCATTTCTCCGTGCGAGGGTGAATATCTTTTAACCTACAGCGCCTACTCGCGGCACGGGGTCCGTATAGCACTTGCGCGTACTCGCGATTTCAAGAAAATTGAACGGATTTCACTGATAACACAGGCTGACTTGAGAAATGTGGTCATTTTCCCTGAGCAGTTCGACGGCAGATACGCTCGTCTTGACAGGCCCCACAGCGAAATCTCTCCCTGGTCCATATGGCTGTCTTATTCCCCTGACCTGGTCCACTGGGGAGACGCCCACGTTGTCATAAAACCGGTTAAGTACCACTGGGATGAAATGAAAATCGGTCCGGGTACGCCTCCTTTTAAAACCGAGAAGGGCTGGCTGCATATTTATCACGGTGTGTTTCAAACCATGTCCGGCGCGGTGTATCGCCTGGGCGTCGCGCTCCATGATTTGCAGGATCCGGCCTGTGTGCTCGGAGTGGCCGATGAGTGGATACTGCAGCCTGAAGATCCCTGGGAAGTAAGCGGATATGTTCCCAATGTTGTCTTTTCTTGCGGTGCCGTCCCGGAAGATGACGAAACAATAAAAATTTACTGGGGAGGGGCTGATTCGGTCATGTGTGCCGGCACCGCCAGCATTTCCGACCTGGTTGAACTGTGCCTTGAAAGGCCGCGTAGAGCGATATAGTCACATCCTTATACAATTCCATGGACAAAACTATTGCCGTCAAACGAAAACGCAAACGCATCACGCGTGATCCCTCACGTGTCATCACAAGAATGCACCTTCCTCACAGGACTGCCCGTACGCGAAGAATTATTAAAAGGGTACTGGGCCTTGATGACAGCCAGGCAGCGTTTGTTCTCAAAAAAGTGTATACTGATTTTTCCGATCGCCACAGAGATGTTGAAAATATTTTCAGGCGCCATTTCGAAGCCGTTTCACGTTTTGTTCCCCCAAACACTATTTTAACTGATGATAAAAAGAAGCTCATTGGTGCTTTTTTCACCATGGAATATGCAATAGAGTCTGCCGCAATCTTCAACCCGTCCATGGTGCCTCATCCTGATCAGAGTGCTGTTGATAACGGTCAGGTCAGATTCATCATGAGCCTCAGGGCAACCGGTGAAGGGCATATTTCCTCGATCGAATTTCGGAGCGGTACAATCGATCAGGATACAAATATAGTCTTTGATCCGTTAAGCGATTTTGTTGAGAGTGCTCAGATGCAGCTTAATCCACTATACGACCGGTATTTGTTTCAACTCAAACTCAATGAAATGCGGGCCTGCAATGAAACGACAACCTATCTGCTGTCCGGGCTGCCGGAACAGTTCAGTTTTAATCAGCTCCAGGAACGGATTGATGCATTTGAGCAGGAAAACAAATCTCCTAACAAATCTCAGGATGACGCCATTGAAATTGTGCAATGGCTTGCCCGCTCCAACTACGTACTGAAATTTGATTCCGACAGCCCCCTTTCTGAACGGGTGATTTTCCCTGCTTCTGAAAACGATCGCAGCGGCATTGAAGATGCTCGTTTTGTCAGGTTTGTTGACGACAATGGAGAGGCAACCTATTATGCCACGTATACGGCATACAATGGATATACCATTTTGCCGCAGATGATTGAAACCAAGGACTTTATTACTTTTAAAATTATCACGCTGAACGGCAAGGCTGTTCAGAATAAGGGAATGGCCCTGTTTCCCAGAAAAATCAATGGCAACTACATTATGCTGTCACGGCAGGATAACGAGAACAACCATATTATGTTTTCTGACCATCTCCACTTCTGGCAAAAGGCTGACATTATACAGCGTCCTGCCCATCCGTGGGAGTTTGTGCAGATCGGCAACTGCGGCTCTCCGATTGAGACAGACGAGGGGTGGCTTGTGCTAACACATGGCGTTGGACCCATGCGTGAGTATTGTATAAGTGCAGTTCTCCTTGATCTTGACAATCCATCAAAACTGATAGGAACACTCGAGACGCCTTTGATGGAACCAAGAGATGAAGAAAGGGAGGGTTATGTACCGAATGTCGTTTATACGTGCGGTGCCATGATAAGTAATGGAGAATTAATTATTCCTTATGCCATGTCTGATACCAGTTCCGGCATCGCTACAGTTTCAGTGGATGATCTTATTGCAGGCATGAGCAGGCAATAGTTTAAAGGGGTATCTTTAAAAATTGGTAAGTCTAATAAAACATATTGTGGTGCAGTTTTTTGAGCTTTTTCTGTAGATTATGCCACTATCTGCGATAGTCCACGATAATATTGCCCCATACCCTTAAACATTTTTCTGCCAACCTCTACTTTCTATCCCCTCAAAAACTGCAGGTTACCAAAACAATCCATGAAGATTTTAGAGAGCATATCCACTGAAGATTTATTTTTCTGACCTTCACTTTCCCACACTGCAAAAACTGAAGGATACGGTCAGAATCTATCACATAAAAACGTTGGATTGAAGATCTCGTCATCAAACCTTCAGCGTGGGAATCTGAGGATAGATTTAGCAATCCTTGAGCAGGAAAGATGGTATTGGGGGTAAAGGTTTGCGGTAAAAACCTTTATCCTGCACAAGTGCGGTTTTGTGAAGACAACTTTGAGTATTTTAGCAGACTTTATTCTATCAGGGGTTATTATACTATCTTGCAATCCTTGATTATTTATATTACGTAAGTATATATGAAAACTTGACTGCGCTGTATCGCCTATAGTGAATTTCTTTGATAAATCCAACTGCTATATATTCATAAGGTTTGCATACTAAAGGATATTGAATAATCCACTTAAACAAAATAAATTTCTCTATGTGATCTATTGAAAAATGCGTATTCTTATAATAGAAGACGAAAAAAAGACTGCTAGCTTTCTAAAAAAGGGGCTTGCAGAGAACGGTTTTGTCGTTGATGTGGCCTATACCGCTGAGGATGGATTGATGAAGGCGCTTGGGGCAGAATACGATCTTATTATTCTTGATGTGATGCTGCCTGATAAAAGCGGCTGGTCGGTACTTGAGGAAATGCGAAAGGAAGGCGGCAAAGCGCCTGTGCTTTTTTTAACAGCACGTGACAGTGTTGAAGACCGCGTTAAGGGGCTTGAGCTTGGAGCAGACGACTATTTAGTTAAGCCTTTTGCGTTTTCCGAACTGCTGGCTCGTGTTCGGGTTGTTTTGCGCAGACCTCAGGCACAGAAAGCCACAGAAATAGAGATAGCAGACCTGCAGATTGATCTCATGAAACGCAAAGTCAGGCGCTCAGGCAGGCAGATAGACCTCACACAAAAGGAATTTGTTCTGTTGTGCCTTCTTGCACAGCGTGCCGGGGATGTTATTTCCAGGACTATGATTGCTGAGAAGGTCTGGGATATGAATTTTGATAGCGATACCAATGTTGTGGATGTTGCCATCCGACGTCTGCGCTCAAAAGTCGACGATCCCTTTGTTAAAAAACTCATACACACCGTACGCGGGGTCGGCTATGTCCTTGAAGAAAGACAATAACCTGCAGCCCCTAAAAAGGCCTCCTTTCGGCACATACTCAATTGTTACACGCCTGACCATTGCCTACGCACTCACGGCTTTCGGCATGCTGATGCTGACAACCTTTTTTTTGTACTATGCCCTCACGACGACCCTTCACAGTAAAGACAGGCGGTTTCTGATTGATAAAATTATCCATTTTCGAAACATTATAAAAACACCTCGCTATGATGCTCATGAGCTTGAACAGGAGGTAAAAGAAGGCGGTGGATATCAGTTTCATAAATATCTGGTCAAAATTGTAGATTCACAAGGCAAAACAATCATAAAAACAGAAAAAAGCGATAACCTCGACATGCTTCCGTTTCCTCAACCGCATGAAGCCGATGAGGAACCATGGAATATTGAAAGATTCAAATCAAGCTCAGGTGAAGTTTTTATAATGATGTCGGCCTGGGCCGAGTGCCCTGATTGTTTTAGTCATAATGTACTCATTAATACCGCCCTCGATGTTACAGTTGAAGAAGCAATCCTGAAACAATACCGAAAACAAATATACGTGGTACTGATCACAGGTGTTTTTCTCGCGGCTTTTATCGGGATGCTGATTGCCCGGCGCGGATTAAACCCTCTGAGACGTATTACTGCTGTTATTCAGCGCATCCGGGTTTCACAGCTTCACGAAAGACTTGCTCCGGCTACCTGGCCCCAGGAGCTTACGATACTTGCAACATCATTTGACGAGATGCTTGAAAGGCTTGAAGATTCTTTTGCACGGCTTTCCCGTTTCTCAACAGATATTGCCCACGAGCTGAGGACTCCCCTGAACAACCTAATGGGTGAAACAGAAGTCTCGCTCTCTAAAATTCGAACCATTGAGGAATATCAACAGATTCTCGAGTCGAGTCTTGAGGAATATACACGCCTTTCGCATATGATTGAGGGACTGCTCTTTCTGGCCCGTGCGGAAAATACGGATATTAAGCTTGAATGCACAGACTTTGATCCTCTGAAAGAAATTCACGAGGTTTTGGAGTATTATGAGGCCCTGGCTGAAGAAAAGAACATTACCGTCCGGTGCAGCGGTTCCGGCACCGTGTTCGCCGATCAGGTTCTGTTCCGCAGGATCGTTACTAATATTGTTTCAAACGCATTCAGATATTCCCAACACGGCAGCACGATTCATATAGACGTCAAGGAAAATACTGATGAATCGTTATCGATTGCCATCCAGGATAACGGTATTGGAATTGAAGCCGAGGAATTGAATAATATTTTCGATAGATTCTACAGAACACCGGTTGCCAAGGGTCATGATACACGAGGCAGCGGATTGGGACTGTCAATTGCCAAATCAATTATGGACCTCCACGGCGGAACAATAGATGTAGAAAGTGAACCCGGCAAAGGCACCATTGTGATTATCAGATTTCCTGGAGCATAGTGATTCCCCCCGCCTATCACAGATTCCATTCTTTGCTGCACGGCAAGGCGGGGCACCCCGGTCAATCCTGCAATCCTTTTTCATTACATAAATGTAATGATTCCGCAATCATTCTGTAAGGTTTCCCCGTTATACTTATATAAAAAAAGGGCTAAAGGCTATGTCATAATACCTCCTCCCCCCTCGGTGTCATTCGGCATAGCCACCCTTTTATACATTTTCATTTAAATAATAAAGGAGGTATGGTCATGACTATTTTAATGAACGGGTTGAAAATTTTTGTTTTTACGGTTATCGCCGGAAAACTAATATGCATACACCATGTTTTTGCCAAATATAACGGCGTAATTCTCCAGGCATTAGAAAAAAACCATGAAGCATTTTCCATTGCTGCAAAGGGTGCATTAACTCTCTTTTGATAAAAATACATTCAAATTAAATTACAAGCAAACAAACAAGGCTTCGCGACAACAATGGATCGGAACAAGAAGGATAAGGATCATTTCATCCAGCTTGATGCTGAAAAGCTCAAGCATATAGAAGCGCAACGAAAAAGGTTTTTAACGGAAACCATGCAAAGGGCGGCGGATATTGACTCAATGCGATGTCCGCTCTGTAACAGACAACTTGAAGAGAAAATTGTTAATGATATTTCAATTACTATATGTACTAAATGCAGAGGAATCTGGTTGGAAACAGAAAGTTTTGCAAAAATGCTCAGGCTTTCTGATGATATGGTGGATACTTTTCTTGATGGTATAAAAGAATAAATCTTTCATGTTGCGGGCTGAAGGAACGGATTTACTGGAAGAAAACGAAAAGGGTGCATAATGCCTGACAAAAAAAATCGCACAATATATATTACGGAATCAGACTATAAGTTCATAAAACAGCATCTTGATTTTTTTTACTATTTCATCCCTCCGAATAACGCACTTGAAATCATCATGAAGTGTGAAAATATGCTGGACAGAGCCATAATTGTTACAAAGAAACACATCGTACGGGATGTCATTATGATCAATTCTCAATTTACCGTATCTGAAGTCAAATCAGGTGTTGAAAGAGACTTTATTTTGACTTTGCCGTCAACAACAAAGTGCAGCCAAAGAAATCTATCAATTTTTTCCCCTCTCGGTAGTGCGGTTATCGGGTTCAGGGTAGGAGATGTCATTGAATGCGAGGATTCGGAATGTGCTAAAAAATATATTATCAAAAGCATAATGTATGAAGGAAACTGTGGCTTAAAATAATTCTTTTTAAAATACATGGAGGCAAATTATGCCTGTCAAACCGACAGAAAAAGAAGAGGAATATTTCGCTCGAGAAGAATTTAACAGGGCAACTAAGATTGAACAGAAACGACAAAAAGAAATAGAGACCGAAAATAGGTTGAAGCTCAAAGAACTGCACTTTATGCGGTGTCCTAAATGCGGCATGCAGTTGGTAGAAATCGATTACAGGGGAATTAAGATTGATAAATGCACTGCATGTGAAGGGATTTGGCTTGATGCTGGAGAGCTTGAACTGATTGCGCAGCTTGATAGATCAGTAATTGACAAATTCTTTGCTGGCTTTCGTTAATAGTAAGGAAATGAAGATGAACTGGCATCTAAATGAAACACTTCAGGCAATTAGTGAACTCAAATCTTCTGACAGGGGGCTCTCCTCAGTTGAGGCACGCAAACGGCTCGGTGAGTACGGCCTGAACGAGCTTGCAAAAAAAAAGAAAATATCCCCTCTGTTGATGATTTTCGAGCAGTTCAAAGATGTCCTGATCATTATTTTACTTGCCGCAGCCCTTATTGCCGGAATTGTCGGCGACCCGGTTGAATCATTAGCAATCCTTGCTATAGTGATTCTGAATGCGGTTATTGGTTTTGTTCAAGAATACCGTGCTGAAAAGGCGCTGGAAGCTTTACAAAAAATGGCTGCGCCGTCGGCAACGGTTATTCGCAATGCAGTGCCGTCAAGCATACCCTCCGCAGAACTTGTGCCTGGTGATGTTGTTCTATTGGAAACAGGATGTATCGTTCCGGCGGACATGCGGATGATGGAGTCCAGCAGCCTGAAAGCAGACGAATCAGCCCTTACCGGAGAATCGTTTCCTGTAGAGAAACATACCGAAAAACTAACTGATGCAAAACTACCGCTGGGGGACAGAAAGAACATGGTTTACAGCGGTACGATTATTACTTATGGACGCGGAACAGGGATAGTAACTGCCACGGGCATGAAAACGGAACTAGGCAAAATCGCACACATGCTTGAAGGAGAAAAAACTACCAGAACCCCGCTCCAGAGGAGACTTGAATCCTTCAGCAAGAAGCTTGCGCTGTCGATCCTAACAATTGTAGCCATCATCTTTGTAGTCGGTCTGGCACGTGGCGAGCAGCTCATACTGATGTTTTTAACATCGGTCAGCCTGGCTGTAGCGGCAATACCCGAGGCCTTGCCTGCCGTCATAACTATTTCCCTTGCTTTTGGCGCAAAAAAGCTGGTTAAGCAGAATGCACTTATTAGAAACCTTCCTGCAGTGGAAACCCTCGGTTCTGTTACCAGCATCTGCTCCGATAAAACAGGAACGCTCACCCAGAACAGGATGAGTGTAGAAGAAGTCTGGTGCTGCGGGGAAAGACTATCACGAAGCCAATTGCTTGTAAATAGAGCGGAAAGTCATTCACTTACTATGTTAATGAGAGCGATGGCTTTAAACAACGATGCTTTTACTGACAATGACGGAATCGTGAGCGGCGATCCAACCGAAGGGGCCTTATACACACTTGCCCAAAAAAAAGGACATCGAAAAGAAGATCTCGAAAAAACGTTTCCAAGGGTAGCTGAGATACCTTTTGACTCCGGTCGCAAACTGATGACCACTTTTCATAAATGGGAGGACGGAAGACTTGTATCTTTTACCAAAGGTGCTGTAGAATCCCTGACCGCAAAGGGGCCGTTTGTCCTTTCTGCAACAAGTGTTGCAACTGAAAACAGTGCTGCAATCCATAGCATAACCAACAAAATGGCTGAAGATGGTTTGCGGGTTTTGGGCTTTGCGATGCGGGAGTGGGATAGCCTCCCCGATGACCTTTCTTCAGAAAACATTGAAACCGATCTGCTATTTCTTGGCCTGGCAGGAATGATGGATCCGCCGAGAGCCGAGGCCGAAGATGCCATTAAACTGTGCAGGGCTGCCGGTATCAGACCGATTATGATAACGGGCGACCACCCCGTAACCGCTCAGGCTGTTGCAAAGCGGCTTGGTATTATTGACGGACCGGATACCGCTATTACAGGAAGAGAACTTGCGGAGATTCCTTTCGATGAATTCAAAAAACAGGTTGAACAGTTAGGTGTCTATGCCCGGGTTGCACCTGAGCAGAAACTGAAAATCGTTACGGCACTCCAGGATAAGAATCAATTCGTTGCCATGACCGGTGATGGCGTAAACGACGCACCGGCATTAAAAAAAGCAAACATAGGCATTGCAATGGGCATTACAGGCACCGATGTTTCAAAACAGGCGTCCGACATTATACTGCTTGATGATAATTTTGCAACAATCGTCAAGGCTGTAAAGGAAGGCCGGCGTATTTATGACAATATCTTAAAGTTTGTCACGTACTCGCTGACCTCTAATGCCGGGACGATCTGGCTTGTCTTTTTAGCGCCTTTTTTTGGTCTGCCACTTCCTTTGCTGCCGATTCAGATTTTGTGGATGAACCTCCTCTGCGACAGTCTGCCGGGCCTTGCCCTTACGGCAGAGCCTGCGAATACGACCATAATGAAGCGTTCTCCCCGGCCCTTTGATGAAGGCGTTTTTTCTCAGGGAAGAGGCGCTTTTATTTTAAAATACGGCTTTTTCATCGGTGTTATCGTTCTGGTTTTTCAGGCAGGTGCAGTAAGCTCATCTATGCCATGGCAAACAATGATCTTTTCGGCCCTTGTTTTTGGCCGGCTTGCGGTTGTGATGGCGGTGCGGTCTGAAAATGACTCTCTTCTTCGGCTGGGGCCATTGAGCAATAAGCCGCTTGCTGGTGCAGTTTTTATAACCCTGGCTCTTCATCTGGCAGTTGTATATTTTCCCATGCTAAATCAAATTTTTAAAACCGAACCGTTAAGCCTGAGCGAGCTTTCAATTTGTATTTGTTTGGCAGCAGTGGTATTGCCGGTAACAGAGCTGGAAAAGCTGTATAGAAAAACTGTGAGAATTAAAGCAGGTGAAAAAACCTGCCAAAACGAAGTATAAAAGCAACAATGAACGGAAAGGGATTGTAAAAATGGAACTCACAGAACTTAAAAAACATATTAGGACATTAGCAACGTTACCGGAAGCTGATGCACCCGTGATCAGTTGTTATCTGAAACTTTTGAATGGTAAAATCAAGGACCGCGAAATCTACAAAGAGCTCGTGAGGGCTGTAACCATCGGTCTGAGTGAACAAGAACGGTATATCGTTAAGGAAACACTTGCGCCGGTTAATGCGTATCTGGCGAATAAACTCAAGTCGGATGCAAAGGGAACCGCGATTTTCTCCCGAGCCGGCAAAGACCCTTTTTTTCTACCGCTGCAATTCCGGGTTTTGCTGCCGAATTGGATTTCCTTGTGCACGGTACCGAACATCTACCACCTGGTGGAGATGAAAGACACCTATCACCGCTACGTTATAATGATCAGCACAAAAAAAAGTGCCCGCATAGTAGAGGTCAATTTGGGCGAAGTAACAGCGAATCTTTGGAAGGAGAGGCCTGAGCTTCGCGATCGCGTTGGTCGGGAATGGACTAAAGAACACTATCAAAAGCACAGCATGGAACGTGGCAGGAAATTCATCAAAGAGAAAATTAAGTTACTGGATAAGCTTATGTCCGCCGGCGGGTACTCACATCTGATACTTGCCGGACACCCCACGATGACCAGTCGGATTAGAAATGAGCTTCCCAAGCATTTGCTGGAAAAACTTGTTGATGAGGTTGCTTTATCAGGACAATTGAAGACGACGGATGTTGTAGAAGCAACCATTGCCTCTTTCGTAGACGCTGAAGAAATAGAATCGCAGAACATGGCAGAAATTCTTTCACAGAAGGTTCACACGGGTGGTCTTGCTGTTGCTGGAGGGGAAGCCAGCTTTCAGGCTCTACAACGTGGAAATGTAGATACTGTTGTGCTTCTGGCTGGCTATTCACTGGGGCAGTTATGTACATGCGATGTTTGCGGGTTTACAACAAACATTAAGAACAAGAAACTTGATTTATGTCATCAATGTGGAAACACCTCGTTGAAAATTTCTGATCTCAAGGAAGAGATCGTTCGATTTGCAGAAGCGCAGGGCTGTTTAATCGAGATTGTTAACGAAAGCAAATCCTTGACTAAACTCGGCGGGGTCGGCTGTCTGCTGCGTTACCGGCTGTGAAATGGATATATCTCTCAGCTGCAATTGCAATAAGCATTGCTTTTCAAAGGTTGCGTGCCAGTAAGCACTTCCCGGGGGCCGGGATATGCCCCACTATTTACAAAATGAATATTTGATAAAACCAAAAATATTTCACTCCTGAATTCCCTTAAAATATTAAAATAGCATTCATTTTACAGGCTGAAATGACTTTTTATAATGTCAGCAGAAACATATCACACAAATCCTCGGAGGAAACCCGGTGAGAAAAGTCAAAACAGGCAGATGAAATTAGCAGAGGTAGACATTTCTCAGATAGAATTTGATCTGCCATCACGGGGTGTAATACCAAAACTTCTGATGAGGCTGCAGCACATTTGGTGCACACCGGAGCTGCGCCAAGATGTAGCGCATGCTGTGCGACTCTCTTAAAAAAACAGGGTTTTCGTTCGGGCACTAAATATTAGTGGAGAAACGTATGGGCTTACAAAAGAGGAAGTTTTTTTGCCTAAAGATCGATGATTCTATGTTATAATCAATACAGATTTACGTAGGGCCCTTAAGATGATCAGTCAGATTGTCATTCTCATAATACTTTTAATCTTGTCGGGTTTCTTTTCCTCCTCAGAAACCGCTCTGTTTTCCATCAGCCGTACCAAAGCGCGGCATCTCTCAAAAATGCCGGGCAGAGCCAATTCTTTAATCAAACAAATGAAAGATGACCCCCATCGTCTTTTGTCGACGATTCTTATCGGCAATAACATTGTCAACGTAGCCGCTTCGGCAATTGCCACCAAGCTTGCTATCGACTTATTTCAGAGCTGTTCAATTGGAACGGCACAAAGTTATGCTGTCGGAACAGTAACCGGTGTTATGACGTTGCTCATTCTGGTATTCGGTGAAGTTATCCCGAAATCCATTGCAACACAAAATAACGTGCGTATTGCCCGTTTGGCAATCTATCCAATTTACTGGTGTTCCCTTTTTTTCAAACCTGTTGTCGTTTTTCTTGATTTTATCCCTAAAGTTACGGGGAGAATAAAACAAACACCCGCTGTTACCGAAGAAGAGCTGATTACTTTTGTAGAGGTGGGTGAGGAGGAAGGCGAGATAAAGGAACAGGAAAGAAGGTTAATTCACAATATATTCGAATTTGACGATACCTGTGCTTCTCAAATCATCACTCCCCGGGCTGATATGTTCGTCATTAATATAGGCGAACCATTGGATCTGGAAACTGTTGCGGAGTCGGGGTACACGCGTATTCCGGTTATAGAAGGGAATATTGACAACATCATCGGTATTTTAAATATCAAGGATCTGCTGGCATATAACGCCAGGCAACAGGCAATTCCTGATCTTCGTAGAATTATACGGCCGGTTTATTTTGTTCCTGAACATAAAAAGCTGGATTCTCTACTGGGTCAGTTTAAAAAACGAAAAACCCACATGGCAATTGTTGTGGATGAGCACGGCGGTGTATCGGGACTCATCACTCTGGAGGATGTTATCGAGGAACTGGTCGGTGAAATCAGGGACGAAACCGACAAGGAAAATCCGCTTATTGTACAGCTGAAAAATAATGTTTGGTCGGTTATGGGGAAATCTGAAATTAAAGAAGTTAACGAAGCAACTGGTATGAATATTCCCGATTCGGCAGACTATGATACCTTTTCCGGATACGTACTGGATACAATCGGGCATATTCCTTTTGTGAATGAAAAATTCACTATCGGAGACTATGAAATAACCGTCAAATCTATGGATGGAAACCGCATTAAGGAATACATCGTCCACCCATTAAAACAATCCAGATCAACAAAATCAACTGAGTGAGTGGTATAAATAAACGCGTCAGTCTTTTTTGAGTCCTTTTTTTCTCACAGAAACATCATCAGTTGTACAAGGGACCGTTGGGCTGAGCTTTTTAAGCGATTTTTCCAGCTCCTTTGCTTCAGAGGACTCGGGCTCAATTTTTAATGCCTGTCTGCAATCGGCCAGTGCATGTGTGTAGTCTCCCAGCAAACCATATATCTGCGCACGGCTGTAAAGCGGTTGGAATTGATAGGGATTAATTGCCAGGCATGCTGAGAAATCAGCAAGAGCATCCCGGTAGCTGTGCCGGATTTGTTGGGTCAGGCCTCGGAAATACAGAGCTCTATGATTATCGGGGTCAAGCTGTAAAGACCGGGTAAAATCTTCTAAAGCCTTTTCGTAAGAGGAATATGCGAAATAAGCCATACCCCTGTGAACATGTATAATAGATCTAATATGTTCAGGAAAGTCACGCGTTAAAATAGACGTGTAAATAGTAATCGCAAGCATAAATTGGCCGGTGTTATGTGCTGTGAGCGCATCGACCAAAAGATCATCGACACTTTTGTCTCCTGTATCATACGTGTCTTCCTGCGGGCCGCAGCATGACATATAATTATCACTTTTTATTGTTAAGGTTGAAGCTGCCGCCGGTTTTTGAACTTTCAGCATCAGATCTTCCCGGCGTTTATTGAGTTCAAGTTTGAGCTTCTGCTGGTAATCACGAATTTCTTGAAAAAGAGTATCGGACAGCGTCAGGTTGGCATTCAGTGCAGCAAGCTTGCATTTCATCGGTTCATCAAAGGGACTGAAATCTTTTTTGTAAATCAATTCATGCTCAACCTCGGACCAGGCATCCTGTAGTATGGTGCGAAGCTGTATCTCGCAAAACAGCGGCTCCTCAACTTTGCATTGATGCAGCAGCTTCTCCGGAACATTTATTAAAAAGTGAATTGATTTATAGCCGAATTCCCTGAATGAATGATCACTGCCCTTCAATTCAACCTGCGCCACATGGTACTTGTGCTTAATATGGTTTTCCACTATCCTCAGATCACCAAGAAACGGACAAACGATACGCAGTCCGAGCACATCATAAATAACAAGCAAATCATTTTGGTTCTCCGGTTTAGCCAACAGGTACAGTATTTTTTTATAATAGCTGTCAAAGTTTTTTACCCGGGATTTTATGGTAGGATGAAGGTCCAATGCTGCCAACTCCCGTTTGAGTTCCTCTTGCAGCTTGTTCAGAATTTTCTCAAAAATGGACAGTTTTGCCTTGTACTTTTTTTCCAAATCCCTGCGGTCTGGAATTGCATATTGTCTTGACATAATCCAGCATCCTGTATTGTGCTGATAACTATCAGACGATATTGTGTATGACTTTTATTTGCTTCTTTTGCAATTTTATATCAAGCGACTGCAGCAGTATGGATTTTGGAATAATGGAGCCGGCAAAGTCGATACTCAATGTTCCCAACGGGTTTTTTTAATGACATACAATTTTACCATATTTAAACCTTTTTTGTAAGAAATCAGCTTGCATATGATAATGTTCCACTGGTATGAGCCGATACTAGGCAGACAGTGTCGTGACAGGCTGTTAAAAAAAATTGCCCAAGACCGGCATTCGGACAATGTCAGTACTCTCACGCGCAAGGGCTGATTATTGTAAAAAATTGCAACGATTCTATAAAGACAACAAAACCTAGATATAACGTAGCATTTCTTTTTTAACCGAGAACCTCACACATTCTTCCCGCCAACCCTTACTTTCCCTTCCCTTAAAAACTGCAGATTACCAAAACCATCCATGAACATTATAGAGAGCATTTACACGGAAGATTGTTTTTGCAGACCTTCAGTTTCCCGCCTCGCAAAAACTGAAGGATACGGTCAGCAAGTGGTAACGCTACAGAAAATATATTCAGTGAAGGATGGATATGCGAACCTTTAACCCCCTTCCTTCCCCATCAACCCCCTCACCACCGGATCATCCGCTAAAAATATATTACACGTCTGGGTTCCCTGATCATATAGAAGAACTGCATCTCCAGTTTCAAGCTGCAATTTAACCTGTCCTATCTTTGTTTCAAGGAAAACATCGGTCTTTCCGTAATCAGTGCCGTCCCTTGTAACAAATTCATTAATATTTTGCAGGGTTTAATGTAAAAAAATGTTTTCATGTTACTTTCTTTTTTTATATTTTTTAAGATAATACTTGACAAAAAAATTAATAAATCTAAATTATATAAATATAAAATAAAATTATATCATATATTTCATATTATAATATATTTTACTTATAGTAAATATTAGTAATGCTAATAATTTCATTACCTAAATATATATTTCTTTTTATATAAATCAAATATTTCGGTAGTACAAAATGATAAAAACAATAAATACATTCTGTGGAATTTGCGAAAGTGCATGTGGTATGAAAGTCACCACAGAAGGTAACCGGGTAAGTAAAATTGAAGGATTACATGAACATGTACGCACCAAGGGATACTTGTGTGTTAAGGGAAAATCAGCGTTAGATATTATGTATTCTCCTCATAGACTAAAATACCCCTTGAAAAAGAAAAATAATGTTTGGGAAAGGATAAGTTGGGAAGAAGCATTTGAAATAATCGCAGAAAAACTGACCGAATTAAAAAAGACTTATGGAGCGAATAGCCTTTCTGTATATCATGGTCAATCCTATGTAAAAGACTGTCTTGCCATGTTTTGCATGAAGCGATTTCTCAATGCATTTGGAACGGTAAATCTTTGTTCAGCTGCAAGTGAATGTTTCGTACCTAGAATAATTTCTGGGGTTACAACCTTTGGAGCCCTTCCTGCTGCAGATGCAAGTGACAGCAATTGTATTATCTTCTGGGGTTCAAATCCTTTTGCCAGTGGGATTATGTTTGGATTGAATATGCCTGGTTCAATAAAAGAATTCACACATCTTAAAGAACAAGGGGTCAAGTTTATTGTGATTGACCCCATGGTTTCAGGTATTGCAAAGTTAGCAGATCTTCATATTAAGATAAGACCGGGTACAGACGGCGCATTGGCGTTGGGAATGATAAGAGTAATAATTGAAAATCAGCTCTATGATAAAGAGTATATTGATAACTATACCTCCGGCTTTGATCAACTAAAAGGGATGGTCAGGAAGTATGAATTAAAACAAATTGAAGAAACAACGAAAGTTCCTCGTGAACTGATTAATAAAGCCGCACGGATGTTTGCCCAAAATAATCCTGCCAGTATCGTACCCGGCGTAGGGCTTGAGCATCACACCAATGCTGTTCAGACCCTCAGGTCTTTAGCAGTTTTATCGACAATAACCGGTAATATCGACAGGGCCGGTGGCAATACAATGATTTGTCCCTTTCAATTAGCATCGGCAACCATCGAAGACGCTCCCAGGCAAAGTCAGCCCCCTATTGGATCTCACGAACATCCTTTGTTTGTAAAAATGATGAACCAAGCCCATGCATTAGTTATTATTGATGAAATTCTAAAAAATAAAGAAAGTCCTACAAAGGCCCTAATAGTTGCGGGAGGCGCCCCAGTACCCCAACTTGCAAACACAAACAAGGTACGAGAAGCTTTAAAAAAGATAGATTTTATTGTTGTAATCGATTTTTTCATGACCGAGACAGCACAATATGCTGATTTGGTGCTTCCTGCTGCATTTTTTCTAGAGCGGGACGAGGTATTCAGCTATCCATTGAGCCTGCAAAATAAGGTTGTTAAACCTGAAGGATGCATGTCTGATTCATGGTTCTGGTGTGAACTTGCAAAAAAAATGGGGTTTGAAAAATATTTTCCATGGAAAAGTAGTGAAGAGATTATTGATTTTGTTTTAAAACCAACAGGATTTTCATACCAAACACTCAAGGAACATCCGGAAGGAATAATGAATAAGTTACCTCCCGGAAAATTCCTTAAAAATGGATTTAATACGCCAACGAAAAAGATAGAGATCTATTCAAACATACTAAAGTCAATGGGATATGATCCGTTACCGGAATACAAAGAACCCTTTGAAAGTGTTGTCAGTACCCCAGAATTGGCACAGCAATTCCCAATAACCCTGATAACCGGAGCACGTTTACCCATGTATCTTCATTCACAATTTCGTAATATAGATTCTCTTAAGAAACTTCACCCAGAGCCATTTATGGAATTACATCCCCAGACTGCACATGATTATGGAATAGATGATAATGATCTGGTAAGAGTGGAATCAAAAAGGGGTAAAGTTGTTATTAAAACCAAGTTAACAGAAAGTATTTTACCCCAGGTGGCCCATATACCCCATGGTTGGGTAGAAAAGGATTGTAATATTTTAACAGATCATGAAAACAGGGATCCCATATCAGGATTTCCCGGACTTAATTCTTCCCTTTGTCGGATAACAAAAATTTAGATTCTAATGGAGGATTTCTTTATGAAGGACTTAACACAAGATGAAATGTTAGAAATTATAAATACGGTGCAGGATGGTGTTCTTGGTTTATCTTCCGATGATGACCCTTATTGCATCCCATTCGGTTTTGTCTATGTTGATGGTATGCTGGGTCTTTCAATGTTTCCATCTGGTAGGAAATGGGAAATAATTCAAAAGAATAACAAGGTATGCTTCACAGCATTTCGCTGGAATGAAGATCACACCGAATGGGCATCGGTCGTTATTGATGGAACAATAAATCCGATTAATGATCTTAAGAAAATAGAAGACATTGTAAAGGCAAACATGCAAAAACAGGGACTTGATCCATCGAGCTATCTTGAAAAAAGAATGTCAATGTATAAAAAAACAATGGACAATCCATCAGCTCTGAAAATTTTTGAGATAAAAATTAAAAATATGGGAGGAAGAAAAATGAAATATCAACTCAAATAATCCAGCAGAACTATCTTAATAAAATGCTCTACCCTTAAACTGCTTCACATCTGTGTACAATCCATTTGCTGCACTGTTCGCATGTGCTCTCTTTCAGAGACTATGTAAGTGCTGAGACACACCAAGACAACCACATCATTTTGAAATCTCTTCAATCGGACCTTTAATCGCTTCCGTTTTTGCTAAAGCGTGACAATTCACATGAGGCGTTTTTTAAATTGCGAAAGTTAATGATAATTAAATAAACAAAAAGTAGCGTGTATCAAGGGGGTCTTATGAGAGTAAAATGGTTTATTCATTTTTTGATTATTTTTTCCTTTATTGTAATGGGTTTGAACTCAGGATTTTGTTCTCAGTTGGTGGACAAGAAACTCATTATCAATGGTACTATTCAGCAAGAGTTATTATGGCATGTAGGCACATCCTTTATCCCATATGGTGTCGGGTATGACACAACCCACTTCAGAACTTCCCTTAAGCTTGAGGGTACATGGCATGCTATCAAAACGTCACAACACCAATTGGATGTCCGAATTGTATTAAAGAATTTCTATGATGCAGCTCTTGATATTGATGCAGATTATAAAAGATCTATGAGGCTTTACTCAACAAAACGTGCCCAGCATGATCTTCGATATTATGACACATTTAGAAATATTTGCCGTGAATTATTTTTGAATTTTGTCAAAGATACATATCAAATACGCATTGGTAAGCAAATTGTGAACTGGGGCGAAACATCAGCTGTGAGAATGGTTGATATTGTTAATCCTGTAGATCTGCTGGGGTTAGCTGATCAGGCCTTCCTCACAAATTTTTATGACATAAAAAGAGGTCTATGGATGGTAAGGCTGCTTGTAACACCTCTTTATCAACCATTAGACATGACGTATGAATTTATAGTTGTTCCAGACTTTCAACCTGATCTCGTCCCCCCATGGGGGTCATATCCACCCTTGGGAATTATGCAGCCATTTGATATGTTCAAACCCTTTGCTCAGGGTGCAATTGATTCATTGTATCCTGACAGGCCGAAATCCTGGAGTGATGTTCAGCTGGGATTCCGTGTTAGGGGTTTTGTATGGGGTTTTGATTGGACTTTCTTATATTATTATCATCGTGTCAGCACTCCAATCTTTGATGGAAACAGGGGCTATAAAAATTATACAGCAGCATATGAAGGTAGAAGAGTCAGTCGTGCTTGGTCATATCCGTTCATACATACATTCGGCCTAACATTCAACAAACCTTTCACCTTTAAAATACCTCTTCTTATAACCTGGCTTGATGGGAATATTTTACATTTTGAGGGGGTCTTTGATTATCATCGGAGTTTTAATCGATTTATTGGCCCTGACCCTTTTTCTCAAAGAGCAAGCAGAAAAAGATTAAATCGATATGGTCTGGCAATAGGTTGGGATGCTAAAATGTACATCCCCTGGTTAACGCCTCGTAATAATAATAATTATCTTAAAACAAAATTCCAAATTTTTCAAAACTGGATTCAAAACAGACGTGAAAGTGATGAATGGGGTCAAACTGGAATGATTAAACAATTCTTTGGTATACCTCCAAGCAGGAGAAGTTCTACTAAGATCACCGTTGAGCTTTCATATGACTTTTTAAAAACAAGGTTAATGCCTTATCTTTATTGGTCTCACAACCTCACTAATGGGGAAGGTTTGTATGTTCCTGCGTTGTCAATTTTACCATTTAACAATTGGATGTTTCTTATTTCATATACCAATTTCTACAACTCGGTAATGAAAAATACAGATTACATGAGTTTTGGAATTCAACGTGACTTCTAAAATGTTTGAAAGGAGGGCTTCATGTTTAATAAATATTCTGTAACAATAAGGTTTCCTTTTGTTTTTATCTTTATTTTTTTTATAGCCTCTTCAGGCAATGCCATTGAATGTAATTATCCAAACAGAGCATATAATGAAGATGAAATTAAAGGAGTAAGGGTGTGGGAGAATAAATGGGTAGGCAAAAAGGTAGATGCTTCAAATGTTGATGAAGTCAAAGATTTTATGCCTTTATCTATGTATGATCTATATAAAAACACTAAAAAATGGGGTAAGACATGGTTCAAAATAGTATCATATAAACCATATATTCCTTCACCAGGAATGATAAACATGACCAAAAACCATGCTGGAAAAGCTAAAACAGGCGATAAGGGTGAGTTGTTAAATTGGATTGCAGGAGTTCCTTTCCCCCATCCTCAAAACGGTTTGGAAGTCGCGTATAATTTTAGAAATAACAATTTTGGCGACTCTCAGCAAACGATTGATGACGGATGGATTATTGATGGAAAACTGAAATATGATGCAAGTCGGGTTCGGATCGATTCAATTTATATGTATTTTACGGGGAGAACAGACACACCACCTGTGCCTGACGTTAAACCAAATCCTAAGGATATATGGCTTGGATACCAAGTGTTACAAATTGAACCAGAGATTATTCGCAACACAAGGGTTTTCGAAGTCAAATACAATAATCGATTAAAAGCATATGATTCCTGGTTGTGGATACCGCAGTTGAGAAGAACCATCAGGCGGAATGCTTCAATGAGACAGGATGCAACCGGAGGGGGGGATTTCTGTGCATATGATAACTACGGTTGGGATGGACCAATAATAGAAAATAATTATAAGCTGTTAGGGCAAAAGGAAATCCTCGCGGTACGTCATCCAAACAAAAAAGAAGATGCTATTCATATCCCTGGACAATGCCTTTTTCTTGGCCTGCCCCGGGAACGATGCAAAGCATATATGATTGAGGCAACAAGTAAAGATCCAAATTTTATTTATAGTAAAATGATATGGTACATAGATCCTGAAACATATATTATGGTATATTCAGATCGCTATGATCGTCAAGGAAATCTCTGGAAAGTAATATCTTATTGGCCATGTACAGACAAAGGCTACAATGGGGTTCCAATTTGGCGGTTTTTTGGCGGCTGGGCAATAGATATACAAAGAAAACACTCAACAATTTCATACAGTTTAGGTGATTTTGGCATATCATTAAGCCCAAGTGTTTTTACACTCAATTATTTACAAAAACATGGGTACTAATTTTTTATTTTTATGTCATTTGAATTTTTTTAAGTTGTACAAAGTTTGTTGATCTTACAGCATAGAATTAATTAGGCTGATATAATAATCACACATTCTCCAGTCAATTCCTACTTTCCACACCCTCAAAAACTGGAGGTTATCGTGACAAACCCTGAGCATTATAAATAAATCTACACTGAAGATTTATTTTGCTGACCTTGAATTTCCCGCCTCACAAAGACTGAAGGTTACATAGATTAGCGTTTTATCAATCATCGTAAATGGAGCACAGCAGCAGGCATGACTCAGATTGTGAACCGAGCCAGAGAATAAAACACGTCAGAAAATGATTGATAAAATGGTGAACTGAATCGCG
>Ga0272442_10003425_pt1 | contig 22283 bp, 21 predicted proteins | sample SSMForm2O_FD_200262 | JGI IMG/M metagenome (GOLD analysis project Ga0272442, IMG submission 200262) | Marine sediment archaeal communities from Little Sippewissett salt marsh, Falmouth, MA, United States - SSM-Form-2O | ecosystem: Environmental > Aquatic > Marine > Wetlands > Sediment ...
CAAAGAGTTAGAGGAATTAAATGCCCAGTGGTACGATTATGATAATTACTGGAATGGTGTACATGGGCAGGTTGGCAAAATCGATGAATTAATCAAGAAATTCAATGAAAAGACAGGATTGCTGAAAGAAAAATAAAGCATGGATAAAGGAGAAAAATATTAATTAACCTTCTAAATATTGATTTAATGAGGGGGGACAGACATTATGAAGTATCGCGAAGTCAATAAATCCGTAAATCGTGTGGATGCATATGAGAAAGTAACCGGTAAGGCTAAATTTGCAGCTGATTTATTTTTTCCTAATATGCTCCATGCGAAAGTTTTACGAAGTAAATATCCCCATGCAAAAATTAATAAGATAAATACAAAAAGAGCTTTAACTTTTCCCAAGGTTAAAGCTCTTTTAACTGCTGCAGATATTCCAAATAATGAGTTTGGAGTAATTATTCAAAATCAGCAGGTTCTAGCTAAAGACTATGTATATTTTATCGGGGATGGAATCGCAATTATCGCTGCCGAAACAGAAGAAGCGGCAGAACATGCATTGGAACTAATAGAAGTGGATTATACTGAGCTTCCGGGTATTTTTGACCCAGAAGAAGCAGCAATAAAATCAGCGCACCGGGTGCATCCTGAGTTGGAGGATAACCAAGTAGTCCACCATATTCTAAGAAAGGGAGATGTTGATGAGGGATTTCGAGATGCCGATATCATCATGGAAAGAGAATATTCCACGCAGTTCATCGAACACAGTTATATTGAACCGGAAGCAGTAATTGCAGTTCCTGGTGAGAATAATCAATTGATTACCATATATGGTTCAATACAAAATCCATTTGCCTGTCGGAATGCAGTTGCTGCGGTGTTGAAGGTAAATCTCAATGAAGTAAAAATAATTCAAAACCATATTGGAGGATCATTCGGCGGGAAAGACGAAGTGGTATCTGCTTTAGCTGCTCGGGCAGCGATTTTGGCTTTAAAGACTAAAAGACCGGTAAAACTGGTTAATTCCCGTAAAGAATCCATTATGGAAAGTTACAAGCGTCATCCATATAGGATGAAATATAAAATTGGCGCTACAGGGGAAGGAAAGCTGACTGCAATGGAGATTCGTTGTATTGCAGACAGTGGAGCATATGCATGCCAAACACCATTTGTCACATGGCGTTCAGTTGTGCAGGCAACAGGACCGTATAATATACTCCATGTAAAAACAGATACTTTCGGTTATTATACGAATAATGTGTACACCGGGGCAATGAGGGGTTATGGTTCTCCTCAGATAATTTTTGCACAGGAATCCTTAATGGATGAACTTGCCAATGAGTTGAACATGAATCCAATTGATTTACGGTTAAAGAATATCTACCATAATCATTCAATAACTGCAAGTGGACAAGCCCTGGATAATCATGAAGTAAGTCTTCAAGAAGTGATTGAAAAAGCTGCTCAGGCTAGTAAATATTCTGAAAAATATGCTTTATACAGAAAGAATCAATTAAATCCGGGAGATAAAAAGAAAGGAATTGGAATGGCGATCAGTTTCCGCGGCTGTAGTTTGGGGGCTGAAGCAGTCGATGCTGCAGGCGCTATTATAGTGATTCAAAAAGACGGTAGTATTCTAATTACTTCCGGATTGGCCGAAAATGGTCAAGGCTTAAAGACTGTTTTATCGCAAATAGCGGCAGAAGGGCTGGGCGTAGATTTAAAAAAAGTGATTTACCTTGTTCTCGATACTTCATATTCTCCGGACAGTGGTTCAACTGTTGCTTCCAGAGGCACTCTTCTGGGAGGTAATGCGGTAAAAGAAGCAGTTATTAAAATAAAAAATATTCTCATTGAGTTGATTGCACGGAAAAATGCTATCAAAAAGGACAATATTGATATATCTGACAATCGATTCTTTAAAAAAGATACAGGGAAAGAAATTATTTCTTTTGATGATGCAGTTGCATTAGCTTACCAGGAAGGAGTGTGTCTATCTGCAATAGGCTGGTATAGGGCCCCTGACATCTCATGGAATGAAGAAACCGGTCAGGGAAGGCCTTACTTTACTTATGTCTATGGTTGCCAAATTGCCGAGGTTGAAGTTGATATAAAGACCGGTAGAGTGGAACTGTTAAAAATGACCGCAGCTCATGATGTCGGAAGGGCTATTCATCCGGGCTGCCTGAAGGGCCAGATATATGGTGGTGTCATGATGGGAATGGGTTATGGATTATTGGAAGAATTAGAGACTGATAAAGGCTACATTAAAAATACTAATTTTGATGAATATTTGATTCCCACCATTAAGGATATGCCGGAGATCATACCCATTATCGTGGAAAATCCTGATCCAAACGGACCTTATGGAGCTAAATCTATTGGCGAACCCACTCTTGAAATTGGAGCAGCAGCTATTGCGAATGCTGTTGCACATGCAACCGGAAAAAGAATCAGGCATTTACCTTTAAATTTAGAAAGGGTACTATTGGGACATTCATTGCATAAGGGAGGGATCAATAAATGATTAGTTACGATTTTTTAACCACTTCCGAATTAGGAGAAGCACTTGAATTTTTGGATAGATTGCCTTATGTAAAAATTATTGCAGGTGGAACAGATGTCCTGGTAAATATACATAATAAGAGTGAACGTTTACCCAAAATAAATTACCTATTAAATATAGGCAATATTGAAAGATTGAAATATGTACAAAAGGTTGATCAATTTATCGAAATTGGTCCGCTGGTAACACACACACAACTACTAAATAATCTATTCATTAAGGAAGAATTTCCTATTATAGTGCACGCCGCTAGTCATATTGGGTCTACCCAGATAAGAAATAGGGGAACAATAGGAGGCAATATCTGTAATGCTTCACCTGCTGCTGACCTATTACCTCCATTGATTGCATTAAAAGCTGAATTGGTTTTAACAGGCAAAAATAGAAAAAGGACTATTCCCTTAAGGCAATTTTTAACCGGGCCATACAAACATAAATTGCAAAAGAAGGAAATATTGACAAAAATCAGGATACCATTATTAAGCAGCAATTATTATACGTATTTTCAAAAAATTGGCAGAAGGAAAGCATTGTCAATTTCTCGACTCAACCTGGCAGTAGTGGTAAAAATTGATAATAATGATTTTTTTCAGGATGTAGGAATTGTTCCTGGTTCGGCTACCCCTTATCCTCAACATCTTCTAAAAACGGAAAAAAGAGTTATTGGTCAGTCTATTCAAACAATCAGCCCGGAGGAGATTGGAAGATTTGCCAGTGAGGAAGTAATCTCAATTACCGGAGTTAGATGGTCTACACCCTATAAGAAACCGGTCATCTCTTCCCTTGTAGAACGTGCTATAAAAAAAATTATCAAGGAGAAACGTAATCATGAATAGTATAAGCGTGAGTTTTAAAGTGAATGGCAAACAGGTTATTTTAGACGTGAGTCCCAAAGAACGTTTACTTGATACATTAAGAAACAAGTTAAATCTGACTGGTACAAAAGAAGGTTGTGGTATTGGAGAATGCGGAGCTTGTACGGTAATTCTTGATGGAAAAGCTGTTCACTCATGCCTGATTTTAACCGCACAGTTAGAGAATTGTGAAATAATCACGGTTGAAGGACTGGAAATTAATGGAAAACTGGATCCATTACAAAAAGCATTTATTGACTATAATGCAATCCAATGCGGTTTCTGTTCACCTGGAATGTTGATGTCAGCTAAAGCTTTATTGATGAAAAATCCACATCCTACACGGGAAGAGATTAAGACTGCTTTGGAAGGTAACCTTTGTCGTTGTACCGGTTATGAACAAATCATTGAAGCAATAGGGAGCATTGTAAAATAACTGAATTTAAAAATCAAGGAAGGTGATAAAAAATGTCGTCTATTATAATTAAAAATATCAATGAGATTATCACCATGGATAAACAAAGGAAACGGTTGAAGAATAATGATATTTTTATCAAGGATAATTTTATTCAGAAAATTACTCCGAATATCAAAGGTGTAGCTGATGAAGTCATTGATGGCTCAAATTATTTTCTTTTCCCTGGATTGATTAACACTCATCACCATTTTTATCAGACGTTAACCAGGAATATTCCCCAGGTACAGGGAGTTGAATTATTTTCCTGGCTAAAATATTTGTACCCTATTTGGGCAAGGTTGAATCCGGATGCAGTTTATTTCAGTACTCAGGTTGCAATGGGTGAGCTTTTAAAGACAGGATGTACTACCTCTTCAGACCAATTCTATGTTTTCCCAGAGAATCAGAATAAAAATCTGCTTGATGAAGAGTTTGAAGCGGCCCGAGAAATCGGGATGCGTTTTCACGGCAGTCGCGGTTCAATGTCCTTAAGTGAAAAAGACGGTGGTTTGCCTCCCGATTCGGTTGTTCAATCTGAAGAAGTCATACTGAAAGATTCGCAACGAATTATCGAAAAATATCATGATAGTAAGCCTTTTGCCATGCAAAGAGTGGTCCTTTCTCCTTGTTCACCATTTTCCGTAACTGAAACCCTCATGAGGGAATCAATTATATTAGCCCGGGAATATCGTGTACAAAGTCATACTCACCTTGCTGAAACAAAGGACGAAAATATTTTTTGTAATGAAACTTTTAGCCTTCGGCCATTAGATTATATGGAAAGGGTCGATTGGCTAGGAAATGATGTCTGGTTTGCCCATTGCGTATGGTTGAATGAAGATGAGATAAAGCGTATGTCTCTGTCTAATACGGGTGTGGCTCATTGCCCTGTATCAAATCAAAAGCTTGCCTCAGGTGCAGCAAAAATTCCATTGATGTTAAAGAATAAAGTTCGGGTGGGATTAGGAGTTGATGGGAGTGCTAGCAATGATTCATCCAATATGATTACCGAGATGAGAGCTGCTTTTCTGATGCATCGTCTCATCCATGGGATTTCAGCTATGTCTGCTGAAGAAACTCTGTCAATGGCAACTAACGGAGGGAGAGATGTGTTAAATCAACCTGAAATAGGCAGCATTGAAGAAGGCAAAGCGGCAGATATGTTTCTTGTAAATTCTAAAAGGTTGGGATTTGCAGGTGGATTATCAGATGCAGTTTCTGCACTGATCAATTCCGGAGATTCACAGGTAGTGGATATGACTATTGTGAATGGAAGAATAGTAGTGCGAGACGGAAAATTAACACATGTTAACGAAGAACTATTAATTAAAAAAGCCAACCAAATTTCACTGAAAATGATTAACGGATGAAAATTGCTATAGAACCAGTTTATTGTACAAAAGGTTTTAAAAGTATGAAAAAAATTATTCTTTTAGAGTTTGGAGAGGTAAATTGTCCAGTAAAATTAGGATATCCACGAAAGGAGAAAAATCATGTTAATTTTCGGAAATGGAACAGTTATTACTTTAAATGAAGCAAATCAGGTTGTTTTTGATGGTGGAATTGCAATCGACGGAGAAAAGATTATAAAGGTAGATGAAACAAAAAAATTAATACAAGAATATCCCGATGCAGATTTTAAAGATGTTCAGGGAAAAATCATTATGCCCGGAATGATAAATACGCACATGCATCTCTATAGTACTTTCGCCCGGGGAATGGATATAAAAACTGATCAGCCACCTCAAAATTTCACTGAAATTCTGGAAATGCTCTGGTGGAGACTCGATAAAGGATTAAACAACAAAGATATTTACTACAGTGCAATCTATCCGTTAGTAGATTGCATAAAAAAAGGAGTTACCACTATTTTTGACCATCATGCCAGCAGTAATTATATTGATGGAAGCCTAGATATTATTTCTGAAGCAGTGAATCATTCCGGGATTAGGGCAAGTCTTGCTTATGAGGTTACTGACCGAGACGGACATGAAAAAGGAATTGCCGGATTGAAGGAAAATGAACGGTTTATTAAGAAAATAAAAAATGAGGAACAGAGCAACTTAAGAGGAATGATAGGTTTACATGCATCGTTTACCTTGAATAATGAAACGCTCTCACAAGCAGCAGATTTAGCGGATGAATTAGAAGTTCCCTTTCATATTCATGTTGCTGAAGGAAAAGCAGATGTATATGACAGCAAAACTCGAGGATATCAGGGTGTGGCACATCGATTGGAACGTTTCCGGATATTAAGACCTGGAACTCTTGCAATACATGGTGTTCATCTGCAGGAAGAGGAATTAGATTTACTGAAAAAAAATAAAACCTATCTCATTCATAATCCTGAATCAAATATGGGAAATGCTGTAGGATTTCCACCGGTTAAAGTAGCACTTCAAAAGGAAATTATGGTTGGATTGGGAACAGACGGGTATACCTGTGACATGTTTGAATCAGTGAAAACTGCAAACTTACTTCAAAAGCATGGCTATCATGATCCACAAGCAGGCTGGAGCGAGGTTTTCACCATGTGTTTTCCCAATAATCGTCATATTGTAGAACATTTTTTTGGAGAGAAACTCGGAATGTTGATACCCGGAGCAGCAGCCGATGTAATCATCGTAAATTACTATCCACCCACACCAATTACCAGTGCAAATGCCTATTTTCACATTCTTTTCGGAATAAATGGAGATATGGTGGATACTACTATTGTTGGCGGAACAATCCTTATGGAAGATAGAAAAATAAAAACATTGGATGATAAAGAAATTGCTCAAAAAGCGCAAGAACAGGCGAAAGATTTTTGGCGAAGATTTTAATCTTAACTGAAAGTATAATCAACTTAACTTATGAAAAGTTAAACCTATTCATCCCGGAATTGTAAATATTAAATCAGGATTTAAATTGATTTGATCAACTTATAAATAATCACTTCCATATTTGTTAAATGTTTTAATCGATAAATTTATCTAGAAATTAGGAATTTGAGCAGGAATACAGTTGTTTTTGTCGAATATATAAAAAGGTAAAAATAAAAAAATGGAGGTTTTTAAAATGTTTTCGAAAAAAACTGGAAAGATTTTAGTAATGGTTTTTCTCATGTTTACAATTCTTATTTTAGTAGCTTCTGTTACTTTAGCTATGGAGCATACCTATACCGTCAAACCAGGTGATAGCTTGATAAAAATTGGCGCAGAATTAGGTGTCAATTGGCGTGATTTGGCAAAATATAATAATATTGAGGATGTTCGGAAAATTTATGTCGGTGAAGTGCTAAGATTGGAACCGGAATATACAACTGAAGACCTGAATGAACATCTAGTTATGGCAACCTTATGGGTGCAGACTGCTGCCGAGTATAGAGCCCTTTGCTATCAGGCATTTAACCTGTCAAAGATGCTGGTAGATCAAAAATTAGCTGAAGGTATTTCGGTAAAACCTCTGGCAATTGTAGTAGACTGTGATGAGGCAGTTATCGATAACAGTGCTTATGAAGCAGGATTAATTGGAACAAATAATGCATATTCTTCAAAGACATGGGATTTATGGATGCAGGCAGCAGAAGCTAAAGCACTACCGGGTGCGACTGAATTCTTAAATTATATTAATGATCAGGGTATTGAAACTTTCTACATTACTAATAGAACAATGGCAACCGGATATGAGGGAACAGTGAAAAATCTGCTGGACTTAGGTTTCCCTAATGTCGATGAAAAACATCTTTTGTTAAAAGCAGATACCAGCAATAAGCAACCCAGAAGAGATATGGTTTTGGAAGATTATGAAGTTATTTTATATGTGGGCGATAATCTTGGCGATTTTGCCGAAGATTATTACCATGCATCTCTAGAAGAAAGAAATGCTGCCGTTGTAACTCATATGGACAAATTCGGTATCGAATTTATTGTATTACCAAATCCGACATATGGGGATTGGGATGGTGCGATTTTTGAATTTAATTATGGTGCTTCTCCTGCAGAAAAAGATGAATATAGGAAAAATGCCCTCGAAAGATGGGTTGCTGATGAATAAAGAAAAAGCTAAATAATATGAATAATAAAAGCGGCCAAATTGTCGGCCGCTTTTATTATTTTGTAAATTATTTTTTAATTTGAAGACATTTTTTAGAATGATATTATGAAGTAAAATTTTATTTTTTTAAATTAAAAAAAATAGGATAAATTATGAAAAATTATGAAAAAGGTCTTGACTTTTAATAAAAAAGTAATATAATATTAAAGGTTTAAATTGTAAAAGATTTTACTAAAATCTATAAGCAATATAACAATCTTTTTCATAATTATACCTCCTTTAAAAAACTGCCCTATTAATCATAGGGCAGTTTTTTTTCTAGAATTTCCCCAGTCTTTTAAATTCCCCGCTCATTGCTTTTTCTAACTAATGAAGGATATTTTTTAGAATTTGTAGTAGTATATATTATACAGTATTACTTATCTATAATTCACCTCGAAGGAAGGATAAAATCATAAAAAAAATATTACTTCTGATTATTTTTTTAAATACAATGCTTTTACTGAGTATTCTCACCGTAGAAGGAAAATTGTACGTAGTTCAAGATAATAATGGCCAGATCATAAGATTTACGTCACAGAATAAAATATCCTCTCAGGAAAAGTCATGTGGGTATATGATTATTGAGAAGTTCAGTCATGATAAAAAAGATCCTTATGGTTTTTACAGTATTAAATGGAAGCAAGTGAATTCCAAGGCACATGAAATTGAAGATTTTCTTTCCGGTCATTCAAAAAATAAATTACCTTATCCTGAGTTTAAAATCATTGCAACAGCTTACACACCGCACAAGAGATGTTGCTATCCATATGCAGATGGATATACTTCAACCCATTATAAGGCTGGTTTTAGGAGTGTCGCCATCGATCCGGAGTATGGAACATTTTCATATGGAGATATCCTTTATATCGAAGGTTATGGTATTGGAATAGCAAATGATTGCGGAAGTGCGATTAAAGGCAACAGAATTGATGTCTGTTTTAATTTAGGAGATGAACAAGTGGCTATGGATTGGGGGAAAAAAGAGGTAAGAGTATGGATAATAAGGAATTGGGAGAAATGAAAAAGAATGATTTGAGACTAAATGCGAAAAAAATGCAGTATTACAAAAAAATGATTTATTGCATTTTTTTGCTTGTCACTTTTTGTTTTTATTGTACACCAGCTTTCTGTACGCAACCCACCATTGGTCTGGCGTTAGGAATGGGGGGAGAGAGGTTCTTTATCCATATAGGTGTTTTAAAGGTATTGGAAGAAGAGGGCATTAAGGTTGACTATCTTTCGGGGACCAGTAGTGGTGCATTCGTTGCGGGATTATATGCTTTATGGGAGGATATTCAGCGAATTGAAATTTTGTCCTTAAATATAGAATTTAAAAAATATTATAAGTATTTAAATGAAATCGCGGGTTTCAAGAAAGTTGATGATACTTCTTTTCTGATGTTTTATATTGAGGTAAATGAAAAAAAATTTAATCCGAAATGGCTAAAAGGTCTAGTGGATACCAGGATAATCAGAGATGAAATTGATTTATTGACAAATAGGGCAAGTTTTGAATATGATTTGAAAATTCCTTTTGCAGCAATTGCGGTCAATTTGGAAAACGGGGAAAAAGTAGTTATTGACCATGGGCGAATTTCCAATGCAATTGCTGCGTCGATGGCTAGACCGGGCACATGTATTCCTTTTCAGTATCAGGGAATGATGTTGGTTGACGGAGCTTTAGTAGATCCTCTACCGATAGATGTTTTAAAAGAAATGGGCGCAGATATCGTTATCGGTGTAGATTTATCCGGTATAAGAAAGGACCGTTCACCCGTAGCAAATAATGTCTTATCAATTGTATCACAATCAATCGACATCATGCTGGAAAGTTTAAGTAAGGCTAAATCAAGTCACGCTGATATTGTAATAAAACCGGAATACAGTGGAGTATTTAATGGAATTATAGATAGTAAAGAGCGTTTATATCTTATGTCATTAGGTGAAAAGGAAGCAAGGAAAATTATCCCTGCATTAAAGGAACGAATTGCAACCTATTCGATGTCTAATGAATTTCAATAAATGCCTATCGTGAATTAAATGCTTTGAAATTATCAAGATAAGGAATAATGCTTTTTTAGCGATTGAACATGATATTATCTGTTATATTGATAGATGAGATTAATTAATAGTTAACAAATATCAAGACATAGTGAACCTTTCTAATGATTTAAAATATCACTAGATTGTGAACTTTACTAAGAATTAATATCAAAACATAGTGAACTTTGTTTATGCGATCTTTGGCAATAACATAGAGCTTTTAAGTAAAGGATACTCATATCCGATCATCCATTTATAATCATGATAGACATCCAGTCTTTCTTTTTCTGTATCAATCGTAGCCCACACGTATTCGTATTCTAAATCAGCCGGTACAGCCAATCTTTCTCCAAAGACATCCAAGAGGTGATTGCTACGAATTAAACGGATAAGATGGACACATCCAGGAGGAATGGCTAATTTTTCCGGCAATTGAAAAGAATCCGATAAATGTTTGATATTTCCAGTACATTTCTGATAAGGTGTCAAACCTCCCAGGGTACTGTAATGATGATGCCGGTTATGAAATTGCTCAAATTCCCTGGCCTTTTCACAAAGCTCCTTAAAATGAGCAAAGGACTGACTACGGAAGAACTTCCGATCGAAGTTAAATTGGAAATGTTCCACAATCCCATTACGCCAGGGCTCACTTATCGGAATAAAGACAGATTGTATTCCCAAGAAAAGACAGAGACGAATAATGATCCCGAAAGAATGCGGATAACGATTACTCCCCCGACAGGGAAGAAAGTTATCCATTGTAGATAGAAAGGAATGCCCAGTCTATGCCAGGCGTACAATAGACCGCCTAAAACAGCCCTTCGGTTCTTCCTGCGATGCGGGTAATTGCTCATCCTACGATCATGGGCATCAATGACATTAATCGAATAAAAACGGCCATCTCCCTTGAGATATCTGGGACCAACGACATCCAGTTGATGCAGATCATTGCTTCGGATGACGCAAGGAGCAGGATAGGGAGTTCCTTTAGGAACATACTTCTCCCGCTTGCGAACCAGGTCATTTCTTTTTAAAATCCGATTAATTGTAGCAATAGAGGGAGGCTTCATGCCTTCCCGCCTTAATTGCCAGTCAATATTGGAAGCGCCGATTTGTGCATAGAGTATATTTTCCAGTTTTTTTCTGGTGGCGATAACCATCTGTTCTGTCTCCTGATCGATTTGTTTAGGGCTTTTGTGAGGCCTTCTGGAATGTTCAACTGCCCAGCCTGTCCCATCAAGTCGGTATCTTTTGAGCCATTTAAAAAACCAGGTTTTTCCTTTGCCCAGGCTCCGGTAGATCTCTTTCGGAGATTCACCGTTGATGTATCTTTTTATTGCCATTTCTTTTAACTTTTTCATATTCTAACTGACCTCCTTAATACTAAGGTCAGTATAGAATATTTCAACCAATAGTTCGCGATGTATTGATACTCGTCAAATAGTATTTAAAAGGAAGAGAGAAAATGAAAAAATAAATACATTATTTGGGATCTTTTTACTTTTTTTAGGAATTATATTTATTTTAGTTAATATTTAATCTGGTAAAAATCAATTGGGAATATTTATGGCCTTTTTTTCTAATCATTTCGGGCATTCTGTTTGAATCAGCTTATTTTATTTACAGGAAAGATCCGGGAGTGTTAGTGCCGGGAGGCATTCTTACCACCTATGGATTCTTATTTTTAACTAATTCTATTTTTGGATGGCACTTGATGGAGAAATTATGGCCTATTTTCCCAATAGGAGTTGCAATCGGTCTATTTCAATTATATATTTTTGGAAAAAGAGAAAAAGAACTTCTAATTCCAATCGGTATATTAAGTGGATTATCGATATTTTTTTATCCTAAATAATTTTTTAAAATTGCAATTTGAATTATTGTTGGGAATATTATTTGTTACAATCGGGTTATGGGTGATTTTTAAGAGAGTAAAATAGGTAACTAATGATGGAAACAAAAATCATTGAAAAAACCAGATTAACATTTTTATAAAATAAATATTTAAGTAAAATAAGTATTTATACAAAAATTTTGTTGCAAAATATTAAAATATCCCTATTACAAACAATTTTATCGAGCTGATTAATAAAATATTTAAAAAATGAACATTTATAAGTTATTGCTTTTTTAATGCTCTTTTGATATATTTATTACTATATTGTAGTTGCAGACTAACTAATCTGGTAAAGGGAAATAATAAATTCTACAAGACGATGACTAGAAAATATACAGATTTACCGCGTTAAGAATACAACTATTCAAAAATATTTTAACTTTATTAAACTATTGTTTTGGAAGCATATATAATTAACTACGCAATCAGGTAAAAAGGAGTAACCTTGGGAAATTTGGAAAGTTATACCATTGAACTACGCGGAATTGTTAAGCGGTTTCCAGGTGTAGTCGCAAATAACGGCATTAACCTTAAAATTTGTAGAGGAGAAATTCATTGTCTGTTAGGTGAAAATGGTGCAGGAAAAACAACTCTAATGCGTATTCTCTACGGTCTCTATCAACCTGATGAAGGTGATATCCTCTTAAATGGCCAATCAATTAAAATTAATTCACCGCGTACAGCTATCAGTTATCATATAGGAATGGTCCATCAGCACTTCCGTTTGGTTCCTACACTTTCAGTAGAGGAAAACATCGTTCTCGGTCTGGATGAGGGAACGGGTCCGTTTATGAATTCCCGAAAAACCCGCAAGAAAATTTCAATGATTGCTGAGAAGTATGGCTTGCTGGTCGATCCGGGTGCAAAAATATGGCAGTTGGCAGTCGGTCAGCAGCAAAGGGTAGAAATCTTAAAGGCGTTATATCGTGAGGTTGACATACTCATTATGGACGAACCGACGAGCGTACTTACTCCCCAGGAAGTCGATCAATTATTTACTACATTACGTACCCTGGTAGATAATGGATTGACCATTATTTTCATTACCCATAAACTCGATGAGGTCATGCAGGTCAGTGATAAGGTGAGCGTATTAAGAAAAGGTAAAATTATATCTACACTTTCTACTTCCGAGACAAATAAACCTGATTTAGCCAGATTAATGGTAGGACGGGATATTGTATTTCGACTGCAAAAAAGTCCTGTACAGAGAAGTGAAAAGCTTCTTGAAGTTAATGACCTTCACGCGCTAAACGATAGGGGACTTCCTGCTCTTCGAGGAGTTTCTTTTGAAATTTTTGGTGGAGAGATTCTTGGGGTAGCAGGCGTGTCAGGGAACGGGCAATATGAACTAGCTGAAGTTCTCACCGGTTTGCGAAAACTAACTCATGGGAAGATATTTTTTTCAAAAAAAGAAATTACAAATTGTTCTGTGCGCGAGATAAATGATTGCAATATTGCTCATATACCTGCTGAAAGGATTCGAATGGGGATTGTTCCGGCATTGAGTATTAGGGAAAATCTGATTCTTAAGAAATATCGGCGTCCACCTTATTGCCGACGGGAATTTCTTGAAAGACAAAAAATAGAACAAAATGCACATTGTGCGATAAAGGATTACCAAATTGCTGCACCGAATTGTGAGACTGCTGCTAAACTTTTATCTGGAGGAAATATTCAAAAAGTAGTGTTAGCCAGGGAACTTTCTGAAAATCCCTCATTGATTATCGCGGTTCACCCTACTTATGGTCTTGATATAGGTGCAACTGAACAGGTACGGCAGATTTTGTTAGCACAACGGGAACGAAGTGCTGCTATCCTACTCATATCAGAGGATTTGGATGAAATAATGACCATGTCAGATCGTATTTTAGTCATGTGTCATGGTGAGGTGATGGGTATCATTGATGCTGAAAATGCAGATATAGAAGAAATAGGTTTGATGATGGCCGGTACTCGGCAAGAGGGAGAAGTGAAATGAAAAAAAATCTGCTATTTAAGATTGAAAGAAGACCGATTGCTTCCGGATCTTTAATCTTCATCGTTTCACTGATTGCCATTGTAGTAGCTCTTGTGGTTGCAGGAATATTTTTCAGGATCTATGGTGTTTCCCCAATTCGAGCTTACCAGTTGATATTACGTGGTTCTTTAGGAAGCAGGTTTGGAATCACTGAAACAATCCGACGAGCAATTCCTCTACTATTATGTGGAGTAGGATTAACGATTGCTTTTCGTGCCCTATTCTGGAATATTGGTGCTGAGGGCCAATTATTAATGGGAGCAGTTGGTGCTGCAGGTATTGCACTTTTTAGCGGTTTGCCGGATCCGTTACTCTTGCCGGCAATGTTTATTGGCGGATTTTTATTTGGAGCTGCCTGGGGATTGATTCCTGCTTTTTTAAAAGTAAAAATGGGATTAAATGATGTCATTACGACACTTATGATGAATTATATTGCCCTATATATTGTGGAATGGTTAATCCACGGTCCATGGAAAGGTCCCTCAATGCGAGGATTTGCCTATACAGATACATTTCCACAAGCGGCAAGGCTACCCTCGATATATGGTACTCGAATTCATTGGCCGACTTTAATTCTTGGTATTCTCCTAGCAGTTCTCATGTATATCATGGTTACAAAGACCAGGAGTGGATTTGAAATAAGGGTAATCGGTGAGAATCCGGATGCTGCAAGATTTGCAGGAATAAGCCAAATGAAAACAACATTAATGGTTATGTTGATTTCTGGAGGATTTGCCGGATTAGCGGGAGTAGGTGAGGTCGCTGGAATTCATATGCGTTTACTTGGGCCAAACCATATTTCGATGGGATATGGTTATACTGCAATTATAGTTGCCTGGTTGGCAAGACGTAATCCGTTGGCAGTAATCATTACTTCACTCTTATTTGGTGTCATTATGACGGGTGGGGATGTGATAAAAGTATCACTTGGATTACCTTTCCAAATGATTAATGTGTTTAATGGATTAATATTATTTTTTCTAATCGGAAGTGAAATCCTTCTTCGTTATAAAATTTCCTTTAATTCTAGGAGGTAGATATGGGTTGGGAATCTTGGATAGTAACAACATTAAGTCGCTCTCTAGCCTACGGTACTCCGCTTCTCTTGGGTACACTTGGTGAGATTTATGCGGAACGTTCCGGAGTTTTAAATCTAGGAGTTGAGGGAATGATGATTATGGGGGCTTTTTCTGCCTTTGTTACAGCTTATAGTACCGGTAGTCCCTGGTTAGGTATATTGGTCGCAGCAGCTGTAGGTGGAGTTTTTTCATTGATCCATGCTTTTACAAGTGTAACATTAAAAGCAAATCAGGTTGTTTCCGGACTGGCTCTTACTATGTTTGGATTGGGCTTATCAGGTATGTTTGGCCGTGGATGGGAAGGCAAACCGCTTCCTAATCCGATTTCCAAAATCACTATTTCCGGGCTTTCAGACTTACCGATTATAGGTCCTATTCTTTTCGAAGATCAGAACTTGATTGTATATCTGACAATTCTCATCGTTCCTCTGATGTGGTATATTCTATATCGTACCCGAATTGGGATTACCATCCGTTCTGTGGGAGAGAGTCCTGCAACAGCAGATTCTCTGGGAATAAACGTTAATAGGGTTCGTTACATGTGTGTTTTTATCGGTGGAATTTTAGCCGGAGTTGCCGGAGGATATCTATCAGTTGCTTATCGGCCGGCATGGACCGAAGGAATGACTGCCGGGATTGGGTGGATTGTTATTGCGTTGACTATATTTTCTTTCTGGAATCCGGCTCTTGGAATGGTTGGGGCGTATCTATTTGCAGCTCTTTATCACTTGGCATTTCGATTGCAACCGTGGGTTTCTCCTGAATTATTGAAAGCGATGCCCTATGCATTTGCAATTATTGTATTAATCTTTGTATCGCGAGGAACATTACAGAAACGCATGGGTTCGCCCGCTGCTTTAACCTTACCATATACCCGGGGTGAAGAATGATCAGGGTGATTTTACACGATTTGTAATTTTTCTTAGCATTTGGTACATTTAGATAAATAAAGAAGGTAAAAAAAACTAAAATCGAAATAACCTTCTATCTTTTTGCAACAGGCAAAAACTCACATTCTTAATCATAAACATAACTGAAATGCTTTACTGAATTTTTTATAGTAAGTCATTTTAAAAGATTAATAAGGTGATTGAAAGAATATAATATTTCAAGTGATTTTATAATAAGTAGAATTTAACTGGAAAAGTAAACGGAAAAGAAAGAGGGGGTGAGAAGTTAATTCTAAATAATTTAATGTTCAGGGTAGTTTACACTGCACTATCCCGAAATATGGTTAAGTAAGCAGTGAAAGTTTAAAAATCTAAAAAACTGTTTGAACTGCCTAATAAAGGAGGATAAAAAATGTCAATGCAAAGAATTAAAATAGTATTAGTAACTATAATAGTAATCATGGTCATCCTTAGCCTTTCTTCGGGAGCAATGGCCAAAGAATACATTCCTGGCGAAACACTTAAAGCAGGATTTATTTACGTCGGACCTATTGGTGATTTAGGCTGGAGCAATGCGCATGACAATGCAAGGCTTATCTGTGAGGATGCTTTTCCCTGGTTAGAAACTGTTTATGTAGAGAGTGTTGCAGAAGGAGACGAACCTTTATATATAGACAAGCTGATTATGGAAGAAAACTGTGATGTCGTTTTTACAACTAGTTTTGGATTTATGGATGGAACTTTACTTTCCGCTCAGAAATATCCGGATAAAATTTTCGCTCACTGCTCTGGATTTAAACGCAATCCCAACATGATGACATATATGGCTGATTTTTACCAAATTTATTATTTGAACGGATTGATTGCCGGTGCTCTTACTAAAACAAATAAGACTGCTTATGTGGGAGCTTTTCCGATTCCAGAAGTAAAACGTCATATGGGTGCTTTTGCCAGAGGTGTTCTTGAAGCAAAACCAAAAGCTGAAGTTTATGCTCGTTGGATTTATGAATGGTTCAGCCCTACAGCGGCTAAAGAAGCTACCGAAGCGTTAATTGCAGATGGATGTGATGTTTTTGCTTTTACCGAAGATTCACCAACTGTTGTGCAAGTTGCTGCGGACAAGAATTTTCCCTCTTTTGGCCATTACTCACCCATGTATAAATTCAGCCCCGATCATGTTGTCTCAGGACAAATTGCACACTGGGAAGCAATTTATCTTGATTTTTTAGCTAAGGTTTATGCTGGTGTATATACCGCAAAGAATCTTGTAGATGTTGATTACTGGTGGTTGCTGAAAGAAAAATCGGTTGAAATGGGTGCAAAACCTGGAATGCTAATCAATCCAGTATACGAGAAACAACTAAAAGAAACTAAAATTGATGATCCGATTTTTGGCATGATAAACGTCTATGATCTGGTTATGAAAAGATTTGAACAAATGTCTGATCCATCAATGGTATTCGACCCGTTCAATGGACCGGTTTATGACCGTGACGGTAATTTAAAAGTGCCGGAAGGCTCACGTATGTCAGTATTTGAATTGACTACCATGGATTGGGCGGTAGATGGTATCGTTGGACCTTGGGAATAGAATAAAATAAATTAATTAAGTGGATGCTTATATTTATAAAAGCATCCACTTTTTTATTTTAAGAAGATCCTAAACTATTTCAAGATCTTTATAATTTAATCAAAAATTTCTTCAACTTTAATTTGACGAAGGAAATTATAATGAAGATGGACAATGGACTAATGTTTTTGATTACTGTAAATATGTTAATAAATGACTTATACTTATAGAGTGACAATTAGATGGCGTTTATTGTTTCAGGAGCTTGTTAGTGATAAAAAAGAATGTGAAAAGAGATTGAAAAGTTTATTTTTATGAACAAATCTTCCAATAAAGAAAATATATATTTAAAATGCAATGAGTTAGATATTAGGATAGTCAAATTACCGTAATACATACAAGCAATAAAGCTGTCAAAATTGTCTGCTAACCAGGATTATTATCAACAAGTATCAATTGAAATTCTTCCGATATGTTCTGGAAATTATTTAAAGGAGCAGCTAAAAAAAATTTTACTCAAACCTAATACTTTTCGCTATTGTTCAGTTTGCTAAAAGCTTCCAAGCATATTTCTGTCATTAGATGATAGTAACGCTTTTCATCCTTATCCGTAACTACTTTTTTATGGTTGAGTAAATTTTCAGTGGCGGTCAATAATGAACCTAAATGAATATTCCGAATATAACTGATGGTAAAAAGGGCAGAAGATTCGTTATCTTTGCTTAATACATTAGCATCGGTCCAGCACTTTTCTCTCTTTCTGGAATCAAGATACAGCCTCGATAAATCAGAGTAAAAAGTATCATTACTCATAATAATTCCTTCATAAGATTTTAAACCTTTCTGCCGAGATATTGCTATGAGTGCATGAACGATGGTGTTATCTGCAATTGCCGGAAATTCAATAGGGGCATATTCTAATGAGGTGCCATCCTGCCGAACAGCTGCTGTAGGAATAATTAATTCACCTGGTTTAATATAATTTTGCATTTTTTGCGATGTTCCTAATCGAATACAGTATTTTGCTCCAGATTTAATAATTTCTTCTAATGCAATAGCGGCAGAGGGGCTACCCATGCCGGTAGATGTTACACTAACCTTCAAGCCCTTATATTTTCCGGTATAAGTTGTATATTCCCGGTTTTTTGCAATTAACCTGGGATTTTGAAACTGTCCAGCTATGTTTTCACAACGATTGGGATCTTCAGGCAAGAGTACAAAATCTCCAATTTCTCCTGTTTTAATTTGGAGATGATGTATTTTACCCATTATATGTCTCCTTATTTATCTGAAGTTCAACTAAGGTTTTACAAGCGATTATTATTGCTTTATCCATACTATTTTGTAGGTTTTCCTTTCTCAATTTTTTCCTATTAAGCAGGTGTCCTACAGCGACTAGAACAGCACCTACCTTAACTTTTCTCAAGGAACCGATAACAAATAGGGTTGAAGCTTCATTCTCTACTCCAAGTACACCGGTTTCAGTCCAAATTTTCGTTCTTTTTTTCCAGTCACCAAAGGCGAAAGGGGATTCCATGTAAAAAGCATCGTGTGTTCTGATAATTCCGGCGTGGTATCTTATATTCTTTTTTTCAGCCTCTTTTTTCAAGATATTAACCATGGTATGATCTGCTACCGCAGGATATGCTAGAGGTATATATTCTTTTGATGCTCCGTCACCCCTGACAGCTCCGGATACAATAATAATATCTCCGATGTTTACTTTCGGAGACAAAGCTCCGCAGGTGCCAACCCGTATAAAGTATTGGCATCCGCAATTGACTAATTCTTCAATTGCGACTGATGCAGACATGCAACCAATACCGGTGGAACAGACGGCAACCGGTTTATTTTGATAAATACCATTATAAATATGAAATTCTCTGTTTTCAGATATTTTTATTGAACTGTTAAAGAAATGGGAGCTGATATGCTTAGCTCTTTCAATATCTCCGGGTAAAAGAACAAAATGATTTACTTTATTCTTTTCGCATTTTAAGTGCCTCTGGATCATATCCTTCATTTGCTTTCTCCTTTTATAATAATATGAATAAAACGTTCACCTATTATTATAAAATAATTTCGAATACTGAAAACTATCATTTCGAAGCTTTTATCTACCCGGATAATTTAAACTCGTTTCTTAACTTTTTTTAATTTTATCATAAAGTGTAATTGAGTTCAGTGAATATCTGAGAAAAATATTTATTTTATCAGTAATGAGATGGTTTTACATCATTTAAAAAAGATTTTAAATAAAAACTTTAAAAAAAACCAATAATTTGGATATAATAATCTCTTAAGCCTCAATTTAGTTATAGCTTAAGCGTTTTTCACTTAAAGGATAAAAAAAGGTGAACAAAGTAAAAAAAATGGCTTAGAAGGTTTACAAATAAAGCATTTTCAGCTATAGTGATTTGGTTTTTCAAAGCTTAGTTCCTCTTTTAAACAGTTTAATTATTTATTTTTTTCGGAGATATAAGTGGATAATAAAAAAATAAAAAAAAATATCATACTACCTTGCAAAAAAAGATACCATGTGATATATTAATAAGGAACAATAAAAGATACAGTTCGATATATTGTAACAATACATTATAAGGAAGAGGAAAGGATGTGATAATTTGAATATTCAGTTTAAAAAAGGAGTTTTGGAATTATGTGTTCTTAGCATGCTTGAAAGAAGGGATTGCTACGGATACGAGCTGGTCAATGAAATATCAAAAAATATTTTAATCTCGGAAGGCACTATATATCCATTGCTGAGAAGGTTAAGGGTAGAGGGCTTTGTAACAACTTACCTTAAGGAGTCAACAGAAGGACCTCCTCGAAAGTACTACGAATTAACGGATTTAGGGAAAAGTAAAGAGAATTCTTTTAAAAATGAATGGTTTTCATTTGTAAAAAATGTGAATAATTTCTTGAAAGGAAATAAAGTGTAATGAATAAAAATGAATATATTAAAAAATTAGCAGAATACATCCATGATTTACCTAAGGAAGTTAGTGAGGAAATTTTATACGATTATGAAGAACACTTTCGAATGGGTATGGAAAAAGGCAGGAATGAAGAAGAAATAGCTGTTTCATTGGGAGATCCAAAGAATATTGCCAGACAGTTCATCGCAGAAAACATGATAAAAAAAGCAGAAAATACTACTTCAGCAAATAATATTATACGAGCAATATTTGCTGCGGTTGGCTTGGGATTTTTTAACCTGGTTATCGTGCTGGGTCCGGCAATCGGATTAATTGGCTTGTTTATTGGATTATTTGCCGCTGCCTTTTCTGTAACGATTTCCGGAGGTGCGATCTTCTTGGCCGGAACATTTGGTCCAGTCTTCAGTGGAGGATATTATATTCCATTTTCACCGATAGTCAGCATTCCTTTAGGTATAGGAATAACCTGTCTTGGACTTTTAATGAACATTGGTGTTTTCTACTTATCTAAAATATTTTACAGATTGAGTATAAGTTATCTTAAGATGAATTTGCAAATTATCACCAATAGGAGGAGTAAATAATGAGAAATAATCGATTAAGAAAGATTGTTATTTGGCTTGTTGCTGTAGCGACGATATCTCTTACAGTAGCTTTTATTGCATTTATGAATACTGGAAATTATAGGATATTTTTGAGGAATTCAAATCATGATGGTGGTAAAATAATCGATGAATTAAGAACAATAAATATGGAAAATGTGAATGCTATTCTCATAACCGCGGTCAGCTCTGATATGCATGTATATGCTAAGGACATAAAAGATATTGAAGTCCATTATTACGGTAAGTCATTTTTTAATTGTGAAAGACTATGTCCCGTTTTAAAGACTGAATTAGGCAGAAATATGATTAATATCACAATAGAATATCCCCAAAAAGCATTATTTAACTATTTGGATGTTAACCTTGATGTGTTTATTCCTAAAAATTATATAGGAAATATTCACACTTCGAATGTATCCGGGGAAACCTGGATCGAGAATTTGATCATTGAAAATTGCTCATGTGTAACTGTGTCGGGAAATATAAATTTAAAAAATCTTGTTTCGAAAGATCTAAGTTTAAAAACGACATCAGGAAACATTTTTATCAAAGATATGACAGGCAATCTGACGGCAAATTCTGTCTCAGGGGATCTGGATGTCTCGTATTCGATTTTTTCCAATTTTATCGATGTCAATAGCATTTCAGGAAAAGTCAAGATAAAATTTCCAATAGATACATACTTTAATTTGAATACAAATACACTTTCCGGGAAAGTAGTTAATCAATTTTCCGGTTCCATATACTCTTCAGTAGATGACCAATCTGAGTTAGTTAAGAAAAGTGTCAATATTAAAACAGTTTCAGGTGATATCTACCTGACTAAATAACACTTATATCAATTTAGAAAGGAATATGAAAATGACAAACAAATTATATAGATCAAGAAAAAATTGTGTAATAGGCGGTGTATGCGGGGGCATTGGTGAATACTTTGATATCGATCCAATTATTATTCGATTACTGTTAATATTGTTCTTTTTTATGGATGGAGCCGGATTAATAGCCTATCTTATAGCCTGGATTATTATACCGAAAAATCCTCATGGTGATATCAATCACAACTCAAAATATGAAAAAGAAACCATTGATTTAGAGAAGAATATTAATAAAGATGCAGAAAAAAAACAAACGGTTGATGAATACTTATCATCAGAAGAAAATAGTCGACATTCAGCGAAGAATAGACATGTTTTTTTAGGATTGATATTTATTATTCTTGGATTAATTTTTCTTGGGACAACATTATTCCCTTGGCTCACCTTGGTCGCATGGGTAACCTATTGGCCGGTGTTATT
>Ga0272442_10003426_pt1 | contig 22283 bp, 18 predicted proteins | sample SSMForm2O_FD_200262 | JGI IMG/M metagenome (GOLD analysis project Ga0272442, IMG submission 200262) | Marine sediment archaeal communities from Little Sippewissett salt marsh, Falmouth, MA, United States - SSM-Form-2O | ecosystem: Environmental > Aquatic > Marine > Wetlands > Sediment ...
TGTGTGGCAACGGCGGCAGCGCCGCCGAGGCCCAGCACATCTGCGCCGAGTTCGTCGGGCGCTTCCGCCTCGAACGCCCCGCCCTGGCGGCTATCGCCCTCACCACCGACACCTCGATCCTCACCTCCGTGGGCAACGACTACGGGTTCGACGAGGTGTTCGCACGCCAGATCGAGGGACTCGGCCAGCCGGGCGACGTGCTGTTTGCCTACTCGACGAGCGGCAACTCGCCCAACGTGCTCAAGGCCATTGAAGAGGCTCACCTGCGACGCATGCGGTGCATCGGCTTCACCGGCCGCGACGGCGGGGCCATGGCCGACCTGTGCGAGGTGTGCATCCGAGCCCCCGCAGACGACACCCCCACCGTGCAGGAATGCCACACCACGGCAGGCCATACGATCTGCGCCATCGTCGAGCGCCTCGTGTGCACCAGCAATGAGCCCGACGCAGCCAGCCCCGAGTAGCCGCACGGCGCCTTGAGGCTCAGGGGACGCGATGGACGTGGACGCCCAACGCATTGTGGTCCGTGCCCCCAACTGGGTGGGCGACGTGGTGATGGCCACGCCCACGTTCCGGGCGCTCCGCGAGACCTTCCCCCAGGCCCACCTTGCGGTGGTGTTGCGGCCCTACGTGGAGCCCATCGTGCGCGGTGCCCCGTGGTTCGACGAGGTGATCGCCACGGACGACCGCCGCCTCGGCGACTTCCTCGAGCTCACACGCCGGCTACGAGCAGGGAGCTTCGACCTCGCGGTCATCCTCCCCAACTCCGTCCGCTCCGCGCTCGAGGCCTGGCTCGGCCGCGCCCGCCGCCGCCTCGGCTACGACCGGCGCTATCGGGGCATCCTCCTCACCGACCCCGTGGCCCCGCCCCACGACAGCCGAGGCCGATTCGTGCCACGCAACATGGTCGACTACTATCTCACCCTCTGCCAACTCCTCGGCTGCCAGCACCTCTCGCGGCGCGAGGAGCTCTTCATCACGCCCGAATGCGGCGAGCGGGGCGAGGCGCTGCTCGCGAAGCATCAGGTGGGGACGGACCAGACGCTCTTCGCGGTCAACCCGGGCGGCGCCTTCGGCGGCTCGAAGCTCTGGCTCCCCGACCGGTTTGCCACCGTGGCCGACACCCTGGCCGAGCGCCACGACGCCCGCATCGTCCTCTTCGGCTCGCCCAAGGAGCGGCCCATCCTCGAAACCGTCGCCGAAGCGATGACCCACGAGCCCATCCTCTTCGAGCCAGGCGAGCTCGACCTCGACGTGCTCAAGCCCCTCATGCGCCGCTGCTCCCTCCTCGTGACCAACGACACCGGCGCGCGGCACTACGGCGTGGCCTTCGACGTGCCCGTCGTGTGCATCATGGGCTCCACCAGCCCCCTCTACACGGATGTGAACCTCGAGCGGCAGACCGTGGTGCGGGTGGACGTGGATTGCGGCCCGTGCCAGAAGAAGGTGTGCACCACCGACCACCGGTGCATGACCCTCATCACGCCCGAGATGGTGCTGGACGCGGCGGAGGGCCTCCTGGCCGGCCGCCGGGGCATGCTGCCGCGCTGAGCCGCTTGCACCCGCGCGTCGCATCCGGTAGACAAGGGCATCTTCCTTTCGCGAGGCCGGAAGGAGCACCAGGAGCCACCCCCTGCTATGGCGAACCGCCGGCCGACTCCGCTCGACCGCCCGCTCCCGATCATGAGCTGGGCGATGTACGACTTCGCGAACACGATCTACTCGGCGATCGTCGTCACCGCCTTCTTCCCAAAGTTCATGGCCCGCCTGGCGGGGCGCGACCTCTACACGGGGCTCACGCAAACCGCGTCGATGATCCTCGCCGGCATCATCGTGCCCGCCGCCGGCGCCCTGGCCGACCGCACGGGCAGGGGCAAGCGCTACCTGTGGTGGCTCACCCTCGCCTGCTGCGCCGCAACGTTTGGCATCGGCCTCGTGGCGAACGACGCCGGGTGCGACCCCGCGAAGGGCATCCTCGCCCCCACCTCGGCCGTGGTGGCGGCGCTGTTGCTCTTCGGCCTGGCCAACCTCACTTACCAGGCGTCCCTCGTCTTCTACAACACCCTGCTGCCCGCCGTGGCGTCGCCGCACCGCCAGGGCTTCGTGTCCGGCTTCGGCGTCGGCCTCGGCTACCTGGGCGTGGTCGTGGCACTGCCCATCGCCCTCTACGCGGCGGCGGAAACGGGCGCCATGCGGGTGACCTTCCTGCTTGCGGGCGGTGCGTTCCTCGTGAGTTCGCTCCCGCTCTTCTTCTTCGTGCGGCCGGCGGTCCCCGCCCAGCACGTTCAGGTGAGCTGCCGCCTCGTGGCCGACCAGTTCCGCGAGCTCGGCTCCACCCTGCGCACGCTGTGGCACACGCCGAACGTCCTGTTCTTCTTCATCGGCAACCTCCTGTGCGTGGACGTGGTGAACACGCTGATCATGTGGACGCGGCCATACCTGGAGGGCGGCGCGGGCTTCTCGGAGAAGGCCTCGGGCTACACGCTCCTGGCGATGAGCGTCACCGCCTTCGTGCTGGGCATGGGGATGGGTTGGCTCACCGACCGCCTGGGGCCGAAACGCACGCTCCTGGCCGCCGCGTGCAGCATGCTCCTTTGCCTGATCGTCGTGAGCGCGACCCGCCAGAAAGCGGTCATCCTGCCCGTCATCCTGCTCTTCGGCAGCGGGGGCCTGGCGGGAACATGGACCGCAGGCCGCAAGTGGCTTCTCGACATCGCTCCGCCCGACCACGTGGGCGAGTTCTTCGGCCTCTACGGCGTGACGATCAAGCTCTCGGTGTTCGGCTGCACCCTCTTCGCGCTGCTGGCCGATTGGACGGGGAGCTACCGTGTGGCGTTGGTGAGCCAACTGGTGCCGCTGGTGATCGGGATCGGCTTCCTGGCCGCCGCCCGCTCACGGCGGCCCGACGCGTGATCGGATCCGCCCCCGTCCCATCCGTCCCACACGGTCCGCGCGTCACGCCGCCGATCAAGCCCCTGCCGTCCCAGGGGCATGAGACCCATGGGACGCATCGCGGCCTCGGGCCGCAACCAAAGGGTCAGAAAACGTGGGGCTGGACACGGTACCGTCCGTCACATCGAGAGGGGTGATCTCCTCGAGCGCGCTCGCTTTGCGCGCACCTGGCTTGTCTCCGTGAACCCAATCATGGATTGGGTTTGGTATGCCCAGCCCCACGTTTTCTTTGCGCCGCGCACAGATTTTGAGAGTTAGTAGTGCATGGGACCGATGGCACAGATCCCCGCGCGGCCACCCCTTCCGCCCTTGGGCCGCTTCCCGGCTTCTGGCCCCCACGGCCCCCCATCTCGCCGTGCCCTGCGTTCGCCCCACGGCCGCCGGAGGCAGGCATAATGCTCATTCCACAGCGGCTCGAGCCGCGCGTCCGCCCCTGGCGGCCAGAGCCGGTGAGAAATGCGGGCTAGCGCCTGGCATCGAGGTAGTTCTGGAGCAGAAGCTGTGCGGCCAGGCGGTCGACCCGCTTCTTGCGCTTCTTCCGCGAGAGGCCGCCCTGGAGCATCGCACGGTCGGCCTGGCGGGTGGTGAGCCGCTCGTCCCACGTCTCCACCTCAATGCCCAGCTCTGCCCGCAGCCGCTCGGCGAACTCGAGCGAGAGCTGCGCCCGCTCGCCGCGCGAGCCGTCCATGTTGATGGGCAGGCCGACCACGATGTGCTCCACGCCTTGCTCTCGGCACAGGCGGCGGAGCGGCTCGATCACGTCGTCGCTTGCGCGCGCCCGCTCTAGCGTGGGCAGGCCGGTGGCGATGGCGACCTCAAGGTCGCCAATGGCGAGCCCGATGCGCCGGTCGCCGTAGTCGATGCCAAGAATGCGCATGGGAGCTGCCTAGAGATAGCCGTGGAGGCCCTTGTCCGCGAGGCGTTCGACGAGTTGTTTCACGTCCTCGGCGCTCTCCTTCGAGCACACGAGCGTGGCGTCGGGCGTGTGGACCACGATCACACCATCGAGGCCGATGACGCCCACCAGGTGCTCCTCGTCGCCGATCACCAGCGAGTCCGTCGTCTCCACCGCCTCGCAACGGCCCACGAGCACGTTGCCGTCGGGGTCCGCCTCGCCGGCTCGCAGACGGGCGACGGACTGCCAGGAGCCCACGTCGCTCCACTCGAAGTCGGCCTCGACCACGCGGATGGTCTCCGCGTGTTCCATCACCGCGAAGTCGATCGAGATCTCCTCGAGCGGCTCGTAGGCCTCCCGGAGCACGGTCGCCTCGTTGGGGGTGGCCATGGCCCCGGCGATGCGCTCGAGGGCGGCGTGGAGCTCGGGGGTGAAGCGGCGGAGGCAGTCGAGGATCGTCGATGCCCGCCAGCAGAAGATCCCGCTGTTCCAGTAGTAGTCGCCCGAGTCCAGGTAGTCCTCGGCCACCTCCCGCGCGGGCTTCTCGCGGAAGCGATGGACCTGGTAGACGGGGACGCCGAGGACGTCGTCGAGGCGCCCGGCCCGCTGCACGTAGCCGTAGCCGGTGGCGGGGTGGGTGGGCTTGATGCCGAAGGTTACGAGCGCGGGCTCGCGGCTGGCGACCTCGGCGGCGGCGCGCATGACCTCCTGGAAGCGCTCGACGGGCCGGATCACCTGGTCGGCGGGCATCACGAGCATGAGGCCGTCGGGGTCGGCGCGTCGGACGTGGAGCGCGGCCAGGCCGATGCAGGCCGCGGTGTCGCGTCCGAAGGGCTCGGCCACCACGCGGGGCGGCGGGCGCAGTGCCAGGCCCTCGAGGATGGGGGCGACCTGGGATTCATGGGTGACCACGTAGGTGCGCTCGATGGGCACGAGGCCCTCGAGGCGCAGCACGGTCTCGGCGATCATCGGCCGCGGGCCGGCAATCGGGAGCACCTGTTTCGGGCGATTATGGCGGCTTTGGGGCCAGAAGCGCCGCCCGCTCCCACCGGCCATCACCACGGCGTGCAGCATCGTGCGAGCCCTCCAGAGTTGGCTACCGTTGTGCATCGGCAAGCACGGATGGATCGATGAGCAGCGACGCGCGCTTGGCTCGGAACACCCGCCGCTCGCCGCCCTCGAGCTCGAGCTCGACCCGCCCGAGGGGGTCGACGTCGATGAGGCGCCCCGCAAACGTCTGCCCCTCGGCGGCCACGGTGGCTGGGCAGCCCTGGAGCCGGCAGCGCTCGCGCCAGAGGCCAGCCATGTGGTCCCAGCCCTGCTCGACGGTCCGGCGGCAGCCCTCCGCGAGACGGCGAAGAATGGCTGCCGCGAGGCGCTCGCGGGAGACCTCCTGCCCCGCCTCGATGGCCAGCGAGGTGGCGCCGCCGCGTAACGGCTCGGGGAACTCGTCCTCCCGCGTGTTCACATTCACCCCGATCCCGACCACGCAGGGCGTATCGGGAGCCGGGCCGCGCTGCTCGACCAGCACGCCTGCCACCTTGCGGGCGCGGAGAACCACGTCGTTCGGCCAGCGCAGGGCCGCGCTCAGGCCCGTCGCCGCGTCGATCGCCTCCGCCGTGGCCAGCGCACCCAGGGCTGTGAGGTGAGCGGGGGTGAGCGCGTCGCCGCGGCAGCGGACGACCGCGGACATCAGCAGCCCGTGCCCGCGGGGGCAGTGCCACGTGCGGCCGAAGCGGCCCCGCCCCAGCACCTGCTCCTCGGCAAACACTGTGGTGCCCTCCGCGCACCCTGTCTGAGCCCAGGCCCAGGCCACGTCGTTGGTCGACGCCACGCTGGTCAGCGCCCGAAGCTGGGCTCCAGGCCAGGCATCGCCCAAGTGGGCGCGGATGGCATCCGCGTCGAGCATCCGTCGAGCTCCAGTGTGGGACAGTGGGCCGCAGGCGCGCACAGGGCAACCCGCGATGGCGATTGTACCCGACGCACAGTCCTGGCGCAAATGACGGCTGACAGGCGGGGAGAGGGCGAAAATGAGGGGGGCAGAGGGTTGTTTGCGGCTGCAAACCCTCTGCCCCCTTCGGGAGTGGCGCTTCATTGCAGGAAGTGGCTCACGACTGCTTACCACACCACGGGAGGGGACGGGCGGCACGGTGTGGCAGCCCTTCGTATCACGCCATCCTTCCTTGTCAAAGAAGCGCCTCATCTGGAGCATCCCGAACTTGCGGGCTTGCTTCCATTTATCTCACTCCAGCAATCCACGTGCCACTCCAAGCCACAGCTCACGAGCCACGGGCGTAAATCCAGGAAAATGAGAGGGATACACTGTGCCGTAGTCTGCGGCGGGCCGTGCCCCGATGCACGTGCACAGGACCCTGGCGCACCGTGCCGTGCACGCGCACCCCGAGAAAGGGCAGCCCACACGCCGCCTGATCAGGGAGAATCGGCTTGCCGCTGCCCTCTCACGCCCGCAGATAGGCGACCACTTCGCCCAGAGTGGGGCGCTGGCCGTGCATCAGCAGGCCCACGCGGAAGAGGCGGGCCGATGCCCGCAGCGACAGCCACGTGGCTCCCACCATCACCGCGAGCGACAGCGGCACGTCCCACCACACGACCTCGCCCCCCGCACACCGCATGATCATCGTGATCGGGCACGTGAACGGCACGTAGGACAGGACGCGCGAGAAGATCGAGTTCGGGGCCTCGAGGATGAGCGGCGAGAAGAGCATCGGCACCACGGCCACCACCGACCACAGGCTCGCGAACTGCTGGCTCTCGTGGGAGCCGCCCGAGACGCACCCCAGCCCGGCCATGATGCTCCCGAAGAAGACGAACCCGACCAGGTAGTAGGCCAGCGAGAGGAGCACCACGGTGGGGGCCACCTCGATCTTGCCGAGCAGGAGCACCGGGATCATCGAGAAGCCGACCCACACGATGAGCTGGAGGAGCCCCGCGCTTCCCAGCCCGAGCAGCTTGCCCGCGATCAGCTCGTCGGGCGTCACGCTCGAGAGCAGCAGCTCGATCACCCGGCTGCTCTTCTCCTCGACCAGGCCCTGGATGAGATAGCCCGACGCGATGAAGATCGAGAGCATGAGGATGAAGGCGAAGGCGAAGGGCAGCACGATGCGGGCCAGGGTGTCGCGCGGGTCCTGCTCAACGAACTCCCCGTCGGCGCGGAGCACGAGGGTGCGCACGCCCGCGATGGGGCGCCGCGCCCGAGCCCGGGCCTCGGCATCGAGCTTCCTGGCGGTCAGCAGACCCTCGACCAGGAGACCTCGCAGGGGGCTGCCGCGCCCCGCCGGACTCCAGAGGAACTGGCTCCGCCGCGTGCGATACTCGAGCTGCCCCGTCTCCAGGTAGTCGGCGGGCACGACGTAGTACGACTTGATCTCGCCTGCCTTCAGGTCGGCCTCGGCCTTTGCGGCGTCGGGGTAGCGGCGGATGCGGGGCGGCTCCGTATCGGCTCCCTGTTGCGTCACGTGCGAGAGGAGTTCCTCGATCAGGCCATCGGAGCCGCTCGCGGCGGCGGGGTTGGCGAGCAGTTCGGGCGCCAGGAAGCCTGAGCGGTCGACCACCGCCACGTCGCGCCGCTCGGCAATCTCGCGGCGGGCAGCCACGAGCGAGGGGATAGCCGTGATCCCCGCAACGAACAGGAAGAAGAGCGGCGTGCCGAGAGTGGCGAGCACATAGCTGGCGCGCCGCACAGTGCTCGAGAACTCGCGCCGCGCGATCGTGTGGGTGTGCCTCATCCAGAAACTCCTTCCCATCCCAGGGCCATGGTAGCGGTGCGGACCTGGGTGTCAAGCTCCGTGAAGGGCGCCAGGCGGCCTGTGGCCGCCTTGATCGCCGTCGCGAGAGGCCATATAATAGTCCCAGCCCCAGACAGCCTGGACCGGCCGTGCGTTTTTAATGGTGTCGGGGAGCGCGGGGCTGCCCTGAGCACGTGCGCCTCGCGATGGTGTGGCGCCTGACAAGGAGCGTTGGCATGCGTGGTAGGGAAATCCTCCTGTTGGTTCTCATCGCCTTCCTGGTCGTCCTCCAGGTTGCACCGGGCGCGGAGCGTGGCGAGGACAAGAGCTACGCGAGCTTCCGGACCTTTGTGACCGTGTTCAACCAGGTGAAGCGGAACTACGTGGTGGACGTGGACGACGAGAAGCTCTTCTACGGTGCCTTCAAGGGCATGCTGGCTGAGCTCGACCCCTACAGCCAGTTCCTGAGCAAGGAGGACGTCGAGCAGCTCGAGGTGGACACCGAGGGCGAGTTCGGCGGCCTGGGCATCGAGATCACGCTCGACCAGAGCCGCACGCTCACCGTGATCACCCCGCTCGAGGACACGCCTGCGATCCAGGCCGGCGTGCAGCCTGGCGACCGCATCATCAAGATCGAGGGCGAGAGCACATACAACACCACCCTGCTCGATGCCGTCCGCAAGCTGCGGGGCAAGCCGGGCACGAAGGTGACGATCACGGTGCTCCACCAGTTCACCGGCAAGCGCGAGGAGATCACGATCACGCGCGACGTCATCAAGGTCCACAGCGTGCGTGCGTCGCACATTGTGGACGAGAAGGCGAAGATCGGCTACATTCGGATGAACAACTTTCAGCGAACCACGGCCGACGAGTTGGACGAGGCGGTCAGGAAGCTCCTCGAGAAGGGCATGCGCGGCCTGGTGCTCGACCTGCGGCGCAACCCCGGCGGCCTGCTCGACAGCGCCGTGGCGGTCTCCGACCGCTTCATCGACAAGGGGCTCATCGTGTCGACCAAGGGGCGGGTGGCCGACACAGTGCACCGCTTCGATGCCCACAAGGCGGGCACGTATCCCGACTTCGCGCTGGCCGTGCTCGTCTCTGGCTTCAGTGCCAGCGGCTCGGAGATCGTGGCCGGCGCCATTCAGGACCACCACCGCGGCATCCTGGTGGGCTCGCGGACCTTCGGCAAGGGCTCCGTGCAGAGCATCCTGTCGCTCGAGGGAGGCTGCAAGCTCCGCCTCACGACCGCTCACTACTACACGCCGAGCGGACGGCTCATCCATCGCGAGATCAATGCCAAGCAGGACGACCCCTGGGGCATCTTCCCCGATATCGAGGTCAAGACCACCTACAAGGATGAGCTGGGCCTCAGCGAGCAGTTCCGCCAGCAGCGCATCACCGAGAGCACGGGCAAGGACGCACCGAAGCCCGAGGTCAAGGCCCCCGAGGTCAATGCCCCCGAAGCCGAGGCCCCCGCCGCGAACGGCGCCAACGGTGAGGCCGAGGAGGAGGAGTACGTCGACAAGGCGCTCGTCCGCGCGGTCGACGCGCTCAAGGCGGTGCTCGTCTATAGGACGAAGTGACGGTTTCAGGCCGACGCCCGGTCTGCGGTATCCAGCGTTGGGTCCAGGTTTCCGCCTCGGCCAGCCCGTGCGGGCTGGAGCATATCCATGCTCATTCTCGGTATCGAGACCTCGTGTGACGAGACCGCTGCCGCCATCGTTGAGGACGGCGCGCGCGTCCGCTCCAGCGTCGTGGCCTCCCAGGAGCACCTCCACGCGAAGTACGGCGGCGTGGTGCCCGAGATCGCCTGCCGGGCCCACGTCGAGTCCGTCGTGCCGATCATCGACCAGGCCCTCGAGCGGGCGGGCGCCGGCCTGCGCGACCTCGATGCCATCGCCGTCACGCAGTGTCCCGGCCTCATCGGCGCGCTGCTCATCGGCCTGGCGGCCGCGAAGACCCTGAGCTGGCTGCTCGACCTGCCGCTGCTCGCCGTGAACCACATCGAGGCCCATCTGTATGCCCCCGCACTCGAGGCCCCGCTCGAGTACCCACTCGTCGGGCTCGTCGCCTCGGGAGGCCACACCGTGCTCCTCCGCGCCACCAGCCCCATCGACACCGAGGTGATGGGCACGACCACCGACGACGCTGCGGGCGAGGCGTTCGACAAGGCCTCCGCCGTGCTCGGCCTGACCTATCCCGGCGGCCCGGCGATCGACCGCGCCGCCCGCACCGGCGACCCCGCCGCCATCGACTTCCCGCGGACGATGCTCGAGGCCGGCTCGCTCGACTTCAGCTTCAGCGGCATCAAGACCGCCATCCTCTACAAGTGCTACGGCCAGAACGTCCACGGGCGGGACGGCACTCCGCCGCCGCCGGCGGCCGTGCCCGACCTGGCCGCCAGCTTCCAGGAGGCGGTCGTGGACGTGCTCGTGGCGAAGAGCATCCGAGCCGCCCTGTCGGCGGGCGTCCACACGCTGGTCATCGGCGGCGGCGTCGGGTGCAACTCCCGTCTGCGCACCCGCCTGGCGGACGAGGCGGCCAAGGTGGGCATCGCCCTCCGCTTCGCACCGCCCGCGCTCTGCACGGATAACGCGGCCATGGTGGCCGGCCTGGCGGCTCACCTCCTGTGTGCCGGCCGCGTCGCCGAGCCGGATGCCACTGCGGTTGCACATCTGCCCTTCTCCCGCGTGCTCAGGAAGGGGAAGACCCACCGATGAACGTCGAGGCCCTTCGCAAGCTGCTCGAGAGCGTCCAGGCTGGCCAAGTGGAGCCGGAGGCGGCGATCAACCGCATCCGCCACCTGCCTTTCGAGGACCTCGGTTTCGCCAACATCGATACCCACCGGGCGATTCGCTGCGGCGTGCCCGAGGTCATCTTCTGCCCGGGCAAGACGCCCGAGCAGGTGGCCGGCATCGCCGAGCGGCTCGTGGCCGCGGACGCCGAGGTGCTTGCCTCGCGCGCCGACACCGCCGCCTTCGAAGCCGTGCGAGCCAGGTTCGCCGACGCGGAGTACCACGAGGCCGCGCGCATGATTGTGTGCAACCGCAAGCCGAAGACCCCGCCCGACGGCAAGATCCTCATCGTGAGCGGCGGCACCTCGGACATCCCGGTGGCCGAGGAAGCCCACGTGACCGCCGACGTGCTTGGCAACAGCGTCGAGACCCTCTACGACGTCGGCGTGGCCGGCATCCACCGCCTTCTCCAGCGCGTCGACCACGTCTTCGAGGCCAACGTGATCGTGGTCGTGGCCGGGATGGAGGGAGCGCTGGCCAGCGTGGTCGGGGGCCTCACGAGCCGCCCCGTGGTGGCCGTGCCCACGAGCATCGGCTACGGCGCCAGCTTCGGCGGCCTCGCCGCCCTGCTTGCCATGCTCAACTCCTGCGCCTCCGGCGTGTGCGTGGTCAATATTGACAATGGTTTCGGGGCGGGCTATATTGCCTCCCTGATTAACCACACCAATCTGCCCCCAACGCCGCGCGCCGCCCGGGGCGCCTGAGGAGCGAGACATGTCGCAGCGCCAGGACGTGATGACGCGGGTCCGCGAACTGGGTATCGTGGCGGTGGTCCGAAGCACCGCCGAGCAGGTCGAGCCCACCGTGCGAGCCCTCCTCGACGGTGGCGTGGACGTCATCGAGATCACCTTCAGCGTGCCCAACGCCCCCGAGATGATCGCCATGGTGAAGCGGGAGTTCGGCGACCGCGTGCTCCTGGGCGCCGGCACCGTGCGCGACGCGGACAAGGCGGCCGCCGCCATCGACGCGGGCGCGCGCTACATCGTGGCGCCCAACACCGACTTCGGCGTGATCGCCCTGTGCGCCGAGCGCGACGTGGCCGTGGCACCCGGCGCCTTCACGCCCACCGAGGTCGAGAATGCGTGGCGCGCCGGCGCCGACGTCGTGAAGCTCTTCCCCGCTGGCGCCGTGGGCATTCCGTACCTCAAGGCGCTCCGAGCCCCGATGCCCGACATCCCGATCATGCCCACCGGCGGCGTGACGGTGGACAACGCGGCGGACTGGCTTCGCGCGGGCGCCGTGGCGCTCGGCGTGGGCTCCAAGCTCGTGCTCAAGGACGCGCTCGCGGCGGGCGAGTACGGCCGCATCACCGAGACCGCCAGGAAGTTCCTCGCGGCCATCGCCCAGGCGAGGGGCTAGCCCGTGATCGAGCCGGCCGAACTCGTCCGCGGTCTCCAGCGCGACCCGGCCGACCACAAGGGCCGCTTCGGCCACGTGCTCGTGCTCGGCGGCTCGTCCGGCTTTGCCGGCGCCGCCTGCCTCGGCGCACGCGCCGCCGTGCTCGGCGGGGCGGGGCTGGTGACCCTCGGCGTGCCCGCCTCGCTGCTCGGCGTGGTGGCCGCCAAGCTCACGGCCTGCATGACCCGGCCGTTCCGCCAGGTGCCGCAGGGAGCCTTTGCTCTCGGCGCACTGCCCGATATCCTGGTCTTCGCCGAGCGCGCCACCGTGGTTGCTCTCGGGCCGGGCATCGGGCGGCACCGGTCAACCGCGAAGCTCGTCCACGCCCTCGTGCGGCGGATGGAGCAGCCCCTTGTGATCGATGCCGACGCCCTGAACGCACTCGAGGGTGCGACCGACATCCTGGACGATGCCAGCGGCCCTCGCGTCCTCACGCCCCATCCGGGTGAGATGGCGCGGCTCACGGGACTGACCATACGCGCCATCCAGGAGGCGCGCGAGGACGTGGCCGCCCAGTTTGCCGCCGCCCACAAGGTGGTCGTGGCCCTCAAAGGACACGCCACCGTCGTGACCGATGGGGGCGAGGTGTTTGTGAACGCGACGGGCAATCCCGGCATGGCCACCGGCGGCACGGGCGACGTGCTCACGGGCCTGGTGGGTGCCCTGATCGCCCAGGGACTCGAACCGTTCCGCGCGACGGCGCTGGCCGTGCATCTCCACGGCCTGGCCGGCGATCTCGCTGCGGCCGAGACGGGACAGCACGCACTCGACGCGGTGCGCCTGCTCGACCATCTCCCCGCCGCGTTCCGCGCAACCATGCAGGCCTGAACACTGAGGCAGATAACCGCCAGGAGCGCTGGATGCTCAAGAAAGTGCTGATGCCCAAACTGGGGCAGACGGTCGAGGAAGCCGTGATTGAGACGTGGCACCGCAGCGAGGGCGACGCCATCGCGAAGGGCGACGTGCTGCTCGAGATCACGACGGACAAGGCGACCCTCGAGGTGGAGTCCTACTATGCAGGCACGGTGAAGAAACTCCTCTACGAACACGGTGCCAGCATCCCCGTCAACGCGGTCATCGCCCTGATCGGCGACGCCGAGGACGAGGTGACCGATGCCATGGTGGCCGAGGCACTCGCGGCCGCGAAGGAAGCTGCTGCTGCTGCCGCCGCACCCCAGCCGGCAGCACCCGCTCCCGCGCGTGCGGCTCCCGCAGCCTCCGCTGCCGCACCCGCTCCCGCAGCCGTCGCCGTGGCCGCACCTGCGTCCGCCCCGGCCGTGGCCGCGGCACCCCAGGCGCTGCCCGCCCGCCGCTTCGTCTCACCGCGGGCACGCCGTGTGGCCGCCGAGCGGCGCATCCCGCTCCCCGTGCTCCGCGGCACGGGGCCGAACGGGCGCATCGTGGAGGCCGACGTGCTCGGCTACACCGCGGAAGTGGCCTCCCTGCGCGCCACGGCCACTGCCCGCGAGGTCGCGCTCCGCCGCACCGTCGACCTCACGAAGGTCGACGGCACGGGCATCGACGGGCGGATCACGAAAATCGACGTCGAGATGGCGCCCCCGGCCCCAGGCACCCCGCCCTCCGGCAAACGCGTGCCCCTGTCCTCCATGCGGCGAATCGTCGCCGAGCGCATGACCGTCAGCAAGACCACCACACCACACTTCTACCTGACCATCGACGTCGATATGTCCAAGGCCGTGCAGTTCCGCCGCGACCTCATGGCCCTCTGGTCCACAAAGGTCACGTTCAACGACCTGCTCATCCGCGGCTGCACCCTTGCCTTCCAGGCCGTGCCCGAGATGAACTGCATGCAGGACGGCGATGGCCTGATCGTGCTCGACGAGGTGAACATCGGCTTGGCCGTCGCCATTGACGGCGGCCTCGTCGTCCCCGTAGTCCGCCGCTGCGATCTGCGGAGCGTCGAGCAGATCAGCCACGAGACCGCGCGCCTGATCGAGCGCGCCCGCAACAAGCGCCTCACACCCGCTGACTACGAGGGCGGCTGCTTCACCATCTCGAACCTGGGCATGTTCTGCATCGAGACCGTCGCCCCCATCATCAACCCCGGCGAGGTGGCCATCCTGGGCGTCGGCCGCATCGCCCCCAGACCCGTCGTCGTCGGCGATGGTATTGCCATCCGCCGAATGACCACCCTCACCCTTGCCTGCGACCATCGCCTCGTGGACGGCGCCACCGGCGCCCGCTTCCTCAAGAAGCTCAAGGAAGTGCTCGAATCGCCCGAGCGGCTCCTCTGAGCCGGCCCTGGCGCACTGCTGCCCTTCCGAAGGCGCCCGGGTTCCGCCTGGGCGCCTTCCCTGCGCGCCTTGATGTTGTCGAGCCCGTCGCCTACAATTCGTCCAAGGCTGTTCACCTGCGCGTCTGGAGCCGCGATGGATCCGCTGCCCGTACCTGATCGTGCGCGCCCCTACCCGGACATCTACGAGGCGATCATCGTCCTCGTGGTGCTTTTCGTGCTTCAGGTCGGCTTCTCCGCCGCAACGGCCGGGCTCGTTCTAATCGCGACCGGGATGCCCAGCCCCCCCGGCGACCCTGCGGTCACGGGCGCCACCCTGATCGGCGCGTACGCCCTTACTGTGCTCTGGGTGCTGCGAAGGTCTCCGAAGCCGTTCGCCGCCCTCTTCCCTTTCTCTCGGTTCCGACTGATCCTCTTCCTTCCGTTGCTCGTGGCCGTCGTGGGTCTCGGCATCGTCTCCTCCGAGGTGGACAACCTCACGCGCTTCGTCCTGCCGATGCCCCCATTCGTCGCCAGGCTGTTCGTGCGTCTGGTCTCGGGGGGCGCCCTGTCGCTCTTCGTCCTCGCCGTGGTGGCGCCGGTGACTGAGGAGATGGTCTTCCGGGGCTTCTTGCTCGGCGGGCTCCTGCGCTGCTACTCGCCGCGGAAGGCCATCCTCATCTCCGCCGCGCTCTTCATGGTCTTTCACCTGAACCCGTACCAGTTCTTCTCCACATTCGCGGTGGGGCTCTTGCTCGGGTGGGTGTTCTGGAAGACCCGCTCGGTATGGCCCTGCGTCCTACTCCACGCGGCGAACAACGCGGCGGTGTGGCTCGCGCGGCACGCGCTGGGGCTTCACATCCCCGGCTACACGACCGGTGGGCAGGGCGGTCTGGGCGGCCCCGTGGAGTTCCAGCCGCTGTGGTTCAGTGTCTTGGGCGTCGTGTTGCTTGTGGCGGGCATCGGCCTCGCTGTGTGGCTCACACGCCTGAAGCCGGAGCCCCTGCTCCTGCTCGACGAGACCATGAGCGCGGATGAGCCTCCACCCGGCGCGTGACCCCCGCGCGTCCGGTCGCTGCCTACTCGGTGGCCTGCGGCGCGTTTTTGATGAACTCGAGAGCGGCCGGCAGGATCGTCGGCACGAATATCCCCATGCTGTAGTGACCCGCCGGATACCAGTGAATCGTCGGCTTCCCATACGCCTCCCACAGCCTCACCGTCGTATCGCGGAGCACCGTCGTATCATTCGATGCGTTGATCATCAGGATGCGGCGGCGGTCGGCGCGGTGGGCGAAGGTGATCGGGTCGATCGGGCGGCACGCCTCGCGCACCTGGTCGAACGTGTAGCCGCGCTGCTCGAACCGCTCGCGCACCACCTCGGTCTCGGGAGCGGTCCAGAGCACCCTCGCCGGGTCGCCGCCGCCGAGCACCAGCACGGTGCGGGCGAAGCGGCGGTCCACCCCCGCCACGAGCGCGGCCTCGATGGCACCCAGGCTCACCCCCACGAGGCCCACGCGCCCAGGGTCCACCTCGCGGCGGTTCTGGAGCCAGCACGCGGCGCGGCGCACGTCCACCACCGCCCCCTGGATCGCGTCGAACATCCGCTTCGGGTCGCCCATGAACGTGCGATAGAGCGACGTGCCTCGCACCCGCCGCTGCCCGTAGTAGGGCATCTGGACCAGCAGGGCCGGCACCCCGCCCGCCGCGAAGTGGCGGCAGATGCTGCGCGCGACCAGGAAGCGGCCGTCCAGGATGTGCAGCACGATCGCCGCGGGCGACGTCCCCTCATTGCCCTTCGGGAGGTAGTACTCCCCGTGCACCGTGCTGCACTCGAGCATCGCGTAAGGCGTGGGGGAGGGGAGCGAGAGATGGTGCACGGTGTAGGCGTCCGCCTCGTCGATCTGCCGCAGGCGCCACGGGAAGGGGTCGGCGGGGAAGTTGTAGAGCTCGAGCAGCTTGTTCACCTCGGGGTCGGGGTCGTGGAGCGGCTGGAGCGTGGTCTCGCAGGTGTCGAGCCCGAACACAGGGGCAGCCTTGCTGCCTTGGAGCTCGCGAGCAGCGATGGCGCCGGGCCGCTCATCCCACAGGTCGGCCAGCGGGAATCGCCGCAGGGTGGTCGGCGTGCCCGCGCGCGGATGGGCGAGCCACACCGCTCGCGCCGCAGGCTCGTAGACAGCCTCGCAGAGCGGCACCAGCCGGGCCGGGCGGTCGCGGAGGGCGACCAGGAGCTTATCCGCGTCGAGTCGCCGGTAGTAGTGGACGAGCGACTGGCTCAGGCCCCAGTCCGCCCACCGCGCAGCGGCTCCGCCATCGGGCTGGGTGGCCGCCGTGTCGGGGTGGACGAATCGCCGGGTGCGGCGGACCACGTCGGGGGTCGCGGGCCGCTCCAGTGTGGCCACCGCCCGATTCGCCGGGCTCACCAGGCGGCATAGCGAACTGGTGACCTCCACCGCGGCCGCGCTGCCCTGGGCGGCGTCCGCCACCACGAAGCTCGAGGCGTGGGTGCGGGGCAGCAGGGCGAGCAGCTTGCGAGCCGCATCGGCGGAGTCCGCCCGACGTAGCACCTCCTTCGCGAGGAACGGTGTGGGCAGGCCGCTGCGAGTCGTGTCGCTCGATTCACACGGGCACACGCCCACGGACACGCCGCTGGCGTTGATGCCCGACGAGACGCCGGCGAACCCCGCCCACGCCGGGTAGGCGTGGGGCAGGCCGTTGCATGGGACGGCGACGACGAGGAGCGCCCCATCCTGGAGGTCGCCGAGTGCCGCCTGCCCGTCCAGGCAGATGCTGTGGCCGTGGAGCAGGGCGGCATCCGCCGTTGCTTGGCCCCAGGCAGCGGCGTCGCGCGTTTGGCAGCTCGTGCCTGCGAGGAGGGCCGCGTAGGCGGCCTGGAGGTCGAGCACCGCGCCCAGGGGCACGCGGGCGCCGTCCGCCATGCCGCGCAGCTCCTGCTGGATGGGCTCGGGCAGATCGCGCCAGAAGCCGGCCCTGGCCGCGGGCAGCACATCGGGGCGGGTGCGGCGGCTCGTCCACGCGCGGATTCGCTCGCGGAGCAGGCGCCCGTGCTGCCAGCCCATGTCGTAGGGGGCGCCGGCCACGTGGAGCACCCGTGCGTCGCCGATGATCTCGAGGCGCCCGCCCGCCTCGGCGCGCGCCACGCGCCGCGCCTCGTCGCCCAGCGCACCAGGGACCAGGAGCGCCCCCGCCAGCCACGCGCAGGCCAGAGCATGGCTTGCGCGACATCTCGCGTGCCGCGCCGGCTTTGCCCGATCGCGTCTCATCATGAGGGGTGTTCTCAGAGGCCAATGACGGAGTACACGATGTCGTCGAGGATCCCCTCCTCGACGAGTCGCTCGACGATGGGGTCGAGCTCGCTGGGCGAGCCGGCGAGGAAGTAGGTGAAGCGGCCCTTCTCCTCCTTCATCAGCTCGCACGTCAGGAAGGTCTGGCGGCCCGCCACATCGCGCGGCGTGAGCCGCCGGTTCACGTGCAGCACCGCGCTCTTGCGCAGACTGTCCGAATCATACGGGTGCTCCTCGAGAGTCGTCACCTTCGAGAGCCGCTCGACCACCCGCACGATGTTGTCCTTCTCTGCCTCGGTGCCCCAGAAGGTTACCACCACCGCGCCATCGTGCAGGGCGCCATACGTCGCACCGTGCCCGACCACGGTGTCGATAGAGACCCCTCGGTTCGAGAACGCCGATGCGATGCTCGTGAGCGCACCCGCCCGATCGGCCACGCCCACGCGGAACACCCAGTGCTTCTTCTCTTCGCTGTTCGCCATTCGGAACGCGTCCTTCCAGAGAACTTACGGCGGCGGCACGTAGCGGTGGGGCTCGGCGAGCCCTGCGAGCACCTGGCACGCGCCGAAGGCCATCGCCTCCATCTCCAGCGTGTCGCGCAACACGAGCACGGGCAGCAGATGGGCCAGGCGGTTCTTGAGCGAGCGGACCACCAGCTTGCTGCGTGCCAGGCCGCCGGTCAGGATGATCGCCTCCGCGTCCGGGCCAGCAGCTACGCACATCGCACCGACGGCCTTCGCGATCTGGTACGTCATTGCGTCCACCACCGCCCGGGCCGCCTCGTCGCCCTCCGCGATGCGCTGCTCGATCACCTCCATGCGGTGCTCGCCGAGGTACGACTGGAGCCCGCCGTGCACCGCCAGTTCCTCGGCCAGTTCCTCGCGCGTGTACTTCCCGCTGTAGCACAGGTCGAGAATGTCGCGCAGCGGGAGCGTGCCCGCCCGCAGCGGCGTGAACGGGCCTTCGCCCAGCAGCGCGATGGTGTTGTCCACCACGCGTCCGCCCTTCACGGCGGCCACGGTGATGCCGCTGCCCAGGTGGGCCACCACGTAGGTCACGCGCTCGAGTGGCACGCCTGCCTTCTCGGCCATCCGCAGCGCGGCGGAGCGGACGCTGAGCACGTGGGCCACGCTGCGGCGCGTCACCGGCGCGTAGCCCGAGAGTTCCGCCTCGGGGCAGAACTCGTCCACCACCACCGGGTCGACCACGAAGGCCGGCACGCCAAACTCGTGGGCCAGCTCCGCGGCCATCGGGATGCCCAGGTTCGAGGGGTGGCGCTCCTCGGGCCGTTGCGTGATGGCGGCCACGATCCCCTCGTCCACCACCGCCTCCCCGTCGCACACCTCGGCCACCACGTAGGCCCCGCCCGGCAGTTTCTGCTCCGGCCGCGGCAGGAACCCCCCGCGGGCCACTACCGCATCGAGCTCCCCCACGTCGTGCCTGCTGAGGAAGTCGCGCACCACCGCATCCCGCCGCCGAGCCTCTGCTTGCAGGCTTCCCTCGCCTTCGGGCGCCGGCTCGTGCGCCACCTCCGCCTCCCGCACGCACCGCGTGCCCTCGAACAGCGCCACCTTCGTGGAGCTCGCCCCCGGGTTCACGATGAACACCCGGTAGGCCCGCGGCAGAGCCGCACTGGCCGCGTGGCGCGGCGACGCCTTCCGATGCCCCATCTCCATCCGCTCCGCCGCGATGCTGCACAGAGCGATCGACTGGAGCTTCGTCTCCACGTTGTCCGCACGCGAGAGAATCACATACGGCGCCTTCACCCCCACCGTGATCCCTGCGAACGTGCCCAGGCCATACTTCACCGTCTCCATTACCACCTTGTAGAGGATGTTGGCCGACTCCAGGCTCGGGCACACCAGCACGTCCGCTTTGCCCGCCACCTCGAGCGCCGCCCCGTGGGCTGCCAACCCCTTTGTCCCGACTGCCTCGGGGTCCACCGCGAGGTCGAACGACAGCGGGCCGTAGACCGTCGCGTTGTCCCAGTGGCGCTCGGCCAGGGCGCGGCCCATGCGCGTCGATGGCAGCGAATCGATCACCTTCTCGTTGGCCGACAGCACGGCCACGCGCGGCCGCTCGATCCCCAGGATCGCCCGCGCCACGTCCACCGCGTTCTCGATCAGCCCCACCATGCGGCCGAAGCTGCACACCGTGGTCACCCCCGGGTCGGTGAGCAGCATGGGACGGCCGTCCGCAAACGGCGCCGCGTCGAACGCGGTGACCAGGCTGATCGTGTTCCGCACCACGATCCGCATCATCGCGCGGTTCAGGATCGGCGTCGAGATGTTGCCCTTCAGAATGATGTCCGCCCCGCCCCCGGCCACGCAGTCCACCGTGCGGCGCGCCGTGTCCTCAGGGCTCTCCGTGCCGAGGATGTCCTCGTCCGCGATCACCACCCCCACCTGGTGCGCGGCTCGGCGGAGCGACGTCTCGTCGCCCGCCAGGATGCACCGCTCCACGATCCCGTGGTCGCGGGCCGACTCCACGAGCCGAATGTCGTCCTCGCGGTCCCCGCCAGCGATGATCACGGTCTTCGGGCGAAGGTGCCCCGCAATGAGCACCAGGTCCGACACGGCTTCCAGTCGCTCCACCGAACTCATCGTCTCTCCATCGCTCGCGGTGCTGTGTCGCACGGGGCCTCCCCCAAGTGCCTACCACTCTAGTCCTCGCGCGGAGCGGAGTCAACTGCGGACGCCGGCTTGCGCCGAGCGGCGCAATAGCCTAGAATCCCTTCCCCACACCCCACGAGGAGGCGACGCCGTGAACGCCCTGAACCGTTCCCTCATCCTGCTTGCCCTTGCCGCGGCCTGTGCGTGTGGCGCCACCGTCCGCGTGGCCGACGCCCAGGCCCTCCGCCGCGCCCTGCGCGCGCCCAGCCCCGGCACCCTCATCGCCATCGAGCCCGGCGAATACCCCGAGGGCGGACACGCCGGCGGACTGGCCGGCACCGCCGAGAAGCCCATCGTCATCGCCGGGGCCGACCCCGAGCACCCCCCCGTCATCCGCGGCAAGTATGTGTGCATGCAGCTCAGCCGCGCTGCCCACGTCGTCCTCCGCGACCTGGTGTTCCAGGGGGCCAGCGGCAACGGCCTCAACATCGACGACGGCGGCACGCTCGACAAGCCGTCGCACCACATCGTGCTCGAACGCGTCACCGTGCGCGACATCGGGCCGCGCGGGAACGCGGACGGCATCAAGCTCTCGGGCGTGGACGACCTTCTGATCCGCCGCTGCACCATCGAGCGCTGGGGCTCCGGCGGCTCCGGCATTGACATGGTGGGCTGCCACCGCGCTCTCGTCACCGAGTGCACCTTCCGCCACGGCGACAGGAAGGGCGCCAACGCCGTGCAGACCAAGGGTGCAAGCTCGGGCGTGGTCGTCTACCGCTGCCGATTCCGCGCCGCCGGCCAGCGCGCCGTGAACATGGGCGGCTCCACCGCGCGCTCCGTCTTCCGCCCACCGGGAGCCACCTACGAGGCCCGCCAGATCGCCGTCATCGGCAACACGTTCGTCGGCTCCCTCGCCCCTGTGGCCTTCGTCGGCTGCGACGGCGGCCTCGCCAGCTTCAACACCATCGTCCACCCCAGGATGTGGGTGCTGCGGATCCTCCAGGAGAGCGCCGGCCCCCACTTCACCCCTTGCCGCAACGGCATCTTCCGCCGCAACGTCGTCGTCTGGCGCGCCGAGCTCAAGTCCACGGTGAACATCGGCCCCCACACGGCCCCCGCCACCTTCCGCTTCGAGGACAACTGGTGGTACTGCGGCGAGGCCCCCGCGCGCAGCCGCCCGAAGCTGCCCGCCGCCGAGCGCGGCGCCATCGTCGGGCGCAACCCGGATGTCCGCATCGACGGCCCGCGCGTGACCGCCGCCAACGCTCGAACCCACGGCGCCCACGCTCCCGAGGCCGCCGCCGAATTCGCCCGAATCGGCCCATCCCTCGCCCCATGGGCCTGCCAGCAGGCACGGAGGCTCTCCCAGCAGCCCGGGAAATGAGCCATGCCCGTCGACCGCGCTGCACGCTACGCCCTGGCCACCGCCATGGCCGACTTCATGCGTGGCGACGCCCCCGAAGCCGCCCTCGCGCCCCTCCTCCCACCCGACCCCCATGCCACCGACCGCAGCCTCGAAGGCATCAAGGCCGACCTCCGCGACTGGTGCGACCCCGACAACCGCCCCGGCCGCGCCCCACTCGCCCACGTCTGGCACGCCTGGCGGCGGGTCCTCGCCTTCCTGCTCTCCGACCTCGAGCTCGAGCTCGTCCGCCGCCACGTGTTGCGCGAGTGCCAGGCCTTCGCCTTCACCGCCACGCTCCTGCTCCTCCTGGCCGTCGGCGCCGCCTCCCACGCCGGCCACTGGCTCTTCCTGGCCATCGCCTGGCTCCCCAGCTACGTGGCCGTCCGCTTCATCGTCCTCAGGCGGCAATGCCCGCCGCACCCCGACGTCGAACCGCTCCGCCGCTTCGCCCCCTTCCGCTCCGAGAGCCAGTGGCGGAAGCACGAGCCCGCGCTCGGGCCGCTCCGCCTCCCGCCCGAGCCGCCCCAAGCCGAGCTCGCATCAAAGCCATCCCTCGCCTCCATCGATGCCGTCCTCGAGCTGCGCATCCTCGCGCTCGTGCCCCTCATCGCCGTCCTCAACCTCCTCCCCGCCCGCGATGCTGTGTGGCTCGTCCGCGACGAGTCGCCTTTCCCGCACGGCCTGTCCGAGAAATGCCATTCCACCGAATCTGCCGCTGGCGGCAGATGACGGCATGTCCATACCTGACAATGGGATAGGGGTTTCCCTCCCCGGCGATGCCGCGGGCATGGCATTTGCACAACCCCACCGTGGAGGTGTTCCATGGTGTACATGAAGTCCGTCGTTCGCGCCCTTTCGCTGACACTCCTCGCCGCCCTCGCGGCCCCCGCAACGGCGACGACCATCGTGAGCCTCGTGCCAAGCGGCGGCGCCAACCCACGCTGG
>Ga0272442_10003427_pt1 | contig 22280 bp, 15 predicted proteins | sample SSMForm2O_FD_200262 | JGI IMG/M metagenome (GOLD analysis project Ga0272442, IMG submission 200262) | Marine sediment archaeal communities from Little Sippewissett salt marsh, Falmouth, MA, United States - SSM-Form-2O | ecosystem: Environmental > Aquatic > Marine > Wetlands > Sediment ...
GGCCTTCGCCTTCTTTCATTTTCGAAGACCTTAACCGGAGGTTCACATTTCTTCAATCACCCCCGATGGAGCGAGTGGTTGGAGCATTCAACTTGCGAGCCCAATCGCCATTTACTGAGGTCTGGGGCCCAGTAGGGAATGCCGCCAAGGAACGGAACCTTCAGGTCCTTCTCGACATCGTCGATCGATTGCACCTTGTTATCCAGCACCTGCGACAGGAGCGCGAGGCCCAGTCCGGAGCCAACCCCCAGCGCCAGTGCCATCAGCATGATCTTCGCTGGATCCGGCCAGACCGCTCGGGGATCACTCGCCACCGGCTCCACAAGGCGGAAACTGGCGGACTTCAGTTCCTCCGCCACCTTCATCCCATGCAGGCGCGAGTATATACTACTGTAGTTGCTTTCGAAGCGCCCCACCACCGCAGCCAGACGTTTCAGTTCGCCCTGACGCTGGATAGCCATGAGGTTCTTTGCCTGCCACTTGTACTCCGCTGCCTCGAGCGCCTTGAGGTGTGTTGTCAGGGCCTTGTGTCTGTCCCTCAGCCGCCCGAAAGCCACTTCGGCAGCAACCTCAAGCTGGTTCTCGACTTCCCCGATCTCGCGCCGCACCTCCTGGAGCCGCGGCTGCTCCGCCTTCATGTTGGCGGCCAGCTCCTTCTCTGCCTGCTGAAGCCGAACCAGCTTGACGCGCAAATCCTGCCAGCCGCGCCCTTCTTCGACGAGTTCTCTGCCCACCTCCCGGCGCTCCGCCGAAGCCGCCGACGTTCCCGCACCGCGAACACCGCCTTCGCCTTCCCTCACGCCACCCACGCCTTCGTCCTGTGGCGGCAAGTCGCCGGTCTCGAGATTAAGCCGGTTCACCTCGTTTATGACCGCCGCGTTCGCGCCCTTCAGCGCGGGGGTAGCCGCCTCCAAGAGCATAAGCTCGGTACTTAGCATGCTGCGTCGGCTGATCAGAGTTGAGAGATACCGGCTTTCCATCGTTGCACGCGCAGTCATTCTGGGGATGTCATTCAGCCTCTGGTACTCAATCACGGCATCTTCCGCCGTCCTGATCTTCTCCTCGAGGCGTCCCAGTTCCGCTTCCAACAGCTCGGCTGCCCTGTCCGATGCCATCCGCTGGATGCTCCGCCACTCAGCTTCGTGCTCGGCGAGCAACTTGCGCAGAAATGCCTCCGCATAGCCCGGCTTACCCGATCTGACCGCAATGAGCAAAGTCGCATGCAGTCGTCGGTCACGGACCACACTAACGGGAAGGACCATATTGCCCAGTCCCCCCATCTTCTCCCCCCATTCCTTGAGCAGTGACCTTGCGACACGCGACCGCAGCTTCTCACCGGTGAGAAGATAGTTGTGTATGGAAGACTGCCGCCACGCTAACGGTGTTGCGCTTCCCCCCACGTTCACGTTCGCCTCTCTGTAGATCATCAACGAAGACGCGGTCCGGTACTCCTTCGGGGCGAGTTGAACGTAAAGCAGACCTCCGAGCAGGCACCAGAGGAAGCATACGGCAATCGTCTGCCACCGGAAGAAGAGTACTCCTATGTAGATTCGGAAATCGACCTTGTGCGGATGCTGTGGTTCAACAGGCATTGATTGGCTCGGCGACAGTAGTTACCAGTTAACAGTGATCAGTGATCACTTTCGGCCTCGGACTAGAACAGGTGGAACTTGCGTGCGGGGACTTTCACCCTGTCCCCGTTCTGGAGCGGCACATCCTTATCCGGATCTCCCTTTTCCAGGATCTCTTCGGCATTAACAGGGATCTCTTCCTCCCTGTCCTCCTCGTCACGCCTTATGACCTTGATGGACTTCTTGTTCGCGTACAACGGAAGTCCGCCCATCTTGAATATGAGGTGCATGATGGTGCACGGCTCGCCGCTCCCAAACGAATACACCCCCGGCCTGCGTACCTGGCCAAGAACAATCACGCGTTTTGCTCCGGTGGCGGTCTCAGTCTCCTGTCGATCGGCATAGACATAGGCGATGTCGTTGTTCCTCAAGAGGACCTCGGGTACCTGGGGCCGCCCGTCCTCATCCACCAGCGAATACTCCTCCGCATCCTCGGTGTCCGGTATGGCGAACAGCAGCCCGTCACGGACGACCTTCACCTTCGCTCCCTTCGGCGACATCCTCAGCCCACCGGAACGCCGCAGCGCATCGTTGAGGGATATGGAATCACCCGCGCCGATCCGTATGAGACCCGGCTTGCCCACGGCCCCGCTCATCCGTACCTTGTCGTAGGATGCCCGGACTATTCTTACCCTTACGGTGGCCTTGCGCAGATCACGACTCAACAGGACCTCGCGCACCTTCTTCTCGGCCTCCGCCTCCGTACGATTTATCAGGAAAATCGGGCCAATGCGGCCCAGCTCAATGGCGCCTATCGCGTTCACCGGGTAGCTGCCGTCCAGAGTCGGATCCTCGTCAACCTTGATCTGGACCAGGCAGTCGGGCTGTATGGTGAGGGCGCCCACCTCGGCAGTCGTACCCTTCACCGTATCCGCTGAAACGGCACCCGGCGGCGGGGGCAACCCGGAATCGGGAGCCTCGGGCAGGTCCGTGGCCGCCTGCTCTACCGGGGCCGCCTTCTCGGTCTCCAGCTCCTCTATGAGCTGCGACAACAGCAAGCGGTCCCCTCGCGATGCGCACCCACAGAAGCCGGAACAGAATACAACCATGAGCACCAGGTATATACAGCGACGCATTCCGGCGCGTTTCCTCCAGCAAAATCGCTCAAGTGACATGAATACTATAACTTCCCCGTACGTAGCATTCAAGCTCAAACATCCGTCACCCCTGCTCCTTCAGCTTCGCCTTGATCCTGGCCAGCAGTCCCTTTGCTCTGCGCTCCAGCATGCCGGAGCGCGCAGGATTATTCAGAACCGCCTCTACTCGCGCTCGTGCGTCCTCGTGATCTCCGACGCGGTAGCGGATTTCCGCGGCGTTCAACTGTATCTCCAACGCCGCGTAGTCGCTTTCCACGACCCGGTCAAGAGCCTTCTCCATGTATCGCCAGGCAACCGCGATACGCCCGCTCTTCAGGTAGATCATCGCGGCGGTGTCAAGGACCGCCGCCGATTTGCTGTCCAGTTCGAGAAGCGTCGGAAGCAACTCCGTCGCCCGGCCCAGCGTTTTCGCGTCCTGCGCAAGGTTGTAGACGAGGTTATTGAGCACATCTGATCGCCGCGGATAGGCCTTATGGGCCGCCCACAGAATATCGATTGCCTTTTCTGCATTCCCCTGCATCCGAGCCGCTTCCGCGGCGAGCAGCAGTGAGTTGATTCTGACGCTTCCCACGTCCTTGTCGATAAGCGGGCCGAGGATTGAGAGCACCCGGCCCGTGTCGCCTTTCTCGAAGTACACGCCTCCAAGCTTCTCGTCCCATTTCGTGTCCGTCACTGCTGTACTCTGCAGGTACTCGAGCGCATGGATGAGGTCGCCGTCAGCCCCACCCATCGCCGACTTCACGAGGACCAGGACCTCGAAGAACGGCCGCGGGTCCAGTGCATGGTCGGCACCCGCCATCGCACAAGTCTGCGCCCATTTCGCATCATCGGTACGTGCCGCGCACATGACTCCCAGCGCGTATGCCGCCGGCAGCCCCCGCCCGTTCTCAACCGCATGCTTCGCTCCGACGGCCGCCGCCCGGTCCATGCCCTTGCGTAGGAGGAAATCGGAGGCGCGTACGATTGTTCCCGCGGGGAATTTCCCGCTCGTCGTCGCGTCTAGCATTTCTTCAGCCGCCCACTTTGCATCGTGCCCGCCACGCACGCCGGACACAATGGATGCCAGCCAGATCTCGGGGTCGTCGGGGCAGTGCGCCCGCGCCCGCTTCACTGTCTCCGCATCCCCTTCCTTCAGTGCAACAAGTACCCGCCACAGCGCGGCGGACTTCGGCAGGAGTTCCATCGCCTGCGTTGCCGCCTCAAACGCCCTGCCGTACTCACCGTTCCTGGCGAGCAGCAGAACCAGCCGGTGGATGGCCGACGCGCGCTCCAGGTTGTCACGTCCCGCGGCGCGCCACCTGTCCGGATCCCAGGTCATCCCTTTCCCACGCGCGGTGTACCAGTCCGCTTCCAGCCGGGCCACGGCCCGGAAAAACGGGCTCCGCGACGCCGAAGCCCGGGCACGCGATTCCTTCTCCCTGCGCGCCATTTCCTCCTCCGGCAACGGATCGCCCCAGTTCCGGGTGACCGCCAACTCGGCCGGCGGCAGCTTGAGCCCCTGGCCGCGCACTTCCCTGTCCGGCACCGGCTTGACGCCCAGGCCGCGGCCCAGCTTTCGGGCTTCCCGTACGCGCCCGGTTTCGTAAAGCAGCCTGACCACAGTCAACGATCCCAGTCCGGCCCCGCGTCTCGCCAGTGCAAACAATGCTTGGTCTTTGGCCCCGAATATATCCCACACTGCAGCCTCGGCCACGTCCACTTCCAGGGCATCCGGAAAAGCGTCACGGGCGCGTGAGAGCATTTCGAGCGTATAGGCCCCCATGTTGCGGCTGAGCAACGCGTTGGCCAGTAACAGATAGCCCGTGAGGACGGGCGTATCGACAGCTTCGACGTGCATCCGCGCCATCTCGTAAGCCTCGTCGAGCCTTCCGCGACTGTCGTAGAGCAGTGCCCTCTGCAGCAGCGCCTCCGCCTTTCTCGCGGGCGATTCTTCCGCAACCAGTTGCAGAAGGGCATGCGCATCCTCGTAGCGGCCGGCCATGGCCAGCACGGCCGGGTACATTCTCTCCATACGCACGGACAGGCGGGATTCCTTCCTCCTCCGCTCCAGCTCGGCAAGGCAACGATCGATATGGCGCCGGTACGCCTCCCGCCCTACGCCGCGCGCCATCTCATCGGCCAGCGGCACCCGCGACCACATCGACTTCATAGGCTCAACGTCCCTCGTAAGAAGATAGAAGCGCGAAAGGTCCCCAAGCTCGTTGACATTACGCGCGGGCAGGCCCACCCGGCATTTCCTGGACGTGAACCACAGAGGACCGAACCGTGCCGCCGCCAGGCTAATGGCGGGATCGGCCGGATCGATCTCCGCGAGACGGACAAGCGAGAGCCACGCGAGATCGGGTCGTCTCAGCCTGAAGCAGTAGTTGATGTACGTGGCGAGCCGGTCGGTCCTTTCGCTGTCACCGGCGCCCAGCTTCGACGACTCGCCCTGCAAGTTCGCTCGAAGGTTCCGGGCGAACATACCCTCCCACCCGCCTTGCGGTCTCCTGATCGCCAACTCGAAAAGCCCCGTCAGCAACCTTCGGTCGTCCGGCCAGGTCCTCACGGCACGCTTCAGCGTGTCCGCGGCGCCGCCAATGTTGTTCATCTTCAGGTTCGCATGCACGGCGACAAGCGCCGGCGCAAAAAGATCGTAGTCCGTGTCCGTCCTGTCCGCGTCCACGATCACCTGCCACATCTTGTGCGCTGCAAGATAAGGGAACAGCGCCCTCACCCGCGGCAGGAGCAGCCTGTGCTGCGCCGCCAACACGGTGTTATTCTTGACCACCTTCGGCTCGTCCCGCTGCACACCGTACTCGGCCTTGATGATGGCCACCCCGGGCAACCGCTGTTGCGCACGCGGCAGCCCGTTTATCAGCGCTACGGCCTCATCACCACGTTTCAGCTCCATGAGCGCCCGCGCCTTGTGCACCACTTCCAGGGCGCTCAGCTCCCCTGGCAGCCGGTCGAACTCCGCGACGGCTTCCTCAAACGCGCCGAGCCCGCCGAGGATTCGCGCCTTCAAGGAGAACATGTGGCGCGGCGCTTTCGGCGCCAGCCGGATCGCCGCGTCAACGGCTCTCCGCGCCACCGCCGGATCGCTGACCATCAGATCCTCAACTATTCCTCCGACCATCACGGAGCGGTGCGCGTCCCGCCGCTTGTAGACCGCACCCATCGCACCCACCACCAGGAAAAGGATCAGCAAGACAAGCCAGCCCCAGCGCTGCGCCAGCATCCAGAAGCGGGGCAGGAACGTCGCCATGTCCGGCGGTTCCACATCCCCTCTCTCGATTGCCTCCTTCCTCCTCCGCCCCCGGTCGCGCGACACCTTCCACCACGACGCCTCCAGCTGAGTCAGCACTATCGCGATCAACAAGAACCAACCCAGCGAGTCGTGCAGAAAATGCTCCGCCCACTCAATCGGCATGCGCGCCGACCAGATCACCATGAAGACGATCCTGGCCACGTTCAGGACGAGAACCTGCAGCAGCCCGAGCAGCAGAAAAGGAATCACCTCGTACCACTTGAGCCGAAGCAGCATCCCGACTCCCAGCGTGCTCATCAGGACCGTCACCGCCGTCCGCATTCCGCTACAGTCGCCCGGCACCTTGAATACGCGCGTCCCCGTTCGGAGAAAGAAGCCGTCCGCCCACGACCGCACGTTGGCACAGTGCAATGCCCATTCGGCCCCGTTGACCGAGAGCCATTGCATCAAAAGCTGCAGCTTGGCGAAAACCTGGCCCGGTAGTGGATGGATCCAGTAGAGCAGGAAGACCCCCAGAAAGATATCGCGGGAGTAACTCGCGGGCAGCGACCAGGCCAGGCACGCGTAAAACAGGAGCACCAGCCCCAGCCACTCCAACTGATGGATGGGTATGATGAGTCCGCAGACCACGAGTACCATGCCCGCGAGCGCGGACACGCATATCGGCCGGAGCGGCTTCTCCCGGTCGTCTCGCCGCTTCCAGCGGAAGATCACAGGGAACGCCAGGACTATGCCGAGCACAACGCGGACTACGCCGCCGTCATCCTCGATGAGCTTCCCAAAGTGCCAGATCACCCACCCGAAGAAGACCGCGGCCCCGGCGAACAGGATTGCGTTGCTCCCACGTTTCATCAAAAGCGGTGCTTGAAAGTGAACATCGCAGAGAATGTGTCGCGTTCGTATTCCAGGTCTTCCGAATCGCTCAGTCTTTCAACGTGCTGAACATACGTCGTGAAATCAACCTTGCGCGTGATGGCGAAAGAGGTCCCCAGCCTGCTCGACCATGTGTCGTAGTCGTTCTGCCATTCCTCGTCGCCCGTGGCCGTATCCTGGTTGTCGCGAACCGAGTATACCGTAGAAAAGTGAAGATCGATGTAGTATGTCAGCGGAAACGATGCACCGATACCGCTGCTCCAGTTCCTGTATTGGTTGACGGCGCTGCTGCTCGGCGTCACTTCGTTCACAGTCGAGTAGAGTCTGGCCGAGGCCCTCGCGCCTTTCCAATCGATTGCGTACCCGTACGTGTCGACCTGCTCGAAAGCAGTGCTGAACCCGCCCCGGAGGTAGCGGCCGTAGCTGAACTGGTGCGCCAGATCGCGCCGGAGCTGCGTCTTCAGGGATGCTTCACCGAACACCGTGGCCTGGTCGGTCTCATTTGTGACATCGGGATCCAGGGCGTATCCCTCCGAATACCCCGCGCGCAGACTCAGCACGGAGGCGCCGGTCAACGGAATGTCCTTCTCCTCGCCGAACCGCACAAAGGCGGAGTAATCCTCCTTGCGCGTATCCTTCCGGGTGTCCGCCGCGTAGTCGGTCTGCGTGTGGTCGGCGCGCAGCCCGACCACCAGGCCGCTGTAGAGCGAGTATTCGTACACGAGCCCCTCACGGTACGCGACACTCTCCTGGTCCGCATATTCGTCCTCGTTCGGAATCATGTCGAACCGGCTGGCCGAGAAGCCCAGGTTCTGATTCATGGCCGGCAGCCAATCCATATCCACGCCAAGCTCGTTCTGGAAATACTCGTACTGCCGGCCGCCATAGGGATCCTCGATACCCCTGGTGTCTATGTAGTCGGTACGGTACACCACCTTGTCGTATGCCGTCCCCTTCAGGAAGGGGTTGAGCATGATGCCCATCGACAGGCTCCCGTAGACACCTTCGTCCACCATGTGAACGGTGGTCTCGTCCTCCTGGGTCTCCAGCGGGTAGTGTTCGTAGCTGACCCCGATCGACATGTCGAGGTCCACGTTCCTGGTTATGATAAGGTAGTTGCGGAGATCGATACGCGTTATCAAAGGCAACTCACTACCGTCCTCCAGGGTGACACCACGCCGGTTCGAGTAGAGGAAGTCCGTGCCGGAGCCCGAGCTGTGCGTATACCTGTACCCGGCCGACTGGGAGAAATCCACCGCCGAGTAGAACGGTCCTATCCGCAGCGTCGCGTAGTCTGGCGGCGCGACAACGCGGTGGTTCCCAAACCGCAGGCCCTGCGCCTGCGCGTTCGCAGGCGTCATGCAGAGCAGCGCCAGCAGGACAAAGCCGCGCCAACACCCGCGACACGCAGCCTTCCGCGTCGCCTCCAGAGATATCCATTCACCATTCACCATTCACCATTCACTCGTTCCGCCGACGAAGAATCCTCAGCGTGGTCCCTGCCTGCCCGAACCCCTCGACCGTCTTCAACGGCTCGTACCGCTCGCCGACGATCGCCCACAGCTCGTCCTGTTCCTCCCGGGAGAGCTCCGACACGTCGGGGCAACGCACGGAGAGACCGTATCCGCTGAACGCCGCGACCGTCGCATCACAGCCCGCGAGCAGTTCACGCAGCGTCTCCCTGTTGACAACCTTACGCTCTTCGGCCTCGGCACGGTCCATGTCGGGGAAGTACGAGAACTGCCCCATCTCCAGCCCCGGCGGAACGGTGAGCCCCGTCTCCACGGCCAGGTAGATGTCCTGGGTCAGGATCTCCCCATCTTCCCCCGCTTGCTGCCGAAGGTATCGTCCGACTTCCTGGAGCAGAGCCAGCGGAGCCTGCTCCCGGCGCACGACCCACAACCGGTCATGGCCCTTCACAACCCAGCCCTGCGCGATCGGCGACGCGGCCGCGGCCCCCAGTGAAACCACCAGCATACCGGCACCCAGGGCAGCCGTCCCCTTCGACGAGAGCCGCACGGAGATGCCCGCCACCCACGAAGCGAGTGCCGCGGCGAGAACCGGAAAAACGACCGCCTGGTAGTCATCATAGGGAAAGGGCGCCGACAGGTGCCCCAACCCGATCAGCACCACGCTCGTCCATAGAATACCGGGCATGGCAGCCTGCACATCTCCCCGTCCCGCACGGTTCTCGTAACCCTCGCGTTTCCCAACCGCCAACCGTGCCACGGCCGCACCGCACAGAGCCGCGAAAGCCACCGAGTATGCGCCCAGCAGACGTGACAGCGACCCGGCCCTGAGAAGAAGTGCCGACAGGCCGCTCGCCTCCCTCGCCGCATGGTAGCCCGCCATACAAAACACGAAGTTGTCGCGCGCGCTCACAAGGAACGGCACGAACACCAGGCACCCGGCCGCCGCGGCCCCGACCGTGAACGCCAGGAAGTACCTGCGGGCGCGGACCAACAGCCAGGCGGACGCAACCAGGGGAGCCACCACCAGCGTGATCCTCGTACCCGCCGCCAGCGCCATGAGCACTCCGCCCACGAACGCCGCAAGGTGTCCCTTGCGTCCCTCCGCCAGGCCCAGCACCAGCAGGCCGGCCATCAGCCACGCGCTCGCAAGCGAGTAGGTCTTCACTATGGAACAGAAGTACGACTGGTAGACGTTCACGCCCACGAGTACAGTCGCAAGAAACGCGCCCACGCACTTCCTGCCGGCCGTGACCCGGGCCGCCAACCCCGCGGCACAGGCCATTCCAACCAGTGCCAGCGCCACCGTGAAGAGCCGTCCCCCCAGGAGGCCGCTCGCAGTAACCAGCGGCCGGGCCAGCGCATACGTGAAGGCCATCACGGGGCCCTGCGTGAAAGCGAAGTCACGGTACGGCATCCTGCCCTCGGACGCCAGCCGTGCCGCATACAGGTACCAGCCCTCGTCCTGGTTCAACTCCCCCCGGTACGCGTTAATAACCAGCAGCGCCGCCGACACGACAACGGCGACTGCCCACATCAACCGCCACAACCAGGCATATCCGCCCGAGGGCGGCCCCAGATCTTCCTGATACCTGACATCTGACACCTGACACCTTTCTCTTACGACCCCGGATGCACCAGCTCCATTCCCTTCTCACAGAGCGGGCACGACCCCGGCTCATAGGTTTCGGGTTCCATCTCGAGCAGACTGATCACCGGACAGTCGAACGCGGCCTTTCCCCCGCTCCTGTCAACGAGCAGGACCACGGCCGCGACTTTCCCGCCGTGCCCTTCGACTATGTCGATAGTCTCCTGCACCCGGCCGCCCCGCGTGATAACGTCCTCGGCAACGATAAGCCGCTCGCCCTTGGCAATGCCGAACCTTCTCAGCACCAGCCTCCCGTCCTGTTTCTCCGCGAAGATGGACGGCAGGTCGAGCGCACGCGCCACCTCGTGCCCCACCAGTATCCCGCCCATCGCGGGAGATATCACCGCGTCCGCCTCACAAGCGTCCGGCACACTCCCTCTCAGTTTTACCACGAGCGCCGCGCAGAGCCGCTCGGCCATGCGCGGGTACCTCAGCACATTGGCGCACTGGAAAAACCGGCCGCTGTGCAGTCCCGATCGAAGCTCGAAGTGTCCCTCGATCAAAGCAGCCGTCTCTCTCAGAACCCCGAGAATCTCGTCTTGCGTCATTCCGTTCTCCCCCGGATACAGGCGTTAGGCGCCAGGCATTAGCGGCTTAATCAACCGCAACTGCGATAGAAAGCAAGATAATTTGAGCATGATCGGACGCGGTCAGCAGTGAAAGTGACAAGTCACAGGTGCAGGTGCAGCGGAAGCCGGAGTCATTATTGAGAGCGTGAGAATATCTCACCTTCACTTTCACCTGGCACTTTCACTGGCGGCCGGTCTTCTTTGGTTGTGGCCACCGGCCGCCTTGGTTCCTAACCCCTGCCGCTCCTACTTCTCAATCTCAATGCCTCTTCGTACAAACGTCGGTATGTCGAGATCCTCGCCGTCCATGAGCGTTGGCTCGATGTTCTTGAAGCGGCCCTTGCCGAACGACTCCAGCCGGAACTGCGTCTGCATAACCTCGCCGGCGTCCCCGCCCCTGCCCTTGCGCGCCTTCGCGGCGTCCCCGCCGGCCGCCGCCGCACCGGCCAACGGTTCCTGTACCTTCCCGCTCACACCGCCCGTCACGCTATCACACGCGAGAACCACCACGGTGACCCTGTTTTCCCATTCCCGGTCTATCACGGTCCCCATAGCCAGTCGGCAATCCTGTTTTATCTTCGCCTGGATCCTGTCCATTATCTTCCCGATCTCCACCAGCGCCAGGTCCGGTCCCCCGGCAATGGTGACAAGCAACGACCGTGCGCCCGCCATCGTCTGGTCCGAGCCGATCAACGGACTGTCCAGCAGGTGATCCACGGCCTCCTCGGCCTTGCCCTGGCCCTTGGCGTCGCCGTAGCCGAAGGTGAACATCCCTCCGCTTTCACGCGCGATGCGTTGCAGGTCGGCGAAGTCCAGGCTGATGAATCCGGGCTGCGTCACCAGGCGGGCCACCACGGAGACGCCGTCCCCCAGCAGGCGATGCGCCCTTTCGAACACCGCCTCCGCCCGCTGTTCACCGATGAACATGCAGAGTCGTTCGTTCGGGATCGCGGCCAGCACCTCCGCCCTGTCCTCGAGGTACTCGATACCGCGAGCCGCCTCATCCGCCCGTTGCCGGCCCTCGAACTTGAACGGCAGCGTCGCGAAGCACATCGTCAGCGATCCCGCCTCACGTGCCGCGTCGAGCACCACCGGGGCAGCGCCGGTGCCGGTGCCGCCGCCGAGGCCCACAACAACAAACGTCAGCTTCGTATCCGCGAAGAGGCCCCGGATCATTTCCACGTCCTTCTCGGCGAGCTGCCTGCCCCGGAGAACGTCGCCGCCCGTGCCGTAGCCATCCGTATCCGCCGCGCCTATCTGCAGCTTCGTAACCGCCCGCGACTCGGCCAGCCCCGAGGCATCTGTATCGATTGCAGCGGTACGGATGCCTTCCCCGACCACGTCAGCCACGCAGTCGACAACCTTCCCCCCGCCTCCACCGACACCAACAACACATACAGGCGCGCTCATCTTCCGAACAACCCTCTCAACCAGCCGCCAAGGGACCCCTGGTCACGCCCGTCGGACGTCTTGAACCCGTACTGCACCAGGCCGCTGCAGGTCGCATGCTCCGGACGCTCCACGGCCGCCGTCAGGCCCGCCACGTTTCTGGGCTTTCCCACGGAGCACGGCATCCCGAATATCCTCTCGGCCAGCTCTGTTATGCCTCGCAGCCACACGCATCCCCCGGTAAGGATCACGCCGGCACCAACGTTGTGCAGCCGCCCTGCCTCTTCTTCCAGCCGCTTCTTCACCATCGCCAGAGTTTCATCAATGCGCGCGTTGATAACCGTATTCAACGACTTCAGGCTTATCGTCCTCTCGGGAAAGCCTCCTTCCGCCGGCAGGCTCACCGACCCTCCAGCATCCTGTGAGTCCACAATGGCCGAACCGGCCCGCCGTTTCACCTGCTCGGCCTGGGACGTGGGAATGCTGAAGGCCAGCGCAATGTCATTGGTTATGTGATCGCCGCCCACACCAAGTGTTCCGGCAGCAGCAACGATGTTGTCCGCATAGGCCAGGTAGTCGGTCGTCCCACCTCCGATGTCGATAACCACCGCGCCGCTCTTTTTCTGCTCCGGTGTCAGAACCGCCAGTGCAGAGCACAGTCCGCTGAAAACAACATCCTGGACATCGACGGACAGATTGCGCACCACCTTGACGGCGTTCCGGATGCGGCTGCGTACGCCGTGGATCACGAGCATGTCGAGCGAAAGCCTGGCGCCCTCCATTCCCTCGGGCTTTATGACCTTCTGCTGGTCGTCGATGCAGAAGTGCTGGCAAATAGTATGCAGGATGTCGCGATCGGACGAAAGGTTGACGGCACGCGCCACCTCCATCACCTGCTCGATATCGTCCGGCGTCACCTCCCTGGTCTTCTCTATCACGGGCACCGCCCCGCGGTTAACGAGGCTCCTGACGTGCGATCCCGAAATTGCCAGATGCACCTGCCGGATTGCGACCCGCCCGTTCTCCTCCGCCATGAGCAGCGCGGATCGAACACAGACAACGGCATTCTCGAAATCGACTATCTCTCCCTTGCGAATGCCGGTAGCGGGGCGCTCCCCCATTCCCGTGATCATCACGCACCCGTCATCGCGAAGCTCACCCACGAGGGCAACAACCTTGGATGTACCGATCTCCAGGGCAACTACGGGTGGTACAGGCATCGCGACGTTCCTGTTACTGACCGACCACCTGGTCGGCGAAAGTGGCGTTCAGGTGAGAGTGCTCCTTGCCCCGTTCCGACTGCCAGGTCCTGGACACATTCGCGAGCTGCTTCATCAGGTTCTCCCGCGATTCCTGCGTCAGTTCCCCCATGCCTTCCCATTCGAGGCTGAAGGACCGCCTTCCCGGGACACGCACGATGAGATGGTCTTCTTTCGAGACATCTATGCTCGAGATACGCAACGAAAGCCAGTGATCCCTGCAGACGTCCAACACCTCCAGGGCCGACAGTGCCGTGCCCGCCAGGCGGCTTCCGGGCTCCGGCTCGCGCGGCCTGTACCCGAGGATCACCGGCAGATCGCTGAGCCGCCGCCTCAGGACGAAGACCACGCCCTCGAAGTCAACTCCCACCGCGCCCGTGCGCCCGACCCGGGCCAGGGCGTCCCGCTCCGCCACGGCTATCCTCACAGTTGAAGGCAGCTCCCTGGTTATCGACACCGTCCTGACGTTCGGAACCCTGAGCAGATTGGCGCGCGCCTCCTTGATATTGAAACCGAACAGATTCGTCCCTTCGTTCACTTTCGCGTACTCCCGCACGAGGTCCGCCCCTACCACGGCGCCCTGTCGCACGTTGATGTCGAGCTTCTTGATCGCGAATCTCTCGTTGCGGGAGAACAGGAACTCGCCGGCCAGGCTGCAGGCAAACCACGCGGTAACACACGCCGCCGCAACAACACCAAGGACAAGAACCGCCACGGCCGTGCGCCGGGGCGTCTCTCCCCAGTTCACGGACTTCGACTTAACGTCCAGCACCGACCTGCGCCTCTTGTTTTTCCGCCTGCCGAGCAACCGTCTACCCGACAGTTCTTCGTCCTCGAATAGCATCCGCTGTCTCCCCGTACCGGCGATCAATGATCGCCGGCCTGTTCTCCGTTGTCCGCCGTCCGCACAATTCGATCGCACAGTTCCGAGAAAGTCATGCCTGCCTCCCTTGCGGCCTTGGGCAGGAGACTGGTCTCAGTGAAACCGGGAATGGTGTTCATTTCGAGCAGGAAATGCTCGCCCGCCTCCGACGTCCGGAAGTCCGCCCTGCCGAACCCGGCACATCCAAGCGCCTCGAATGCCGCCACGGCAAGAGCGCGGCACGCCTCGCTGCTTTCGTCACCTATCGGGGCGGGCACAAGGTACCTGGTCCCGGCATCCTTCGTGTACTTCGCCTCATAGTCGTACCAATCGTCCGGTGCCGCGATCTCGACCACCGGCAAGGCTTCGCCCGCGACGATCCCCACCGTCAGCTCCCGTCCCTCGACGTAGGCCTCGACAACCACATCCTCGTCGTAGCGCAGCGCGTCCTCGAACGCATCCGCCCACTGCTCTTCCTCGAACACCTTGTGCACGCCGATGCTCGAGCCCTGGCGCGAGGGTTTGACCACCACGGGAAGAGGAAGGCTCCTTTCGTCGCCCCTGTGCAACACCTCGTAGTCCGGCGTAGGTATACCGTTCTCAACGAACAACCGCTTGCTCTCCACCTTGTCGAACGCCGCCCTGCTGGGCGCCGCGCCGGAGCCCGTGTATGACACTCCCATGCCGTCCAGGAGCTCCTGTACGCCGCCGTCCTCGCCAAAAGTCCCGTGGAGAGCAATGAAGACAATATCGATGCCCCGCGGCACGGCCACCTCGTGGCCCGTGACGTCTATCTCTCTCACGTCGTGGCCCGCTTCCCTCAGCCCCTTCGCTACCGCGGCGCCCGACCTGAGCGACACTTCGCGTTCCTCCGACGGCCCGCCTTTCAGAACCACGATCCTCTTCATCTATTCCCCTACTCCAAAATCACAATCTCGTTCTCGAGAGAAATCCCGTGTTGCTCCAAAACGGTTCCACGCATCTTCTCCATCAGCGCCAGTACATCCGACGCGCATGCGCCCTGCTCCGCGACAATGACGTTCGCATGCGACGCCGACACGACGGCGCCCCCGACCCTGGCGCCCTTCAGGCCGGCCTGGTCTATAAGCCTGCCCGCCGCGCCCTCCGGCGGATTCCTGAACACCGACCCGGCGCAGCGCAGGCCCGACATCCACTTGCGCCTCTCGCGGAACTGCCGACGACGAGATGCAATTTCCTCGGATCGCCCGTCCCGCACAATCAACCCCGCCTCGACCACCACGTGACCCTCGATCGAATCACAGTTACGGTAGCCAAAACGCAGTTGGTCTGGATTTACCATACACTGCGAGCCGGCCATGTTCAAACACCGAATCCACGAAACATGCCGGCAGATTTCGTCGCCCATCGCCCCGGCGTTCATCCGCAGCGCGCCGCCCACGGTCCCGGGAATGCCTTCCATGAACTCGAGCCCGGCAAGAGACTCTCGCTCCAGTCTCTCCAGCAACACGGCAATCGCTGTTGCCGCGCCAACGCCGACTGTTGTTGCGTCACCGTCGTGCTCCACCGGACCGATGTGCCGCAACGTCTCACCTTCCAGCCGGCCCACTACGCCACGCATACCAAGGTCGCTCACCAACACGTTGCTGCCGGCACCCATGATCCGAAAAGCCACGTCCCGATCCGCGCACCATGCCAGCAGTCGAGCCAACGCGGCTTCCGAGGACACCTCTGCCCAGATATCGCACTCACCGCCCACGCCGAACATGGTCCTGGCGCCCAGCGGCTCGCCGCAGCGAACGACGAGCCCCTCCACATCCGCCGCAAGCTCCACGAGTGCATCACCTTCGTGTTCCATGTTGGCCCTTTCCCCCGCCCGTATCTCTTTCCAAGCCCTGGTCGCAAGCTCCCCCACGTCACCGGCCCCAGCTATAAGTATGACGTCTCCCGCGCCCGCTTTCCTGCCCGCATATAGCCAGGCCTGTTCAAGGGAGGTCGCCACGCACACCGTGCCGGCCGGCCACCCGGCCTCCCGGAAGCGCGCGTACAGGTCCCACACCGTTCCGCCCGCCAACGGCCCCTCCGACGCCGCGTAGACAGGAAGCAGCACGACTTCCGCAACACCGTCGAACGCCGCTGGAAATGCCCCGCCCAGTGCCAGAGTACGGGTGTACCGATGGGGCTGGAATACGGCGAGAATCCTGTTCGGATCGAGCCCGCCCGCCGTGCGCACCAGGGCCGCTATCTCGGAGGGATGATGAGCATAGTCGGAAATGACCCGGGCCCCCCTGAGCGAACCGACCACTTCAAATCTCCTGCCCGGCAAATGCACTTCCGCCAAACCCGCCGTCACTTCATCCACCGTCACCCCAAGCTCCAAACCCACTGCCGCGGCCGCCAGCGCGTTCAGGATGTTGTGCCGGCCCGGAACGTTGAGCCGGACCCGCCCGTGATTCTCGCCGCCGCACACGAGCGTGAACTCCTGCGACATCCCGCCGTCCACCACATCCACCGCCCCAACATCACACGCCCCCCCGAACCCATACGACACGAACCGACCGGTGCACTTTGCGCCACACGCGACACCCGACACGCGACACGCCTCCGCATCATCGCCACAATACACTACCGTTTCGGCATTGCGCATGAACGCCCTGAAGCATTCCCTGACTGCTTCTTCGCTCCTGAAATGCTCCATGTGATCGAACTCGATGTTCGTGACCACGGCAACGTCGGAACGATAGAGCGCCAGGGTCCCGTCACTTTCGTCGGCCTCGACCACCGTCACATCGCCTTTCCCGCTCGCAGCCACGCCGACACAGCCACAACCCGACACTTCGCCGCCGACACACCATGATGGCTCCCGTCCGGCATACGACAGGAGTTGGGCAACGAAGGCCGTCGTGGTCGTCTTCCCGTGGGTGCCGCCTACCGCTACCAGCCCCGGCCACGGAAAGCGCGAGAGTACCTCGCCGCGCGAAAAGACCGGCACGCCGCTCTGTTCCGCGACCCGGATCTCCGGGGCGTCCGGGCGGACCGCCGCACTCCGCACAACAAGGTCCGCGCCCCGGCCGACGTGCTCCGGGTCATGTCCGTCGGAAACCGCAACTCCTTTCGCCTCCAGCCAACGGGCCAACCTGTTCGGCGCCCGGTCGCACCCGTCAACCTCGAAGCCGGCCTCCGCCAGGAGTGCGGCCAATCCGGCCATGCCCACGCCGCACACGCCAACGAAGTGGATTCGTCCCGTTCGGCGTGCGAGCAACTGCGAGAGACCGGTGAATCGATCTTCCCCTTCGGTTTCCATGTGGCGAACCTAGCAGATGGCCCGCACAATATCCAGCCCCACCACACCACTCCCCTAGCCGGAAACGAAGTGCCCGGGGGCGCGGCTAATCTCCAACGTCCAAGGTCCCGCATCCTGCATCTTGTATCCTGCATCCTGCGTCTCCCACTCCGATTTTGACGTGACTGGCCCATGGCCTGCTGCTATTGTCTGCACCTGTTCCACGGGAATTACCATGCGAGAGAAAGTTTCCGCCTGCATAACAGCCGGCGACGAAGAACAGAATATCCGCCGCTGCCTGGAGAGCGTGAAGTGGGCCGACGAAATAATCGTCGTGGACAGCTTCAGCAAGGACAGGACGGTCGAGATATGCCACGAGTATACCGACCTGGTCTACCGGCACCGCTGGCTGGGATACATAGGTCAGAAGAACCTCATAAAGGACCTGGCAGCCGGCCCGTGGATCCTTTTCATCGATGCCGACGAGGAGATATCGCCGGAGCTCCGCGACGAAATCCTTGCAGAGCTCTCGTCCGATTCGGCTGCCCGGATCGCCGGATACGAGTTCCCCCGCATGGTCTGGTTCCTCGGGAAATGGATTCGGCACGGCGACTGGTACCCGGACACCAAGCTTCGACTTTTCCGGAAGACAAAGGGGCGCTGCGGTGGCAGCGAGCCACACGACAGGACAACCGTCGACGGTGCCGTGAAACGGCTGGAGCACGACATGTATCACTATACTTACAACAGCATAGCCGACCAGGTGGCCACCCTGAACAGGTTCTCGACGATTACTGCAAACGGCCAGCACGACAGCAAGAAGTCCTTCTACGTACACGACCTCCTCTTCAGACCCCTCATCAGGTTCCTGCGCGGCTACATCCTCCGACGGGGGTTCCTCGACGGCCTGCCCGGCCTCATCGTGGCCACCATCAGTGGATACGGCGTATTTATCAAGTACGCCAAGCTCTGGGAGAAGAGGCAGGAAGCCAAGGGCACCGGCTGACTTACCCGGCTGCCCTGGCGTTCAGGGCCACCCGGCGCACGACATCGAGAACTCCGCAGCGCTGCCCGCAGCGCGTAACCTCGGCTTTCCCTGAAGTCAGCGCGGCCCTGATCGACGCAACAGGACGGGCATAGTCGAAATCACAGTCGATGATGCTTGCGTACCTGCCAAAGTACCTTTCCTCGCCCGCAAACGGTAGCGGATCCGATCCGGCCAAAACCGTCGCGGCGCCGGCCATCAGCGCCGGCTCAGGCCAGATAGTGGGCCTCAGGGACGTGTCTCCCACCAGGACACGCGGACCGAACTCAGCCATCACGTTTCTGACAACAGTGCCGCGCTGGAAGAACCACTTCCCGGGCGCCCACGCCAGGACCGGCACGCCGCCTGCCACAAGCACCTCCTCAACAACATCCCTCGCGACCCTGCCGGCCTCGACGGCAGGTGTAGCCGCCAGCGACAAGACCTCCACGCGTTCGGCCGTCACAAACTGTCGCCCGGCGAACACGTAGATCGGCTCTCCATCCTCTTCCTTGAGGATCGCCGCGCCGGCCTCCCCACATTGCTCTACCCGGAACCCCGGCACCGGCGATGCCTCGCCGGTCCCGAGCGCCGCGAACCAGTCACAATCGGCCCGCTCCACCAGGAACGCGGCCCTCGTCGCACCGGGACACAGGCCGGACAGGTTCGCCGCCAGGTGCCGCATGGCCGTGCCGACGTCGTAGAAGGGATAAACATGCAGGTGCGTATCGGCGATCAGTTTCATTCCGTATTCAGTACTCCCCCGTAGCACTCGCCGAGCTGCCTCTTGAATTCGCCGAAATTGTACTTCTCTTCCATGAGCTTCCGCCCGTTTTCGCCCAGCCTCCGCCTCGTATCAACGTCGTCCACCAGCCTGCCTATTCCCTCCGCAAGTGCCGCCGGCTCCGGCCGGACAAGCAGCGCGGTGGAATCATCCACGATCAGCCGGTTCGCCTCGCCGTCCGTCGCCACGATTGCCCGGCCGGCCTTGAGGTAGTCCAGCAGCTTCAGCGGCGTGTTGACCCCGGCACGGCGCGGCGACAGCAACACATCCGACGCACTCAGGTAATCCGGCAGCTCGTCGGGCGGGACCTTGCCGAGGAATAACGTGTTGGCGGCGGCGCCTGCTTCGCCTCCGGGCACCCTCTCCCCAAACCTGCGCGCCACCACGCCCTGCTCGGCAAGCCGGGTGATTCTCGCGGTTAGCTCCTCTTCGGTTCCGCCTATAACCACGAACAGCGCACGCGGGTGGGAACGCGCAACAGCGGGCATTGCCTCGAACATCAGGTCCACGCCCTGGTAGATCGCGAACGAACCGACGAAGGTCACGATCACCCTGTCGCCGCCGGGATCCTGCAGCTTCTTCCGGATCGCCGCCGTTCTTTCGGGCGATGCCTCCGCCAGAGACGACGGTATGTCCGGCACATGATGCACAACTCCCGTGCCCTTCCCGCCTGCGGCGGTGGCCTGCTCCGCCAGCCCCGGCCCAGTGCATATCACCGCGTCCGACCGCCGCACCATGAGCCCCTCGATGCCGGCGTAACAGCGCATCACCACGTTCCGCACAAATCCCTTACTATACGATGACGGATCGGAGTGTTTCTCAAAGATCGCTTTCGCACCCACGAGCCGCGCTACGGCCACCGCGAGCAGGCCCGCATCCTCTATCCCGTGGATAACGTCGTATCGTCTCTTCCTTGCCAGGCTCCATCCCTTGAAGAAGAGCAGAACGTCGAACGCCACCTTCACCAGCGAAGGGCCTATGGGAACTCCGTGGACACGAAAAACGTTCCGGACCCGCACTATCCTGACACCCGGCATGTCCCTGTCCTGCCCCACCGGCAACGTGAGCAAGTCCACCTCGTGCCCCAGCTCCGAAAGCGCCTGAGCATCGAACCGCACGCGGATCGGCGATCCGCGCCATTCGAAAAACGGCTGTGGCGAAATCAGCAGGACCTTACTCATCATCTTTCTCCTCGCCACTCAGCCGGCCGGTCCGTCTGAAGAGTTTCCACGGCTCCCGCTTCGCGACCAATTCCAGTCCCCGTTCCTGCAGTTCTTCCAACGCGTTTTTCGCGGCACGGTGTCTGCTGAAAGGCGGTCTCCGTACTTCCTTGCTGAAAGTGAGCAGGAAGTAGTCGGCGTCTATGTAGTCGCGTCCATCATATCGCGGGCGGTGCCTGCGATTGAATTCGTATATCCTGGCTCTGCTCGAGAGGTGCACCAGTAACCGGTTGTTCGTGCACACGGCAGCATCCGGTGGGATCATCGCCATAAGAGGTCTCGCCGCATCGATCATGGTGTCCGGCTCCAGCTTCTCCCAGTACTCAAGCCAGATGTTGGCAGTCACCATCATGACCGGCAACAGTACAAGAAATGCGCGCCGCCATGCAACCTTGCGCCAACCCGCCAGCACGTCCATTGCAAGGAACCACGGGATAGGAATGATCGGGATAATGTACCGCAGCCGTGTCTTGAAGAACAGCAACCCAACCATGTGTGGAATGCCTATCACGGCAGCCCACCTTCTCATCACAAGCAGGCAGGGCACCATAGCCGCTACCATCACAGGCCACAGCTTGCCGGTGAGCCGGCGCAGGATATCGAGGCTACAGGGACGTATTCTGCTCGCGTGCCCCACATCCATGCCTGAAACCCAAGGCAGTAGAGCGAAGGACACGAAGGGCATCCAAACGGCCCCCAGCAGGGCGACTGCGCCGCCCACCCGCCAACGCCTTTCGAAGAACGCGAGGTAGATCCCGAGGCCAAAGACCGTGATGCCGGCGGATTCCTTGCAGAACAAGGCCAGCACTACGGACGCGATCAACCATCGTGGCTTCGAAAAAACAATTGCGTACGCCATCGTCGTCAGTGCGGGGAAGAAAAGCAGCACCGGCCGCAGCCATGCGCTCTGCATCATGTGGTACAGGGGAGGGAAAAGGAAATAGGAAGCCGAAAGGAGCAGCGACTCCGCGACGGGAAGGTTCCGTTGGCGCCCCAACAGGTAGAAGGGAACGGCCCCGAGCGATATGAGAAAAGCGTGTACGGCCATCAGCGAGTAGATGCTGCCCCCGAGCCGATAGTTCAGTCCGTACACGATCAGGATGGGTTCCAGGTGATCTCTTGCCCCGACTCTCAGGATAGTGGCGTGGAGCAGGTTGCCGTGCGCGGAGTTCCAGATGGCCTGGTTGATCGATGCGAGGTCCTGCGGATGCCGAGTCGTGCCGGTCTCGCACAACCTCTCCATGCGCCAAGCGCACGCGATGGTGAATACGAGCATGCCCACCAGGAGCAGGGCTCTGCCGGTTCGTTCAGACAAATCCTCTCCCCAGATCGGTTTCATCGGCTCTTCACGTTCGCCGACACATCAGAACGCATCAGTATGTCGAGCCGCCCAGCGGTTGTCCAACTCATTCGACGCAACACACCACGGCTGTCCGAGCACCAGAATTCTCTTTATCGCGCAGACCCCCCGGCGTATCCTAACCCGCTCATGAAGGACTCCCAGTCCAGCTACCTGGCTCGGGTACAACGCCTCTTCGCTGAGCCGCGCGCGGGCCTCGCACTGGCGCTCCTTACGTCCACCCTCTGCGTCCTGACGGCATTCTCTCTCTTGCGCTCCGCCTACTCGGCATTCACGTGGGGTAAGTTCGACCTGTTCGACTACGGCATCTACACCAACATGATCTGGAATTGCGGCCGGGGGCGTCCGTTCCTCTTTCTGGTCGACCAATCCTATCTCCGGATACACCTGTCTTTCACCCTGGCACTGCTCGGTCCCCTGTTCTACCTGTGGGATCACCCCTTCCTCCTCTCACTCGTGCAATGGTTGATGCTGATTGTCGGCTGCGGGATCATCTGCACCGCCGGCCGACGCCACGGGCTGCCCCCGGAAGCCATCGCCGCCACCGCCCTACTCTACCTCGTATACCCCTTCACCCAAACAG
>Ga0272442_10003430_pt1 | contig 22279 bp, 13 predicted proteins | sample SSMForm2O_FD_200262 | JGI IMG/M metagenome (GOLD analysis project Ga0272442, IMG submission 200262) | Marine sediment archaeal communities from Little Sippewissett salt marsh, Falmouth, MA, United States - SSM-Form-2O | ecosystem: Environmental > Aquatic > Marine > Wetlands > Sediment ...
GGATATGCAGGATCGCATCAACCAGGAGCAACGCATACCGGAAGATCAGGTGTTGGGGGGTCTCGGGTCGAGCGTCGGCACGGGAGCACGAAGCCTCAAGCCATCCGACTACCGTGCCTCCGGCAGTGTAGGAGGTCCGTGGGCTGCGGGCGAAGCTGAGGTGAGCATCGAAGAGTTGGCACGTACCGACGCCGCCATCCGCGCCGCCCTGGTCAAGGCCGCACGTATCCGCATCTATGCAAGTCTTGAGTCGTTCGATATCGTCAGCGATGTCTACATCCAGGGGCCGCAGCCGACTTCGATTGACATGTGGTCCGCCCAGGTGAAGCTCTGGGTGCAGGAGAATGTGGTCCGCGGGCTCGCCGAGGCCAACGAACGCGCCGCCGAGCAGATCGAGGCGGACGGCGGCCGCCCCAGCGTGACCAATCTGCCGGCCAAACACCTGCTCAGCGTGGCCGTGACCGATTACGTCGAAGCCGCTGCCGCGGGCGCGACGGTCGGTGGCAAGGGGGGAGATATGCGCGGCGGAGCGATGTCCTTCAGGGGCGGTGGCGTCGACGCGGGAAAGGGGGGCGGCGGCTCGATGCGCGGAAGCTCAAGGTTGGGTGCGGCCGCTTCGTTCACCCAGCGAGCGTCTAACGATCTATACGATGTCGTGCAGTGTCAGGTGCAAATGGTGGTCGACGCGCGCGAGTTGCTGCGCGTCATCAACGCAATCTGCCGCCAGGATTTCATCACGCCGATTGGCGTTAGCTTCGAGGCGATGGAACCCAACCTCACCTTTACCGACTATATATACGGGTCGGCCCCGGTCGTGCAGGCTACGGTTGACTTCGAGTGCTGTTTCTTCCGTGAGCTGTACGAACCCTTGATGCCCGAGGACGTCAAGACGCTACGGGGTATGGCTTCGGCTGGGAGTTCATCGGCCGGCCGTGCGGCACCCAGCCGTGCTATGTACGGCAAGTAAGCAGTGGGCGCGATCGTCCGACTCGACTGTGGTCGGACCCCGCCCGGGAGTCCAGCGATGGCCAAGAAAACATTCAGTCCCGTCGAGCAACACGTGGAGAAAGCGGTGCTCGGTGTTGCCGCACTAATCCTGCTGGTGGTCGCGGCGTTTTTCCTGGTGAGCACGCCCAACACGGTTGTGGTGGGGGGGCAGGATCGCGGGCCCGGCGAGGTCGGACAGGCCCTCAAAACCGAGGCTGACAATCTCCGTCGCAGACTGCAGACCGCTCAGGCGGACGTCGAGGCGGTGCCCGATTTTCGTGGGAACCTGCTCACGGCGAGGGAAGGAGGACCGTTGGGTATGGTCTCGGGGATCGCTCCCCAGTTGCGGCTGGTGACGGGTTTCGGCGCAGAGGTGCCCGACATAGCCGACATCGAGGACCAGGGCGGCAAGATCACGCTTGCCGCGGTCCTTGCGTGTGATCCTCCCGCAGCCCGTGCCGGCAAGCTGCTGGGCGTGCCGGTGAAACCCGCGATTCTGGCCCTGGAGGCGGGTATAGGACCGGACTTGCGGGCGCAGGATGATGCCCTCGCGGAGCGTGAAAGGGAGCTCCGGCTGCAACTCGGTCAGATCATCGCTGAGGATATGTACTGGGCCTGTGTGGCCACCAAGTTCGACTTGGAGGCGCAGCGTGAGGCCATGAAGCAACGCGGCTATGACAGCGGCCGCACTGACATCATGGTCACCCGCTTCCAGGTCCAGCGCCAGCAACTCCAACCCGATGGCACGTGGTCGGACTGGCGGGATGTGGACACCTACCAGTCCGTGGTGTTGCCCCAGCCCCCGGATGTGGCGATTGGGGCGGACGACAAGCTCCCTTTATACCAATGGGAGCTGGTCCGGGCCTACAAGGACGTCATTCAGGAATATCAGTCCACCATCCTGCACCCCCAGTTTGAGGCGGAGATTCACGCGGGCGAGCAGCCCGAGCCTCCTGAGCTTCCGGGTCTGAAGGAGAGGCTTGCCGAACTGGGCACCAGTGCTATGCCCGGCGCCGGTGGCTATGCCCGCCGGTCGCTCGGGCAGGGCTATGGTTCGGTGCCGCGGCTTGGCCGCACCGGTGGGAGAAGCGACTACGATGTGGATGTCGATAAGGGAAAGATGGGTGGAGGGGCAAGAGATGTCGGTCGCTCGGGTGGCTTCGATCGTGGTCCCACGGCCGGCCCACCCAGGTCCGGTGCTCCGGGCGGGGCTCCGCAGGACCTGGTCGAGAGCCGCAAGCAATTCAAAGACGCCGAGGAGGCTTTCGAAAAGGGCGATTTGGATGAGGCCTCGCGCCTCGCGCAGCAGGTCCGAGGCAAGCTGCCCGAGCCGCTCGAGCGGCAGTTGGACAAACTGGTGGTCCAGATTGATGAGGCGCAGCGCGAGCGGGATCGCAAACGGGTGGCGGAGGAGTTGGACCGCGTGCGAGGTCAACAGCAGGCGCAGCAGGAGGGCAGACTGGCGGAGTGGCTGGAGCAGCAGCGCCGCAAGGAGGATTTTGTCTGGGCGTATGACCTCGCGATTATCCCCGGCCGCACCTATCGATACCGTTCGCGAGTAAACCTGTACAACTGGTATGTGGGGGTGGTCTCCCGAGTGGCTGAACGGGCCGACGCGGAGAAGATTGAGTTGGCGGGCGCGTGGTCGGCCCCGTCTGAGCCTATCGACATCGAGGATGACACCTACTTCTATCTCACTTCCGGCGACCAGGCGAGCAAAGTGGCCCGCGTCGACGTCTATAAGTGGTCCCTGGCCCAGTGGCACAAGCAGCAGTTCCGCGTCAGCGTGGGTGAGCCGATAGGTGCTACCAAGCGGGTGCGGGTCATGCAGCCCGACGGTACGCCGTCCGAACGGCCGATCGAGGTTGACTTCCAGACCGGCGCGGTGCTCGTGGACCTCGACTTCGGCCGAGACGCGACGGTGATGGAGGCCCGCGGTTTGGGGCAGTTCGAATTGAAGACCAGCCCGGGTTCCCTGGCGATGGTGTACCTCGATTCGGACGGCAGCCTGGCAGAGCGGCTAAGTGTGTTGGACAGCCAGGATCCGTGGCGTGCACACCTGAACAGCGAAATCCGCTCGGCAAAGCCCCGGCGAGTCGACGTGCCACGCGATCGCGATATCGGTCGGCAGCCATCCAGGGCCGCCGGCCGAAAGCCGGGTGTCGACCGCCGTTCCCGCAGCGGTGCGAGGGACATAGACGCTGGCAAAGGGGGGGGGCGAGGCCGCTGAGGGCGGCTCGCCCGCGACCGGTTGGGTATGCAGGAGCGCCCGATTGAGCCCAACGACGTTTTTGCCATTGAAAACCTTGCCGTGGGGGCTACACTGACTGCCTATGCCGGGGCTTGCAGGTGGGGGCAATCCGGCGCGGTGTAACGACTGGACTATCGGTTCACTCCAAGCCGTTGGCTGAAGGAGGAGAATCTGTGAGACGAACTAACGCCCTTCGAGCGGCGGCGATTTCGGCCATCATCGTCGGCGCCTTTGGGGTGCCAGCACCCGCTCAGACAGGTGATGAAGCGTTGGCTGCCGCGATCGCCCTGTACAACCAGGGGCAGTATGACAAAGCCCATCAGGCCCTGGTGAACATAGATCCCGTACAACTCGATGACAGTGCGCGCGCTCAGCGCGAGGAATACCTCGAGAAGGCTGAGGTGGCACGCAACCAGTATGCCAAGGCGCGACAGGACAAAATCGACGCCGACAAGGCCCTGGACGCCGGTGATTTCGAGAAGGCCGAAACCCTTTATAAGGCCGTCCTGGACAACCCCTATGCACCGTCAGCCATGAAGAGCAGCGCGAAACTGGCTGTGGCGGTCATCGCCGAGAAACGCAAGCTCGAGTCCGACGAGTCCGCCGCGCAGCCCGCCGACGCCGATCTTCCGGCGGCTGCGAGCCCCGTTGCGCCGGACGAGTCGAAACCGGCCGCCAAGGTGGCCGAGCCGAAGCCGGTTGCCGAGCCGGAGCCGGTTGCCGAGCCGGCGCCGGTAGCCCGTCCCACCAAAGTGGATCGACGCGCCGCGGTCGAGCCCAGCCGGCCTACCATTCAGGCGTCTGAGCCCGTCGCCGGCAGCGCGGCAAATATGGTCCAGCGCATTCGTCAGCGCAAGCAGCTTAACTGGCAGAAAGCGGTGGCCGAGTACCGCGCGCTTGAGGCGGACGTCCGTAAGGATCTCGTCGAACATAACTTCTCCCAGGCGATGCAAAAAGCCCAGCGGGCGCGACAGGTGGCCGAAGCGGCCAAGCGCTTCGCCGAGCCCCGCAGCCTGTACGAGGATCTGGTCGCCGAGGCAGAGGCCCTGGCACATTTTGTCGCCGACCAGCAGCAGCGCTATGAAGAACGCCAGGTCCAGCAGCAGTTGGGCGAGGTCCGCCAGGCTCAGGCCGAACGACGCCGGCAGCAACTCGAAGCCAAAGCCAAGCGCGTCGGATACCTGATGGAGCAGGCCGAGCAGTTGGCCGAACAGCATCGTTACGAGGAGGCCATGAGCGCCCTGGAAGAGTTGCTGGGCGTCGAGCCCACCGACGAGAAAGCACGATTCTATCTCGACGTGCTGGAGGATCGTGCGTCGTTCCGTAAGCAGGGGCGCTTCAGGGAGGATCAGGCCAAGCAGATACGGGCCAACCTGGTGGGCGTGGAGGAGGCCAAGGTGCCCTGGTACAAGGATGACGGCTTCCGCTATCCCAAGAACTGGACGGAGGTCAGCGAGCGTCGTCGGCGCTTCGGCGCCGACGCCGGTGCGGCGTCCGAGATGGACCGCCTGGCACGAGAGAAGCTCGCCGAAGTCCTTGGCGACTTGAACTTCCAGAATACAACACTGGAAAACGTGATCAGTCAGCTTCGGGCGATCAACGACCTGAATATCCAGGTCAACTGGAACGCCCTGGAGTTTGCGGGGATCGACCGCGACACCGAAATCACGCTACAGCTCAAGGGGATCACCCTTGAGAAGGCGTTGCGGGTGATCCTGGATGATGCGCAGGCGCTGGTCGGCATCCCGCTCAGTTACGTGCTCGATCAGGGCGTACTGACCGTCTCGACGGACGATGATCTCCAACAGCAACTCGTAACTCATCTTTACGATGTCCATGATCTTTTGCAGACACGCCCCAATTTCTACGAACTGCCCGACTTCGATGTTGACGTGAGCGGCGGCGGCGGCGGCGGTGACGTCTTCGGAGAAATCGACATCGAGGAGGACGAGGAGGATCCGGTCGAGCGCTTGCGCACGCTGCTCATGAATGTGGTCGCGCCGAATACGTGGCAGGAGACAGCAGGCGGGTTGGGTTCGCTGGAAGTCCTCGAGGGCATCCTGGTCGTCACCAACAGCCCGACGGTTCACCGCGAGGTGTTCGATCTGCTCGGGAGCATGCGTGATCAGCAGGCGGTCCAGATTGCCGTCGAGGCTCGGTTCATCACCGTAACCGCCAATTTCCTCGAGGAGATGGGGCTTGATCTGGATGTCGTCCTCAACAACGGCAACGCGGGCTACGATCGCGCGATGTTGGGCCAGGCTACGTTGCGAGATCCAAGCACCGGCGCGGTGCTGCTGATCCCTCGCCAGAACAGCCGACTGGGCTTCCTGCCGGTGGTGCCTGGTGGGGTCGGGGCGCCTTTCGGGGGTACGGTGCCGCAACAGCCGTACGGCCAGGTGGGTCTGGTGCCCGGCGTGGGCCAGGTCGCGCCGCACTCATCTCAGTGGACGCCCGTTCCCGTTGTACAGAACTCGATTGGCTTGGCCTCCCCGGCCGGAGCGCCGACAGCCGTGCCGGGAGCGAGTGATATCATCACCAACGTGGTGTCGAATCCGGCCCTCAATATCTTTGGCTCCTTCCTGGACAACCTCCAGGTCGACTTCCTGCTGCGCGCCACCCAACTCGACCAGCGATCGAGTGTGTTGACTGCACCCAGGGTTACGTTCTCCAACGGTCAGGCTGTCTGGCTGGTTGTTCAGGAGGCGCAGAATTACGTTAGTGATCTGGACCCCGTCGTGCAGGAGAACGTGGGTATCTTTGATCCAGAGATCGAAAGCGTCGAAACCGGCACGTCGCTATGGGTCCAGGGCAGTGCTTCGGCTGATCGACGTTATGTGACGCTGACGGTTCAGCCGACGGTTTCGCGCCTGGTGGATCTGTCCAACTTCGTCCCGAACATCGGCTCGAGTACGGCGGCGACCGGCGTCATCCAGTTGCCGACCGTCCAGGTGACCAGCGTGGCCACCACTGTTACGGTGCCGGATCGTGGCACGCTGCTTATCGGCGGCCAGAAACTTGCCGACGAGACTGAAATCGAGGCCGGTGTGCCCATTCTCAGCAAGATACCGCTCCTCAAGCGTGCGTTCAGCAACCGCAGCACGGTCAAGAACGAGCAGGTGTTACTGATCCTGATTAAGCCGACGATCATCATTCAGCGCGAGCAGGAGGAGTTGGCCTTCCCACAGCTTTCCAGCACTGGGCTAAGATGAACGCACCCACCTGCAAGCGACGCAGGTGGGTTCCTGTCGCAGTTTCCCGGCAGCAGGGGGGGGCGTAGGTGTGGCTTCAGACCGACGAATGTGCGGCTCGCGGGTGGCGGCCTGGGGGGTCGCTATTGTCGCATCATGGGGGGCCGTTGAAGCAAGGGTTCAGCCCACCTCTTCGCCTCAGCCGTGCGATGGTCAACCTATTGAGAACGCCGACTCGGATGGGCGTTTCATAAGTGAAGGTACCGTCGCTTCCCCCCAAGCTGACGAAGGCTCGGCCGCTCAGCCACCGCTGGTCATCACGCTGGATCGCTTCGGCCGGTGCGAGTTGGATGGGCAACCGGTGGAGAGGGTTTTCTTGCGGCAAAGACTCCGAGAGGCGCTGCCCGATCGTGCAGTGCCGGTTATCCGGCTTGGCATAGCCGCCGGCGCATTGCCCGAAGATGTCGAGGAACTGCGCAACCTCGTGCACGACTGCGGCTTGGAGTCGGGCCGAATCCAAACGCAGCAGACGGAAGAGGCGCCGATGCCCTCGAGCGACCGGCGGGCCGCTGCCCGGTTCTTTCAGGGGCAGCTCGACCTGCAACGCACCTTGTGGGAGCGCGTCGGTCAGCAGCAGCGACGACTGACGGAGACCGTCCACGACCGTTGGGCCGACCTGCGCCGGCGTGTCTCTTCGATTGCGCGCTACGCGACGCCTTTGCACCAGCAACTGGCCGGCCTGGTGCGTCGCGTGCCGTCCACACAACCCGCACAATGAATGTTTCGGCGTGCGGGGCGACGAACCCTCGCTGGCCGGCATAGGATGTGCTCTCTATTTCGTGCGGCGGGAGTATGTATCGGGTGGTCCACAGCGAACCAGAACGTGATTGCCTCTCCTGAGCCATCTGCTGATCAAGATGTCTGCCTGCCGACGCGGTGGCGCCGCCAACGGCTGGCCATGGCGATGGTGGTCGCTGTCACCCTGGTTGCGCTGCTGGGGGCGCTCGTTGCGGCGGGCGCCCTCGACCGCCGAGCTGTTCTGGCGGTCGCTCGGGTCCAGTTGCTGCTGATGGCCGTGGTCATACCTATCGCCGCCTGGGCGGCAGACACACGCCTCGACGTCTTGTTCCGCGCCGGGGCTACGACCGACACGTTCGCCGCGGTTGTGTTGGTGGTAGCCGTCCTGAGCCCCGACGTTACCGTCTGGCAGGGCCTCGGCGCGTACCTTTTGGTGGCTGGGGTGGCTCTGGCCGGCATGGGCGTGATGGCGTCATGTCGTATGGCCGGTCTAAGCCGATTGGCAGCCGCGCTTTGTGCGTTCGTCCTGTTGGCTGCCGGCGCTGCCGGCGCTTCGGTCGCGCTGCCGGTGAAGGTTAACGTTGATTGGGCCCTGCAGGACCTGTTGGGGCTAAGCCCAACCGCCCCCGGGTGGCTGACTACTCTCCTGGTCGTGGCCGCGGGTGCGGGCATGGCATGGACGGCCGGCTACCTCCCCAGGTCTCGCCGACACCTTCCCGGCGAGTGACAGCTGGCAACTCTCGCCGCGTCGTGTGCCGTCACGGCGGCACACGGCTGACCTCACTCAATGGCTCGCGAACGGCTCGACGTGTCGACCCAGGTGCGCTGCGAGCATCTGGCAGTACGTCTCTTCGTGCTCCCTAAGCATCGCAAGCAGTCGATCACGCAGCAGCCACGCGCCATCGTCGCGCCGCCAGGTCAGCACCGAACCGAACGTCACGTGTAGTACCTGCCGCGCGTCGTGCTGGTCCACCAGACTCGGCAAATCCTCGTCTCGGATCGTCTCGGCCGCCGGTACTCGGGCCAGCTCTGCCGAAATGTGGTAGGTTGCCTTGTCCGTATCGAACCGGTCCCGGGCGAAGACCAGCACTTCGCGGAACAACTCGGGAGCCTTCGTCGCTGCCACGCGAAGCGCTTCCAGGTAGCTCGTGCCGGCCGTCTTCACGTGCACCAGATCGCCTGCGTGCCTGGCCACGATCGGGTAGATGCTGAACTTGTCGCTGCCCGAATGAATGCTGATCTTATACGGGCCCAGGTGTCGGGCGATCGCAACATGTCCGACTAACTGCCTCTCGAAACGGTGTACGTCGCCCTTGTAGTCCACTCCCTTTTCGAACTCACCGACGAACCGGGGGGCCAGGCTCACACACCTTACGCCCAGCCGCTTCAGCTCGTTGGCTACGAAGTAGTGCTCCAGCAGGCTGGTCGGCGTGGTCGTCTCGTCCACCGACATCTCCAACTCGAAGCGATCGCCCGCCCGCAACGCCAGATGGCGAGCCAGTTTGCACACGTGGGCGACGGCCGAGCCGTACTTCACGCCGGCCCGCAGCACATCCTCGCGGTCGAAGCACAACACCATCCCGCCGGGCAGGGCGAACTTCTTGCCGTCGTAAGCGTCCATCCAATCGCTCGAAGTCGACTCGAGGTTGCTCCACGGCAACGCTTCGAATTTCTCGGCCAGGCGTCCCGCATCGTCCGTGTCCGCCGCATTGTCGACGTGGTCCGACGGGTCGATCGTGAACATGCAGAAGCCGGCCGCCAGGGTCGCCTCGATGTCTTCGATCGTCTTGAGATGGTCGGCGTCGGCGCCGCTCGGTTGTCGCCAGCCCGCCTGGAACACGCCCCACGTCACGGTATCGATCACGTCCTGTGGCGTTCGCTCGGTGCGCGCCAGTTCGCGGATCGACTGCTGTGCGAAGATCGGCGCTACGTCGGTTCTCATCACCGCACGCACGTGGCCCGGCGTGGCCAAACCGAGTCGGTCACCCAGCCCGACCGACTTGGTCAGCCCGAGCAGGCTCGGGCCCGTCCAGCGGATATGTCGGCGGAGAGCACCCGCATTGGCAGTGTTCGTCGGACAGATCTTGGCTGTCAGGTCGGCCCCGTCGACGTGGCCGGCAACCTGTTCGCCCTCGAAGTCGGCCTGTACGGTGGGCGAAGCCCCCGCCGACCACACCAAGACCAGTTGCTTGTCAGCCCCCTTGCGTAACAGGAAGAACGCGACGCCGTGGCGGGCTACGATCGACTCGCGGTATACCTCGCCGCCCGTCAGGGCGCCGAACTGACGCGCGAGCTTGCCTGCCGCCGGAGAGTCGGCGGCGATATCCACTGCGTGATCGGACATGAGTGCGTGCACGTCTGTCATGAGTTTCTCCCATCAGGCGCGGGCCGCAGGACGCACGACGCCGATCACCTGTCGTATCGTAGGAGCACCCGTCTATACTACCGCTCTCACGCCCGGTAAGCGAGACACCAAGTGCCCGCCGCGGATCGGGTGCAGCGACGCGTGGGATCCTCCGACTCCTCGCGAGCACTCCCCACTACGGGTGGGGCGGTGTCTTGACATGGCCGGGTGGCTTGCGGTAGGGTGGATTACGCTCAATTCCGCTATCAAAGGGCAGGTAGCTCAGGCGGTAGAGCATGCGGCTGAAAACCGCAGTGTCGGCGGTTCGACTCCGCCCCTGCCCATAAGTGCCCGCAGCCATAGGCCGCTGCGGGCATTTCGTTTCAGCACCGTGGCAGAACCGGGATCCGGCGTTTCCGTCGTTCGACTCTTGACACGCCGGTGAGCGACCGATTATAAGATATAGGTCGGGAGGTACTTGAGATGGTGCTTTACGGTGCAAGTTCCAGCCGCTATTTTTCGTGGTTTGGGTTTGCGCCGTCGGCGCGTCTCGGGGCCTAGCGGCCGTTCGCGATCAGCAACAAGACCCCCAGGACGCACGCGGCAGTGAGTCCTGGGGTTTTTTCTTGGGTATGGGTATGAACAAGGCAGGAAGAGGGCCATGTTAGACATCAAATTCATCCGCGAACACGTCGACGAAGTCCGGCAGGCGGCTATCGACAAGCACATAGCGTGCTGCCTGGATGAGTTGATCGAGGTCGATCAGCAGCGGCGCACGATCCAGCAGCAACTCGATGGGCTTCGCCGCGAGCAGAACGAGACGGGCCCGAAGATCGCCCTCTATCGCAACCCCAAGAGCAAGTTCTACCAGGAGGCCGTCGCCAAGGGTCAAACGACGCAGGACCTCGCCACCGAGGCCCAGCAACTCGTCGAGCAGATGTCGACCATCAAGACGCGCATTAAACAGCTTGAAGACGAGGATCGCCAAATTCAGCAGCGGTTCGACCAGCTCATGTTAACCGTGCCGCAGCCGGCCGATCCCGGCGTGCCGGTCGGCGAAACCGATGCCGACAACGTCGAGATCCGCCGCGTCGGCGAGCAACCGGACTTCGCCTTCGAGCCCAAGGACCACGTGCAGTTGGCCACCGCCTTGGGGATGCTCGATGTTGAGCGAGGCGTCAAGCTGGCCGGGACCCGCAATTACGTGCTACGCGGACGTGGGGTTCAGCTCCATCACGCCGTACTCCGGCTCGCCTTGGACATGATGGTCGAGCGAGGCTTCGAGCCGTTGCACGTTCCCGTGCTCGTCCGCGACGCGATGATGTATGGCACGGGCTACTACCCCGGCGGCGAAGAGCAGGCGTATCGGTGCGAACGCGACGAGCTGAGCCTCGTGGGCACCGCCGAGGTCTCGCTGACGGCCTACCATTGTGACGAAATCCTCGACGAGGAGGCCCTGCCGCGCAAGTACGCCGCGCTAAGCCCTTGCTTCCGGCGTGAAGCCGGTGCAGCCGGCAAGGATACGTACGGGCTCTACCGCATTCACATTTTCGATAAGGTCGAGCAGGTCATCGTCTGCCGCGACGACCGACAGGTCAGCGTCGAGCACCATGACGCGATCCTCGCCAACGCCGAGGACGTCATGCAGAAACTGGAACTGCCGTACCGCGTCGTCAACGTGTGCACGGGTGATCTGGGCATCGGTCAGGCACAGAAATTCGACATCGAAACCTGGATGCCGAGCCGCAAGGCCTATGGTGAGACTCATTCGGCCAGTCGTTTCTATGAGTTCCAGGCCCGGCGCCTCAACCTGCGATACCGCGACGGGCAGCGGAAGGTGCGTTTCTGCCACACGCTCAACAATACGGTGATCGCCTCGCCGCGGATCCTTATTCCCCTGATCGAGGTCCATCAGCAGGCCGACGGGAGCGTCTATATTCCGCAAGCTCTTCGTCCGTACATGGGCGGACTCGACAGGATCGAACCGTGTCGGTGAAGCCGGTTGCGCTGCCGCGGTCGGCAAGAGGGGAGTAGAATCATCAAACGTCGGGTTCCGACAACCCGCCATCATCCCCGGGTGTTGCAGGCGAATCGCAGCGCGGCAGCCCGATGGGATGCGCCTTTCGCGCAGGGCGCGCCGCATGGCCGGGCGACGATGTTGTTTAGGTAGCCACCCGCGCCGATCCGGGCAGCCTGTCTCAGGGGCGTGCCGGTTGGCAGCGAGGTGGCTCGCACCGAGAAGGAGTTACCAGCGACCTGACAACATCGTACAAGCCAAGGAGCATAGAACCATGATCGTTGTAATGAAGCCCGGCGCTTCGCAGGAGCAGATCGACCATGTCATCCAACTGGTCCGCCGCGCCGGCCTGAAAGATCACCCCATCTACGGTACCGAACTGACGGTCATCGCCTGCATAGGCGACAAGCGAAACCTCGATATGAGTGCGGTCGAAACCGCCTCGGGCGTCGATCGCACCATGCCCATCCTTTCGCCTTACAAGCGGGCCAGCGTCGAGGTGCAGGTCGAGCCCACGGTCGTGCCGCTTGGCGCCGCCGGGTCGATCGGCGGCAGTCATTTCGGCGCCATCGCCGGCCCGTGCAGCGTCGAGGACCGCAAGTGCCTCATCGAGGTGGCCCACGCGGTCAAGGAAGCCGGCGCCATGGGTCTGCGGGGTGGAGCATTCAAGCCGCGGACCGATCCCTACAGCTTTCAGGGACTGGGCGAGAGCGGGCTGGAACTGTTGGCGCTGGCCGCCGAGGAGACCGGTCTGGCCGTCGTCACCGAGGTAATGAGCCTCGAACAGGTCGATCTGGTTGCCCGCTACGCCGACGTCCTCCAGATCGGCACACGCAACATGCACAACTTCAACCTGCTCCAGCGAGTCGGGCAAAGCAGCAAGAGCGTTCTGCTCAAACGCGGATGGAGCGCTACGCTCGACGAGTTCCTGCTCGCCGCCGAGTACATCCTCAACGAGGGCAACGGCAACGTGATTCTCTGCGAACGAGGCATCCGCGCCAGCGAAGATTACGTCCGCAACACCCTGGCGTTGGCCATCATCCCCGCCGCCAAGCGCCGGAGCCACTTGCCCATCATCGTCGATCCGTCGCACGGTACGGGCCACGCCTATATGGTCCCGGCCATGTGCCGGGCCGCGATGGCCGCCGGTGCCGACGGTGTCCTCGTTGAGGTCCACCCCGATCCCGAGCATGCGTTGACAGACGGCGCTCAATCGATTACGCCGGATGCGTTCGCAGACACCATGCGCGACCTGCGCAGGATTGCGCCGGTCGTTGCCAAGAGGATCGAGTAGCCGGTTTCGATGACGCAGACAGCCGCAGCAACAGCCGAGCAACCCGCCACCCAAGCCAAGCCCATCCTGAGGCGACTGACCCGGCTGTTACTGCGGTTTCGTTGGTTGCTCACCGCGGTCGTGACGCTCCGCCTGGCCGGCATGGGGATGGAATTCGTGGCGGCCTTGGTCATCCGCAACGGCTTCAACCGGATCGATACGCTGGGCGACATCGTCGACGTCATCGACGTCGGCTTCTGGCAGGCTCTGCGCGACCCGCCCAACGCATTAATCGCCGAGATCCGCACCCTGGCCGCTATCATCCTGGCGGTAGCCGTCGTGGGCGGCGTCTTCGGGTTCGTCACCCGGATCGAGCAGACGCGCCTCAGCCAGAAAGTGGTCCGTCGCCTGCGGTCTCGTCTCTACAGCACGCTACAGAAATTGTCGTTCGGTTACTACGACCGCAACGTCAGCGGGCAGATCATCAACCGCGTCACCGGTGACGTCCGCAATGTCCAGCGTTTTCTGACCAACTCGCTTCTGTACGTGTTCGAGTGCATCCTGCGCCTGATGGGCTACGGCGCGATGATGATCTACATCAACTGGAAACTCACCGTCCTCTCCCTGCTGCCCACGCCGTTTGTGGTGCTCCTCATGCTCTATATGGGGCGAAGGCTTCGTCCCGCCTTCCGCGCGACGCGCGAAGCCGAGGACGGCATGATTACTGTCCTTCAGGAGAACATTGCCGGCGTACGCGTGGTCAAGGCCTTCGGTCGTCAGAACTACGAGATGGAACGATTCGGCTCTGCCAATCAAGGCGTGTACGGCAAGACGGTCGGGGTCGCTTCGCTCTTTGCCTTCTTCATCCCGACCATCCGACTCATCGCCAGCCTCAGTCTGATCCTGATGTTTGGCTATGCTGCCTGGTCCATGATCGAAGGCGAATCACAGGTCGGCGACCTGGTCTTCTTTGCCGCGGCCCTCGGCATGATCGTCGAGAGCGTCAGGGGCCTGGCCCAGACATCCAATATCTACCAGGAAGCCATGGCCAGCGGTGAGCGCGTCTTTGAGATCCTCGATGCCAGGTCCGAGGTAGAAGAGGCGTCCCATGCGCGACGCCTGCCGGACGGCCGGGGTGAGGTCGTCTTCGATCACGCCACGTTCGGCTACGATCCGGATAGACCCGTCCTTCATGATATCGACTTTGCGGTCGCGCCCGGCGAGGTGATAGCTGTCGTAGGACCTACCGGGTCCGGCAAGACCACCCTGGTCAACCTACTCCCGCGATTCTACGATCCGCAGAAAGGACGTGTTCTCATCGACGGGGGCGACCTGTCCGACCTGCGCCTCGCCGAGTTGCGCGAGCAGATCGGCTTGGTTTTCCAGGAAACGTTCCTCTTCTCCGACACTGTGGCCAACAACATCGCTTACGGCGCCAACGAAGCGACCATGGATCAGATCGTCCATGCAGCTGAGATCGCCAAGGCAGCAGAATTCATCGAGGAACTCGACGACGGCTATGACACCGTGATCGGTGAGCGAGGCGTGAGCCTGTCCGGCGGGCAGCGCCAGCGCCTGGCCATCGCCCGCGCCATCGTTACCAACCCACGTATCCTCATCCTCGACGACGCTCTGGCGTCGGTCGATCCCACCACCGAACAGGAAATCGTCGCGGGTCTGGGCGGCGTTTTTGCCGGCCGAACCGTTTTTGTGATCGCCCATCGTCTCAGCGCCGTCATGCAGGCCAATCGCATCGTCGTCCTGGGAAACGGACGCATCACGCAGATCGGCGCCCACCGCGAACTCATGCAAAGCGATGGCTACTATCGCACCATGGCTCGATTGCAGTTGATGCAGGACGGGTATCCGGAGGCCGTGTAACTAATGCCCGATGCGGTGACCAGAGCCTACAATCGCCTCGAGGAGGCCCACAAGAAGCCGCTGGATGCCGCGATCATCCGGCGAATGTGGGATTACCTCCGCCCTCATCGCCGGGCCATCCTGGTCAACATGATGCTCGCGCTGTTCGGGGCCGGGCTCGAGTTGGTCGTGCCCAAGGTGGTCCGGCACCTCATCGACGTCGACATCAAGGCCAACCGAGATTTCACCGGCGTGTTGTATTCACTGGCTCTGCTCCTCGTCCTGTTCGCCGGCAGGTGGCCGGTAACATGGCTCTCCATTCGGCGAAACGTGACCCTCGGCGAGTCGGTGATTCGGAATCTCCGCAACGATATTGTCGGCCACCTACAACGGCTCAGCATGAGCTATTTCGACCGCACGAAGCTCGGGCGAATCATCGCGCGGGGTACCAGCGACGTCCACGCCATGCGCCACACGTTCGTCTGGGCCCTGCCTCGACTGGTGGCCATCGTGGCCTTGCTGGTCGGTGCGCTGGTCATGATGGCGGTATCCAATGTCAGCCTCTTCGTCTCGCTGGCTGGCTTGGTGCCGGTGTTGGCGGCGGCCAATCACCTGTTTCGAAAGAAGGTCAGCACGGCCTGGCGCGACGTTCGCGAATGGACCAGTCGCCTCACGGCCAACGTCGCCGAGAACATATCGGGGATCCGCGTCGTCCAGGCGTTCACCCGCGAGGACGAAAACCTCGCCGCCTTCGACGATATCCAGGCACAAGTCGTTGCAAGCCACATGCGGGCCGCCAAGGTCTTCGGCGTGTACATGCCCACGCTCGAGTTGATTGGTGCCTTCGGCAAGGGCGTCATCCTGCTCTATGGCGGATGTCTCGTCGCCCGAGGTAACTGTACGATCGGCACCCTGGTCATGTTCCTGATGTACTACGACATGTTCTTTGGCCCGATTCGCCACATCGGCGAGATCTACAATGACGCCCTGCACGCGATGGCCGGTGGCGAGCGGATCTTTGCCTTGCTCGACACGCCGCCCAGAATCATCGATCGACCCGACGCCATCGAACTGCCCGACGTGGATGGCAGCGTCGTGTTCGACAATGTCACTTTCGGCTACGACCCGGCCGTTCCTGTACTGCACGAGATCAACTTTGAGGTCCGGCCCGGTCAGACCATCGCACTGGTCGGGCCCACCGGGGCGGGCAAGAGCAGCATCGTCAACCTCGTCTGTCGCTTCTACGAGCCGCAGCAGGGCTTCATTCGCGTCGACGGTACCGAAATCCGCGATATGAGCTTCACCAGCCTCCGCCGACACATGGGATTCGTCCAGCAGGATAACTTCCTCTTCGCCGGTACCGTTGCCGACAACATCCGCTACGGCCGCCTCGACGCAACGGAAGACCAGATCGCCGCCACGGCCAAGGCCCTCGGCAGCCATGACGTGATCGCGGCCTTGCCCGATGGCTACCAGACCATGGTGGCCGAGCGAGGTGAATCGCTCTCTCTCGGCCAACGACAGCTTGTCTGCTTCACGCGAGCCATGCTGGCCGACCCCAGCATCCTGATCCTCGACGAGGCTACCAGCGCCGTAGACAGCGAGACGGAGATGAGAATCCAGGTTGCCCTGCGCCGCCTGCTGGCGGGGCGTACCTCCTTCGTGGTCGCGCACCGACTCAGCACCGTCCGCCATGCCGACATGGTACTGGTCGTTGACGAGGGGAGAATCGTCGAACGAGGCACCCACGAGGAACTACTCGCAGCCGACGGACCCTACCGACGGCTGCACGATCAGTTTGTGCGTACCTAAAGCCCCAGTGTGTCAGGCGCTGGTGTCATCGGTGTGTGCCGTCCGTGCCCGGGCGGTCAGCGCCGGGTTCGCCCCCCGTTGCCGCGCTCTCGGGCGGTCGCCTCGAAGATCGACTGCGTCTTCAGCACCGTCAGATCGTCTGGAAACACGTGGAACGCCTGCACGTGCAGTTCCGTGCGGCGCGCCTCGCAGTCCAGGTAGATAAACGGCGCCAGCCCGTTGCTCGCCCACTGCTCGAAGCAGGCGAACATCCCCCGGTTGCGGCCGGTCCGCACCAGATCCTTATAGGTGGCGCGGAAGAGGTGTTCTGTCATCCGCTCCACCTGGCTGGAGACGATGTAGTGCCGCCCGCTGGCGAAGTCGACGTCGTGGTCCCGCTCCCCGCGGAACGGGAAGCTGGTCAGCAGGCCCCGGTCCGGCAAGAGATCGCTCTCCACCGCTACAAGCTCGGTCAGCGACCACTGCCCGGAGTGTACCGTTACCACGTGCGAAAGGCCCGCAATCCACACGCTCGCGTGGTAGAAAGGCTGGCTGAAGGTCTGGCTCCGATCGATTCGGAACAGCTCCGGGTGTAGCGCGCGGTCATAAAGAAAGAAGCTCAGTTCGGCAACAGCGTGTTTTGTGCGTCCCATTTCCACAGTCATACCTGCCGGTTCCGGGCGTCCTAGGAGGGTCGCGCCTAACAATCCAGGCTATTATACCCAACTAGCGATCTAGCTGTTGGAAAAAATCCGACAGGAATGACCGGCCGGCTGGTTCGTCCTGGGGGGCCGCCATCCCCTTCGCGTCGGCCGTATGGGGGTGCGATTAAGGGGTGTAGGTGTCCTCGGGTTGCCCGGCGAACCGTCGCAAGGCCTTGGAATCAGGGAAGTTACGCAAGGATCCGGCAACGAAGGCCTCCACCGCCTCGGCTCCCCCCTCCAGCCGCGTGACTCGGGCCAAAGCAGCCTCGACCGCCGACTCGTCTTCCCGTTCAAGCCCCACCTGGGCCAACGCCAGCTCCACTTCAACTGACTCGCTGCTTGCCGCCGCGGCGCGCTCAACCCAAGAGTCGAACGTACTCGGGCGGGCCTCCGGCGGCATGCTGAGGAAACCCCACAGCAGTCGTGCCCACAGCCCTTCTATTCCAGCTCGGGCCGACCGCTCACGTCCGCCCGGCTCGGCCTCCTGGAGAATTCGCAGTTGCTCAGCGGCCGCCGTCTCTTTCCCGTCCGCCAGGAGGTACAGCGCCATGTCGCCTCGAACACGCCGCGCCGGTGCGGCGAGAGCGCTTTGGTCTGGCAACACCTCCAGAGCCTCCTTAGCGACCGCTGCCGCCTGGCCGGCGGTGGCGGTCGGCGACACAAACGTGTACCAGGCTTGCTCTTGCAGGGCCGACGAATGGGCCACGTCAAAACGACCGCCAAGCCGCCCGTAGAGGCTCGCGGCTCGGGCGGCGAGACGTGCACCTTCGGCCGACTCGCCGCGCAGCTGCGCCGTGGCCGCAGCCAGGCGAAACGTCTCTGGGACGGCGTCGGCTACGATTGCCACCTCATCACCGTGCCTTGCCATCTGGTCGGCCTGCTGCAATAGCGTTGCTACAGCCTCGTCAAACTCATCCTGCTGGCTTAATGCCTCTAGAGCCCTCCCCACGCTGGGTGCGATCGGGCCGTCGCGGAACGTGTCGCGGAGGGCTGCAACACCTTTGCCCAACTCCTCCGAGGTCATGTAGGCCAGAAGGCGGACAGCCGGTGTTGGGTCGGCGCGCCTTGCGTGGCGCGCCAGGGTCAGCCAGCGGCGTACCTCGAGTCGCATGCGAGTTGCCAGGTCCTGCTCCCCTTGTATCTCCAAGAGCCTGACCTGCATCTCTACCAGGCTGGCCATCAGCTGTCGAACCTGGCCAAACCCCGGTGCCACGCGCTCCAGGTACCGGCCCACCGCCGCGCCACGCTCGATCCACGTGCCTACCGCGCTGAAGTCAGCCGTTGTGGGTGTGCGCTCTTGCCCGCCAGATGCGGGTATGCTCCGCTCGGCGAGCGCCACCATCGTCTCCAGACGCCGGTGCAAGACCGCCACGTTCCTGGCCGGGTCGAGCTGCCTATCCGCGGCACGGTCGAACAACTGTTCCGCTCGGGTCAGGTCACCCGCGTTTGCGACGTTTATTCCCTCATAGGTGGCTCTCGACGCACGCCAGTCACCCCAGGCCAACACCGCGCCCAACGCTGCGGGGGCCAGCAACGCCAGCGCCGCAACCGGTCGCCAGGTGATCGGTGCCCCAGATGCCGTGTCTGGCTGGGACCTGTCGTCACGGGTGCAGACAGCCCAAGCCACGCCCAACACCGTGGCCGCGACGGCCGGCAACCCGGGCATCCGCATCGCCACCTCCGTCGCCTGGCTCAGGAAGATGGCGAACGTACCGACAGCCAGCGCAGCGGCGAACCAGCCACGAGCGACTGGCTCTGCGGGCTGGCCAGCCTCGGTCGGTTGGCGACGTCTGACCAGGGCGATCACCGTGATAAGCCAGCAGCTCGCCCAAAGCGTGGCGCCGACAATGCCGAGGTCGGCCAGTGCCTCGATCCACTCGCAGTGGGCGTGAGAGACGATCTGGCCGGTAAGCACACCGGGGTCGTGCCATCGATCGATGCTGCCCATATGGGGTGCCAGGCGGCTATATGTACCACCGCCATCGCCGGCGACGGGATGCTCGGCGAACATCTGTAGGGCGTAACCCCAGGTGTACGGGCGAAGGCGGACCGACGCCGCCCGGCCAAAGGCACCTGCTGCAACGTAAGTCAAAATGCCAAAAGCACATACAGCGACTGCCGCGCCGAGCAGCAAAGGTTTGATGCCGCGACGTCTCAGCCACAGTCCCAGCGGCAGCAGCAGGGCAGCAAACAGCCCGAGCATCGCGCCACGGGCCTGCGTCGACACTAGCGCCCAAACCATGATGACAGTGGCGATGATCGAAGCAGCGGGCAGCAACCTTGCCCAGAGCGGTGGGGTGGTCCGTACGGATGGCGGCGAGCAATCGGTTGGCTGTCGGCCTACACGGTCGGGGCGATAGAACACTACCGTCGCCGCGGCCAGACACAATGGCGCCAAGAGCATGGCTGCAAACGGCAGCGGATTGCCCACCGGATACGATAGCCGCAGGCCCGGGCTGCGAACATAGTGATGAACCAGCCCCAACACGGCCGTCGTCGCCATCGCGGCAACCAAAAGTCCGGCCCCAATTCGCGCGCCCCGCGGGCCGAGTCGACGACCCAACACCACGCTCCACATCGCCCAGAACAGCATCGTGCCCGCATAGCCGGCCGCCTGACGCGGTGCAGACGACCATCCCACCGCCAAGCCGGCCCAAACGACGTAGCCCACCAGCAACAACTGCGAGGCTGTGGCCAGGCTGAGTTGCCGCGACAGTGGGGCCGAGGACGGTTCGGGCTGCTCGAGCGGCGACTCGCGAGAGAAGATGGGTGCGGCAAGACGGGTCAGCCACGCAACGGCTGCCACGATGACGGCCGCACACGCGCCGAGCCTGAAGATGAGGTCTTTGATCTCGACGCCGCGCAGCGTGGGCTGTGTGTAGTTCAGGCTGAGCAGATCGACCAGCGGCTTGAACCACGACCCTTGGGCCCAATCGCGCATGCCGGGCTGCCAGCGACCCTCGGGGGCGCAGACCAGCAGTCCGTTGCCGAACAGGACCACGCCCACCAGGATCAACAGCAGGGCGACCTCGATCTGATCGATGCGCGATCGAGTCGCCATGGCACTAGGCCTCGCCTCGGGCGGGTAGGTGGTCGAGCAGTTCTCTGACATGTTGGATGGTTACGTCGGGTTGCACCTGGTAGTCCTCGGGGGCCCAGTGCGTCTCGGTCTGGTCGTTCTTGATCAGGGCGGTCCGCATCCCGAGCTTTTGCGGCGGCGCGACGTCGTATAGCGGAATGTCGCCGACAAAGAGCGTTCGCTCGGGCGCTAGGGGTGCGTCGGCGCGCGCGGTTGCGTCGATGGCCGCCTTATAGATACGTGGGTGAGGCTTGCGATGGCCAACGCCGGACGAGAACGTCGTGGCCTCGAAGTAGCCCGACAGTTCCAGCCGATCGAATTGGCGGCGGCAGTAGGGCGGTGGGGCCATCACGTTGCTGACGATGGCCATGCGGTAGCCGCGTCGGTGAAGAGCCGCCAACGTCGCAGGCACATCCGGCAGGACATCGAGGCACTCGGTCCACGGCGACCAGAAGAGGTCTTCCAGGCGGGCCAGCAGGTCCGGTGCGGGCTTGGCGCGGCCGAGCTTCTTCAGCCAGGCTGTCAGTGCCGCGGCCAGCTCCACTTCACGGTGGTCGGGCGGCTGGTAGGCGCGTGTCTGCATGTCGTGCAGGATGTCGAGCAGATCCTGAATGGCGGTGTCGGACGGAGGCAGCCCTGTTGCGAACAGGTGGCGCGCGGCCCGTTCGGCGCCCTCAACCCACGCGAGCGTCTGACGCGATACGTGCACCAGTGTGCCGCCCCAGTCGAAGAAGATCGCTTCAATATCGGTCAACATGACAGGCATTCTAGTCGGCCGGTGACCGTGCGGGAAGCGTGGGTATTTCGGTCGGCGATCTGTCACGGATTTGTGTTTCATTGCCTGTTTCGCGTATAAGTGAAGGTAGAGGAGGTTGCAGACGTCGTGCATATTGCCAAAGTGAGGCTTCTAAGGGACCGTTTTCCCACACAAGATTGCTACCCATTCAATGTTCCGGTGCTGTGCGAGACCGGCGAGCTTGCCCTCGATTCGCCCGTTACGTTGCTGGTGGGCGAGAACGGCACGGGCAAGTCGACATTGCTCGAGGCGATCGCCTATCGTTGCGGCATCTACATCTGGCGGGGCGAGCAGCGAGGCCGGTATCAGGCCAACCCGTACGAGCGGCAGCTCTTCCGCTTCATCGACGTGCAGTGGGCCAACGGCTCGGTGCCCGGCTCGTTCTTCGCGTCGCAGATATTCCGACACTTCTCGCAGCTTCTGGACGAATGGGCGTCGGCCGATCCCGGCGTGTTGAATTACTTCGGCGGTGAGTCGTTGATGACCAAGTCGCATGGGCAGTCGCTGATGGCCTACTTCCAGAGCCGCTTCCGCGTGAAAGGGTTGTACCTGGTGGACGAGCCCGAGACGGCTCTCTCGCCCGCGCGTCAACTCGAGCTGGTGCGGCTGCTGGCCGACATGTCGCGCGACGGGCACGCGCAGTTTATCGTGGCCACGCACTCGCCGATTCTGATGGCCTGTCCGGGCGCGACGATCTACAGCTTCGACCACGCCCCCGCCCGCCGCATCGAGTACGAGGACAGTGAACACTTCCGCGTGTACCGTGACTTTCTCAACGACCGCGAGAAGTTCCTCGAACCAAGGCAGGAAGACGGCGCGTAGAACCGGCGCTACGCAGTCGTATGAGGTTGCGATGGGTGCCACTGGCGGCTTCGGCCGTGAGCCCTTCGGAAGTGAGCTCAGGGCCGAACTGCTCGTCCGCCAGTGTTTCTTGGGGTGCCCCGTTCCTGCCAGAATCCGTAGGGCGTGTCCCGGCGCGCCGGGATTGCACGCGACGCGGCATGGCGGGGAAACTCGCCCTACGAGGTCTCAAGCGATGTAGGTTTTGGTCTTTTTGCCGGCCAGGTACGATTCCATGATGCAGTTGCCCAGATCGCCGCTGGCGCAGTAAAAGCCCACGCCGCGGGTGAGCTTGGTCAACTGATTCACGAACCCCACCCAGTCCATGAAGTAATAGTCGTCGATCAG
>Ga0272442_10003431_pt1 | contig 22277 bp, 13 predicted proteins | sample SSMForm2O_FD_200262 | JGI IMG/M metagenome (GOLD analysis project Ga0272442, IMG submission 200262) | Marine sediment archaeal communities from Little Sippewissett salt marsh, Falmouth, MA, United States - SSM-Form-2O | ecosystem: Environmental > Aquatic > Marine > Wetlands > Sediment ...
AGGCCGAGGCCAAAGGCTTCCACCTCACCATCACCGAGCGCAACGAAACCGAGAAGCCCTGGGGCGGATTCATCAAATTCGACCCCGAGTGCCTCGACGCCTACCGCGCCGCCTACTGGCAACACGGCCTCAGCGCCCACTGGAACCGCATCGTCGGCACCCTCTGGCAGCGCGCCAACGGTACCGACGACCTCTCCCTCGACGCCAAGCTCCTCCTCCTCGCCCCCGGCCAGCGCCTCTCCCTCCAGGCCCACGAACGCCGCTCCGAGCTCTGGCGAGTCCTCGAAGGCCCCGTCGTCGTCGTGTGCGGCGACGCACCCGAGGACCTTACCGACCACGAGGTCCGCCCCGGCGAAATCGTCCGCATCCCTCACCATAAGCTCCACCGCGCCGCCGCACCCGCCACCGGCTGGGGCGTCATCGCAGAATTCTGGGAACACACCGAGCCCCACAACCCCTCCGACGAAGACGACATCCTCCGCTACGAGGACGACTACGACCGCGCCGGCGGGAACGCGAACACCCCCTGACCACCTCGACGCCTGTTCCCCGGTGGCTGCCCCCCTCCTTCGGCACTCGGCATTCGGTGTTCCGTGTTGGGGGGACTTCCTGACCTGCGTGTAGTGCAGGAACCTCCGCTCCATCGAGGCAATCTCGCCGGGGGCGATGTCCTCCTTCATGATTCGGTGTTCGGCGCTCGGGATTCGGGGCGCGGGAGCGGCGTCGAGCCGCCCGCACTCCGCAGTCCAGGAGAACGTGTGGGCAGAGGCGGGCTGTGCGAGACATGCCATTGGGAGGAGGGGCTCAGTCCGCCAGGACGGCGAGGAGGGGTGCGTGGTCGGAGGGCTTGCTGCCCTTGCGCTCGGCGCGGTCGACGTCGGCGGCCACGCAGCGGGCGGCCACGGGCTCGGTTGCGAAGATGTGGTCGATGCGCAGGCCGTCGTTCTTGGGGAAGGCGAGCATCCTGTAGTCCCACCACGAGTAAATGCCGCCCTCGGGGTGGTGCTCGCGGAACACGTCCGTGAAACCCCACCGGCGGATGCGCTCGATGGCAGCGCGCGCGTCCTCGTGGCAGAGCACGCTGCCGCCCCAGGCGTCGGGGCGTGCCACGTCGAGGTCGTCGCGGGCAACGTTGAGGTCACCGCACAGCACGATGGGGTCGGCGGGCGAGAAGCGGCTCTCGATGTGTGCGAGCAGGCGTTCGAGCCATTCGAGCTTGTAGGCGTACTTCTCCGAGCCGACCTCGGCTCCGTTGGGCACGTAGGCGCTCAGGACGCGCAAGTCGCCCACTTGTGCGGAGACCAGGCGCGCCTGCGGATCGTCCACGCCATCGTCCAGGCCGCGCACGACGTCGGCCGGCTCGGCGCGGCTCAGAATGGCCACGCCGTTGTAGGTCTTCTGGCCGTGGACGGCGCACGCGTAGCCTGCATCACGGAGGGCATCGAGCGGAAATGCCTCGTAGACGACCTTGAGCTCCTGGAGACACACGATGTCGGGCTTCTGCCTGGCGAGCCACGCGAGCGCGCGCTCGATGCGAGCACGGATCGAGTTGACGTTCCACGTGGCGATCTTCATGGCCGCAAGTATAGCCGATGCCCTTCGCCTGGCGCAAGGCAGGTCGGGACCGGCTTGACGGCCCACGCCGCGCCGGTTAGGCTTTCTTCACCGGGTCCCGATCAGCCTGAGCCGGAAACCGACCCCGATCGCCAGAATGGAGGAGCAACTGCGATGGCCATCGAGTTCAGGTGTGAGTGCGGCAGGGTCCTCAAGGCTGCCGACGATTTTGCGGGCAGGAAAGCAAAATGCCCTGCCTGCGGCGAGGTCGTCGCGATTCCCGCCGCGTCGACCGACGCTGCGGCAGGCATCGAGCTCGATGAGGACGCTGCGAAGCCCCAGACCTCGTGCCCCAACTGCGGGGAGATGCTGGCGGCCGGCACGGTGCTGTGCGTGAATTGCGGCTGCAACCTGCGCACGGGCGAAGTGCGGGGGAACATCGCTTCGGGCCGCGGCCCGAAGCTGCACCTCCCCGTGGCCATCCCCAAGGGCGTGATCGTGGGCGCCGTGGTCGTCGTCGTCCTCGCTGTCGCATGGTTCGTGGTCGGGGCACCCGCGCTCCGCCGGATGCGCATACACCAGGCCTACTCCTATGTGGAGAGCGGCGACCTCAAGGACGCCATCGCGCGGTTCGAGGACCTCCAGAGCACGCTCGGCGGCGAGGAACGCGAGCGGATGGAGTTGTGGATCCGCCAGTTCAAGCTCGAGCTGGCGACCAACAAGGGAAGGGTGCTCGGCGATGGGAAACTCATCGACTCCGACGTGCTGGACATGCAACTCGGCCAGAAGCCCTTCTCGGGAGGATCTCTGCTCATCAAGGTCACCATCCGCAACAAGGGCACGAAGCCGCTGGCCCTGAGCCGCGACTTCTTCTACGTGCGCGGGATCAGCGACATCGTTCCCGTAGCCGAGCACGAGGACAACAGCGTGGACGGTGTGGTGGTGGCGCCTGGTGCCTCAGAGAAGTTCACCCTTGCCTTCCGCCGTGTCCCTTACAATCCCGTCATCCGCTACATCGGCAAGCACGAAGAGAAGTCGTTCTACATGTCGTTCAACGACGGGACGAACTACGTCAAGCGCATGCTGCCCTTCTGACGGGCCAGGAGTCGCGCGCGGATGACATGCAGCGGGGGACGCGCCGCAGCACGTCCCCCACAGGGTTTGCTCATCTGACGCCGCGACGCCCTAGTCGAGGACGCGCACGGTGTCGGAGGCCGCGAACTCGATCCCCGCCTTGGTCACGCCCGTCAGCGTCAATTCCGCCTGGGGAGCGCTCACGATCGCCTTCACGGCGTTCAGACGGAACTTGGCCACCAGGTCGCCGACGGAGTCGGCCTTGACCACGGACGCGGAGAGCCCATTGAGCTCCACCGAAGCGGGCACCACCGACGAGTATGCGATGTTCGCATGAGCGGTGACATACACGCCCTTCGAGTTCGGGGCGATGGTGCCGGGCGATATCTGGACCGTCAGCCCATCCTCACCACTGGTCGGGCCGCAAACGGCCACGCCCATCAGCCCACCGACCACCAACGCACACACACACGCGAGAAGAACCCAGTGCCTCATGCTGCCATCTCCTGTTGCCGAGCTCGCATTTCCCCGCACTGCTTATCCATACCCCCCTGCCCCACTGGCGTCAAGTGGCCCAGCCGCAGGCCACAGAGCGATCCCCGCCGCCACAGACAACGATCTTGACCACGCAAGCGCCGAACGGTAGGATACTTGCCGACCCTTTGCCATCCGGCTCCTGCAGGAAGGAAAGACGAGAAATGCACACGAGAACCTGGCTCAGCCCCACGTTCCTCGCCCTCGCGGCCTGCACGGCGGCTCTTGCGGAGCCGGCGGGAACGGGTTGGGTGGACTTCCATGGCTACACGCGCTGCGTGAAGCTCGAGAACGAGAGCTGCCGCGTGGTTCTGTGCCACCAGTGCGGCGGGCGCGTGCTCGAGTATGCCTGGAAGGGCACAAACGCCATGGGCCTCAGCAAGGACGGAGCGGGCAAGGTCTACGACCCCACGACGAAGAAGGGCGGCGCCGCCGACGGCGGCCGTTGCGACATCGGGCCGGAGATGATCATCCCCCCCCATCCCGACCTGTGGGTCGGCCCGTGGAAGCCCGAGATCACCGGCCCCCGCTCCGCCCGTCTCACCAGCCTCGAGGACAAGGCCACGGGCGTGCAGGTCATCCGCGACTTCGTGCTCGACGCCGCGACCTCCCATCTGACGTTCACCCAGACGATCCGCAACGTGTCCACTGAGAGAAAGCACTGGTGCCACTGGAGCCGCACCTTCGCCCCTGGCGGCGGCATCGTGGTCGTTCCGCTCTCGCCCGAGCGCCGCTTCCCGAACGGCTACGTCATGTATGGCGGTCCCTCGACCATCCAGTGCCGCCCCAAGGACCCCAACATCGCGGTTCGCGACGGCTTCGTGGTGATCACGGGAACGCCTGCTCAACCCAAGCTCGGCATGGACTCCCACGTCGGCTGGCTGGCCTACCTCGCCAGGAGCAACCTGCTGTTCGTCAAGCGGTTCCGCACGTTCCCCGACCGCGCCTACAACGAGGCGGCGGGTCTGACGATCTCGATATGGTACTACAAGGATGAGTGGTGCGAGCTCGAGCCCATCGGGCCGCGGAACGACATCCCGCCTGGGGGCAGCGCCTCGTTCACCGAGGACTGGTGGCTCTTCCCCCACGCCTTCCCCACCGACCCCACCACGCTGGACCCGAAGAAGGTGAAGGCCATCGTCGAGCAGAAGGCTCGCTAGGACCGCCTACCGGGCGACCACGCGGTTGTGGCCGCTCTGCTGGGCCTCTCCCAGGGCGCTTTCGGCGCGTGCGAGGATGCTCTCGGGCGTGTCGCCTGGCTGATACTGCGTGACGCCGATGCTGGCGGTGACGTGGACGAGGGAGCGTTCGGGGTGGTCGCGCCGCTGCCAGCGTGCAGTTTCGAGGGCTGAGCGGATCGCCTCGGCGATCTGTGCCGTTGCGGCGAGCTCGGTTGCGAAGGCCAGGAGGGCGAACCGCTCATCGCCGCAGCGCGCCAGGAACGCGGCGTCGGGCTCGCCGGGCAGCGTGCCCTCGATGCTGCGCGCCACGCGGAAGAGCAATGCATCGCCGACGATCTGCCCGTGCTCGGCCGCCACGCGGGCGAAGTGGTCCACGGCGATGACCGCCATGCACCAGGCCCCCTCGGTCTCCCCCGCGGCCACGGCGCTCTCGAGGCGTGCCTCGAAGGCGGGGCGCGAGTGCACCCGCGTGAGCGCGTCCACGAAGGCCTTCTCCCTGGCCTCGCGGAACTCGCCCTCGAGGTCGGCGATGCCGCTCATCGCCTTCGCGGCCTTCGCCGTGATGCCGCCCAGACTCTCGTTCATCTCCGCCGCCATCTCGCGCACGCGGGCCACCGTGGTTCGCAGGCGCTCCGACGTGTCGGCATCCGAGGGGAGTTCCGCGATGGATTCGAGCTCGACGGCGTGCTCGGCCAGCCGGCTCGTCGCGTGCTGGCTCGCCTCGGTCAGGTCGCTCACCACCTCGCTCATCGACTCGGCGAGCCGCCGCAGGCCCGCGGCGTGGGCGGCGAACTGGCGGGCATGCTCGGGAGCGAAGAGCATGTCGATGCTCTGGAGCGAGGCCGCTACGCTTCGCATGCCCTCGAGCGACTGCTTGAGTACGCGCCGCGTCTCGGCGTCGGCGATGGTCGGCAGCGCGCCGTTCAGGTTGCGGGTCAGTGCAGCCAGAACCCCTGCCAGCGCCGACGGGCTGACCGTCGGCCCCTCCGCCTTGCCATCCGCTCGCTTGCTCATTGCATCCCTCCGCTCACCCGGCATACGGCATTGAAAATGTGGGCCCCGCAGGCCATAGTATAGCAGATGCCATAGCCCGGGTGAACCAGGAACCAAGAGACGGGGATGAGTATGCCGCGCGTGAAGGTCGCCGTGATCGGGGGCGGGCTCCTACGTGTTTGGAGCCAGCATTCTCGAGCAGGCGCTGTGCGAGCAAGGGCTCGACCCAACCATCGTGGACAGGGCGGCCGGCATCCAAGCCATCGACGCCTGCCTGGAAGCTCACGCCGACCTGTTGCCCGAGTTCGGGGACTAGCCGTGACCCGCGCCGTTGCACGCGCCGCCTGTCTGGCTCTCGTGGCTGGTCTGCCCGCTTCGGCGGCCACGTGGACCGGCTCGGCGAGCCCGCACGACGGCCACCACCTGCTGGTCGTTCGCCCCGCCGACTTCCGGGGCGCCGACGGCAAGCCGCTCGAGAGGGTGGACGACCCTGGTGCCCTCTTCGATGGGAAGGCGGCGCCCGTCGGCCACGCAGTGAAGGCTCCCCTCATCGTCCGCCACGCAGGGCGCTACACGCTCTGGCTCCGCGCCTCGCGGCTCAAGGGGTCGGCGGCGGCACTGCGAGTGGAGCTCCTCCGCGACGGCAAGCCGGTGCTCCGGGGCACGGCGCTGGCCGACGCCGGCGGCCCCGGCCACGGCGGCCCGAACGGCTTCGATGCCTACTTCGAGAAGGCGAAGCGAGTTCCACCCACCTCGGGAGCAGGGCCGCAGGAACGGCTCGACGAGCGGCCGCCCGACCGTGCGGCCCTCGGCTGGGCGCTCCTCACCCGCATCGAGCACCCCTCGGGCGAGCGCCCGCTCTTCTGGTGGAAGATTGGCGTCGCTCCGCTCGAGCCCGGCCCCCTCACCCTGCGCATCCAGCCGCAAGGCTCCGCAGGCACCAACGACGTGCCTCGCGTCGATGCCGCGCTCCTCACCACCTACGACGCCCTCGAATACCCCTACGCGGGCGACATCGATGCCCCGCCCGCCAGCTACATCCGTTTCCGCATCGCCGAGGCCCCCGCCGACGGCGTGGCCATCCAGGCACGCCTGCGCATCCACGCCGACCCATGGTCCACCCCTGCCGCGTGGCTCACCCCCTCGGGCATGAGCCTCAAGGAGCGCGTGCCCCACGCCAAGGCGGGAATCACTCGCTGGTACCGCCTCCAGGACATCCGCTACGCGCCAGCCTTCGGCAGGGCCGAGTGCCACCTCAGCGTCGGCGTCACGCCGCCCACGGCCGTCGGGGCCACGCAGTTCGCCGTGTTCCCCCACGACGACGCGGTGCTCCGCGAGATCGACTGGCAGGAGCCCGAGGGCCGCCACATCTCGATGGCCACCGACTTCGCGACCCACCTAGACCGCCTCCGCACCATCCGCGACCACGCCCGCGAGAACCACGAGCGGGCCATCGCCGCCACCGGGGGCCGCATCTTCCCCCTCACCCGCGGCCGCCTGTACTTCTCCAACGCCTGGGGCCGGGCCACCGGCGAGTGCTTCGACTACATGGCCAAGAGCCTCCGCCTCCTCGGCTTCAACTGCGTGGACGCCTCCGCCGACCCCATCCGCAGCCGCCAGCTCTACGGCTGGACCTCCCACACCGGCCACTACTGGCCGCCCGCGTTTCTCCCCTTCGACAAGGCCGATGCCCACCGGAAGTACGACGAGCACTACCGCCACTTCTTCGATGCCGAGCGCGAACTCTACAAGGGCGTGACCGTCTACCAGATCGCCGATGAGCCGGGCGAGATCTCCCGCGAGGAAATGTCCTCGCCCCTGTGGGTCTTCGACGCCAAGACCGGCCGCTGGGTCGATCCCGTGGGGAGCAGCGACCTGAACTCGCGCACCGATCTCCACGACTGCGTGCTCGAGGGCAAGGTGGAGAAGCACGGCTGGAACGTTGGCTTCCGCGCCGCCATCGATTCGGCGAGCAAGCCTTCGCGGTATGCCGAGTGGATGGTGGGCCGCGTGGGGCCGAGCCTTCGGACCAACCTGGCCGCGTCCCGGGTGGGCATCGAGCCCGAGGGCCGCAGCCTGATGCAGCGGCCGGGGGCCGCCGTGGGGCGCGAGCCCACTCCCTTCAAGATCGTCTACGAGGCCGACCGCGCGGCGCTCTACCTGGGCGGACGCCTCGTCCACCAGCACTCGGGCCTGCCGAGAACCGGCGGCTTCGGGTTCACCGGCGGGCCGAAGGCCATCGCGGAGCTGCGCCTGCGGCCCATCCGCAAGGACGAGCACATCGCCGCCCAGGCCTCCACCTCGAAGCCCGACGAGCTGAAGCTCGACCCCGACGAGCCCGCCGACGGCCTGACCCTCGAGCCCGCCGCCGCACCCGACTGGGCCAAGCCGAAGCCGCTCAAGGAGTTCATCGAGAGCGACTGGACGGTTGCCGGCGGCATGCCCGAAGCCCACGCCGCCTTCCGCAAGTGGGCTGCCGCACAGGGCCACACGCCGCAGTTCTTCGGCCAGGCCTCGTGGGACGCGGTGCGCATGCTCACCGTGCCCTCGCTGGTGAAGACGCCGGACGACGCGCGCCGCTTCGTCTGGTCGCGACGCTACAGCGGAGCCCTCACGCCGCGCATGTTCGCCCTCTCGGCCGAGGCCATCCACAAGTACGCGCCGAACCCAGAGATGATCGGCTTCGTGGCCCTCAGCGGCCACGCCCTCTACTTCCCCAGCCAGATGCCCCTGGACATGTTCCAGCTCGCCGCCGCCGGCGGCGCTCTCCAGCCCGGCATCAGCGACTGGATGTCCCTCGGCGGCTGGCGGTGGGACAGCCATCAGGCCGTCGCCTTCTCCGTCGCTCCCTACAACGCGGGCGCCCGACGCTACGGCGCGGAGCCCGTCTCCTACCCGATGATGCACTGCGTGTGGCCGAGCGTGTTCCGAGCCTACACGATGCTCGCCAACCAGGTTCGCACGGTCAGCTTCTACAACTACGGCCCGGCCTATGCCGTGACCGAGGGCCACTGGTCCGAGCACCCCGGCTGCTACCGTGCCGTGCACCTGACGGCGAACCGCGCGGCACAGGCCGACGACCTGCTGAGCACGGCCCGCGTGCGACCGAGCCGCGTGGCCATGCTCTACGCGATGTCCACCGAGTATTGGAACCCCCGGAGCAGTTTCGCGGACAAGCGGGCCGCCTTCCTCGCGCTCTCCCACGAGGGCTACCAACCCGAGCTAGTGACCGAGGGCCAGGTGGCCGACGGGGCTCTCGCCCACTACGACGCACTCGTGGTCCTCGACCCCTGGGTGGCCGCCGACGTGCAGGGGCGCATCGCCGCCTGGGTGCGGGCCGGCGGGCTGCTCATCGCCTGCGCCGATGCACTCACGCGGAGCGAGTACGGCAAGCTGCTCGACCTCCTGGCCTCCCTCGCCGGCATCACCCGGAGCTTCGGCCAAGCTCCCCCCGACCCGCCGACGGTGCGGCCGGCCGATGGCCAGACGCGCTTCCGCCCACACACGGTCGTCGTTCAGGGAATGCCATCCGCCATCGAGGCACCCGGGGCGCGGGTGCGTGCCACGTACGAGGGCGGGCGACCGGCGTGGGTCGAGCGCGCCGTGGACAAGGGGAAGGTGGCGGCTATCGGCCACCGCGTCGGCCTCACCTGCACGGCGAAGGCTCTCCGCCTGCCGGGCCGGCCCACGGTGTGGGCGGACACGGGCCGCGCCCTGCTCACCGTGCCTCTGGCCGAGGCGAAGGTCGAGCGCGAGCTCCTCGTCTCCGAGCCCCTCATCATGGCCTCGCCGCTGAGCACCACAGATGGCACGGTGGTGATGCTTTACAACATGCAGCCCACACCCCGGACCCGCCTGCGCATCGGGCTGAAGGAGCCGCAGCCCCCCCACAGCGTGGCGGCGTTCAACGGCTCACGGCTCCAAGCCATCCCCCACGACTACCGCGACGGCCGGGTGTGGGTGGAGCTCGAGCGTCTCGATGGCGGCCAGATGATCGTCGTGCGCCGCAAGCCCGCCCCGCCCGACGGCCGCCTCGAGCGCATGCGGCAGCGCACCGAGGCACAGCTCTCGAGCAAGGACGCGCAGGCGCTCTCCGCCGGCGCCTGGTTCGCCGGCTTCTCTCCGGACTGGCGCCTGGGCGGGCGCCTCGTTCCCCTGCTCCAGCACAGGCAGTGGCAGGTGCGACGCGCCGCAGCGGAAGCCCTCGGCCGACTGCGCCACGCGGAGGCCGCCGAGCCGCTCGCCGCTCTCATCGCGAAGGAGACCGATGCCCACGTGCTCGGCGACGCGCTCCTGGCCGCCGCCCGGGTGAAGGCGCCCGGGGCGGCCGAGTTGTGCGGCAAGGCCCTCGCTCACCGCCAGGCCTTCGTCCGCCGCCAAGCGCTCCGCGCACTCGCCGAGCTGGGCCAGAACCACGCTGCCCCAGCTACTACCGCGGCCCTCGACGACCCCGACGCCCGCGTCCGCCACGAGGCTATCCGCACCGTCGGCCAATCGAGTCCGGCACTCACCATCACGAGAGCCGCAGCCGAACACGATCGTGGGGGAAGTGATGCGGCCGCGTGGGCGGACGCCCTGGCCGCCAGCGATGAAGCTCTCGCGGACTACCTGGCGCGCGACCTGCCCGGCGGCGCCCCCCTCCTGCTCGCCCTTGCCACCCGCCGTGCCCATCCGAAGCTCGCCGCAGCCCTCCTGGCTCGCCTCGACGCCCTCATCCCCGCGAGCCCGTTGGCGCTCGCCGACGCCGCCATCCGCCAGGCCGACCCCGCCCTGGCCCGTGCCCTCTTCGCCCGCCGCGCCGGCCTGCCCAAGCCGCTCGCCGACCGTCTCCCCCTCATCCTCGAACACACCTTCGCCGCACGCCTCGGCAACGTGGTGCCCGACTGGGAGGCCTTCCTGGCGAAGCGCTGACCCGACCCTGCCTATGAATAGAGTGCGACGCGGCGGACAAACGCCGGCCAGCCGCCCTCGAACTCGTTGACGAATTCGTCGCGGATCTCGTCCTCGTGCAGGTCGCCGCCGTAGACGACCTCCATCTGCCGCCCGCCACCCTTCTCGCGGGTGACGATGATCTTCTCAGCGTCGAGCGCCGTCGGCACGTTCGGGCTGCCCGTGCTCCAGATGATCTGCCGCGCCTTGAGCAGCGGCTTCGCCAGCACGGCCGCGAACAGCCTGTGGCTGTTGAAAATGTCGCGCGGCTGCACCACGAGCAGCGGTTTGCGCTCCTCGCCGGGACGGTACTCGAGGCGGCTCACCAGCTCGTCGATCAACGCATCCTCGAAGCCCTCCAGATCGTGCTTCCCGTCCTGGACCTCCTGCGGGGGCCACATCTCGACCATCGCGGGCAGGGTGCCGAGCGCAGGGTCGGGCGTCTCGTGGAGCACGCCCCACGAGCCGTCGGCCTCGCGGCGGAGCCACCGGGCGGCGACGTTCGGGCCGTCGGGCTTGCTGCTCTTGCCCGTGCGCTCGATGCAGTGGACGTCGTCGCCATCGCGCCAGAAGACGCGCACCTGCCCGGGCAGCCAGGCACGCCTTGTGCCGCGCCGGAACGCGTAGGCTCCGAAGGCGTAGGCGACGAGGCGCACGAGCACCGACTTGCCGCCGCTTCCCACGATGCAGTTGAGGTAGGGGTTGAAGCGTACCTGGAGACCGTCTGCATAGGATCCCGCGCCGCCGACCGTCATGCCGATGAGCGTGGGGCGGCGGCGGTCGCAGTCGAGGAGCCGCGTGCGGGCGGCCTTCGCCACGCGGTAGTCCTTCGCGGCGGCGTAGTTGTAGCCGTCCTCGGCGGGGCATTCGAGCACGCGGCTGTGGCCGCTGAGCAGCGCGAGCCGCAGGGTGCGGAACACCTCCTCGGGGGTGTCGTTGGGGCGAATATCCAGCTTCACGTGGCTGAAGCGGGCGCCGAGGTCCTCGCCCGTGCCGTTGAGCTCAATGCGGCATTCGTGGGCATCGGAGCTCTTCACGAAGCACATGCGCCGGGTGCGCTCGGGACGCGCCCGCCCCTCTTCGAGCCATCGGAGGGTCTCGCAGGCATCGCGCCTGGTGTCGCCGGCGAGCACGGTGCCGCCGGTGGTCTCGAGGGCGAGCAGGGCGGGGTGTTCGAGCACCTTGGTGAGGGCGAGGCCTTTGGTGAAGAGCCGCAGCAGCCCCTTGTGCGAGGTGTTCGCGTGGGCGGGCACGGCGATGCCGCCCTCCTCGTCCACCAGCGTGATGGTGTCCTGCACGCTGGCGGAGGCGGCGGCGAGGAAGCCGCGGCCCCAATGATCCTCGGGGATGCCGATCGCCCGCAGGATCGCCCCGATGCGGCCCGGCACGTACCACTGCGGGGGGAACAGGCAGAGCAGATGCACGTCGCTCACCGTGATCTCGGTGCCGGGCAGGAGGGTGAGTGCCTCGGGCAGGGAGTCGGGCTTCCGCCAGTGGGCGAGCCGCTCGGCCACGTGGGCCTGGCGGGCCTCGAGCGAGCGGAGCTTCTTGGCCCGGTCCTTGTGCTGCTTCTTCGTGGTTGCGCTGGCCTTGCTCGTTTCGTCGAACGTGGTGGCGAGCCGGCGCTGTGCGAGCTCGAGGCGGGCCACGAGGGTCGCCCGCACGCGGGCACCCGGCGGGTCTCCCTTCCGGATGTCGCGCACGTAGTGCTCGTTGACGGCCTCGAGCGCGGAGAACCAGGTGCCGAGTTGCTCGGCGCGCGGCACGATGGTGCCGGGGTGGTTATGGTCGGTGAGTGCGACGAGGTGGAGTCCCTCGATGTAGCAGCGGAGGACGAATTCCTCGGGGAAGAAGCGGCTGGCGAGGTAGTTCCGCAGGTCGTAGATGGCGCGGCCGACCAGACGGTCGCGCTCGTCCCGTTGGGCTGTCGTGGGCTTCGGCTCGTCGAGTGGGCAGACGGCGGCTGCGTCGTCGAGCCAGCCCTGCGCGATGAATCGCAGGGCCTCGGGGTCGAGAGGCGCCCGGTCGCCGAGACGTGGCCGCGCGGTGAGCTCTGCGTCGCCGTAGGCCTCGGCGAACCGGCTCGTGCCAGCCGCCAGGTCGCGGACGAGCTTGAGGCAGGCATCGCGCCACACGCGCGTGGCCGAGCCCGGCTTCGGGGGAAACACCGCCTCGATCACTCGGGGGAGGGTGAAGCTGCTGCACTCCGACGCGGGGGTGTGGGTGTGCAGGTCCATCTTGCGGTAGTGGGCGCCCTGCCGGAACCCACAGATCGTCTCGTAGTCCCTACGGGTACTCGATGCCATGGAACCGCCCTCCTCTCGCTCGTACGCGCTGTTCGGGTGGCCAAATCCCCTACGTCACCACCTCGAAATTCTGGTAGAGCGGGGCGACGTCAAACACGCTGCCGTTGAACAGGCCGCCGAGGATGCCTGCATCGAGCAGGTCGTCGCCGTGCGCGCCGTCGAGGCGCACCAGGTCGTGGGCGAGCACGCCGTTGCCTGCCTCGCCGTCCTCGCCGATGGTCACCGTGTCGTCGCCCGTGCCGGTCTTCACCTCGAGGCGGTCGTGGAACTCGCTGGTGAGGCCAGGGGTGTCCTCGGCCTCGATGTTCACCTGGTCGGAGTCGGTCCCCGTGTCGATGCGAACGGCGCCGACGAACGTGGAGGAATCGACGTTCACCTGGTCCATCGCGCCCGTGGTCTTCACCGTCGTGCGTCCCCCCACGTCGAGCAGGGCCACGGTCAGCACGTCGAGGTCGTTGCCGGTCGTGACACCGAAGTTCCCTGCCACCTCGCAGCCGGTCAGGGTGAAGGCATTCATGTCGTGGAGGCCCTTGAGACTCAGGTGGCTGTCGAACTCGGTGCCCGTGAGGTCAGCGATGTTGAAGCCGCCGCCGAAGTCGAACTGGGCCTTGCCGCCGACGTAGGTGTTGGCGAAGTGCACCTGGTCGGATCCGCCAAGGGTCTTGCACTTCAGGTCCCGGCCGATCGTGGCCACCGCAGCAACGTCGACGGTCACGGTCAGGAGGTTCTCGCCGTCGCCGAGGTTCCACTGTGCCTTGCCCGTGACATCGGTGTCGGTGAGGATGGCCCCGTCGTCGCCGTCGCCGGTCTTGATCGCCAGGTCGCGCCCGATGGTGGTGGTTGTGAGGGTCGTGGTGTTGGCACCATCGCCCAGGAAGAACTGGGCCTTGCCGCCCACTGCGAGGGTGTTGCCCACCACGGTGTCGATGCCGTCGCGGCCCTTGATGAGCAGGTCTCTGCCGATGCTGGCCGGGTCGAGGACCACAGCGTTGTCGCCGCCGCCGACGTCGATGAGGGCCTTGCCCGCAACGTCCGCACCGATCACGGTCACGAGATCCTCGCCCCCGCGGCCCTTGATCTGGAGGTCGCGCCCGATCACAAGGGTGGGGTTCACGATGGTAGCCATCGCCACGGAGTTGTCGCCCTCGCCCAGGTCGATCTTCACGCTGCGGTCCACGTCCACGTCGTTGACCGTGACCACGTCGTCGTCCGCCCCGCCACCGATCCTGAGGTCGCTCATGACCACCGTCGGGTCGATGATGACCGACAACGGCCCGAAGGCGGGCGCGCCGATGTTCAGCCTGCCGTGGACCTCCGCTCCATTGATCAGGATGTTCGCCTCGGGAGTCGCGGAGACGGGCGCGGCACGGCCGAACAGGATGTCGAGGTTGCCGCCGAAAACGATGGCGGGGTCGACCCCAGTCTCGAGCGTCAACGTATCGCTGCCGCTCCCGAGGCTGATCTTCGTCTTCCCGCCCACCTGGATGTCCCTGCCGTCCAGCGTGTCGTCCCCGTTGCCCATCCTGAAGTCCACCACGCCGAGGAAGTCGGCGTCGTCGAGAACCGTCGTGCTGTCGCCATCGCCGATGTTCACCTGGGTCTTGCCGCCGACCGTGCTGCCCAACAGCGTCAGGGTGTCGTCCCCGTTGTCGCCGCTGAGCTTCAGGTTCCCGTCGATGAGCGCGGTGTCGAAACTGGCGTGGTTGTCCCCGTCGCCCAGGCCAACCGTGGCGTGGCCGTCGGCATCGAGTCCCTGCGTGTCCAGCGTGTCGTCGCCGCCGCCGAAGAGCACGCTACAGGAGCCCTCGAACGTGCCGTCGGTGACGCCGAGGTAGTCGTTGCCCGCCCCCGTGTCCACCCGCAGCGATCCGCCCACGGTCGTCTGGTTGAAGTCGAGGTCGTCGTTGCCGGCGCCGCTGGTGATCTTGAGGTTCCGCAGGAAGTCCGTGCCGGTGAACCCCGCCTGGTTGTCGATGTCGCCGAAGCCCAAGGTCGCGTTGCCCTGGAAGTCCACGTCGTCGACGGTCACGAAATCCCCGTTGCTGCCGCCCTGGTAGGTGAAGTTGCCTGCCACAACGCCGCTGGTGAAGTCGAGGATGGATTCGCTGTCGGCCATGCGCACGTCGAGCTTCGAGTGAACCGTCACGCCGTCGAGGGTGACGACATCCACGTCGTCCCCGCCCCAATAGCTCAGGCTCTTGCCCACGTCCACGTTCTGGAACATCGCCGAGCCGGTCGTGCCGTCGCGGAGGTCGAGCCTCGCGTTCGAGCCGATGGTGCCACCGTTCCACGTGAAGTCCGTCCCCCCCGGCCCGCCGCCGGTGGCCTGCGGGTCGTGCACCAAGGCGAACTGGCCGCCCACGTTGGTGGTCTCGATGTTGATCTGCTGCCCGCCGTCGCCCCGCCACGTAAAGTTGCGGGCGACGGCCACGCCGTCGAGCGACGCCAGGCCCACCGTGCCCCAGGTCGCGATGTCCAGGTGGTTGCCGAGGCCGAGGTCGTCGAGGTCGAGGGTGTTCTGCACGGCCCGAAGCTCGATCGTGGTCTTGCCCCGCCCTTCAAGGCCATCCAGTCGCACGTCGTTCTGGTCGCCCTGGATCAGGATGTCGAGCGTGCCACCGAACGTCTGGGGATCGCTCGGCATGTCGTGCTCGAAGTCGAGCGAGTTCGCAAGCACGGGAACGCCGTCGGGCGCGGTCAGCTCGATCCCAACGTTCCCTTGGGATCGGCAATTCGTGAAGCTGAAGGTATTCGTCTGCGCCGCCTCGCCATGCACGTCCATCGTGCGCACCAGGCATCCCGTGAAGGCGGCCGTATTGGTGTCGCCCACCATCTGCGTGCCGAGGGTGCCGTCGGCGTTCGTGTTGTCGAAGGCCACGGTGTTGCTGCCGCCGACGGGGTCGACCGACACGTTGCCTCTGAACCCTGAGTGCATCACGTCGATCATGTGGTCGCCGCCTGTGCTCCCATAGACCAGTCCGCCGCGGACCTCGTAGCCGTTGATTCTGAGATTGCCGTCGCCCGTTCCGCTGTGCATCCGCACGTCGCCGCCGACGATGTTGGTCACTGCTCCGCCCGAATCGATCTCGACCATCAGGGCTCCGCCGCCCCGGCTGAGGTCGAGATCGCCCCCGACGTCGCTGTTCTCGATCGTCACGGTGTCCGAGCCCACCGGGTCGGTCTGGGAGCCGGCGAACGTCACGTCGGCCAACACCGTGGAGCTACCGATCGTCGCCGTGTTCTCCCCCGGGCCGAGGCGGACGGTAGCCGAGCGGTCACCGGCGAGGTCGGTGACCTCGAGATCGTCGTTGCCATCGCCGAGGTCGACGACGATGGACACGGGGGCGGGAGCGTTGAACACGGCGGGGGTCGTCTGGTTGTTCACAGTGGTCTGAGCGTCGCGCCCCGCGACGCTCACGTCGTCGCCCACACGGATGATCTGAACCTGGTTGCCATCGAGGTCGCCGACGACGTTGAGCACGCCGCTGGCAAAGGTCGCCGTCACATTGCCATCGAGCAGCAGCCGTGGCTCGAGGGCCTCGAGCCGCAGGCGCGGCTGCTGCGTCTTCCGAGACCGCGGATGTCGTGTACTCACGAGCATTCTCCCAGTAGTCGTGCCCTGGACCACTCCCCTTGCGCAACCGGCGCCTCACCGAAAACAACGTCCGAGAATTCAAGCGTGCCGGCCGCCACGCTCGCCCCTGGCCACGTAGTATAGTCCCCCAGGGCTGGATTGCAAGAGTCTGCCGCGCACGCAACGCCTCGACCGACGCCGCCCCCGCTCCTCTCTGGCGCGCGCTCCGTCTCGCTGCTCCGCCCCCGCGGGTGAAGGGAGGAGTAGCTGCGTGCTCGCACCACCACGGATGCGGCGGGCGCCAAGGGTGCACACCGACCTCACGTGCCGTATCCGAAGCATCTCTTGATTTCTCCGCGCCGTCCCCTAGAATAGCAGGCAGGGAGGGTCACGTTCCGCGAGGATTCGAGCATGGCACCATTTGAGAGAATCACGGTGAACCCCGACGTCTGCACAGGGAAGCCGTGCGTCCGCGGGCTCCGCTTCCCTGTCTCCAGGCTCCTCGGCCTGCTTGCCGCAGGGGAGACGCGGGAGGCCATCGTTGCAGCATACCCCTACCTCGAGCCTGAGGACATCGACGAAGCTCTGCGCTACGCCGCGTACCTCGCCGACGAGGAGACGGTGGAGCTTGCGCGGTGAGATTCCTCATCGACATGCCGCTTTCACCCGCCCTCGCCCAATGGCTTCGCGAGCAGGGCCACGACGCCGCTCACGCCTCTGAACTCCACCTCGATCGTGCTCCCGACACAGCGATTCTTGACCGTGCGCGCGCCGAAGGCCGCGTGGTCGTGACCGCGGATCTCGACTTCCCACGGCTGCTGGCCGTGTCGCGAGCAGACGGTCCTGGCCTCATTCTCTTCCGTGGCGGCCACTACGGCGAGCGCGAGGCGACTGACAGGCTGGCTGTGGCTCTTGATCGCGTCCCAGAGCACACGCTGGCCCGGTCGATCGTCGTCATCGAGAAGCGGCGCATCCGCAGGCGCGATCTCCCTGTCGAGCCCGATCCCTGAGATTCTCAGTGCCGCGTCAGGAGACGGCGTGCGCCGGCCAGGAGCGACAATCCGTGCGGCGTTCATCGGCCTGGCGCTCGCCGTGGGCACGGGGCAGGCGGGTGAGGTGACGCTGCGGCTGCGCGTGCCGCCGAAGAGCATCCGCGGCATGCGGGCGGCCGCCGAGCGCGCCGTGCTCGAGGCCTTCCTGCGCAAGCACCCCCACATCCGCGTGGAGCCCCACGTGCAGCTCCGCATGGAGGGGCCGCGAGCCGAGGCCACCTTCTACATGTCCATGGCCGGCGGCACGGCGCCCGACGCGCTCTACGTCTACGGCCGCTCCACGCAGAAGTACATCGACCAGGGCTTCCTCCACCCGCTCAACGAGTACCTGCCCGAGCGCATCCTCGAGGACCCGCTGTTCCGCAAGTTCCTGCCCGCCATCTCGCGCGACGGGAAGATCTACGGCATCCCCGCCCTGGTGGCCGTCACCGCTCTCATCTATCGCAAGGATCTGTTCCAGCAGGCGGGCCTGGACCCCGACCGCCCGCCGGCCACGTGGGAGGAACTGCTCGAGTGCTCCCGGCGGCTCACGTTCCCCGAGCGGGGCCAGTATGGGATCGTGCTGCCCGGCGGCGGAGGCGCGGGCTGGCGCTTCGCCAACTTCGTGTGGCAGGCGGGGGGCAACATCGTGCGCCAGCAACCCGACGGCTCGTGGCGGCTCACGCTCGACGAGCCGCCCGCGCTGCGCGCCCTTGAGCTCTATCGCGACATGCGCTGGGGCCGCTGGACGCGCGGGGAGGAGCCGATGCAGGGCTGTATGCGGGTGGACAGCAGCGGCCAGAGCATGACCCACTTCAACGAGGGCCGCGCGGCGATGACCGTCGTCTCGACGACGGGCGACGTGGGGCGCTTCCTTCAGTCGGGGCTCGACCCCTCGCAGGTGGGCATCGCCCCGCTGCCCGCCGGCCCCGCGGGCCAGGCCACGATGCTCGAAGGCGAGTTCTGGGGCATCAACACCCTGATCGCCGGCGACAAGCCGCGGCGCGACGCCGCGTGGGACTACGTCCACTTCCTGGTAAGCGACGAGGCCAAGGCCATCGTCACCCGCACCTACGTGGAGGCGGGCTGGGCGATGAGCGTGAACCCCAAGTGGCTCAAGCAACACGGCTACGCCGCCGAGCTGCGCCGCATGCCGCCCGAGTGGGTCGAGCTCTACGACCGCATCCTGGACTACGGCCGCCTCGAGCCCTACGCACCCGGCTACGACCAGGTGGCCACCGAGGTGCTCGCCCAACTCGACGAAGTGCTCTACAGCGAGCAGGGAGACCCGCGCAAGGTGCTCGGCGAGATCACCCACCGCGCCAACACCGTGTTCTTCGGCACGACGCCCGAGGAGGTGGTGGCGGGGCGGCGGCGGGTGGCCGGCGGTGTGTTCGCGGCCCTCGTCGCCGGGGTGCTCCTGCTCGCTGGCCTCGCGCTGCGCAAGGCGCGCCGCAGAGCGCGGGCGGACCGCCGCGACGCGCCGGCACGCTCCGAGCGGGCCAGGCTCCAGGTGCTGGCCTGGTGCTTCCTGTTCCCCGCCGTGCTCACGATCCTGGTGTGGCGCTACTACCCGCTGGTGCGGGGCGCCGCCCTGGCGTTCACCGACTACCGCATCCTCGGCGAGGACAGCTTCGTGGGCCTCGACCACTTCATCGAGGCGTTCACCCAAGCGACCTTCTGGCGCTCGCTGGGGCAGACGGCCGTCTACGCGGCCATCGCGCTCGGCCTCGGCTTCCCCACACCCATCCTGCTGGCCATGCTCCTCTCGGAGATCCCCTGGGGCAAGATGCTCTTCCGCACCGTCTTCTACCTGCCCGCCGTCACCAGCGGCATCGTCGTGATGTTCATCTGGAAGATGATGTACGACGATTCGGGCCAGGGCGTCTTCAACCGGGCACTGGCGTGGGCGACGGGGCAGCCGACGGGCCGCGCCGTGGTGGTGGGCACGTTCCTGGTCGCCTGGCTCCTCGTCGTGCTGCTGGGTGCGAGCATCGCCGTGCACGCGCTCCGCTGGTACGAGGGGCGGCGGCGATGGATGCCGCCGCTGCTGCTGCTCGGGGCGGCTCCGCTGTGGGCCGACCGCCTGCTGGCACCCTTCGGCACCGGCTGGCTCTTGCCGACGGGGCTCAGGGCTCCGCTCACGTTCCTCGTCGAGGGGGCCATCGGAGCGGCCGCGGTGCTGCTCACCGTGCTGGCCGTGCTGATGCTCATCCGCAGGCGACGCGAGGACATCGGCCGGCCCGCCGTCCTGGCCACTGGCCTGGCGGCGGGAGCGATGGCCGTCGCTCTCGCTTTCCGTCTCGCATACGTGCTCGCGCCGATGGCGAGGCCCTATCCCTGGCTCCAGGATCCCACGGGCTACTGGGTGATGCTCTGGATCGTGCTGCCCGGCATCTGGGCCGGCGCGGGGCCGGGATGCATCATCTACCTGGCCGCCATCAAGAGCATTCCCGAGGAGCTCTACGAGGCCGCCGACGTGGATGGCGCCGGCCCGCTCGACAAGGCGTGGCACGTGACCCTCCAGTATCTCAAGCCGCTCATCCTCATCAACTTCGTGGGCGCCTTCATCGGCACCTTCCACGCCATGCAGAACATCCTTGTGATGACGGGCGGCGGGCCGGGCTACAAGACGATGACCATCGGGATGGACATCTTCTTCAACGCCTTCACGCATCTGAAGTTCGGCTACGCCACGGCGGAGGCCTGGATTCTGGGCTCCCTGCTCATCGGCTTCACCGTCTACCAGTTGCGGATTCTCAAGACGCTTCGGTTCACGCGAGCACACTGACCATGCCGATCATCTCGACCATCGGCCGCAAGAGCCCGTCCGTGCGGGTGCTGTTCGCCGCGATCTACCTGGTGCTGCTCGCCGGCGGCCTCACCATGCTCTATCCATTCCTGCTGATGGTCGCCACCTCGCTCACTGGCCAGACGGACTACAAGGAGTTCCGCCTCGTCCCCCGCTACTTCCACGACACGGAGGCCCGCTACCGCAAGTTCCTGGCCGAGAAGTATCAGCGGGCGGACGAGTACAGCGACCGCCACGCCCACGACTACCGCGACTTCGCAAACGTGGCCATGCCCACCTGGCGCGGCGACCCGGAGCCGCCCGACTCCGAGCGCATCGACCCGGTGACGCATCAGCCTCTCCCGCCGCGCGTGGTGCTCGAGGCCGACTGGCCCCGCATCGCGCGCCGCGTGGAGCTGTGGCGGGAGTTCAAAGCCAGCCTCCGCCCCATCGAGTTCGGCGTGTGGCACGTCGGCCGCCGCTCGATGCCCGGGCGGGCCGAGATGGCCTGGCGCACCGTGCTCCGCGAGCGCTACCACGACGACGTCGCCGCACTGAACCGCGACCTGGGCAAGGACCTCGTGGCCTTCACCGAGGCCTTCGCCCCCTACGAGAAGCCCGAGGGGCGCCTGTGGCCGGGAGTAGCCGGCAGCGAGGGACAAGCCTGGGCCGACTTCAAGCGCACGCTCGCCCCCCACTACCGCTGGCCCGTCGACGGCACGGTGCTCTGGCGCCGCTATCTACGATTCAAGTACGAGCGCATCGAGGATGTCAATCGCGCGCTGGGCACCGCCTTCGCGAGCTTCAGGGATGTGCCCCTGCACGCGGCCCGCCCCGAGCCGCCCCGGCTCGCGAGGGAATGGGAGACCTTCGTCCGCAACGAACTGCCCTACCGCTTCGTGGCCATCAAGGGGGCCGACGCGGCATACCGCGCGTTCCTGACAAGCACCTACGGCTCCCTGGCGGAGGCCAACCAGCAGCTTGGCACAGAGTACGCCTCGCCCGAGGCCGTCCACTGGCCCCCCGAAGGCACCAGACCCGCCGAGCTCGACGCCGTGAGCGCCTTCCTGCGAACCGCCTGCGACCCCGCCGACCTGACGGTCGACACGCCCGACGCCCGCTACAGCCGCATCCTCCGCGAGAGCTTCGGCGGCGACCTGGCCCGCCTCAGCCGAGATCTCGGCACCGCCCTCCCCTCCTTCGACGCCATCCGCCCTCCCTACGAGGAGGAGGACCTCTGGGAGTTCCAGCGCGACAAAGGCCAGTGGATGACCTGGTTCCTCACCCGCAACTACGAGGAGGTCATCGACTACGTTGCCATTCGCGGCAGGGCGCTGTGGAACACGCTCATCCTGGTGGTCTCGATGATCGTGTGCGCCCTCACCATCAACCCGCTCGCCGCCTACGCCCTCTCGCGCTTCCGCCTGCGGTATACCAACCAGGTGCTGCTGTTCCTGCTCGCCACGATGGCGTTCCCCTATGAAGTGGCGATGATCCCCAACTTCCTCCTGCTGCGGCGGTTCCCGCTCTGGACGTGGCTGGTGGGTCTGGCCTGCGGCCTGGCCGTGGCCGTGGTGGTCGCCCGCAGGACCCGCGGGACGAGGCGGCTGCTGGCGCTGCCCGCGGGGCTGGGCGTGGCGGCGCTCGCCGGCTTCTACCTCACGCCGCTGATCGGGCGGCTGCTCGGGGTGCCCATCGGCCCGGTGAGCCTTCTGAACACCTTCGCCGCGCTCATCCTGCCCCGCATGGCCAGCGGCTACAGCATCTTCCTGCTCAAGGGGTTCTTCGACAGCCTTCCCGAGGAGCTGTTCGAGGCGGGGCGCATCGACGGCGCGAGCGAGTTGTGGATGCTCTGGCAGGTGGCCTTCCCCCTCTCGAAGCCCATCTTCGCCGTCATCGCACTCCAGACCTTCACCGCCATCTACGGCTCCTACCTCTGGGCGCTCGTGGTGTGCCAGAGCGACAGGATGTGGACGCTGATGGTCTACATCTTCCAGCTTCAGCAGTGGGCACCCTACCACGTGACCATGGCCGCCACCGTGCTCGCCTCGCTGCCCACCCTCCTGGTCTTCATCTTCGCCCAGAAGACTATCATGCGCGGCATCATTATACCGACGTACAAGTAGAAACAGCCATCACGCGTCATGCGTCATGCGTCACGCGTCAGAAGAGGGCGAAGAGCAAGACAGGCGGTCAGGGGAGGCGGAATGGCGTGCTTGCGCGTACGCCCGTGGCGGCGTCCGTGCAAGTGATCGTCCAGGCGCCGCGGGGCTCGTTGAGGCAGAGGGGGATGCGGAAGGCTGCACGGCC
>Ga0272442_10003432_pt1 | contig 22276 bp, 20 predicted proteins | sample SSMForm2O_FD_200262 | JGI IMG/M metagenome (GOLD analysis project Ga0272442, IMG submission 200262) | Marine sediment archaeal communities from Little Sippewissett salt marsh, Falmouth, MA, United States - SSM-Form-2O | ecosystem: Environmental > Aquatic > Marine > Wetlands > Sediment ...
TGGCGGCAGGCCTTACAGATCATATCTGGACTATTGAAGAGCTTATGAAGACTGTCGTAGTTCCTAATCGCATCAACTCAAAATAGGGAGACTACCTGATACCAGGAAGCACTAAAAAATCAATGAGAACATCTGTATTGGATACTTGTATATTGGCTATATTTGAATAAAAATCATCCGAAATATCAATGTAGGCCTCGCCTTTACCTGAATCGTACAATTCTTTCAATAATTCACCTGCGGAAATTACCGTCTTTTCTTCCTTATTTGCCTCATTCATAAAATTGCTTTAGATATCTGTTAGTATAATAACTCATCGGAAGATTGCTTTCTAGGTGCCGATTAGATTTCACATATTTACAGACGAGGAGTTTATAAATTTCGATACTAATTAAAACATCTATTATATAAAAGGAAGAAATCGGTCCACAAAAGGTCCTAAATACTCGGATTGTCCGAAGAGTTCGACCAAGTTCTCGCCTACCACCAGGCGACTAAGCACAGCTTCACCAGGATGGCCCCAGGGCCAAAGGCGATGGACTGGCCGAACGAGCCCCGGCCCTTCTCCCCCCCGACTAAGAAGCCATCCCTTCAGCTCTCGACCAAACCATCCTACTGCTATTCCTTCTCCCACCAGATCTTGACCCTGATCGACGACGCCGGGAGGCTGAAGCCCCCCTTCTCCTCCTGGAGAACCCGGCCCAGGTGCTCCCGAACGATCGCCTCCTGCTCCGCCGTCGATATGCGGTACTGGTGGCGGAAGTGCTCCATCGCCTCCTCCATGGTGGCGAATCGCTGGGTGTGCTGGAGGCGGAAGGTCCGGACGTGGGGGTAGATCCCCATCGAGTAGAGGACGTTGTAGAGGACGTCGGCCTTGGGGCCGGGCGTGTACTCCTTGCCGTGGAGCCTCGGCCAGAGGTCCCTGCAGTCCCGGTCCCAGTGGGTCTCACCTGCGAAGTGGTAGAGGTAGATGGTGCCGCCAGGGGCGGAGGCCTCGATCATCTTCTCGATCGCCGCCCGGATGTCCGGCATCCCCAGGGAGAAGGAGGCGACCACCACGTCGTAGGGCGGATCCAGGTCGTCGGCGACGTTTACGTCCTCCCAGCGCTTCTGGACGATCCCGATGTTCTCGACCCCCTCCTCGGCCATCTTCTCCCGGAGGACCGAGAGCATCCCCTCGGCAGGCTCCACCACGGTGACGTGGGCGACCTTTTTGGCAAAGGGGATGGCTAGAGTTCCGGGGCCTGAGCCTATGTCCAGGACTCTCGACTCGGGGGTGATCTCGGTTCCCGCGATCGTATTTTCGACGCGATGGCTGTTCTCTTTGGACATATTCCAGAACTTGAGGGCGCTCTCCCGGCTCTCCCAGATACGAGCGCAGTCGCGGGCGGTGCTAACCTCCCGGCTCTTTTTCATCTGATCTATCCATACCTCGTTCCAGTCGATCTCTGTAATTGGGTTCATCGTGATGATCACCTCGGGTATCCCCGCCGCGATGCTGCTGTGCTTTTATCTGAAGCGTGCGGCGGGGACGATGAGACGGATTTCGCGGCTGTCTCGTGGCCCGAAAGGCGCGCGTCGGGCGGACGCTGGCTGCATTCGGCCCTTGTATCTCCCATGTTTAAGATAAGGCCTTGAGCCGAAGGGCGGCGATTAAACTTATCCTTTTCTCCATGAGATATCCTCAGATTTTTCTGGTAATTCTCCTTCTTCCTTATGAGTTTTACTATAATTATTAAAACTCAGAAGGCGGACCTTGTTTCGAGCTTTAGAGGCGGCTATCGAACAAAAAAAATATAGTTCATTAGACCATTCAGATTCAGCAATCCACATCATTTTATTGGAGGCCGTATCTTGAACAAACTGCGCATAGCAACCTTCAACCTCGAAAACCTCGACGACAAGCCCGGCAAAAAACCGACCCTCGCCGAGAGGATCTCAGTGATGAGGCCCCAGCTCCTTAGGCTAAAGGCCGACATCCTCTGCCTGCAGGAGGTGAACGGCCAGGAGGTGGAAGGCGAGCCCCGAAGCCTGCTGGCTTTGGAGCAGCTTATTGAGGGGACGCCCTACGCCGACTACTTTGTTGTGTCTACGAAGACCAAGGACGGAAAGCAAGTCTACGACGAGAGAAACCTCGTCATCCTCAGCCGCTATGAGATCGTATCGCACCAGCAGTACAAGCATGATTATGCACCAGCGCCCCACTACCAAAAGGTGACTGCTCGCACAGGTTCAGGAGAAGTGGGAAATGGAGGTGAAGTCGAAGAGGTGACCTGGGAGAGGCCGATCCTCCACGCGAGAGTGAAGGTGGGGGGTGAGACCCTTGACGTCATCAACCTCCACCTCAAGTCCAGAAACCCCTCCAACGTCGAGGGGCAGGTGAGAGGTTACAATACCTGGAGGACGGCCTCGGGCTGGGCTGAGGGATTCTTCATATCAGCGATGAAGCGGGTCGGTCAGGCTCTCGAGGTCCGGATCCTCATCGACAAGATCTTCGATCAAAACGAGGACGCCCTTATCGTCGCCTGCGGCGACCTCAACGCTGACCTCGCCGAAGTCCCCATCGAAGCGATCAGAGGCCAGGTTGAGAACACCCGAAATCCCGACCTCGCGGGGAAGGTCATGATCCCTTGCGAGCTGACCGTCCCCGAGACCTCCCGCTACTCCTACCTCCACCTCGGCAAAGGGAGGATGCTCGACCACCTCTTCGTATCCAGGGGGCTTATGGCTCTCTATCGAGGCGCCGAGATCCATAACGAACTTATCCACGACGAGTCGATCGCCTTCTCGTCGGACAAGACGTTCCCGGAATCGGACCACGCCCCGGTGGTGGCGGAGTTCGAACTCCCCTGAAAGGCGAGAGGAAAAGTGAGGCGAGGAAAGGAGAGGATGGAACGGGCGTCTCATCCAAATATATCGAGATCTCATCGAAAACCTACATATCCTCCATCCACGAACCAAGGACGGTATGACTAACTTCAAGGTCCTTCTGGAGGGCGCCTGGCTGGTCAGGGACGTCAAATCCACCGACGACGCCATCGGGGTCGCGGTATCGGAGGCGGGAAAGAGGCTGAACAGCAAAAAGCTCGACTTCGTGGAGGTGGAGGTGGGCCAGACGATCTGCCCTGCCTGCGGCGAGTCCCTCGACGGCGTCTTCATGGTGGCGGGAACGGCCCTCGTAGGCCTCCTCTTCGAGATCAAGGTCTACGACGCCGAGAACGAAGAGCACGCCTTCCGGATCGCCAAGGCGATGGTGGGAAAGGCCCTGGGAGCGGTTCCCCTTCGGCTGGTGGAGACCGAAGAGATTGAAGGTGCGCGGACTGGAAGGCCGACGAGGTCGAGGTAGTCAGGATCGGAACGTCAGGAGTCGAAATCCAGAATCGGAATTCGAGGCTTAAAATTCAGGCCGAAAATTCAGAGTTTCAGCTCTGCTTCCTCTCCCACTCCGCCACCCGCGCCCTGATGATCGCCCTGCTCTTTTTGGCGTCGGTGACGATCAGCTCCTCCTGGATCCATTTCGGGAGGAAGGAGACGACCCCGCCCCTGCCCCCCTCTCTGAACCGCCGGTCGCAGAAGAGGATCACGCCCCGTTCCGAGGCGTCCCTGATCACCCTTCCCGCCGCCTGCAAGCCCCTGTTTATCGCGGGCAGGGTGTAGGCGATCAGCATCCCCTTCTTCTGACCGTACTTTCTGACGTAGTACTGGTTCGTCTCCCTCTGGATCTCGTTGTAGAAGCCGAGGGGCAGGCCCACCACGGCGACGCCGTTCAGAGCCTCGCCCTTGTAGTCGATCCCCTCAGCGAGCTTCCCCCCCGAAACGCCCAGAAGCACGGCACCTCGCCTCTTTCCCGCCTTGAAGAAGTCGTCGAGGATGTCGGGGACGTCCTCGGCATTCCTCGGCTCGGAGTAGAGCATTTTGCCGACCCGTCTCGCGGTCGCCTTACAGATCTTCTCATACTGGCTCATCATCGAGTATGAGGTGAAGAATACGGCCACGTTTCCGGGCACCTCCTCGATGACCGCCTCGATGTGCTCTGTGATCTCCCTTCTATTTCCGGCCTCATCCCTTTTTTCAAGCTGCGTGGTGGCGGTCTTGGCCACCATCAAAAGCCTGTTCTCCGAGGGGAAGGGGTTTGGAAGGCTGATCTTCTTCGCCCTTTCTTTCTCTCCCAAAAAGTACAGCTCGTAGGCGTCCAGGGGCGAGAGGGTGCCGCTGAGCATCACCGTAGCGTTGATGTTGTCGGTCACCCTTCTGATCAGAGGCGCGGGATCGATGTTGTTAACCTCCAGCCACGCCCTCTTCTGGTCACCGATCCCGCTGACGGTGATCTTCCTCTGGTATGCGAGGTCTCTTTCTGCCATCTCCACGTCGTTCAGAAAGAGGAGGACCAGGGCCAGGCTCGGCTCGATATCGCCCTGCAGATTTTCACGATCCCCCTCCGCCAGCTCCAGCTCCGCCACCATCACCGCCACCTCCGTTGCTGCTGAGAGCGCCTCCTCCACGTCGTCAAACCCCCGGTATAAGAACTCGCGGAAGAGGTCTGCGTCCAGAAGCTCTTCGCCCTCCTGCATCCGGGACAGGCGGCTTTGGATGTACTTTCGAAGCCTGGGAAGAAGAGTATTGATCACCTCGATGCCCCTCAATCGTGAAGAGGCATCCAGAGAGGACTCCTCGAGCCTCGCCTGGCCCATCGACTGCTTGTACTTCTCCACCTCCTTCTCGGCGAGGTCGATCATCCTCATGGATAGCACCCTTGAGTTGAGGGCCCTGACGGCGTCACCCAGGTTGTGGGCCTCGTCTACGAATAGCGTCAACGACTCCCGGTCCATCTCCAGCCAGTCGAAGATTATCTCCTGAAACTCGGGGCTGAAGAGGTGAGAGTAGTTGAGGATCACCAGGTCGCTTCCCTTGGCAGAGAGGCTCATCACTTCGTAGGGGCAGACCTCCTTGCACTCTTTGAGAAACTTGTCTGGAGATCTGATGCCGGTCCTCAGGTCGTCCACAAGATCCAGGATCACCCCGGAGTGCCTGAAGTGAGGCTTTCCCTGAAGCTCGAAGACCTCTCTGCTCATCATGTAGTAAGGGCAGAAGGTCCTGTAGCCGGGAACGCTGGAGGGCGAATTCCTGTCCTGGGAAGGATCGTAGAACTTTCCCCCCACCTCTCCCAGCCTTGCGATCATCCTCCTCTTCGTCCACTCCCGGAGCCTTGAGCAGCCGGCGTAGACGCTCTCTCCGGAGAACTCGTCGGCGATGGGGCACATCTTCTGTTTGCCCACCATGTAGGTTATGGTGGGTCGGTGCCTGGTTTTGGACCAGATCTTCTGGATCTCATCCAGGTACACGTCTATCTGGCTGACCGTCCTCACCGCCACCGCGATCTTGCCTGGGGCTGCCGCCAGAGCTGCGGAGATGCAGCTGGTTTTGCCGCTGCCGGTGGGGGCGTCGATCATCAGAACAGCGTGGTCGCCGTCTCTCACGGTCCCGTAAACGTCGTCCAGCATTGCGTCTTGGTAAGGTCTTAGAGACTCGTAAGGGAAGTAGTCCAGATACACGCTGGCGTGGTTTCAGCTTAAAGGTGATAAATGCTATCCATATGGCCTGGGGCTTCTCTGTGGCCTGGTCCTTTGGTCTCGCCCTGCAAAAGCCTCAATTAAAAAGGTTTAAATGTAATTGCGTTATATGATATTATGGGAGTAAAACATGAATAGTGCGATCGCCCTTTTGCTCGTTCTGATAGCGTCTGTCGCAGCCCTGGCGACGACCGCCTCAGCCTCGCCGACCTTTCAGGACGGGTACATCACCGGTTATCTCGACGTCAGCGGAGAAGGCCAGACCGAGATCGTGAGCACGAATCTGGACCGGTGGAAGGGGTTCACCAACACCGAGGTTCTCTATGGAACGGGGTCCATAGATTATTACGCGACCGGCCGATTTAACCAATCAATAGGCGTTTCTGAGATCGATCGGAAGATAGAATTTCCCAAAGGGCTTCTCGTAAACGTCCAGCATTTCGATTCTTCGCGGGTCTTCGACGGGACCGGCCTGGACATATCCAATGTCAACGTCGTCTCTTCCTATTCGGGCTCCGACCATATGATCATCTCCCCCAACTGCACAACCTTCGATATCAAGAGCGAGTTCAACGGGATATGGGATCTGGAAGCCTTCAGGAAGGACATCCATCAGAATATCGATACCAAGACGATGCTGGATGGAAAGTTCGAGGTTGACAAGGAATTGATCTTCAAGTGATCTTTGATTAGCGCCGGTGGCAAGACCCTTGCGAGCCTCGGCTTCAGTGAGTTTTGAGAATATTGGTTATAATGGGGTATATTAAGATGGGGTTACTCAACCGAATGAGCACAGTGGTCAGGGCCAAGATGAACACCGTGATGGACAGAGTAGAAGATCCCAACGAGACGCTAGACTACTCTTACCAGAAGCAGCTTGAGCTTCTGCAGAACGTAAAGAGAGGCGTTGCCGAAGTCACCACCTCCAAGAAGAGGCTGGAGCTTCAGAAGGCGAAGCTCGCCCAGAAGATGGATCAGCTCGACTCTCAGGCGCGGGAGGCGATAAAGTCCGACCGGGAAGATCTGGCCCGGCAGGCGCTCGAGAGGAAGAGCGCGCTCTCCGTCCAGGCTCAGAGCCTAGACCAGCAGATCGCAGATCTCGGACAGGAGCAGGCGAAGCTGGAGGCGACCGAGGGAAGGCTCTCCGCCAAGGTCGAGTCCTTCAGGGTGAAGAAGGAGACGATCAAAGCCCAGTACTCCGCTGCCGAGGCCCAGGTCAAGGTGACCGAGTCCCTGACCGGGATCAGCGAGGAGATGGCGGACGTAGGCCTTTCGGTCCAGAGGTCCGAGGACAAGATCGAGACGATGAAGGCGAGGTCTCTGGCCCTCGACGAGCTTGTGGAGAAGGGAACCCTCGAGGACTTCACCGGAAGCGACGATATCGAGAGGGAGCTTGCCAAGATCCAGGCCAAGAGCAGCGTCGAATCGGACCTCGATCGATTGAAGGCGGAGGAAGGAAAATGATCATCAGGATAATGGGCGAGGGCCAGTTCAGGGTATCCAGCGCCCTCCTCGACGACTTGAACGTCATCGATAACAGGATCGTGGACCGTGTCGCGGAGGACGACGAGGCCAGCTTCAAGCGGGATCTATCAGCCCTCATCTCGACGATAAAGGGGAATGGCGAGCCTCTGGACCCAACGGAGATCGTCGAGTCGGACATAATCGTGCCCCCGGGAGACTTGACCTTCGCTGAGGCTAAAAGGGTCTTCAGCGGGTGCGGCCTGATCGAGGATTAGGATCAGGAAGTTGACCCGAAGGATGGGGAAGATACCAGAAGGGATGATGCAGAAAATAACAGAATCGAGTCGCAGGCGGATCAGCACCGACCACGGCGCCCTGCCTTCAGGGATCGATCACATTTGTGATGATCTGCTCCGCCTCGAGCCCGACTCAAAGCCGGAAGGTAAAGCAAGCACAGCGCCGTCCATTTATACAGCGTCCCTTTTACGAGAACCCGAAAGCTCCATCAGATTGTCGGGCCTGCTTCTTGCTTTGCATTTGCACCAGCTTTGTGCCGCATCTCGCGCTTGACGAGGACTCTCGGATTTTGCTGAGCTGAGGCATATACTACGCCCGTTACGGCGTGCATATTTCCGCCCTTATCGGCCCTCAGCCTCTCCGGTGCTTTGCGGATGCTGCCTCATAAGACAGCACCTCCCAGGTCTAGCCTGAAGAGCTTAGCCGGTCTGCTTGCCCTCTTTCTCACGAAATGCGGCAAACTCTACATATAATCATTATAGATATTTGTAGTTTGCGGTTGAGCTGATCATAATTTTTAGTCCCGAATGTTGAAGTTATATATTTAATGTGTCCATGAATGTTGGGCGACTTCGCCTCCATCCAGAAGTGCGCACCAGAAGACCTGAGGATGTGGGAGGAATGGCTGGTCTACGGAACCGCCCTAGGAGTGGGAGATAAGGTCGTCGAGGCCATGAGAGCATTGAACGTCGAGATTCCAGAGATTCATGGAGCCAGCGAGATGCGTTACGTCTTCGGCCACTCTTACGGATTGACCTCTTCGCCCAGCAGCGGTGGAGGGGGGTTCGGTGGCGGCGGATTCGGTGGCGGGGGCGGGTTTGGAGGCGGCGGGGGTGGCGCGAGATGAGAAGCGCTTCTTGGAAGAGTTTTAGCCAGGGTCCGGCGTCCTTACCATCCCAGGATCGATGGAAAGGCCACGATCGGGGTGGAGGCAGGAGTACTGGAGGCTGGTCTCGTAGGCGATCCCATCGAAGCGCTCGGCATCGGAGATGATCTCGCCGATGCCCCCGCCGTCCACAGCCGCCACCGGCTTCACAGCCACATAACCTTTGTCTACCGGATGGCTCACCACCACCACCCACATCTCCTGGAGGAGAGTATGCCCCTCGTACCCGGTCACCAGAAGGGCGTCGTAACCCTCCCTTTCCAGGAGGGCCCAACAGATCTGAGCCCTGCGAAAGAAACCGGGGTCTGGCTCCACCTGGCTGAATCTGTATAGGTCCAGAAGATCCTCGAGAGCCAGGATCCAGGTGAGGTTCACCTCGGCCACGGGCTGGAGGTGGACGAGTTGGGGCGGGTCGCAGTCCTTCTCGATGACGGCCTGGTAAGAAGAGAGATCTCCATTTTCTCCGTCCAAATCGTCCGGCCCGTCCACCACCAGCCCCCGGTACCACCCCGCCTCGCCGGATCTGATGAGGGTCCCAAGGCCCTTCTCGGCGCCCGGGGCGGCGGAGGATATCGCCTGCCACCCCCCCTCTGGGCCCTGGACCACGACCCAATAGGCTCCACCCCTCTTGAGGACGGCAACCTCGTAGCCCCTCTCTCGGAGGAGCTTCTGAAGGGCCGCCTCCCTCGGCGGATCGCCCATCTTTCGGATCGGAGAGACGATCTCCTCGGAGGCGAGCTGGCTGACCTTCCCCTCCTCTCGATGACTCTTCATCACCACCCTGACCTCCACCTCGGGGCCGGTCGGGGTCGCAAAGCTCTCGAAGTGGTATGACGAAAGGGTCTCAAAGAGGCCGGTCCCCCAACCGTCGAAGGTGGAGGACCGAGGCTCCAGCTCCACATACCTCTCGGACCCCTCGTCCCGAAAGCTCTCAAGAACCAGCTCGAACTTTTCTAGGTTCTCGTCCCAGGCCTCGGGGCAGGACCAGAAAGAGGCGTAGAAGAACCTGCCCGAGAGGGGAGAGGACCAGGCGACGATCCGCTTCTGCGATTCCTCGCCTCCGTACATGTAGTATACGTTCAGGCTTGAACCACTCTGGCCGTCGACGGCCACGGGTTTGCCTGGCTCCGCCGTCAATATGGAAAAGCGGAGATAATCGCTCCTGTAGCCCCTGATCACCTGTCTGAGGCAGCTCTCCGGGTCGATGCCGGAGTCCTCAAACCAGCCGATGCGGACAAGAGCACAAGCCCCTTCCAGGGTGAGGTTCCCTTCATCTCGGTCACCCTCGTAAGCGGCATTCCAGCCCGGAGGAAGCTCGAAGGAGAAGTTCGCTCTGTGGCATCTCTCTTCGTCCTCTTCCCAGCTCGTCGAATCTGGGCGGAGAGCTGTAAGGTCCTCAAGGACGAGACGCCGCCCTCCCGTCGGCTCAGCCCCGGCGTCAGCATCTAACGAAAGGTTCGGGGTCACGCCGGGAAGGCTCATCTCCGACTCGAAGCCGGGGATTGGAGGCATCTGAAACTGATCATCGAAGCCCATCTCCCATCTCAAAACCTCATCGGCCCCCGATGGCGAAAGGAGGAAGAAGAATGCAAGAAAGAAGATTGCCAAAATTCGCCTCGAAGGATGCCCACCCACCATGCCAGTTTTGCGGGGATGAAAAGATAAACAAGTTTCGACTCAAAGCTCGATGGCCATCATGTCGTGACCCAGAGGCCACTTCTTGACGGCGAGGTCGTGAGGTGGAAAGAGGTGACTTATGTGGGTCAATACTACATCTTTCGCCGCGAGGTCGCAGGCTAGGGCGAGGGCCTCTTCAGCGTTCATGTGCTTGGTGAGGTTGTAACCCGGAGGGGTTATGGCATCGGCGACCAAGAGGTCGGCATCTTTCATCAGCTCCAGGCTCGCCTCCGGGATCTGGAGGGTGGTATCTCCCGTCACCACCAGCTTCTTTCCCCCCTCCCTGACCATGACCCCTGCGGCCTCGCAGATGGGGGGATGGTTCACCTCAAAGAGGGTGAACTCCATCCCGGCGATCTCAAAGGGCTGACCGAGCTCGACGACGTTTCTCTTTGGCCTCATGAAGTAGAGGTAGTTCAAAATGTAGTCCATCGTCTCTTTCAGGGCGTAGGTGGGAACTCTGTTCTGGACCCGGTGAAAGTCGCCGAAGCCGGCGTAATGGTCGTAATGAGCGTGAGTCCAGATCACACCGTCGACCCGGCTGATTCCGGTTTTGATCAGCTGCCACCGAAGGTCGGGGCTCGTGTCTATCAGAACCTTTCCCCTGGCGTTCTCCACCAGGATCGAAAACCTCAGCCTCCTGCTCCTCCCGCCGCAGAGGGCGTCGACGCAGGCGGGACATCTACATCCGATCTTGGGCGTACCTATGGCGTCTCCAGTCCCAAGAAGGGTCACTCTCATGGGGTGGCGCTCCCACGGTGATCGGTGATCCTCCGGTCGAACTCCTGGATCGCCTGGAGCAATTCCTCCTGGTCGATGGACCTTCTGTCCACCAGGAGGGCGTTTAAGACCGCCTCCCTCACCACCAGCCTGATGTCAGAGCCGGAGTAACCCTCAGTCTTTTCGGCCAGGACTTCGCAGTCCGACTCCGCGTCGATCTTCGCCAGGACCTTCTTGAAGATCTTCCGCCTCATCTCGTGGTCGGGGAGGGGGAAGCTGACGATCTTGTCAAACCGCCTCCAGGCCGCGTAGTCGAGGAGCTGAGGGTGATTTGTCGCAGCGATGAGGAGGACTCCGTCCTCGACGAGGCTGATGTCGTCGATGGCCTTCAGAAGGGTGTTGACGGCCCTCTTGATGGCGCCGTGCTCGTCGGAGGTTCTGGTCTTGGCCACGAAGTCGAACTCGTCTATGAAGAGGATGCAGGGGCTGAGGGTCTTGGCCAGGTCAAAGACTTTGTCGATGTTCTTGCTGGTCTCTCCCAGATACTGACTGGTCACCATCGAGAGCCTCACCTCGACCAGAGGTAGGCCGAACTTTCCCGAGAGAGCCATGGCGGTGGAGGTCTTGCCAGTTCCCGGCGGCCCCACGAATAGGAGCTTTCCGATGTCGTAGAGACCCACCTCTTTCAGGTACTCTCGGTGCTCCAGGGCCTTTGCTGCCTTCTCTATCTCCGTCACCTGCTCCTTGGTCAAGACCAGATCCTCTATCTGGTCACGGACGTCTTCGGGGGCCTTGATCCGGACGAGCTTGAGGATGTCATCGGCCTCTTCGACCTTGGCGGTCATCTCCCTGATCTTGGACTGGATCCATTCCCGATCAGTTAGTAGCGGCTGGTTTCTCTTCTTCGCCTCGGCGTAGCTGACTTCGAGGGAATCGTAGCTCTCGTAGAAGTAGGCCAGGGTGGGGTTGGACCTGATCCTCTCCAGGGTCTCGCGTTTTACAAACCACTTCGCTCCCACGTCGAAGACGGTGAGCCTCAGCTGGTCTCGAAGCCCCTCTCGGTCGACGAAGGGAAGGCTCCTCGCCGCCTCCCGGACGCTTGAAAGTCCGTAGATTTCCTGGACGTCGCCTTCGGTGACGTAGACCGGCCTCTTCACCGTCCTCGTCACCGGATCGAAGTAGTGTTTTCTGATCTTCGGCGGGAGATCGTCCTCGGTCAGGTTCTCGGATCGGTTGTAGATCTCCGCCGTGAGAAGCAGCTCTGCCACCTCCAGCTCGCCCGAAGTTCCCGCACCGCTCAGCTCAACATCTGATCCAGTCTTTGCGCTTGACCCCATTTTTGCACCTGACCCCATCTTTGAAGCCTCATCTCTCTAGCAGCCCTTTGGGCTGAAGGCGAATAATGACCCCCCGAGAGTGATAAATCTTTCCTTCATTTGGATGGATCTGATACCGCCTTATCCCGGCAACGGTCGCCGGTTCCGTCGTCAACTTTATCAACCATTAAAAACCCCACCATTGAAGATCAGCCATAATTCGTATGGCATCTATTTGGTGATGTAAGATGAATGCGTGGGATCGCTTTATTTGGTAAAGTTCATTTACTGGACACAACGCTTCGCGACGGAGAACAGACACCGGGAGTCTCGCTGACCAGAGACGAGAAGCTAGAGATCGCCCGGCAGCTGGACGCTCTCGGCGTCGACGTTATAGAGGCGGGCTCGGCGGTAACCTCCGAGGGCGAGAGAGCTGCCATGAAGGCCGTGGCCGAAGAGGGTCTGAGGGCCGAGATCGCAAGCTACGTTCGAGCAAGAACCGACGACGTGGACCTCGCTCTTGACTGTGATGTCGACTCCATCCACCTGGTGGTGCCAGTCTCAGACCTCCACATCAAAAGCAAGCTCCGGTCCGACCGGGACTCGGTGTTGAGGTCGGCGGTGACGGTGACCGAGTACGCAAAAGACCATGGCCTCGTGGTGGAGCTCTCCGGCGAGGATGCAAGCCGCGCCGATGAGGGGTACCTCACAGCCCTCTATCGGGCGGGGATCGACGCCGGCGCCGATCGGCTCTGCTACTGCGACACCGTGGGGGTCCTGGTGCCTGAGAAGGCCTTCGAGATCTTCTCTCGGCTCTCAGACCTCCCGGCCCCGGTTAGCGTCCACTGTCACGACGACTTCGGCCAGGCCACATCCAACACCGTCGCCGCCCTTCGGGGTGGGGCCTCTCAGGCTCACGTCACCGTCAACGGGATCGGCGAGAGGGGTGGAAACACAAGCCTCGAAGAGGTGGTGATGAGCCTCGAATCACTCTACGGGATCAAGACGGGGATACGCTGTTCGGAGCTTTACTCCCTCTCTCGGCTCGTCAGCAGGCTGACGAGCATACCTGTAGCCCCCAACAAGGCGATCGTGGGGGAGAACGCCTTCACCCACGAGGCCGGGATCCACGTTCACGGCCTCCTCGCCGACACCTCGACCTACGAGCCTATCCATCCCGAGACGGTCGGGAGGAAGAGGAGGATCGTCCTCGGAAAGCATGCCGGGAGAAGCTCCGTCGAGCTGGCATTAAGAGAGCTGGGGATCGAGTGCAGCAAAGAGGAGCTGGCCGAGATCCTCTCCCGGGTCAAGGAGCTGGGGGACAAAGGAAAGAGAGTCACCGACGCCGACCTTCAGACGATCGCGGAGATCGTCTTATCGATTCAGAAGGAGCCGAAGGTGAAGCTCAACGATTTCACCATCGTCAGCGGCAACCACGCCATCCCCACCGCCAGCGTCAGGATAACCGTCAACGGGACGGAGATGCTGGAGGCGGGGACGGGCGTCGGTCCCGTGGACGCGGCGGTCAACGCCGTTCGGCGGGCGATATCCGGGGTGAGGGATGTGAGGCTCGAGGAGTACCACGTCGATGCCATCACCGGCGGGACGAACGCCCTCGTCGAAGTCTGGGTGACGATGGCGATGGGCGACCGGAGCATCTCTGCGCGAGGAGCAGGAGCGGACATAATCATGGCCTCTGTGGAGGCTGTTTTGGAAGGGATAAACAGGCTGATGCAACTTGAGGAGGACGGATAGATGGGTAAGATGAGCGGGGCCGAAGCCATCCTGGAATGCCTGAAGCTCGAAGGGGTCGAGATAATCTTCGGGCTTCCGGGCGGGGTGCTGTTGCCTCTCTACGACGCCATTTACGATTCGGATATAAGGCACATTCTTGTGAGGCACGAACAGGCGGCAGCGCATGCTGCAGACGGATATGCTAGGGCCACGGGGCGCGTAGGAGTATGTCTCGCGACCTCGGGACCCGGCGCCACAAACCTGGTAACCGGGATCGCCACCGCCTACATGGATTCTGTGCCTTTGGTGGCTATGACCGGCCAGGTGCCCACCAACCTGATCGGAAAGGACGCCTTCCAGGAGGCCGACATCACGGGTATAACGATCCCCGTGACCAAGCACAGCTACCTGGTAAGAGACGCAAGGGATATCCCCCGCATCTTCAGAGAGGCCTTCTACATAGCGAGGACAGGCAGGCCCGGCCCCGTTCTGATCGATCTTCCAAGAGACGTCACCGTCAACGAGCTGGACTTCGAATATCCCGAGATCAACCTGCCCGGCTACAGCCCCAACCTGAAGGTCCACAGCCTCCAGATTAAGAAGGCAGCTCAGGCCCTGATGGAGGCGGAGCGGCCCGTCATCTATGTCGGAGGCGGCGTCAAGTACTCCGACGGCCACAAGGAGCTCGTCGAGCTCGCGGAGAAGATCAAGGCCCCGGTTACGACGACCCTGATGGGGATCGGATGCTTCCCTGAGGATCATCCCCTATCTCTGGGGATGCTGGGGATGCACGGGACGAAGTACGCAAACTACGCCATCCAGGAGGCGGACCTGATCCTGGCCGTGGGAGCCCGGTTCGACGACCGGGTCACCGGAAAGATCGCGAGCTTCGCGCCCCAGGCGAAGGTGATCCACGTCGACGTCGACCCTGCCGAGATCGGAAAGAACGTGCGAGTCGACATCCCGGTCGTCGGGGACGCGAAATCGGCCCTCTCAGAGCTGGCCAAGGCCGTGGAGCAGAAACCCTGGAGCCCCTGGAACGACAAGGTCGCGGGCTGGAAGAGCGGCCACCCCCTCGACTACGCCAGGGACGGGGATACGATCAAGCCCCAGGCGGTCCTGGAGACGATCTGCAAACTCTGTCCCGAAGCGGTCATAGTGACGGAGGTCGGCCAAAACCAGATGTGGGCTGCCCAGTTCTTCACCCATAAGGACCCAAGACACTTCATATCCTCGGGCGGCCTGGGGACGATGGGGTACGGGTTTCCGGCGGCCATCGGGGCGAAGATGGGCTGTCCCGATAAAGAGGTCTTCGACATAGCCGGGGACGGAAGCTTCCAGATGAACATCCAGGAGCTGGCCACGGCGGTGATAAACGAGGTCGCGGTCAAGGTGATCATTTTGAACAACGGCGTTTTGGGGATGGTCCGGCAGTGGCAGGACCTCTTCTACGATAAGAGGTTCTCCAACACCACCCTCACCCGCGTCCCCGACTTCGTGAAGGTGGCCGAGGCTTACGGGGCCCTGGGCCTGCGGGCGACCAAGCCCTCAGAGGTCGAGCCGGTCCTGAAAGAGGCCATCGCGTCGGATCGCCCCACGGTCGTCGACCTCATCATATCTCCGGACGAGAAGGTCTCGCCGATGGTCCCTGCGGGAGCTTCCCTATCCGAGATTCTGGAGCTGGAGGGGTGAGAATGAAGCATACCATAGCCCTCATCGTCGAGAACAAGCCCGGGGTCCTGGTCAGGATAGCAGGCCTCTTCAGCCGGCGCGGATTCAACATCGACAGCCTCACCGTCGGGACGACCGACAAGCCCGATCGCGCACGGATGACCATCACCGTCGACGGAGACGAGGTCGTCCTCGAGCAGGTGACAAAGCAGCTGAACAAGCTGATCAACGTCATCCGGGTCAGCGAACTCGCCCCCCAAGAGTCGGTCGAGCGGGAGCTTGCCATAATCAAGGTCGCGGCCAAGAAGGAAGACCGAAGCGAGATCATGCAGATCGTGAGCGTCTTCCGGGCGAAGATCATCGACGTATCGCCGAGGTCGATGATAGTCGAGGTGACCGGCAGCGAAGACAAGGTCGAGGCGATGGTCCGCCTCCTCCGCCAGTTCGGGATCAAGGAGATGGCCCGGACGGGGAAGGTCTCCATGGTCAGGGGCTCGAGTGTTGTGGGCCCCTGAACCCTTCCCTCGGCGCGATCGCAAGACAAGTTCGGAAACTGTCCGAATCAGATCAAGTCGATCCGGTTGATTCGGATAGGTTTGGACTCTACCGGTTCGATTCGCATCGATCCGGTTCGCCCAAATTACAGATCAAGTTTATATCGAATGCGTGATGGTTTCACTGAAGGATTTCTATTCATTGGGAGGAGATAGGAAATGGCAAAGATATACCATGACGAGGACGCCGATCTCGGCGTTCTGAAGGGCAAGACTATCGCCATCATCGGGTACGGGAGCCAGGGGCACGCCCAGGCCCAGAACCTGCAGGACTCGGGGCTCGACGTGGTCGCAGCAGACGTTCCGGGCTCGAGGGCCTGGAAGAGGGCCGAGGCGGACGGGGTCAGAGTGACCACCGCGGCGGAGGCGGCGAAGGAGGCGGACATGATCCACATCCTCCTGCCCGACGAGATTCACCCCATAGTCTACAAAAAAGACATAGAGCCGTACCTGGAGGAGGGGAACGCCCTCGGGTTCTCTCACGGCTTCAACATTCACTTCTCGCAGATCATACCCCCGGAGAACGTCGACGTCTACATGGTGGCGCCGAAGGGGCCCGGCGACCTGGTCAGGAGGACCTACGTGGAGGGGATAGGAACGCCCTGTCTCGTCGCCATCCAGCAGGACTTCTCGGGCAAGGCCTTCGAGAAGGCGATGGCCTACGCTCGGGGTATCGGCGGCACCCGCGCGGGGGTTCTGGAGACGACTTTCGAGGAGGAGACGGAGACCGACCTATTCGGGGAGCAGGTCGACCTCTGCGGCGGGGTGACCGAGCTGATCAAGGCCTCCTTCGAGACCCTGTTGATGGCCGGATACCAGCCGGAGATCGCCTACTTTGAGACCTGTCACGAGCTGAAGCTGATCGTCGACCTGATCCACGAGGGCGGCCTGATGAGGATGTGGGAGAACGTCTCCAACACCGCCGAGTACGGCGGCCTCACCCGGGGCGACCGGATCATCAACGAGCAGTCGAGAGAGGCGATGGTCGAGATCCTCGAAGATATCCAGACCGGCAAGTTCGCCCGGGAGTGGATCCTGGAGAGCCAGGCGGGCCTACCCGTCAAGAAGGCTCTTGAGAGGCAGGAGGCTAGCCACCCCATCGAGATCGTCGGCGAGGAGCTGCGGGCGATGATGCCCTGGCTCAAGAAAGATTGAAGATCATCTCTTAAAGGAGGGATGCTAAGCCATCGGGAGGGCGGGCGCCAAGGCGCGCGTCCGCCCGTCCTAGGGGCCAGTGGGTGAAGGGATTCTTCTCTGATCATAGCTTTTGGCAGCGGCTCTTTTCGATTTAATGACTCTACTTTTTAGTTTAGCTTTGGCACATATTCTCATTAAATTGTAAGCAGGATTTGTGCTACATTTATACGAGTATTTGCAACTCATTTGACCTAGCAAAGCTCCCGTATTATGTGAGGCGCGGGGGCAGTTTATAAATTGGGATCTGTCAAGGGAAAACTTGGAACGTAGAGCATAACAAAGAACATATACTATGGAATTGTTTCAAGAATAATGCTAAAAGAGTATAAAATCATGAGTATTTAAAGTAGCGTTAGACCAGATGAAGGCAGGACCAAGATGTCTAAGCATAGTGCTTCAGGATCTTTATATGGTTATCTCTTCCAATTTGACCGCGCTTTGTATTGGCTAGCATGTCGTGGGACAAAAGTTGGTATAGAGACGGAAGATGATGTAGTGAGTTTTGAGGCTAAGGGTAAAACAATTCGTGAGCAAGATAAATGTTCAACTGTTAATACAAATCCATTATCTAATAGAAGTAAAAATCTCTGGAAATCACTAAAAATTTGGGTTGATGCCATAGAAGCTGGTGAAGTAGACTTATCCAATACCGAATTTTACCTAGTTACGAATATAAGAAGTCCTGAGTGTCTTGCCCGGCAGATGGGCAAGGCGAAAGACGATGATAGTATCGATTTATGTGTAGAAAAGCTTAGAGACTTGGGTAAGAACCCGTCTGATAGCATAAGAGATTATGTCAAAAAGGTACTTGGATGCAGTGATGAAACATTAAAAAATATGATAAGGAGTATTTATTTCACGGATTCCGATAACTATGGAGAGGAAGATTTGAGAGGAGATATAGTATCTTGTTTACATATTCCTGAAACGTTACCCTCAGATAAAATTATCAATGAGCTTTTAGGGTGGATGGTTAGCAGAGCAGAAACGTTATGGCTAAATGGTAAGCCAGCTTGGATAACAAGAGAAGAATTTGATGAATATTATTCTAAAATATCGTACCGATTTAGTGAGCAAAAATTTATAGAAACTCCTGCAACAGACCTAATACATCTAATAGATATAAATCCCAAGGATCATAAAGGCAAAGTATTTGTAAAGCAATTATCTTTACTTGAGATAGATGATGATTGTATAAGGGATTCGATAAGGGATTATAATTTTTGCACGTATGAGAGGACTCGAATTGCAGAACAGGGATCAGTCACCAAGAGGGAGTTGGATAATTTTGATAACGTCCTGGTTGATCGATGGAAACCTATTTTCATGAAAAATTCATGCATAAAAAATAACTCCGATATTATTAATGGAATACAAACATATGCTGAAACTATTAACCATAAGGAGCGTTTAGCTGGCCAGTTAACTGAAAATTATTACCTAACGAGAGGTACTTACCACATGCTTGCCGATATATTAGATGTGGGATGGCATCCTAAATTTAAAGAATTGCTCAAATCAGATGAGGGCGATGGTATATGAATGTTCTAAACGAATATGAAATAATGCAAAATAATGCACTTGGTGCTTTAGCATTATCCGCGTTTACAATTGAGTTTTACAAGAATACAAATAATATGCATGGCCCCACCTTGCCAGTACTAATGCCAGTATTGCCAATGGTATTACACGAAGATACGGCCTCAACCCTACATAATAAACATAAAAAAGGAGGGTTTTATAAATCGATTTATAAAAATAAAACTATTTTAATAGGACTTCAACAACGTATGGAATCAATGGCTGACCAGACTTTTCAGGCTTTAAACTTTGCCTTTGCGTCAAAGATGCTTAATTACGATAATTCTACAAATCAAATAATCCCACGGAGACGCACATCACCCTTGAAATTAATTAATTCAAATTATGTTGAGATTCGGAGAATTATTAAAGCAGCAGAGCGGTTAGGTTACTGGTTTTCAGAGATGGAGCTTGAGCAGATCTCTATTGCGTTAAATTTGAGGTGGTAGAAGTTGAAACTTAGTATAAAAGCAATCATTTTGTGGCCAAGAATGTCCTCTAATAATATTAGAAGAATCGATTTTGATACCAATAAAGTGAGTGTTATTACAGGGCAAAGCCAAAAAGGCAAGTCAGCTCTAATTCCAATTATTGATTATTGCATGGGAAGTCGAAAATGTGCAATACCTGTAGGCATAATAAGGAACAAGACGCTGTGGTTCGGACTGTTGCTGGAAACAGGATCATCTCAGATTTTACTTGCAAGAAGAGAACCAGGTGATCAAAGCCAAACGTCAGACATGTATATGGAAGAGGCACCATTAATAAAAAATTTTGATACTCCCACAAAGAATTGTACCATCGAAGATGTGAAAAATAGATTGAACGAGCTAGCTGGTCTATCGGAACTAAACTTTGAGGGGGAAGAATCGAATCTATCTTTTGAAAGTCGTGCCAGCATTCGTGACATGGCCGCATTTGAATTCCAGCCACAACATATTATAGCTAACCCATACACGCTGTTCTACAAAGCAGATACTTATGAACATCAAAAAAAACTAAAATATATATTTCCTTTGGTAATCGGAGCCATCGATACAAAAGAGCTTGTTCTGATACATGAACTTAAAGAATTAAATAAGATACTTAAAACGTATCAACGAGAATATGATGAGAACAAATCATTTGCTGATTCTTGGATAGCTGAAATTAAGGCTTTCTATTCACATGCAAAAGAATTGGGATTACTGCCTAATTCACCCGACCCATTAGACGTTTCAACTATTTGGAATGAAGAAAAATATATCTCTCATCTAAAGCGTGTATTGAAGTTAGATATCGAGTCTATAATCCTTGAAGTGGGAAACACAGAACGAGCAGTTAATGAATTAAATAGTTTGAAGGAAGAAGAATACAATACCTCAAATAATATTGAGTATCTTCGTTTCAAACTCGCTAAAATGGAAGAATTTTTATATTCAGAAAAGAAATATGAAAATGCATTGGAGATTCAGCAAAAGAGAATGGAAGGTGTTGGATGGTTTAAAGACAAGATTAAAAAAGAAAGCTTTTGCCCATTTTGCAAATCCAGTAGTAATCTGGCTTTTGATAATATAAATGATCTAATCAAACTTTATGATGATATAATGAAATCAACAAATACGGTCCAAAACTCATATCCAATTCTGGACAAGGAAATCATAGATATAAAACGAGATTTAATAAAACAAGAAAAAAAGTTGAATGTAGTGCGCAAGCATAGAAAAAAAATTGATTCGAAATCTGAAACATTGAGGATTCAACGACAGAATATAAATGAAATATATCGATTTATAGGTCGTCTTGAACAATCTTTGAGGAACTATGATAGTATTCAATCAGATAGTAAACTATCCGAAGATATAGCTTATTATAAAGATTGCATTAATGACATAGAAAATAGACTCAGTACTCATAAAGCAAAGGAGAAGCAGGAATTTGCCTTAAGTAGGATATCTAAATATATATTAAATTATGCTAAAATATTGGGTGTGGAACGGCCAGATGATCCTATAGATCTTGATATCACTAATTTAACTATTAAAATACTATCACCATCCAATAAAAGAAAAGATTATTTATGGGAAATAGGAAGTGGTGCAAATTGGATGGCTTATCATTTAGCGACACTCATGGCTCTACACGAATACTTTATAAGTTTGGATTCGAATCCTGTGCCCCAATTTTTAGTTCTTGATCAACCTAGTCAAGTATACTTCCCAGAATGGCCATTAGATCCAAATCCGAAGTACCCGGAAGCAGATCCAAGAGATCCAAAATTGGATGACGTATACAGAACTAAAAAAATTTTTGAGGCATTGTCAGAGGGAGTGGCTCGAACATCAGGCAAATTACAAATCATTGTAATTGAGCATGCCGATGCTATTACGTGGAAAGGTATTGAAAATATTAGTCTTGTAGAACGGTGGCGAGATGGTAAAGCCCTAATTCCACCAGATTGGGAATAAAGGAAAAATCGTTGAAGGACGGCCGACCAGGTAGAGAAACTTCGCCTAAAGATTCTCGCCGTCCTGAGAAGAAACGACGTGAAGAGAGCCGCCTTCTCCGGGTCGATCGTGCGGGGCGAGATGGCCAAAGAGAGCGACGTGGACATCCTGGTGGAGTTTGAGGGGCGATAAGAGCCTGATGGACCTCTCGGGGCTGACGAATCGCGGCTCTCGGAGGCGATCGACCAGGAGGTGGACGTCCTCACCTGAGCCACCCTGGCCGCAAGAAGCATCGCCTTCCTGCGGCCTCCGGGAAATAGGCTGAATGACAAAAGACTACTTATCGAGAGGGGTCCAATACTAGAAAAAGAAAAGAGGCGATCGCCCGTGGTCACATTAACTGCCGTTGTCCATAAGGAAGAGGACGTTTACGTTGCCGAATGCCCCGAGGTCGGCACCGCAAGCCAAGGTGAGACGATCGAGGAGGCGGTGGAGAACCTGAAGGAGGCGACGGAGCTCTACCTGGAGGAGTTCCCCCTGGAGAAAGCCGAAAGATCCTTCGTGACCACCTTCGAGGTGGCGAGGGTTGCCAGGACTTAAACCCACCTCATGTCAAAAAGTGGTCAAGATCCTCTGCAACGAGTTCGGCTTTTCGGTATCCGGGCGCTCCGGAAGCCACGTGAGGCTTTCGAAGATGACGCCGGAAGGAAAGGTGGGAACAGTTGTTCCGATGCATCAGGAGCTTAAGCTTGGAACCCTAAGGAGCGTATTGAAGCTGGCGAAGATCGATCCTGAAGAGTTCGGAAAGCACCAGTGAATAGGCTTTTGGGCTTTGATCTGCGAATTTTAAGCCGTCCCGAGGGCGTAACAGCGAGTCGGTTCCACACCACCTCGCCCCCTCCGGCAGCATCCCCCCATCCGGCGCCGCCCGGACGCCGACTGCGCCCCTCGCCCACCGGCCGCAAAACGCACTTCTCCTAATTTGATTAACTCTTGCGACCGCTATAAGATGGCTTCAATAATTGTGAAACAAAGGTCAGCAAGGACCGTGGCAACTATGATTTCTCCGTCGTTCCGCACTAACGGTCTAATCTCCAAACATTTTCGCCATAATTTATGGCAAAGATTTATTAAATATCTTGTTATATGCTATTTTTAGGAGTAGCATCTATGGAGATAAGTA
>Ga0272442_10003433_pt1 | contig 22275 bp, 21 predicted proteins | sample SSMForm2O_FD_200262 | JGI IMG/M metagenome (GOLD analysis project Ga0272442, IMG submission 200262) | Marine sediment archaeal communities from Little Sippewissett salt marsh, Falmouth, MA, United States - SSM-Form-2O | ecosystem: Environmental > Aquatic > Marine > Wetlands > Sediment ...
CTTTTTCTCTTGTAAGACGCATAGATGAAAGAATAGCCTTCTGATAACCAATATGTATTATTAAATAACTGTTGATAGAAAAACGATTCTTATTTTTTTATTTCAGTTAAGATTTAAACGATGGGATTATCAGAAAATTTATTTTCTTCCTCGATATGATTCATTTTCCTTGAATAGTTCAGTGAATTTACAATCCTGCTGACTCCTTCGGGAATTGCTTTTAAAGATGGTGAAGAGTAATTCAACCTTATATATTGATTGATTCCATATGTATTTGGGAAAAAGGCATCACCAGGCATAACTAATACCTTTTCGTTTTTACATCTGGCTAAGAAATTATTCATATTTATCTCTTCATCGATTTTCAGCCAGATATAAAACCCGCCTTTAGGAATAGAAAAAGATTTTTCGGGAATGCCTTTTTTTAATAATTCTTCTATCATTAAATCTCTTTTTTCCCTGACCTGGCTTATAAGTAAATTCATATGTTCTCTTAATAAACCGTTTTTTAATGCTTCATAAATGAAATACTGATTTACCGTATTGGCATGAAGATCGGTTATCTGTTTTAGTTCTCCAAATTTTTGTAAAATTTCATTATTACAGATAATCCATCCTATTCTTCCACCCATATAGAATTTTTTTGAAAATGTACTCAGATAAGCTACGTAATCATAGCTGTCCAAAGCTTTCAAAGGTGGTATGATTCTATTTTCAAAACCTATATCGGAATACGGGTCATCTTCAAGAATCGGTATCTGATACGAATATGCCAATTCAAGTAATTTATTTCTGCGCTTTGTCGATAATGTTGTTCCTGATGGATTCTGGTAAGTTGGAATTGTGTATATGAATTTTGGTTTATACCTGTTAAGATAATTCTCCATAATATCTGTGTTCATTCCGTCTTCATCTATCGGAATACCTATGACCTTCGCGCCATATGATTTGAATATCTGTATAGCCCCTATATACGTAGGGCTTTCTGTAAAAACAATATCTCCGTGATTTAAAAAAGCCCTGGAAAAAAAATCAATTCCCTGCTGAGATCCCGATAAAATCATACATTCCCTGAGAGTAGAGTTTATTCCTTTATCAAGCATATGAATACAGATTTCTTTTCTTAATTCACTGATACCATATACTTCCGCAGGTGCAATCATTTTGCTTGTGTATTTTTTAAAACAATCTGTGCTTAATTTCTGCAACATTCTAACGGGTAAAGAATCGTCACCTACAAATCCTCCTGCAAAAGAAATAATTTCATCTGACTGATTTTTCAGAATTTTTTTTATAATCTTGTTATTTTTTAATTCAGAATTAATTACCATATGCTGAGGCCAATCTATTTCTGGAACTAAATAGTCATATTTCGAAGAGGTTTTTTCTATCTGTCTGTTCACAACTGTTCCTGAACCTATCTGTGAAGAAACAAGTCCTTCAGATTTTAAATCCAGATAAGCACGGTTTATGGTACTCCTGTTTACTCCGAGGATTTTGGATAATTCACGTTCGGATGGCAATATAAAACCTTTTTTCCATTCACCAGAAATTATTTTATCGGTTATCTGTTTTTTTATTTGCTCATATATTGGAATTTTTATTTTTCTGTTTAAATTGATATTCATATTTTCACCTCATAAAATGGATCCATCCATTATAAAACAATTCTATATAAAATAAAAATCCCTATGTTTTTCATTCGTTTTTTTTCATTTCTTCTATTAATTTTTCTCTATCACAAATGATTATATCTCCATTTTCCTGTTGAATAATTTTATCGTCACTGAGTTCATTCAGAACACGGTTAAAACTCCTCATCCTTCCTCCGATTGATTCTAAAATCTCTTCTTTGGGTATTCTGGAAACAGAAATATCCAGTCTTCTTCGTAAAAAATATAAGACTCGATATTTAAGAGGATAAATGATATTAACTGTAGAATTTATACAGGCATCATATAATTTGTCTGATATCTGGTGAATTACATAATGACTGAAATTTTCATCGAGTTTCATCCATTCAAAAAATGAATGTTTATTCAGTTTGAGCAAATTACAATTGGAATCAGCGACCACATTTGCCAGTATTTTTCTATTATTTATTATCTCTATTTCCCCGAACATTTCGTAATCTGTGTATATGTATTCTAGATAGTTTATACCGTTTGGTTCCATTCTGAATACTTTTACCTTTCCTTTGATTAAAAAATACACATATTCGGGTTCATCTTCCTGATGAACTATGTATTCGCCCTGATTTACGAAATCCTCGATAAAATTTGTTTTTATGCGTTCAGGACAGCTATTCAGGAAATCTAACAATGGTTTCTCCAAAATTTCCTCCTTATTATATGATTAAATCAAAAAGTTTTTTCTTGAACACATCTCCATCTATTGATTTGCAAAAAAATGCATTTGAATTTTTATTGAGAATATTCATATAGTCTATAATCAGCTGACCATAACCAGTATCTGATTTATAGTCAATATAGCAATACGCTTCGAAATTTTCGGTCATTTCATCGTAAAAGGCTGCAGCTACTGCTGCCGGATCGGGAAGGTCAAAACCGATTTTTTCAAGTCTTTCATAATTAAATTTTTTCAGGTAGTCATTACATCTTACACAGAATCCTGCTATTTCAGATCCTGAATTGTTTAAGTAGTCAATATCATTTTGATTTATAAAAGTAGTGCCCATACTCACATCCCATCCCACAAAATAAACAGGTACGCCTGAGTCAATTACTATTTGGGCGGATTCGGCATCGACATAAATGTTGAATTCTGCTACTGGTGTTATGTTTCCTGAAGAAAACCCGGCACCCCCCATTATAGTTATTATCTTCAGCTTTTTCATAGTTTCAGGGGATTTTAAACAGGCCACCGCTATATTAGTCAATGGTCCAAGTGTAATCAATTCAAATTCCTTGTCATTATTTTCTTCAAGAATTCTTATAATTGCATCAACAGCATGTTCTTTTTCAGCTTTTATAACAGGCTCGGACAAATTCATATTTCCCATTCCATCGTCCCCATGTACGAATTCAGAGGTGAATAAGTCTCTCAGAATTGGTTTCGACATTCCTCGAAAAACCGGAGGTTTATAAGTGTCTGCGACTTCAACTGAAATTAAGGCATTTTTTACTGCAAGATCAAGAGGTACATTTCCTGCTACGACCGTAATTGCTTCTACTTTCACATTTTTTTCACGTAATGCCATTATAAGAGCAACTGCATCATCAGATGCGGTATCTGTATCAATTATAACTCTTTTCATAAAATCAACTCCTCAAAAAATATAAATAATTATAAATTTTGAAGAGCTTAAAGTCACGGTCATTTGACCACAAATAATTTTCTATGTTTTATTTATTCTTTAGATATCCAAAAACAAGTTCTCCTAAAATCCTCATACCTTTGTCTATTTCTTCTATACTGGCATTTGAGAAATTCAGACGCATACCGTTATCAGGTTCTTTCTCTGTATAGAAAGCTTTTCCGGGTACAAAAAATACGTTTCTCTGTTTTGCGGATTCAAACAGTTTCTTTGTATTTATATTTCCTGGAAGTTCTATCCATAAAAACATACCTCCTTTAGGGTTAGAACAGTAAGTGTCTTCCGGAAAGTATTTCCTTACAGCTTCGACCATAGCATCTCTTTTTACACTGTATAATTTTTTTATTCTATCTATTTGCTCACCTATATCATACTTTTTCAAATAAGAGTACACCACATACTGTACAAACTGATTTGTATGCAAATCCAATCCCTGTTTTAAAATGGCAAATTTAGTATGAAACGGCTCTTCAGAATTTATCCAGCCCAATCTGAATCCGGGGCAGATTATTTTTGAAAAAGTACTTAAATAAATTACACGTCCCTGTGTATCAAAATTTTTAATAGTTGGGAGGATTTCCGAGTTGTAATTTAAATCAGAATATGGACTGTCCTCAACTATTAAAGTGTTGTATTTTAATGCCAGCTCCATAAGCTTCATTCGTCTGTTTACTGATAAAGTCCTGCCTGATGGATTCTGAAAATCAGGTATAATGTAGATAAATTTTACTGGATGTCTTTTTAAATACTTTTCAACTTCTTCGGTAATTATCCCGTCATCATCCATTTCCACGCCAAGAAATCTTGGGTTGTAAGCCCTGAAAGCACTAATAGCTGAAAGATAAGTAGGCCTTTCGCAAATAATATAATCCCCTTCGTTTATTAACGCCTTTCCACATAAATCCAGTCCCTGCTGTGAACCGGTTGTTATCAGTAAATTGTCTCTGGTGGAATTCAGATTTCTTCTTTTCATCAATTTGATAATTTCATCTGTGAGTTCTGGGAGACCTTCTGTGGCTCCGTATTGCATCGTTTTAAAACCATGATCGTCCATCATTTCATTTATAACCATTTTTATATCAGATATCGGAAATGAATCAGGTGAAGGCAGACCACCACCGAATGATATTGCATCTTTATTTGTGGCAATTCTGAGTAATTCGCGTATTTCAGATGACTTCGCATTTATGGCAACAGCAGATAAGAATTTTTTCATTAACTTTCCCCCTTTTTTTGCAAATATCTTTAAAAAAAGAATTTGCGTTTAAATTTAATTTTTAATATAGGAACATAATTGGTACCAACCACTTTTATTATAAATCTTAAATATAAGTATTTAAACATCCATTTCAATTTATTATAAACAGTCCAATTTACTACTTGACAATGTATAGTAGTGGGAGTATAATTATAATGACTATTATGTAATGCAAGGTAGTGGAGGTGAATTATCAACAACTCTCAAATTTTAAAAGGATTGCTTGAAGGATGTATTTTAAAGTTGATTGAAAAAGAGGAAACATACGGATACAAGATCTGTGAGGATCTTTCAAAAGGCGGTTTTGTGAAAGTAAATGAGGGAACTATTTATCCTATACTGATTAGACTGGAAAAGAAAAAACTGATAACTTCTGTCAAGATAAAATCCACACTTGGTCCTAAGAGAAAGTATTTCGTTTTAAGTGAAGATGGAAAGGAATATATTAAATCATTTGAATCAGAATGGAATGAAATAAGAGATATTGTCGATAGTTTTATGAATAAATTCTGAAATAAAGTTTGAAAAGTATTTAAAGGAGGGAATCATGAAAATTATCTTAAACCGCAAAACTAAAATGATGTTTTATTCATCCATAATTCTAACTTTAATACTTATAACAATAACCGTTTTATTCATAGTCGATACTGAAAAAAGAGGTGGAGCAACGCTGGGAATGTACTGGATAGGCTTCACGGTTGTACTTCTTGCCGTATTTGCTGTGGTTTATTCCTTTATTATGAGGATCAGGAAAGAGAAGAAATATTCTATACTTGGGATAAGTTATAAAAATGCTCTTGATGACATTATTCTGAATATTTCCACATCGAATATGAGTTTTTATTCAAAAAGACAAATTGAAGAAGAATTGCTAGATTTATTCATACTGGCCGTGAAAGACGGAAAAAAAGTTGAGGATGTAATCGGCATGAACAAAGAAGAATTCATAAAAGATATCATAAAAGCTCATGGGGCACGAAACAACTTTTTTACAGAGATGCTTTCAGGATTGCAGTATTTTATAATTTATCTATTCCTGATACAGATTGTCAGATATTTTGAAGATTTTAATATTAATTCTGATTTTTTCAAAATTGAATTCGATAATTCCACCATAATACTATTTGCATTGATAGCCTTTATTACTATACCTTTGATAAGAAGGTACTATCGTATCGGTATGAATAAAGATAAAATATGGGTGGTAATTCTCGCTTACATTTTGATTCCTGCAGCAACTTTCGCAATGTTTATTGGATTTATGGAAATTTTAAAATCCGTGGCTGAAAAACCCGGATGGATAAAATACATTGTCGAAGGAAGTAGCAGGGTGTTTGATAATGTATTTTATATAATCTTATATTCAGGGGTATTCTTTGCTGCATGGATAATAAAAAGACAGATTCAGAGAAGCTATATAAAAAACTTCTTGTATGATTGAACTCCGGGTGAATTTTATTTTTTTCCTATCAACCACATCTTAGCATCTTCCGGAACGGAAAAGAATTCAATGCAGTTGAAAAGAAAAGAATCTTCAGTTTTCAGTTTTTTCCTGAATAAAGACTTTTTTGAGCAGCCAACAATGCAGATTTTCATTATTTTACTTTTTATATTAATCATATGCCTGACGAGTTCTTCTGCTAGTTCTTCGTCAAGATTTGTTTCGTACATATCTATCCAGATCCTGCGATTTTTTTCACCCGGAGAATTTAAAATGAATTCTTCTTCAGCCTTTATTATTTTTATTAATTTCTCTTTGTCGTTAAAATAACTTCCGTATTTTAAAGGGTGAAGTTCTCCATCCATGTAATAATAGGGGCATAGACTGCCGCTTGGTGAATATTTAATCAATTTAGCACCTCTCTGATAAATGATGTTGAGATTATATCATTAATAAGATAATGGGTTGTTCATTTTACGGATAATTTCGCGGTATAAAGGGAGCAAAAAAAGAAAAGAAATGAATGATTTTAATTGACAAGCTTCTTTTTTATAAAGAGGCATATATCTTCAAATGCCCGTTTTGCTTCAGGGAATAATGGAGAGAGTATGGGGAAGGCATGAACCATTTTATCCCATTTTTTCAGCGTTATTTCCGTACCATGTTTTATCGCTTTTTCTGCAAAGTTTAACGTATCAGAAAGATGAATTTCATAAGTTCCTATGCAAAGGTAAATATGAGGCAAATTATTTAATTTACCAAATATTGGTGAGAGAATTTCATCCTTATAATCGTTTTTACCTATATAAAGGTCTGTCCATATATTCCACGAATTCATAGGTGCTATATCATTTTTTGCATTTGTATGGAAAGATTCACCACTGCAGCTTAAATCGGTAACGGGTGAAATTGAAACGGCGGCTTTGGGTAAATCATAATTCCTGTTTCTCAGCAATTTTAAAAGTGAAAGTGTAAGCGTTCCACCTGCTGATTCACCGCAAATTATTATATTTTGTGGTGAATAACCTTTTTCAAGAAGGTATTCATATGCTTTTAAACAATCTTCAACAGCTGCCGGAAAAGGAAATTCCGGAGCAAGGCGGTAATCGAATAATAAAGCCTTTATCTGTGTTTCCATAACGAATTTTGAAACATGTCCTCTATGTGAATCGCAGGATCCCGACATAAATCCTCCGCCATGTATGTACAGAATAACTTTATTTTCTGGTGAATTTTTATTAATTATCCATTCCGAATACATCCTATCAATTTTTATAGGTTTAATCTCAATATCTTCTGGTATTCTCTGAGTTTTTAAAGACATTTTATCAGTTCGTTCTCTGAACTCATGAACGTTAAAGTTTTCATCTACTATTTCAGGTCGTAATTTGAATCTGAAAAGATGCCTGTTTTTTACCAGCCCGATAATTATTTTACTTTTCAAACTTGACATTTTTTTCACCTCATATGACTTATAGACTTTTAAAATATTTCTGATTTTAATTCAAATTTCTTTTTTATGGAGATTTTTGAAGAAATAAGTAGTATTTACTTATGTATGTAACAGATTTTTTTATAATGAAAGCAGAGGATTCCATACTAATTTAAATTCTTTTTTTTATCTTCTGGCGAATACCTTTTTACTTTACCTTCAGGAATGTCTGAAAAAGGATTTCCGGAGAAGGTAAGGAAATAATTTCCTCTCTTGTGGATTTGTAAATTGAAAGTCCGTTTATGAAAGTCCAGAATAAAACTGAAAGCTCATAAGGATTTCCATCAACTATTGTTCCTTCTTTTTGGCCTGCTGCAATAATTTCCGATATAATCTGATAAGGCATGTCTCTTTTTTCCGCCAGGAGTTCCTTAACATTTTCCGGAATTGCCACGGAATTTGAGGCGCTTGTGATTATCCTTACAGTCTGATTGAATGAATCACTCGTATTAATTGTTTTTACAAGTTCAATCAAAGCTGCTTTTATTTTTTCATGACTTGGTAAATCCATAGCTTTTAATTTGCTTACGGCTTCATTCATTTTATTGAAGGCATTTTCAATTACATCATAATAAATTTCGTCTTTCGATTTGTAATAATGGTAAACCAATCCCTGTGCCATGTTCACTTCATTGGCAATATCCTTTATTTTTGCGGCAAAATAACCTTTATCAGAAAAAATCTTCAAGGCGGCAGTTTTAATCTGTGCCAGCCTTTCTTCTCTCATTTTTTCATTTTGTTCTTTGTTCCGTGCCATATTTTTCTCCTATGATAGGTTGAACGTTCATTCAATATATTATCAGAAAATATTTCTTTTGTCAACCGATGAAATATTTTTTAATTTTTCGATTTGATTTTTCATTTTCCGTATTTTTTCAATACCCTCAAAGCTCTCAGAGTGTTCCATCTGCTTGCCTTTCCGGTTTTCTCCATATCAAAATGTACTAATCCCGAGTGCTTGTTCTGAACGGGCCATAAACCACTTTTTAGCTTTTTTGATATTAACAGCTCTATGGCATCGTTCATTCTTACGTCATATTCAAAGTCTATGCTCTGAAAATAGTCTAATGCCCTCAAAATGTCATACCACCATCGTGAAGGAAAAGAAAGCATAGTCATCTGTTTTTTTATTATTTCTCCTGTTTTGTCGGATTTGTACAATCTATGTATAAGAAAGAATTCATGAGCTTTTTTTCTGGCTTCAGATAATTCTTCTGCTCTATATGAATAACCATTATCGAGATATTCTCTTATTCCTTCCAGAAGATTTATAGTGGTATGTAAGGAACTGTGCTTCGGATTCCTTTCCCATAAACAATTCCAGCCACCATCATCAAACTGTTTATCCAGTATGTAATCAACCATCTGATTAAGTTTTGGATTTTCAATTTTTGAATAACAGCACAAATTGAGTAAAAAGCCGCAAATACAAAGGTCTTGATACCTGTCCTTTGGTTTTTCGGGTAAACTCCACAATTTTTCGGTTATAAGTATGATTCCTTTTCTGAATCCTGTATTTTCATATGGTAATCCAAGATTTTTAAGATCCATAAGAGTGTACGTAGTAGAAATCCATTTAGGAGAATAAATACCATTTCCCCACATATACGTTTCAGTATCCTGCCTGCTTAAAAATTCATATCCCCAGCCGGTTTCCTCAATTTTTTTCTTCAGGGGAATCAATTTACTTTCTTCAAATTCCAGTAAATCCCTTGATACCTGATAAACAATCGCAGGATCACCACTTAAAAGCCAGTCATAAATGCTGTTTGTTTCATTCATATAACTCTCCTTTCACCCGATGATTGTATTATATAATAAAAACTCTATTAATATCTTTTATTTTAAGTGGACCAGTGAAAAATTATAAAAATTGGATCTTAAAAGATCCAATTAATTGTATTAAAATACTTCTGTAAGAAAAGGAGAATAAATTTTGTTTATAACAATTGACAGAAACATAAATACATCCATAAAAAAGCAGATATATGATGCAATTACGAATAAAATACTTAATGGTGAAATAAAGTCAGGAGTAAAAATGCCTTCTTCAAGGCAGTTGGCCACACAACTCAACGTATCTAGGAACACTGTAACCGAGATTTACGATCAACTCGTAGCTGAGTCGTACTTAATAACCTTTCATGGTAAGGGAACCTATGTGGCAAATGTTATTAAACTCGATTCTGAAATCACACAAGATCGCAAAGAGGAAAAGGATTATTCGGAAATAAATAATGATGAGATAAGTTTTATAGCTGGTACTCCTGATTTATCAAAATTTCCCAAAAAAATATGGCTGAATTCCATAAAAAAATATTTTTGTGAAGAAAATGAAAATATACTAGATTATAGCGGTTTATATGGGTATGTCCCGTTCAGAAAAAGTTTAGGTGAATATCTGTTGAAACACAAGGGGATTAAGTGTTCTTATAAGCAGATTATTGTCACCAGTGGCACACGTGGGGGAATATCATTAACTGCATTATTTTTCATAAATAAAATGAAAAAAATTATGCTTGAGTCACCGGTTGTTAATTTCGCAAAGGATATATTTATGTCATACGGATATGAGCTCATTGGAATAGGTGTTGATGAAAACGGCTTAAAAACCGACGTTCTACCTGATATAAGTAACAGTATGATATATACCACTCCTTCACATCAGTTTCCAATGGGGGGGACATTACCAATTGACCGGAGACAGAAACTCGTTGAATTTGCGAAAAAAAATGGAAATTATATTCTGGAAGATGATTACGATAGTGAATTCAGGTATAAGGGTGCTCCGGTAAATTCACTATATCAACTTGCACCAGACATGGTAATACATTTTGGAACATTCAGTAAAACAATTGCACCTTCACTCAGACTGGGTTATATGGTTTTACCGGAATCAGTTTTATCTTCTTTTGAGAAATATTTTGAATCAGTGTATGAATCACCATATATAACAGGTCAAATGGCAATGACAAATCTTCTTAAAACCGGATTTTATGAGAAATACCTGCATAAAATGCGAAGGATATATAAAAGTAAAATGTCTTTTCTAATTAAAGTTCTGAAAAATGAATTTAAAGATACTATTTCTATAAATGGTAAAAATTCCGGTTTACATGTGGCTGTTAAATTCAAGAATATTCAATTCAGGCTGAGAGATAAGAAGATATTCCATAAATATGGTTTGGATCTAGATTTTTCCATAGACTACATGGTTGAATATGAAGAATACTGTAATACTGTTATACTTGGGTTTGGCCATTTAACTGAAACTGAAATTCTAAAAGGAATAAAAAGATTCAAAAGAGCCCTTCTTAAAATAAATAATTAAAATCTGATTTCAACTTCAAATCATCAAATAAATAAATTTATTTATACCTATTAAAATAAAATGGGAGGTCTTTGTTCATGAAAAAAGTAAATTTTAAAAATGGAAACGAGATACCCGCATTGGGTTTTGGAACATGGCAGATTAAAAGAGATATTGCACAATCAGCAGTGGAAACTGCTTTGGAAGTAGGATACAGACATATAGATACAGCTGAAGGTTATGGCAATCTCGATTTAATACAGAAAGCAATTGAAGTAAGTGGAATTAAAAGAGAAGAATTATTTTTAACTACAAAAATATGGGTTGCGGATTTCAGCAGCAAACAGAAAATACTCGATTCGGGAAAACGTTTCCTGGATATTTTAAAAACAGATTATCAGGATTTAATTTTGATTCACTGGCCTGTCAGAGAGAATTTCAACGTGAGAATGATACTGGAAGCTCTTCAGGAATTAAAAGATCAAGGACTTGCGAAAAATATAGGGGTATCGAATTTTTCGATAAAACATGTAAAGGATGCACTTTCAACAGGAGTGGAAATAGTTACGAATCAATTTGAACTTCATCCTAGTTTGTACTCGAAGAAATTAATTGATTTCTGTCAGGGAAAAGGCATTACGATAACCGGATATACTCCGCTTGCCTGGGGAAAAGATCTGCAAATTCCACTTATAAAAGAATTAGCTGACAAGTACGAAGTTTCACCTGCACAGATTTGTATTGCGTGGCAGATTAATAAAGGATATATAATAATTCCAAGGTCTACAAGTAAATCTCATATTGAAGATAATTTCAAAGCATACAGCTTAATACTCGAAAAAACGGATATCGACAGGATTGATGGACTTAACTTGAATAACAGGGTACTTAACAGAGATTATCTTGAAGAAGTTGAACCGAACAGCAAGCTTGACTGGAGATTCGAACTGGAATGAGTTAATACCAATTCAATTAAGATATATACTAAAATATTTAAGAATATGCAATAAATTCACAGTCACAATCAGCCTTTTAATATTGTGTTTTTATAATTTATTTAAAATTATAAAAGCATACTTTATCCCGATGATGTATTTGAAAACATCATCGGGAATTTTTTAATGTAAGAGGTATTCAAAAAATATTTTGAAAATTATCTTATGGTTTATTTAGAAATGTATAATTTAAGTATTTCAGTTAGTTTTAAATATGTACTGAATAAGGTGTTAGTGTGAGGTGAGCTTTTTCAGTCTCCATACGGCAAAGAGATAACTTATAAGGCAGAGAATCAGGAATAATCCGATTACAGAAAATACATTTACAAAATCTATATTCTGGTACATTATAAGATTTCTGAGTGTGTTTATCATATGTGAAAACGGATTGATCATTATGGCAATTTTCAAGCCTCCTGATAAATTCTCCACAGGAAAAAGTGCTGAACTGAGAAAGAATACGGGTAAAACGATGGCATTCATTATGGTTTCGTATAACATCTCATTGGGTAATATCAAACTTATTGAATATGCCAGTGATGACATGAAAAATCCTGTCATACATATCAGTGGAATCATCAGGAGAATTCCAGCAAAATCAGATGCAATATTTACTGAGAAAAACAATGCCACAAGACAGAGAATACCCGCCTCAATAAATGAAAGAATAACCGATTCGAGAATCTGTCCCATAACTATTGAAAACCTGCTGACCGGAGCAATCAGAATACGGTAGAAACTTCCGTTCTTTTTCATGATGAAATTTATGAAACCACCACTGCTGCATGATGCAAAAGTGACAAGTACCATAATTCCTGGAAGTATAAAAGCGGTATAATTTTCAAAACCCATTCCGGTAAGTGCCTGGCCTGCTACCGCACTGTAAAGTGTTAACCATATAAGAGGCTGCAGAATTGTGAAAGCTATCGACAGGGGATTCTGATATCTCCATTTGATGTTGCGCCATAATATATTCAGCATCTTGCTTCCTCCTTCATGTTTTTTCCGGAATTTATAAATGAAATAAAAACATCTTCAAGACAGGGCTTCAAAATTTCAATAGATTCAAATTCAAGTCCATTTTTCAACAGATATTCATTTATAGTTGTGAAACTCTTTTTTATGTTTTTCACATTCACCGTAACTTCTTTTTTGTGGATATTCATGAAATTTATGAAATTCTTATACTTAAAATAGTCAGAAATTTTTTAACAGTTTCTGTCGACATATACAAGTGGTTCATCAAACAGTTAGAGTTCACACTGCCTTTTAAGGACTTCCTCAATTCACCACCGCCACCTTATAAAAAGTGCAAAAATTCTTTTTATAATAACGCTTTAGCGTTATAGTGTCTGTGGATCTTTCTCTTTTGAATAATCGCTTATTCTTTCAAATTTAATCACTCTATCGAAATACTTTTTTGAGTTTTCCCGGTGGCTTATACATATAATTGTTTTATCGTTAAAATTTTTTATTATATTTGATATAATTTCAGATTCCATTCTTTCGTCTACATTTGAAAGGGATTCATCTATCAGTATAACCTCGGGATTTCTGATAAGATTTTGAGCCATGCTGATTCTTGATTTTTCACCACCAGACAGATTGTCTATATTCAGTATTTGTTCTTTTTTTTCTTTTAATTGTCTTTTGAGATTAGTTATATCTATTATATCGTTAAAATCAACATCATTCTTTTTGTTCAGAAGAATATTTTCCTTTAAAGAAAGAGAGAATACTCCACTGTTTTGGAAAGAAATACCTATAATATTTCTGAGATTCTCCATATCAATATCATGTATTTTCACTCCGTTAACTTCCAATGACCCAGAAAAATTCTTCCTCATTCCAAGCAGGATGTTGAAAAGAGTAGATTTGCCGATACCGCTTTCACCCATTAGTAGAATTCTATCTCCTTTTTTGACATTAATATTCGGAATTTTTAAGCTCTGTCCGTTATCGAATACAACATTGATATCTTTTGTTGTAAGTGTTTTGAAATTTTTTATCTTCACAGTACCTGCTTTTTCTTCTGGGAGAGTTATATATTTTTTAGATGTTTCAATGAAAGGATGAGCTGTGAAGTAAGTAAGAACTATTGAGTATATTTTTTTAAAACTCGAAAGGAAAAGTGGGATGAATGAATAGAGGACTATTATATCGCCGGGTTTTGTTGTGACAATGTTTGTTATTCCCATAAGAAGATAAATAACTATGAGTGGTGCTATAGAACTTATGAGGGAAGTCACTCCACTCCAGTAATTTTCATAGAATGAAGATACCACAATAGATTTTGCAAGTGTGGACTGTGTTTGATTCAATTTTTCTAAAAAAAATTCGTAAGCATTCTTTGACTTTATATCTTTCGCAGAACTTATTATTTCAAGTGCGGTTGTAGATGTTTGTTTTGAAGCATCCAGTATTTTAATTCGCCATTCCGTAAGTTTCTTCTGCATCCAAAATGTCATCAAAAATGAAAGCGGAATAACACATATCGAAAAAAAGCCAGCGTATAGACTGATGTTTATTATGATAAACCCGTAAACTACAAATTCTATTATATATGATGATAGCTCAATAAAGGATGAATAAAAGCCCGATGTTTGTTGAGCGGACATATTTAATTCTGTCCAGATTGCAGATGGGGGAGCCTTTAAAAAATAGTCATAATCGGTTTTTAAAAGTTTCCTGACAGAACAAACTACGATATTTTTTGATCCTTTCCAAAGAATAAGATTATCCAAAATAAAAGAAATAACGTTTAATAAAAACATTATAATAAAAAATATAATTACTTGAATAAGATGTGTTGAAAAAATATTGATTTGATTGTTCAGAATTGCCTGGTTAAAAATTACCTTTAAATCATTTGATATCAGGTATGAAATAGTACCTATAGAAATAGCTATCATAATTTTTAAGATGGCATTTAATTTGTTTTTTTGAAGAAAGATATTAATTAAACTCAAAAAAATCCCTCCTAAATCCCTTAATATTAATATGGGGAGTAAAGTATCTAATTCCTTCATAGTTTATATTATTTTTAAATAAACTCTGAGAATTGAATTTTTTAACTTCTCTTTTTTCAAACAAAATTTGTTCTTTTGAAAATAGACTTTTTTTTGATTTAATGTTAGATATAGACATTATTTTTTCTATATTTTTTAATATTTCATAATAGTGTTCCTTAAAATTATTACTGAATTGGAATAAACAGTAATATAATAATTTGTTTTTATAAGGGATATAGTCGAGTACTATATTACTATATGTGTTTTGTAGAATAAATACTGAAGATAGTGTATATAATATATCAAGTGGATTCGAAATGTATTCAGAAGAAAAATAAAATATAATGGAGTTTCCTTTAGAAAAAAATCTATTTGAAGGTAATCTGAAGTTATCTAATTTTTCAAATGGAATTTCGTTGAATATTGAATAATCATTAATTTTAATAGAATTTTCAATAGAAACATTTAAATCATTATGTAAAATATGAAAAAGGTACTCTTTATAATCTTCTATAAAAGAATACTGGAAATCATAATTTGGAATATCCCGGTTATCAAAATAAATTATATTTCCTTTGAACAGGCAATATGAGTTTTTCTCTTTTTTCAGCAAATTGAATAATGCTATCATATTTTTGATGTCTTTATTATATATTATCAAGCAAATCAACTCCATTTTTACTTATATACTCAAAAACAATATCATAACAAAACTTTTTTATGCAAAAAAAGTTGTTGTTTTTCTGTTTTTTTTCATTTAATTTATTTTTTAATTTATAAATATTATAGATACAGATGTTTTTAAAATCATTTGTTTTTTCTAGAATGCAAAAGTAATTATATTTACAATTTGTACAAATATCAAGATATGATTCTTGTTTTAAATATTCAAATTTATCTTCGTCATTTAAACTTTCAAAAAAAGATTTATATCTAATATTTTTATCCAATTCTGCAATAGAATCAAAATTATAACTATTCTTGTTGTGATAGTGTAACTCAGGTATAAAATGACATGGAAAAACTTTACCGTCAACATCAAAAGAATAAGAGATATTATTATAATTAGTACAATTTTCTCTTTGTCGAAATAGTTCGGATGAATCGAACATAGTTTTTACAGTTGAGACAATTTTGTTGAAAAAATAAAATTGTTTCAAATTATTTTTTAGATAAAAGTTAAAACTTTTTTTAATTTCTGATTGAAAATCTTTCAGATTTAAATTATAAGTATCACCATCAACAATACCTTGATCAAAATTAAAATATACAGGATAAATAAAATTAGAAAAAAATAATGTGTCTTTAAAAAGGTATTTATAATTATTATATGATATTACCTTGATAAAACTTAAATGGGGATATTTAATTTCAATAAACTTATTCAGATTTTTCATGACTACTTTGAAATAATTAACCTTTACTTTTTTGCTAAATCGTCCTGATGTATATGATTCTTCACAACCATCTAAACTTATAGATATACTAACATTGTTTTTAGTCAGAAAATGAAAAGCTCTACTAGTTAAAATGCTTAAATTTGTTGTTATAGAAAAAGCCACATTGTTCATTTTTCTTTTTTTGATTTCAGTGATTGTTTTTTCAATCACAGAAAAATTAAGGAGTGGTTCTCCACCAAAAAAATTTATTACTATGTTTTCTTCATAGGTGTTTATCATATTGACTATTTTATTGATTTTATTTAAATCAAGATATTTGTTTTGTTTTTCTTTTTGGTAGCAATATACACAATTAAGATTACAATCTTCTGTTGTATTAATCCAAAAAAGTTTCATTGTCCCTCCAGAATCAGTAATACTTGGGAATTATAATGCCCAAGTATTATGATAACTATTTACATAAAATTACAATGTCATCTCTAGAAAACATAACTTTCCAACCTACAGGTTCTATTTGTGGCTTCCCATAAGCGTTTTCTTTTTCAAAGTTCGTAAAATTCATTATTTCACCTCCTTTTTTAAATCTTAAAATCTTGCGAAATAGCTGAAAGATCACTATTAAAGGTAAAATATAATATGACAAGTATCATTAATAATATTCATTCACAAAAAATAAAGTTCAATATCAAAACCCTATAATTTTTTATAGATTCCCAGTTGGCGGAATCGGAGGTGGTGAATCAGTTCCTTTACTTCTTTGATTTTTCTACGAAATAACAAAATACAATCATATTAACTCAACTTGTTGTTCTTTAACATATGTCGGTGGAGTAGATTCATCACTATCTCGAATATCATCATCAGGATCTGCAAACAATGATAGGGATAAAATAATCAGTAATGTTAATAAAAAAACTCTTTTCAAAATAAAACACTCCTTTAAGTTAAGGGATTATGTTATAATTTTAACTGTATTCTTCTTTTAAGTTAAGTTGTTATATTTATATTCTAAATGAATTTATATGATAATCAAGACATGTGATTAAAATTAAAATTAGCATGAATAAAGGGGTGTAATTTTTTTTTTTTTTTAATTTATTCTGTGTGAGACAAAAATGTTTGAGGACTACTGTTAAAAGTGAATATATGGGATGTTTCGTTTTTGGTAACAAAATGTTTGTATTTATCTGAATAAAAAAACAAAATATAGTTATAAAGTTAATCGGGGGTTAAATTGAATCTTGAATATATTTTAAAAATAGTTAACTATGGCAAATACTCAAAATCTTTTGTCAATTATGTTATTGAATTTACTCAGGATAAGGATATAAAGAGATATTTAAAAATATTAAAAATAAAAAGAGTAGTTAAAAATCATGAACTTTTAGAAAAGGTAGACGAAGAGATAAAAAAATGTAAGAATACCGGGGTTAAGTATCTTTTATTAAAAATGAAGTTAAATATCGTAGGTGTATTAAAAGATACTGAATTAAACAGGGAATTATATTATAAGCTTATAAGAGAGTTTGGGAAAATACCAATTTCATGTAGGAATATGATAGGGAAAAGTTTGAAAATGGATAACGCCTATAATTATGAAAGGGCAAGTAAGGATTTCAGGACATGGAGTAAAGATCATATTAAAGATGATCTGGATATTGCATTGGAGTTGAATGCAGTTGCAATCAAGTATTCTCGAAAGAAAGAGTATGCAAAGGCATCAAAAGTATATTACTGTGTATTTAAAAATGCGCTTAAGTATCCGCATCCGACTTATATTGTTGCTGGCCTTAACAATTCTGCATGGTATGAAAAATTTATAGATGTAGATAAGGCTTTTGAAATATCCAATGAACTCGCCTATTACCTCGGATATTATCTTGAATACGTACATTCAATCATCGGGTATCTAGATACAATACTAAACATTTTAAAAATGCGCAATGATTATTTCTCGTATTACACTGTTGCGAAGATTCTGGTATTTTATTACGAAACACTTGCTAAAGATATTCCACAAATCAGGGAGAAATACAAAAAAACTATGTACGAGGCAAAAAAGTACTGTTTGTTGAGAAAAAAAAGAAGTTCAAGGAAAGATGAAGTGTCAAATGGAAAGGATATTCAGAAATTTCTTAAAGAAAGAATAAAAAAGCCGAGAGCATTTGCCGCGGCAAAAGGATTGTCACATGCTTCGATTTACAGGATATTGAACGGTGAGAAAGAAACAGTCAAGATAAAAACACTTATTCAGATAATTGATGCGTTGGAGCTGGACTGGTCATTCGAAAATCCAAAGGCTATAAATTTCGCTATTTTACAGAGGAGGGAACAATCACTTTTTGAATCGAATAGTGAAAAGTTGAAGTTGTTATCTCCATTTGACTTAAAACTTCTTGTTGTAAAAGGTATATTTGTTCAATTACCGAATAAATCTGTTGATTATTTAAAACTTTTATTACTCGCTGAAGATGTTGAGAAATTTAAAGATTATGCGAATAAATATTATTCGGTGAAGGAATTTATAAATAGATGTATTAAATCGGATTACTCTTATTATTCCGGAAGAGAAATCCTTTTTAAAAATCTGATCAATGAGTTAAAAAATAAAAATAGCTTATCCGAATTGGTAAACTTGTATGCTTCTGTCAGGAAAATTGACGATATGGAACAACTTAACATATATTTCAGGGAATATATGAGGTATTCAACTACGGATTGGAATTTTGATGTTGAGGAAGTTCTTGAGAACAGATTTTCAGATCCTGATTACGATACAATTTCTTCATTCTGTGAAAAACTGAAACTCTCAGAAATACATGGATACATTTGCACCTGGTTTTTTGAAGGGGAAGACAGAAATAGGCTGCTAAAAATGTTTTCTGCAAATTGTGTATAGGCTGGCATGTAATTCATTTTGATAATGAAAATAATAAAACACGAACGATATTCAGATACAAAATCTACAGATAGTATGTGTTACTTAGTGCTTGCTGAATAACTCTATAACAAGCATAAACAATGATATCTAAAGAATATTTTCTTTAGATAGTACAAGGTTTTTTTAATAAATCCCATAAATATGGTGCTAGTATAGAAGAGTGGACACGAAAAGTTTAACACAGTATACTAAAAGGAAAAGGAGAGTGTTAAGCGATGTCCAAAAACGGAAAAAGATATACGGAAGAATTCAAGAAACAGATAGTAGAACTGCATAATGCAGGGAGTACGGTAGCATATTTAAGTCGTGAATATGGCATAACAACAGTAAGTATATACAGATGGATAAAAGAGCTGTCTCCGGTTAAAATCTCTGAAGAAAAAGAAGTAAGCTTAAAAGAGTATGAATTAATGAAAAAAAGAATAAGTGAGCTGGAATTGGAGAATGAAATATTAAAAAAAGCTACAGCCATATTCGCGAGAAAACGATAAAAGAAATAGTAAGATTCATAGAAAAGCATAAAAACCAATATACGATAAAAAGAATATGTAAAGTGATCAAATTCCCCAGAAGCGTTTATTATTCACGTATAAAACAAAAAAGCGTTGGGAATAAATACCAGAGGGAAAATGAAAAAATAAAAGAATTAATAATGAATATCTGGATAGAAAGCAAGGAGAGATATGGAGCCCCAAAGATTCATAGAAAAATCATGGATAATGGAAAGAAAATCAGTATAAAAAGGATACAGAGGCTCATGAGAGAAATGGGAGTAAAATCCAAAGTGGTGAAAAAATACAGATATCACAGTGAAAAGCCCGATTGCTCTGGAAAAGAGAACATATTGAAAGGTGATTTCTCAGCCGATAGAATAAACGAGAAGTGGGTAACTGATATTACTTATATTTATACATCTAAAGATGGATGGACATACCTGGCATCTGTTGAAGACCTTTTCAGCAGAAAGATAATAGGTTATTCCTATGGAAAGAAAATAACAGCAGAGTTGGCAGTACAAGCGGTTAAAAATGCCTGTTTGAATGTGAAAAACACAAATGGTATTGTAATTCATTCGGATCAAGGAAGACAATATACAAGTGATATTTTTGAAAAATATTTGAAGATAAAGAATATGATACATTCATACAGCAGAAAAGGAAATCCATATGATAACGCCAGTATTGAGTCCTTTCATTCAATACTGAAGAAAGAAGAAGTAAATCACATGAAATACAGAGATTTTGAACAAGCTTCAAAATCCATATTTGAGTTTATTGAATCCTGGTATAACAGAAAAAGGATTCACAGTTCCATTGATTATCTGACTCCGGATCAGGCTCATTGTTCTATTGCCTGATTCTGTAACTGTTAATCTTTTAGTGTCTATCTTATTGACTTAAGTTCAATACCTTACACATGAGTTACATAAATAGCTATGATCAAGAAAATAATATAAGTGAAACCAAGGGTGGGATAATTTCTAAATCCACGTTAAATAAAGGAAACTATGCCAGAGTGTATTTGGCAAAAAATAAAAAAAGATTTTTTCCTCGGGAGTATTTCCTTCGGGAAACTCTACTGTATTTTTAAGCGCAATTTCTTGCACCTTATAATAGATAGAAATATCTGTGAATAGCTCCGAATATCATAGATTTTCAAAGGATTTCAAAATTGTTTTTCAGAGATATTGAGTTTGTTACGATTTAATCGTGAAAAATTCGCATAAAAAAACAGAAAATAATGAAAATATTAATATTTAAGCGATATTTCCCATACAATTTATGGTAACAAACCTCACATGTCTAACAAGATCATCCGATTATTCGGATTCCTAAATTCTTTCGTTTTGTTTTACCATAAAGTGAGTGTTTTTTGTTCTGAAACCGAGTCAATGCTCTAATATAGAGCTTGCGACTACCTGCTTTGATTTTTAGTTTTCCTATGTAATGCTTATTTATCCTGTTTCATAAACTAATTCGTTGTTTTATTAATCATGCATTTTCAGTTTCTAAGGGCCTTTTAATGTCTGAATGCATTTTTTGACCATCGAATTTTGTTTTATTTTTTATAGGGCTGAATATTATTCTAAGTATTTTACAACCCAGCGCTACCACTGATTGTTTCTTATTACAACTATAGATGCCTGAAGTAGTGTTTTTCTCAGTTTTTTTCCTCTTTTACTTATATGTGTTTTTCCACGGTGCTTTCCAGAACTGTTTTCTATAATTGAAAATCCCGCTAGCTTCTGTATCTGTTTTGCTGAATCAAATCTTTTTATATCTCCAATTTCAGAGAATAATCCTGCTTTATAGATGTTCCCTATTCCTTTGATCTTTTTTTTAATTTATCTGCCTGTGGGATTTCTTCACAAAACTTCTCTATTATTTTAAGTTGATTCTTACGCTGTTTTATTTTTCTTTCATAATCATACAGATAATTTTTCAGCTGTCTCACAGATGCTTTTGTACCCCCTTTTTATACCTATGCTTTTCATCGCCTGTTTATACAATGAATAAACTTTCTCTGCTCTAAAAAGTACTTTTTCCTCTTTCTATATTTCTTTGATTTTTTCCAGTCCTATTTTCATAAAATTTTTAGGTAATGGCATTTGCTTTAGTATTTTTCTGCTCCATTTCCCAAATGGCATTTTGATCACTTTTGTGTATTCGGGGAAATATATTTTCAATCATCTTCTTATTTAATTCTTTAAAAATGATAATATAAAAATGAAGAAAAACTATAACGAAGGATGTACAAAAAAAAAGGATAGTTCATAATCTAATCATAATAGAGATAAACTATCGAATCGCAACACTGTTAGAAATTCCAAAAAGGATATATAATAATTCCAAGGTCTACAAGAAAAATTCATATTGAAGAAAATTTCAAAGCGTACGATCTTGTATTGGAACAAACAGATATAGATAGAATTGACGAACTAAATTTTAAAAACAGATTGCTTAACAAAGATTATCTTGAAGAAGTTGAACCGAACAGCAAGCTTGACTGGAGATTCGAACTGGAATGAGTTAATACCAATTCAATTAAGATATATACTAAAATATTTAAGAATATGCAATAAATTCACAG
>Ga0272442_10003434_pt1 | contig 22272 bp, 18 predicted proteins | sample SSMForm2O_FD_200262 | JGI IMG/M metagenome (GOLD analysis project Ga0272442, IMG submission 200262) | Marine sediment archaeal communities from Little Sippewissett salt marsh, Falmouth, MA, United States - SSM-Form-2O | ecosystem: Environmental > Aquatic > Marine > Wetlands > Sediment ...
AGAAGAACTCCAAAATAAGGAAAGGCGACAAGTTTCTAAAAGCGACTCTCACCGAGGTCGCCTGGGCGGCATCGAGATCCAAGGATTCCGCTTACAGCGCTATATACAACAACATTGCAAAGAGGAGGGGGAGAAAGCGAGCACTGGTGGCCCTCGGTCATAGGATATTGATTGACGTGTACAAAGTGATGAAGTTTGGAGTGCCTTACAAAGATGTAGGTGCTGAAGTGGTTTATCAGAGAAAGACGAAGAATCGGGAACAGGCTATGATAAGAGCTCTTGAAAGATCTGGGTATATCGTGACAAAGGTTGCTACAGCATAACTTGAAAGGGGGATTTACATACCAAACTCCAGGTCGCCAAGAATGTGGGTCTCCTCCCCCTCCAGGATGATGTCGATTTTTGAAGGCCAGTACTCTATGCCGTAGAGGTCGGCGGCGGTGAGCCTCCGATCGCCGAGCTCGATCCCGTCCCGGTCGGCCTCGTGGGCGATAAGCTTGCAGCCGGTCGCCTCCTTGATCCGGGATATGCCCCCTATGTGGTCGATGTGACCGTGGGTGGCGACGAGGTGACCGATCCGTGCCGGGTCGAAACCAAGGGCTCGGACATTTCTCAATATCGCCTCGGCGCCGGGACCTGCGCCAGCGTCGATCAAAACCTGAGTCTCTCCGGCGTCGACGAGGTATACGCAGCAATCTCTCGGATCCGAGATCCCCGGCCCGCCCACGACGTAGATCCTTTTTGCGATCTCTTTCGGCTTCATTGTAGCCTGGAATGAAAGCGTCTGATACTTAGATCTGATCCGGATCCCGAGTTGGACTCTACTCAGATTCGACTTCTTTATCGTCTCGGCCCTCATCTGCCTCTTCTCTGACCGACCTGAGCCTTCTTATGCTCGTCAGGTGCTCGAGAGCGAGAACCCCGGCCAGGAAGGATAGAAGCAGGAGAAAGAGCCTGAAGGCCCTGGGAGCGTCGTCCCGATAGAAGGTGACGTCGATCATCGTCCTCTTCGCTGGACTAGTCCAGATGAGGGCTGTTCTGTTACCCACGGTCTCGACCTCATCGGGTTTGGGCCTCGCCTTTCCCAGGAGTGGGTCGCCGGTGGCGTATCCCGCCGGAAGGATGACCCGGACAGCCGCCCCCTCCTCAGCGGAGGCGACGAACCGCTGGTCTGCGATGGGGAGGGTGTAGTTGAGGTGCCCCTCCACTTGCTCCTCGGAGACGACCTGGTACTGATGAGATCCCCGCCAGAAGTGGACCGTCGTCTCGACGGGAACCTCCGCACCTTGCGAATCGAAGAGCCTGATCTCGGACTTTAAGGGAAGGGTCAGGTTGAAGCTGCTGCCGTTGGCGGGAACGATCACCTCGGCCTCCGACTTCGCCAGGATGTAGGTGGTGCCGTTGAACCCGTCGGCCATCATCCCCTGAGAGATGGGAACGTGGATCTGGATCAGAAAGAGAGCCAGAAGCATCTGGATTCCAAAACCAGTTTCTCGGTTCATATCATCGTTCACCTTCCTCGAAATCCATTTCTGCGCAAGTGGTATCAGAGTTTATATCCGCCTTTCCGGGGCGACATCTGTTGCTGGATATGGTTCTCGCTTTCACCATAACCGGATCGGATAAAAAGCTTGAGATATCTCGCCCAAACGGGGCGAATTGCTCGCCATCGAAAAGCTATTTTTATCTTGAGGTCGATGGGCGGGGTGCCGAAGATGAACTCGATGAACGCAGCGGGGCGCCCAAGGGATAACTTGACGATCAGAAGGTTTGAGCCTCGCGACTTCCGCGAGGCTGTCGCCCTGGACGCCGAGGCAGGGGGCGACCATGACCCCTACCTTCTCACCTTCTTCTTCGAGAACTACCCCACTACCTTTCTGGTGGCAGAAATGAATGGAAGGATCGCCGGGATGGTCCTGGGGTTTCGGCAGTCGCCTCTTGAGGGTAGGGTCTTCTGGCTGGCGGTGAGATCTGAAAGCCAGGGCGAGGGCGTAGGCCGAAGGCTTATGACGGAGCTCCTCGAGATCTTTCGGAGGCTCGGAGTGATCTCCGTGATCCTGGAGGTGAGGACCGGCAACAAAACGGCCCAGAAGCTCTACCTCGATCTGGGCTTTGAGATCGTGACGGCCTGCAAGAGCTATTACCCTGACGGCGAGGGGGCGATCATCATGAGAAGGTCGCTATAGCCATCACGTAAATCTCGAGTTGACCTCTCGCATCTATCCAACCTCTGTCGAAAGGTTGAACTAGATGGCCCCTTTTGTAGCTGAAAGAACGAAGGTGGTTCCCGTTGCAGTTGCTTTTAATCCACTCTGATTACATCGAGTTTGAGGCCAAGAGGCCGACCCCAGTCGCTGAGAAGGTGGAGGAGGCGGAAAAGTCGGGACGGCTGGAGGAGGCCCTCTGCGCCTTCATCGCCGTCGAGAAGTGGGACGAGGACGACATCCCGGCGGTCGTCGCCGAGGGCGCAGAGCAGATCGCCAAAGTCGCCGAGCAGGTCAAGACCAAAAGAATAATGCTCTATCCCTACGCCCACCTCAGCTCCCAGCTCTCATCGCCGTCCGCCGCGGTCGAGATCCTGAAGGGGATGGACGAGGCCCTCCGGGAGAAGTATGAGGTTGCAAGAGCGCCCTTCGGCTGGTACAAGGCCTTCAAGCTCAGCTGCAAGGGCCACCCCCTCTCAGAGCTCTCCCGCTCCATCAGGCTCGGCGAGGCTGCTGGCGCCGGAGCCAGCGCTGCCGCCGCCGCAGCGGGCGTCGGCCCGGCAAAGGTTTCAGAGAGGGAAGAGGTGGTCTCCGAAGCCCTCAAGGCCGAGGAGAAAGCCGTCTCCATCTGGAGGATAATGACCCCCGAAGGGGAGATGCGAGAGCCCGAGAAGTTCAACTTCAAGGGGCATGAAAACCTCAAAAAGTTCGTCAACTACGAGATATCCAAGAGCAGGGCCGTCGAGGCGGTCCCGCCCCACGTGGAGCTGATGCGTCGCCTCGAGCTCGTCGACTACGAGCCGGGCTCCGACTCGGGTAACATGAGGTACTACCCCAAAGGAAGGCTGGTCAAGTCACTTCTGGAGTCTTACGTTCTTGAGAGGGCGGCGGAGATGGGAGCGATGGAGGTCGAGACCCCCATCATGTACGACATGAACCACCCCACCCTCAAAAAGTACCTGGATCGGTTCCCGGCGAGGCAGTACTCCATCGAGGCCGAGAAGAGGAGCTTCTTTTTGCGATTTGCGGCCTGCTTCGGCCAGTTTCTGATGAGCCACGACATGACCCTCTCCTACAGATCATTGCCTCTCAAGATGATCGAGATGACCCGCTACTCTTTCCGGCGAGAGCAGCGGGGCGAGCTGGTGGGCTTGCGGAGGCTGCGGGCCTTCACCATGCCCGACATGCACACCCTCTGCGCCGACATGGCGGGCGCAACCCGGGAGTTTGAGAACCAGTACGAGGCCTCGATCTCGGTCCTGGAAGAAGCGGGCCTGGACCTGGACGACTATGAAGTGGCGATCAGGTTCACCAGGGAGTTCTACGACGAGAACAGGGAGTTTGTGGAGGGGCTGGTCAAGATAGTGAACAAGCCCGTTCTCATAGAGATGTGGGAGGAGCGATTCTTCTACTTCGTACTCAAGTTCGAGTTCAACTTCGTCGACGCCCTGGACAAGGCGTCCGCCCTCTCCACGGTGCAGATCGACGTCGAGAACGCAGAGAGGTACGACATAAACTACACCGACGCCGACGGCTCCCTCAAGCGGCCGATCATCCTCCACTGCTCGCCCTCCGGCGCCATTGAGCGGCTGATGTTCGCCCTCCTGGAAAAGGCCCACCGGGTCTCGATGGAGGGGAAGGTTCCCATGCTCGCCACCTGGATCTCTCCGACCCAGGTGAGGGTGATCCCGGTGGCCGAGCGCCACCTGGCGAGAAGCGAGGAGATCGTAAAAGAACTGGGCTTCAGAACCGACATCGACGACCGGGATGAGACCGTCGGAAAGAAGATCAGGGACGCCGGGCGCGAGTGGGTGCCTTACGTCGTCGTCATCGGCGACTCCGAGCTGGAGTCAGGAAAGCTCGCCGTCACCGTCAGGGCCGAGTCGGAGCCGAAGAAGCCCAAGAAGGTGGAGATGACCGTCGAGGACCTAAAGGCAAGGCTCGCCGCCGAGACAGCCGGAAAGCCCACCAAGAGGTTGCCAATGCCCGTTAAGCTATCGGAGAGACCGAAATTCATCTGAGACGCGATGGGGGGATGAACCTCCCTTTCGTTTCTATTTTAATCCCCAAAAATAATGTGGGTCGACTGCTCACTCGATCTTGAGGGTGCCGATCAGATTCTCTGTGACGTTTCTCCCCGCAGTCGAGACCATCAGGACAAGGACATTTCCTTCCAGGCCCCAGGAGGCCATATCGTAAGATCCTCCGCTGATCCTCGGGTCCGGCGTTTCCATGATGAGGACGGTCACGTTCTGGCCCTGAAGATCGACCGCCGACCAGTTCCCTACGACGGCGTCGCCGTGAGCCTCGACCGCCGAGATCTCAGCGCTGAGGAATAGGTCGCTGAGGGATGCCGGGCTCATCCGCCTCATCACGTCATCGTAGACGCTGAAGATCGAAAGAAAGATCCTCCCTGCCTCGGGATCGCTGCTGTTGATCATCAGGTCGCTGGAGAATATGCCCGTGGTGTTGGCATCAGCCTCTGCAGCGTATATCGAAAAATCGGACGGTATGTCTGCCGAAAGCCCCCTCTCGGCGACCGTCAGCACCGTCCCCTCTAAGGCTGCGCCGTTCATCGAGGCTGCAAGGGCGAGCAGAAGTACGAGGGCCGGAACCGTTGAAGCAAAACGTTTCATCAAGATCCACCTATGTGCCCTTTAATCTGGATCCATTTATATATTCTTTCGCCCTTCAGGTCGAGCATACGTCGATGGTGTAGCTCCTCCCGTTCTCGTAGTACTCGTTTGAGGTGCAGGTGAGCCCTGAGCCGTAGACCTTTATCGTATGCCGCTGATTGCCGGCCACGGTGATCGAGAAGATGCCGTCTCGCAGGTCGCCACCTCGGCCATCAGCGCCGACGTAAGATCCGTCGACGTAGACGCTGTAGCCTTTCAGGCCCGAGGACTTGAGGGTCACCCTGGAAGATCCATAACCGTACGGATCAGGTCCCGGCGGCGAGACCGGCCAGGTTCCAGCTCTCACGTCCACAATCACGGCGTTGCTCATCCTGTCTCCCGATTCAAAGAGGATCACATATCGGCCCACCTCTTCTGCGTGGAAGGGCAATTGGCTGTAGCCGGGATAGAGGTTGTAGCTCCTCTGGACCATCCTGTTGGCCGGCGTTATCTGGTAGAGGTCGGCCCAGCCTCCAGCTGAAGAGTAAGCCAATAGTCGAAGATATGCTCCTTTCGGAACTATTGCGTACCCCGTCCAGCTGTTCTTGCCCAGAATCCAGAGTTCGTTGATCCCAGCATAGGCGAGCTGATGAGCTGAGCTGGCGATGGGCTGGCCGCCGGGTCCGCCGATGTAAACTTCTGGCACACCCGATGCGTAGTACCTCTCGACCTCCAGCCCGCCAAAAGACGTCATGCTGAAGTACTCCGAGTACCAGGAGAACTCCGAGGTCGAGGGCCAGGTCGTCTCCTCCTGGTCATAGAACTCGGGATGTTTTTCGCTTATTATCCAGGGGCCGCCCAGCCCCAGCTCGAAGAGAAGCTCGGCCTCCCTCTCGCCGGGCTCGTATTCGACCTGGGCGGAGGAGAGGAGGATCATGGCGAAGAGAATGGCCACCGCCAAAGGTCCGCATTTCGTGGAAAAATTCCGCTGAACGCCTCTTTCGCCGAAGCTTCCAGCCCCGCCTCCTTTAGGTTTGTCAATTTTAAACATCTAATCCCACTCCAAGGCATCGGCCGTTTATGGCCACACCTACATCTGCATATTTGGCTGAGAAAATATTTAAGAATACCGAGTTTCGGTTTGACAACAGTCCCCTCACTTGAACAGTTTCGAGATGCTCTTCCAGCGATCGCCTATCTTTTTCGATAACAGCTCTTCGGCCGTGAGATCTTTTCTATGGTTTTCGATTCGGCCATGGACTTCTTGAACTTGAGCCCACTTTCGCAGGGGCGGGGATCCGGTCCAAGTTCAAGGAGGCCTGGAAGGTCAAACTGCCCGAAGCTCCCGGTCTGACTTCGACTAAGAAGGTGGAGCGGCTTGCAGAGGGGGTGGGGAAAGGATCGAGGGGCTATACATCCTGGGGGAGGACCCCGCCCAGACCGACCCCGATACCAACCGTGTCCGTTTCTCCCTCGCGGCCCTGGACTTCCTCGTCGTCCAGGAGATATTCCTCACCGAGACGACCAGATACGCTGACGTCATCCTCCCCGCCGCGAGCTTTGCGGATTGCGACGGGACCTTTACCAACGGCGAGCGGCGCATTTAGCGGGTGAATGAGGCGATCTTTCCCCTCTCCGGCCTTGAGAACTGGAAGATGATCTGCCTCAGCGCCGAGAAGATGGGCTATCCGATGGCATACGGCCACCCCCAGGAGATCATGGACGAGATCGCGTCTCTCGTGCCTATGTTCGCCGGAGTGAGCTTTGCGCGGCTGGGCTCTGCGGGTCTGCAGTGGCCCTTCCCCTCGACCGATCGCCCAGGGACGAAGATGATGCACGTCGAGAGGTTCAGCCGGGGGCTGGGGAAATTCAACGCCGTGGAGCACAGATCCCCCGCCGAGGATCCCGATCCCGACTGTCCATTTATTCTCTACCACCGGCAGGCGTAGAGAGCATTACAACTGCGGCTCTATGACCCGCCGCTCCGAAGGGATCATGTGGGTGTGGCCGGAGGAGGCGATCGAGATCAGCCCAAAGGACGCCGGGAGCTCGGAATTTCTGACGAGACGGTTCTTGTCAAGTCCAGGCGGGGCGAGGCCTCAGGGAAGGCCATCAGGGACAACCTCAGATCGGTGGCCAACCCGCCCTGAGTCGAGGTGACGGATATCGGCGAAGCCTGGATCTGATCCGCCAGGGCGAGGAGATCAACTACCAGGGGGCTTCCGGTGAGATCACTTTCGACGATAAGGGCGACGTCTCCGGCAAGTACGCCACCTGGTCGATCGCCGACGACGGGAGCATCGAGTTTGGAGAGCCGATAGACCTGGGGTGAGCGAAGGCTCACCCCGGATCAATCTACATCCATGTCGATCCTGAAGTCAAAAACCAGAAGCTACCAGAACCGTAGTTAGAGTCCGAAAACACAACGATACAAAAGATGCACGTTAATAATATCGACGTAGCTTACAAGATCTTAAATGCCGGCCATTGTTGCTGATCATGGTAGTACGGATCACGATGAACCTCTGGCCGACCAGGTTTCTGGACGGGGGTTGCGGAACAAAAGCTGGTGCTCTTCGGTGGGAGGTAGAGAAGATGTACCAGGCGTAGTTCAGTTCAAGTCAGTGATCCTCCAGGTGGCGCTCTGGAGCCGTCCCTACGTCCAGGAGGGCGACTTCTGATAGAAGAGCGGCAGAGTCGCAGAATATTTAAATTAATGTGCCCATGAGGCTTGGAGGCGAGGAGGAGAGGAGAGGGCCGAAGGGCCTAGAGAGCTGTCGAGCTTGCTCGCCGGGGCGATAAATTATGATCGAGTTTTTCGTCGGGCTTCACCCTGTGATGCAGGCGTTAATTGCGACCTGTTTTACCTGGGGGGTGACCGCCCTCGGCGCCGCCAGCGTCTTCACCTTCAAAGAGGTGAGCGGCCGGGTCCTCGACGGGATGCTCGGATTCGCCGCCGGGGTGATGATCGCCGCCAGCTTCTGGTCGCTCCTCGCCCCGGCGATCGAGATGGCGGAGGCGAGCGGTCTTCCCGCCTGGTTTCCGGCGGCGACGGGCTTCCTCCTGGGCGGCCTCTTCCTGAGGGTCGTCGACAACATGCTTCCCCGCATCCACTGCTGCATCTCAGGTTTTTCGGCTTCTTCGACCCCTTCAGGGACGACAGGCGAGATCAAGACCGGCTGGCACCGGGTTACTCTCCTCATCCTGGCCATCACTCTCCACAACATCCCCGAGGGGCTGGCCGTGGGGGTCGCCTTCGGGGCTCTGGCCGCTGGTTACCCTTATGCCACCTTGGTGGGAGCCACCACTCTCGCCATCGGCATCGGGATTCAGAACTTCCCCGAGGGCGTCGCCGTCTCCATGCCCCTCCGGCGCGAGGGGATGTCTCGCCCGAAATGCTTCTGGTACGGTCAGCTGTCCGCGGTCGTCGAACCGATCGCCGCCGTCATCGGAGCGGGGGCGGTGATCCTCGCAGAGCCCCTCCTCCCTTACGCCCTGGGCTTTGCCGCGGGGGCGATGATCTTCGTGGTGGTCGAGGAGCTGATCCCCGAGTGTCAGCGGGGCGGGAACGCGAGCCTCGCCACGGCAGGGGCGATGATCGGTTTTGCCGTGATGATGGTCTTGGATGTGGCGTTTGGGTGACTGCTGGACTACCAAGGCCGGATAAAGAGCTTATATTAGAGCACTGAAAGGCTTATTAGAGGTTTACACGGCCTCCGCAACTGAGACGATAGGCTCGCGGAACTCCTTTATCTCTCCGTAAACGATTCCGACCAGTCCATATGTCATCTCCGGTGAAAATAACTGAGTGCCCGTGTCAAGAGCAACCGCCGCGGCCACGCAGGGTATGGCGAACCCTCTTGAGTGTCTCGTCACAACGTGATTGCAGTTGAAGACACCAGGTCCGCCGCCGCCATAGATGGAGTGGCTGAAGAAGGAGAAACCGACAGGGGTTCCCATGGCCCTGCCCCAGTCGCAGCCAGGTAGAGCAGTCTCTTTCTCGATGACGTCGTTGAAGTAAAGCAGGGTTGAGGATACTGCCTGAGCGCCTCTCAGGGCACCGCAGTTGACCATAGTGGCTGCTAGAGTGCCTGCTGCACAGTAGGCGTTCCACTTGGAGACGTCGTTTGCCTCGTACATGACGAATCCGGAGGGGAGCTTCTCGCCTGTCTTGATAACTCCGTCCTCAAGGGCCCTCTCAACGGTGGACTGGACGACGGTTTCGATGGTTCCGGTCTTGCCGTTTGCCTTTACCAGATCGTAGACCGTGTTGTCGGCGTTAAGGCCCTGGTAGGCGAGGCCGAGCATCAGGTGCCTCTCGAAGATGCCTATGGCGTTGCCCATCTCGAAGTTTCCGATCTGCTCGAAGATGGAGGCAAGGGCAGCTGCATTCATGGCGTTTCTCTTAGTGATGGCTGCTATGTAGTTTGCCATGACGTTCCTGAGGGCGAAACCGAGACCGTCATCGTTCTGTGGGATGTTGAGAACGGAGGCGATGTTTCCGCCGGACATGGGGACGGTCTGCGGGTACTGGCCCCAGACTGCAGCGTGTACCATGGGGGCATCGTACATGCTGGATTTGAACTGACCGATGAGCGCCTCGGTGGTGGCAGCCGCTGCGGCGGTCATGCCGACGACGAACTCGGATGCGACGTCAACCCTGGCTGAGGGGACCTGGACCAGAAGCTGTTTTCCTCCGCCCAGTACCTGGACGTTGGTGTCGTCTCCCTCTTCGATCTGGAGCAGGCCTTTGATGCTGGCGGCGAGGGCGTCTGCGTTGGCGGTGACATCGTACTTCAGCTCCCGTCCCCTGATCTGCCTGCCCTGCCCGCCGACCTTTCCGGACTTCAGTGCGTTCTCGATTCCTGCCAGATTGACCGCAACGGTTCGCTTGGTCAGGTTTATCATCTTCCTCATCGCTGCGTTCTTGAGTGGGCTGACGGCGCTCAGGTCAACGTCACTCTTTAAAAGAACGCCACGGTCACTATAGAGATCAATTAGATCACGTCGGGGCCAAAATGGACCGCTTATCGTTGTTGGACCATTATTTGACTCATTCGACTCATTTGGCTCATCTTGACCGCTTGCTGTTGGACCATTATCTGACTTACCTTCGTCATCGTTCATATATATCCCTTTTAGCTAATTCTTGCTCGGTATCCTTTGGTTATACATAAATAAATTCTTTTGGTGATGGACAATTAGTATCCTGTTTGGCTGATTTTCGTGATAATATATTCATAGCCTCCTTAAATGTATATTCGTCTTTATCTTTTGTACCATTCGCTCGCTGTGCGAGGCCCTTCCCAGCCCAGAATCCTGCAATAGATGGGCATATTTCTGTCGCATAAGTAAAACATTCAATTGCATATTTATAATTTTTATCAAAAAGTGATACGAGGCCCTTTATAGCCCAGCACTGAGAAGCTTCTCTTTTTTTGTTTTCGTTTTCTCTAGTTTGCAACCCTTCTACATTTTGTTTGTATCCTTCTACATTTTGTTTGTATCCTTCTACATTTTGTTTGTATATATCATCATCTTTGGCATTTATTAGTTCTATTAATTTATTACGAGATGGATCAAGTTCACCATCCATTAGGTCCTTATGTAAATAGCCGATCATACCTAATGTCCATCTTAATTTATTCCCAAGGATGTTGTTATTTATTTTTTTATTTTGATATTCTTCATTTAATTGCATAACATCACTTTCCGTCAGTTGTAGTATTATCTGGTCAATATATTGATCAATAAAATTGAGTTTATCAAGCAAACTTAAAACATCATTAGAAACGGTGGAGTATCTATATAATATGTATAACTCAACAGAATGAATATCATACTTGTCATTTTCAGCTTTTTTATACGTATAACATATATATTTATCCAATATTGTTGCTGTAATTTCTCCTGTAAGATCTTTATTTCGTTCTTTTACAAATATTTGGTCTAATTGCAATATCGTGGTTTGGATTTCAGTGAAAAAACCGAGCTTTAAGCCTTTTCTATAATCCAGTTTAACTAAAATCACTTCAGCAGAATTCCGAATACTGTCAGCATATTCTTTTATATATATGGCCCTTTTGTCCGCATATTCTTTCCTATTATCATCCCTTTTATTTTTTTCGTTAAAATACCAGCTACCTACAACAACTAACGCAGAGCCTATGATGGATAACAAAGTTGCAATTTCACCTAAGTAGATCATACGCGATAAATGAAATGGGCCTAATTCTATTGAATCCGATGATACGGGAATTGATAAAAGGATCGATATAAATATAAGAATAATGCTTATAGCAGCGAGACTCATTGTTAAAAATGTATTTTGCATTCTATTATAAACTTTCGGTATGTGTTTGGCTGAATCTTATCGAATAGCTCTCAGCTCTGCCTTGAGGTGTTACCACAATTTGACTCGAAAAAATCTAACGCTTTTAGATTTAATAGAAGTTGACTGAGCTATCTGAACTCGTAAACATACTCGTCATAAAGCCTAAATAGATGGCCAGGAACCCTTCCCCGTTGTTGGAGGACTAGGATGATCTCTGAGGTGGCAGGACAATACAACGCGAAAGAGGTTGAGGAGCAGGTCAGGAAGTTCTGGGAAGAACGCGGCATCTACGTCAAGACCAGAACCATGAGAACCGGCGGCAGAAAATTCTTCTTCGTCGACGGGCCGCCCTACACCACCGGGAGGATCCACCTCGGAACAGCCTGGAACAAGATCATCAAAGACTCCATCCTCCGCTACAAGTCCATGAACGACTTCTCCATCAAAGACCGGGCGGGCTGGGACATGCACGGCCTCCCCATCGAGGTGAAGGTGGAAGAATACCTGGGCTTCAAGAACAAAAAGGATATCGAGACCTACGGCGTGGATCGGTTCATCGATAAATGCAAGGAGTTCGCCCTCAGCCAGAAAGACCAGATGACCGAGCAGTTCAACACCCTCGGGGCTTGGCTCGACTGGGAAGACCCCTACATGACCCTGAAGGACGAGTACCTGGAGGCTGCCTGGTGGACCCTCAAGAGGGCGAACGAAAGGAATCTTCTGGAACGGGGCGTCAGGGTTGTGAACTGGTGTCCTAGGTGCGAAACCGCCATCGCCGACGCTGAGGTCGAGTACTGGGAGGAGACCGACCCCTCCATCTACGTCAAATTCCCTGTGGTGGGCGAAGATAACACCTTCATGATGATCTGGACCACCACCCCCTGGACCATCCCCGCCAACGTCGGCGTCGCGGTCCACCCCGAGTTCGAGTACTCAAAGGTCCGGGCCTGGAAGGACGACCCTGACCAGGCCGAGATCCTGATCATCGCATCGCCCCTCGTCGAGAGCGTCCTCCGGGAGGGGAGGTACAAGGACTACGAGACCCTGGACCGGTTTGAAGGAACGGAGCTTGAGGGGCTCCGTTACGAGCATCCCCTCGTCGACCTGATCCCCGCCCAGAGGGATATCGTCCACAAAATATACCTGGCGGACTTCGTCACCGCCGAGAACACCGGCTCGGTCCACATAGCTCCCGGCCACGGTCTCGAGGACTTTGAGCTCGGCGTCGCCGAGGGGATGTCGATCTTCTGTCCCGTCGGCGAAGACGGCCGGTACACCGCCGAGGCCGGAGAGAAGTACGTCGGAAAATACGTCCGGGCTGCAAACGATGAGGTGAACTCGGACCTCGCCGAGAGGGGGCTTCTTCTGGCCAAGGGGGATATCGTCCATCGGTACGGCCACTGCTGGCGGTGCAAGACCCCCATCATCTACATCGCCACCCCCCAGTGGTTCCTCAAGATCGCAGACCTCCGAGACGATATGCTCGACGAGATCACCAAGATCAAGTGGTACCCCGACTGGGCTGGCTCCGCCCGGTTCAAGGACTGGATATCTGGCGCTCGGGACTGGTGCATCTCCCGGCAGAGGTACTGGGGGATACCGCTTCCCATCTGGATCTGCGGCGAGTGTGGCAAGATGGAGGTGATCGGCTCGATGGAGGAGTTGAACGCTAGAAGCGGCGCGGTAGTCGAAGAGCTCCACCGGCCCGCCGTCGATCTGGTGACCCTCGAGTGCTCCTGCGGCGGCGAGATGCGCCGGGTCCCCGACGTCTTCGACGTCTGGTTTGACAGCGCCGTCGCTTCCTGGGCGACCCTCAACTACCCGCGAGACCAGGAGCAATTGAAGGAGTGGTGGCCAGCAGACTTCATCACCGAAGGCCACGACCAGACCCGGGGCTGGTTTTACTCCCAGCTCGGAGCGAGCATGGTCTCCTTCGGGGTCGCTCCTTACAAGAGCGTCCTGATGCACGGCTTCACCCTGGACGACAAAGGGAAGAAGATGAGCAAGAGCATCGGAAACGTAGTCCAGCCCGAAGAGGTCGTCGGAAAGTTCGGAGCCGACACCCTGCGGTTCTACGTCCTATCCTCCAACGCCCCCTGGGAAGACATCCACTTCAGCTGGGAGGAGGTGGCCAATACCAATCGGATGCTGAACATCCTCTGGAACGCCTACCGCTTCCCCCTCCCCTACATGATCCTGGACAGGTTCGACCCGACGAAGACGACCCTTGAAAAGTGCCTTGGAAATCTCAGGCCTGAGGACCGGTGGATCCTCTCCCGAGCCAACACCCTGGCAGAGGATGTCAAAACGTACATGGACTCCTACCAGCTCCACAGGGCGACGAGGGCCTTGGCCGACTTCGTCCTGGAGGACCTCTCTCGATGGTACATCCAGCTGGTCAGGCCACGGACCTGGATCGAGACTGACGACCCCGACAAGCTCGCAGCCTACGCCACCATCTACGAGGTGATGGTCACCTTATCGAAGCTCCTCGCCCCCTTCGCCCCCTTCACCGCGGAGACGATCTACCAGAACCTGGTGCGGAGCAATGACCCAGGGGCGCCGGATTCGGTCCATATGCACGACTGGCACCAGCCGAAGGATAGCCTCATCGACGAGGCTCTCGAAAGGGAGATGGACCTGGTGAGAGAGGTGGTGGAGGCGGTCTCCAACGCCCGCCAGAAGGGAGGACGAAAGCTGCGGTGGCCGGTCTCGGAGGTCGTAATATCCCCCTCAAAAGAGATCCCAGACCTCGAAGCCCTCCTGGGCGTCCTCAAGAGCCAGACCAACTGCAAGACGGTAACCGTGATGAAAGTCGGCGAAAAGCCCCCCATGGAGATCGCTCTCAATCCAGTCCCCAAGAAGATCGGGCCCGTCTTCAAGGGCGAGGCCCAGAAGGTGATCGGAGCCCTCAAGGAGGCAGATCCGGTGGAGGTCAAAGAGGGGATCGATTCTGGCGAGTGCATGGTGGGAGGCTACGCCATCGTACCCGAGATGGTGGAGTTCCTGGAGAAGATCCCCGAGAACCTGGTGGCAGCCGAATTCTCCTCCGGGACCGTCTACGTCGACATCATCCTCACTGAGGAGCTGAAGGCCGAGGGTTACGCGAGAGAGATCATCAGGAGGGTCCAGGACATGAGAAAGGAGATGGACCTCAGGGTGGAGGAGAAGATCGAGGCCTCCGTCAGAGTAAAGGACGAAGATGTCTTGAAGCTGGTGGAGAAGATGAAAGAGCACATCGCAAACGAGGTTCGGGCGAAGCGCCTCGATATGGGGTCCTTCCTGGAGGTCGGAGGGTCCCTGGTCAAGGACTGGTCCGTAGAAGACGTAGAGATGACCATAGGAATCTCTCGCGGATAATTAATATATAAGATGAGTGCCACAGATGGTAATATGAAAGATCCGTCGCCTCCCCTCAAGGTCAAGGTGAAGGGCGTCTACGCCCTCCACGCCGGTGGCGACATGGTCGCCCCGGTGGTGCTTCTGGAGGATGAGGCCTCGAGGATAGTTCCGGTCTTCGTGGGCCTCTCAGAGGCGATCTCGATATTCCACGCCCTCTCGGGATCCGTCTCTCCACGCCCCACCACCCACGACCTCTTCGTATCCACCCTGGAGACCCTGGGGGCACGGATCTCCGGGGTGCTCATCGACGACCTGGACGGCGGAGTATACTACGCTCGCCTCTCGGTATCCATCAATTCAGTGGAGAGGGAGGTGGATGCAAGGCCCAGCGACTGCATGGCCATAGCTCTCCGTTCGGGAGCGCCCATCACCATCCAGGAGAAGGTTGTTTTGGAATCTTCCATGGAGAGGAAGGACCTGGACGACCTGAAGGGGATCGAGAACTATCTCTAACTTCTCTTGAATGAGATCAAGGCAGATCTTCCTTTGCTCACGATGCAGAGATTCAGGTTCAATTCTCGATAGACGATCTTCTCATCGGTCAGATCGCCGTTGGCGTTTCATCTTGGAATTTTCATCCTCAAATAAAAAAGATGGGAAAACGTTTAATACCATACCCAGACAAGAATATTCTGTCTGCCCTAATAGGGTGGACTATAGCGCAATTCCAAAACCAAATGATGGGTTAGCACTTCCGGCCTCTAAATACTGGCGAAGATGAATGTCGCAGATCTTTGCGAAGGGGGTACATCTTGCCGAAGAATAAGGGAGGGGATCGTGTATGGCCGTATTTGAGGTAAGACCATGAGGAGTCGTCCGACCGTCTGTTTGACCTGCTTGTTGCTGGTCTTTAGCTTGAGCTTCGTTCTATCCTTTTCATCCGCCCTAGCCCAGGGCTACGGCCAGGGCGAAAGCGTCATAAGGTGGCAATTTCGCCCTGAAGAGCCGATAATCCAGGTGGGCTTCGGGGGCGAGATTCTTCCGATGGGCGCCCAGAACGCCACGAAGTCGATCAGGATACCAGGGCTGGAAAACAGGATCATTCCGGGGGAGCCGGTCGTTCCCTTTCGAACCGCCAGAATACTGATCCCCTTGGGGGAGGAGATCGAGGATATAAAGGTGCTCCCTGGGGAGAAGAAGAACCTGGGAAAAATTCTGATCGAGCCAGGCCAAGATCCCCTCCCTATCAGCTTTTCAGGAAATTACACCTTTACGCCCCTCAACGAGACCACCTACGGGTCGATGGAGCCTTACCCAAAAGACGTCTACTCGGTGGTGGGAGTTCAGGAGAAGCAGGGATATAAGATATTATATATAAATTTATACCCCATCATGTACATCCCCAAGACTAAGGACACCTACTACTTCGGCACCTTCGACCTGGAGGTGAAGACCTCCCCCGTCCAGACTCTGGACCGGGGTCTATTCAGGGGATTGGCTGAAGACGGAGAGCAGATAGAGAGGATGGTGGACAATCCGGGCGAGGTCGCCACCTACTCCAGAGATATCGCGCCGATGGGATCTTCTCCCCTCCTGGACGGGAATTATGATTACGTCATAATAACGAATAGGGCTTTGAAAAACGCGCCTGGACCCTACAACTTCACCGCCCTGGTCGATTGGAAGAGGTCGAAGGGCTTAGCCTCCGCCATCGTCACCGTGGAGGATATATTCGCCACATATCCGGGAGCCGACGAGCAGGAGAAGATAAGAGGTTTCATAAAGGACGCCTACCTCAACAACGGGATCACCTACGTACTTCTGGGAGGCGACGCCGATGCAAGCCCCGCTGGCGGCGACAGCTGGGACAGCATAGTCCCCGCAAGAGGCCTCTGGGCCTGGGACTATGAGGCGAGCCCTCCGAACATCCCCTCAGACCTCTATTACGCCTGCCTCGACGGAAACTACGACTACAACGGCAACGGCATCTACGGCGAGCCTGGAGACGGCAGCGGAGGAGGCGATGTGGACCTGATGGCCGAGGTCTACGTGGGAAGAGCTCCCGTCGACTCTTATGCTGAACTCTCCAACTTCGTGCGAAAGACCATCGCCTACGAGTCCACTGCCACCGACCCGTACCTCAAGGAGATCTGGTTGGTGGGCGAGTACCTGGGCTTTGGCGGGGTCAGCGACTGGGGTGGAAACTCCCTGGACGAGATCAAAGACGGTTCCGGTGCCAGCGGATACAACACGGCTGGATTTCCCGACGACTACACCAAGTCCAGCCTATACGACCGGGACCGGGAATGGGACAAGATGGAGCTTGCTGAGATAATCAACGGCAACATCCACGCCATTAACCACCTCGGCCACGCCAACGTGGGGAGCGTCATGAAGATGAGAGTCGACGACGTAGCAAGCCTCAGGAACGATAAATACTTCTTTGGGTACAGCCAGGGCTGTTACGCCGGCTCCTTCGACAATCGAGATCCCGACGCCATCTATTCTCCCAGCGACTGCGTTCTTGAGCACTTTGTAACCGAACCTCACGGCGCCTTCTCCTTCATAGGAAACTCCCGATACGGCTGGGGCCGAAAGTCCACCACCGACGGACCGTCTCAGAGGTACCATCGACAGTTCTGGGACGCTGTATTTGGAGAGGGGATCGTAAATGTGGGCCGGGCCCTCCAGGACGCCAAGGAGGACAACGTGGGGTCCATCGACGCGACCAGCGACGGAAATGTGATGAGGTTCTGCTATTACGAGATCAACCTCCTCGGCGATCCTGAGACCAGCTTTCATCTGCCCTTCACGGCAAGCCACGACGTGGAGATCGTTGAAATGGAGCTTCCAATCTATTCAAAGCCAGAGAGGTCTGTGGAGGCAAAGGTGATCGTCAAGAACAAGGGGCTCGAGGACGAGAAGAACGTGGTCGTCCAGCTTCTGGAGGGTGGAGTCGTCAGAGACTCAGAGACGATCCCTGACCTTCCCGGCGGAGGATCGGCCGAAGTGAGCCTCTCCTGGTCCGAGGCCGTAGAGGGGAGGTACGCCCTGGAAGCGCGTGCTCTGCCGATGGAGGGTGAGGAGTTTACCGACGACAACCGCCGGGAGAGAACTATAGAGGTCTTCGAGAACCGAAGCCTGATTCTGCTGGTGGACGACGACGAAGACGCAGACTACGAGACCTACTATGAAAGGGCCCTGGATGCCAACGGTCGCGGCTACATCAAGGTCGATGGGCCGCCGAGCAGAAGCGAGCTGTTATCCTTCGACTGCGTAATATGGGTCACAGGCAGGGACTTTACCACCTCCCTCACTTCGGAGGACCAGGCCAACCTGGCCGCTTATCTTGACGCGGGAGGAAGCCTCTTTTTGTCCGGTCAGGATATCGGCTACAACATCCAGGATACTGACTTCTATCGGGATTATCTTCAGGTCGATTACGTAAAGGACAGCACCGGCGTTTACCTCCTTGAGGGGGTTTCCAAAGATCCCATATCCGACGGGATGACCATCGGGATCTCGGATGGAGACGGTGCCGACAGCCAGTACTGGCCGAGCGAAATATTGCCCATCACCGCTTATGCCAGTGAGATCTTCTACTACAAAGACGACGGATGCGCTGCGGTGAGGGTTGACACCGGAACTTACAAGGTGGTCTACTTCGCCTTCGGGTTTGAGGCGATAAACAGCTCTTCGGATCGAAACGAGATCATGAGGCGGGTCTTGTCCGAGCTTACCGGGCCCGATGAAGCCCTCGCCAAGATATCCGGGACCGGTGGTCTCGCTGCCGTCCAGGCGACCGGTTCTGAAATGCCAACGCCGATGATCCGGAAAGGAGGCGCAAAAGGGCCCCTCGAAGGCGCTGAGTTCGAGTTCGATCTGACCATCGAGGATATGAACCTGGATTTCGAGAAATTTGAGGATATGAATTTCGAGTTCCAGGATATGGGGTCTGGCTTTGGGGTGTGAAGTAATATGGGGGAAGTGATATGGGGGAAAGTGGGATGAGATGGAGACTACTTTCGGCTCTGATTTTGACTGCGGCGTTATTCATCGCTGCAGCACAGGCGGCCACCATCACCGTAGGACCGGAAGGCTGCGACTACGCCAGCATTCAGAGGGCCGTCGCGGAGGCTAATCCGGGGGACACGATCAGCGTCCAGAGCGGAACGTATCGAGAGAACCTGGTGGTGGACAAGAGCATCGTTCTGCGGGGGACGGACTCTGGGTCCGGAAAGCCCGTCCTGGACGGCAAAGGCGTGGGTAGCGCCATGACCCTCGCTGCAGATCAGATCACCTTTGAGGGGTTTGTCGTCAAAAACTCTGGGTTTGGGAAGGCGGGAATCGAGGTAAAGTCCGGCAAGAACTACATCAGAAACAACCACGTCACCGAGAACAAATGGTACGGGGTATCCCTCTCAGACTCCGATGACAACGTCATATCCGGCAACGTCATCAGCAAAAACAAGTACGGTATCTGGATCCCCGCCGGGTCCGACGGCAACAGAATCGCTCAGAACGAGTTTGCAAACAACGCCAACGACAACGCGGTAGACGCCGGCACAAACCAGTGGGATAAGAACCTCTACGACGACCTGGAGAAAGGCGAGACCAGCTACAGGATCCCCGGTGGCTCCAACGTCGACCACAATCCAAAAGCTCCAGTGCTCGAACCGACGGGGAACGACGCCGGATCATCGACGATAACGGTGAAGATCACCATACCCACCCCAATAATAGGGTCTTAGGAGGAAAACGGCGGGGTCGTCTTTCCAGGAGAATCCCGCCCGCGCTTCTTCTCTCGCCCTTCGCTTAATTCATCCCGCGCCCAAATTCACAGCTTCGGGCGGGATGAGGCTTATCGCCCGCGCACCTTTTTATACTTCCCTTCCCAGAAGATCGACCCTGAGCTGGAGATGATGCGAAGGATGCTTACTGTGACCTTTCTCGGAACCGCAGGCTCTCTTCCCACCCCCGACAGAAGCCCTTCTGCAGTGCTGATCAACCGCGAGGGCAAGCTGATCCTCTTCGACTGCGGCGAGGGGACCCAGCGGCAGATGATGCGGGCGAAGAGCGGGATGATGAGCCTCGACTACATCTTCATATCCCACCATCACGCCGACCACATCCTGGGGATACCGGGGCTTTTGGAGACGATGGCATTTCAGGGGAGAAAAGATCCCGTCACCATAGCGGGGCCGGTGAGGACCGCCGAGGTGGTGGAGCTCTTCGACCGGCTCTGCTACTACTCCCGCAAGTTTCCCGTCCGGGCTCTTGAGCTTCTGCCGGGGGACGTGGTGAGGATGGACGGCTACGAGGTGGAGGCGGTCAGGACCGCTCACAGCATCCCCAGCCTTGGGTACTGCCTCCGGGAGGACGCAAGGCCTGGAAGGTTCGACCGCGATAAGGCGATCGAACTCGGCGTCCCACCGGGCCCCTTATTCGGAAGAATCCAGCGGGGGGAGACGGTGGAGGTGGAGGGAAGGCTCGTCGGGCCAGAAGAGGTGATGGGCCCTGCAAGGCCCGGAAGAAAGGTGGTCTACACTGGCGATTCGAGGCCCACCCCGGAGATCGAGGAGGCGAGCCGGGATGCTGACCTTCTCATCCACGACGGGTCCCTCGACGATGAGATGGCTGACTGGGCGGTGGAGACGATGCACAGCACCGCTGGAGAGGCGGCCCAGCTCGCCGCGCGGGCAGGAGCGCGAAAATTGGTTTTAACCCACATCAGCTCCCGTTACTCCGATGACGTGGGACCCCTCCTCGCCGACGCCCGCCGCCACTTCCCTGACGTCCTGGTGGCCGAGGACCTGATGAAGATAGAGGTGAAGCTGAGAGATCGCTGACGGTTAGGGCGAGACGCAGGGCAGTTCTCTTTCAGTCTCAGTCTCAGTCTCAATCATCCTGATCCTCGGCGGACCGCCTCGACATCCTCTCTCTCTCCTCAATCATCGCCTTTCGCAGGTCCTCGGCCATCTCGTCGTCCCTGCCGATGAGGGCGTTCTCCAGGGAGAGGGCCACCGTCTCCAGGGCGTAACCGATCCGGCGGGTATCCATCTTCCTCCTCTCTGACCTTACCCCGGCCTCGAAGAGGCGTTCGATCTGCTCGGCGGGTAGATCGAGGGCCCGACCGGCGCTGACGGCTCGACCGTACATCTCCTCGGAGACGTAGTAGGCAAGCCCTTCTTCGTAGAGCCTCTTCGACTCCTCCTCCTGCCCGGCCTTCTTGGCGATGAGAGCCGCCCAGAGATAGTCGCATTCGTAGACGGCGATCTCCACCGCCCTTTCGATCCTGCCCGAATCTCTCGCCAGGGCGATGGCAAGCTCTGTCTCGCCGGCGCCTATCAAAATCTCGATCCCAGGGTCAATCAAGTCGTCACTCAGGTCTCGCAGGTTCTCGGTGAGGTAGAGGACCTGGTCGTCTCGGCTCATCTTCTCGAAATCTTCTATTGGCATTTCACTCAAAGTAATCACCAGATCAGCTTCACTTCACTCTACCAGGTCGGAGATCTCCGAGAAGTCCACCCTTGCGGTGTTGTCGATGGTCAGGGGGGTGATGGAGATCTTCCCCTCCTGGTAGACGGCCCGGACGTCGGTTCCCTCCCGCTCGGTGCAGACCAGGTCGCCGTCGATCCAGTAGTAGGGCCTGCCCCGGGGGTCGGCTCGTTCCTGGACCGCGGTCTTGAAGATCTTCCGGGCGAGCCTTGTGACCACCACTTCTGTATCCTCGGTGGCGTTGACGGGGACGTTGAGGTTGAGGATGTCCACCCCCGCCGGCAATCCCTTTTCCAGGACGTTTTTGGCCACCCGCCGGACGAGGCTGCTCGCGACGTCGAACTGGTAGGCCTGATCGTTTACGTTGTCGAACTTGTCCCCCTGGTCGACGACCTGGATCGAGGCTGTGATCGCAGGTATTCCGTAGCTTGCAGCCTCCAGGGCAGCGCCGATGGTCCCGCTGGTGGTGACGGTGTCGGTGCTGATGTTCTCGCCGATGTTTATCCCCGATACCGCCAAATCCGGAAGCTCCCCCTTCATCAGCCAGAATATCCCCATGATCACAGAGTCGGTGGGCGTCCCGGAGACCTCGTAGGCCTCGACGCCGTCGAGGCTGACCCGATTATACCTCAAAGGCTCGAAGATGGAGATCGACCTTCCGACGCCGGACCTCTGGCCGGAAGGGGCCGCCACCAGAAGCTCGCCGAGGCCCGCCACCCCCCGGACCGCCGCCCTGATCCCCGCGGAGTAGACGCCATCGTCGTTGGTAACCAGTATACGGTACATCGGTAGGATATCAGGAGATGGAGGTATAAAAATGGAGCGACGGGGAAGGCAACGAGTTATTTTTCAGAATCGGCAGTTGCACTCTCTAAGCGCGCCTCCGCCTCTTCCTCGCTGACGCCAAAGGTGGAGGCTACGGCCTCGGGAATAGAATAATCACGGCTGGCCTGCCAGAGACGGTTCAATATGTCTAGGGTGAAATCCAATTTGTACTTGTCGTTGAACTCATCGAAAATTGTCAGAGCTTTCAGAAGATACTCACGCGCCTGCTCCAAGTTTCGTTGCTCCTCGGCCATAAGGCCCAATAGACAATAGGTGCTGGCCTGCGAGTATCGGTCGTCGAACCCGATTTTAATTTCGAGGGCCTGTTGGCACAATCTACTTTTCCAGTGATAAAATTGGAGGCTGGGCACATTCTCCTAAAAGTTTTTAGTCTTTGGGGCGAAGTACCCAGTGGTACCCTCCAATGACCCAAATACACCTTAACTTGATAAAT
>Ga0272442_10003435_pt1 | contig 22272 bp, 20 predicted proteins | sample SSMForm2O_FD_200262 | JGI IMG/M metagenome (GOLD analysis project Ga0272442, IMG submission 200262) | Marine sediment archaeal communities from Little Sippewissett salt marsh, Falmouth, MA, United States - SSM-Form-2O | ecosystem: Environmental > Aquatic > Marine > Wetlands > Sediment ...
GATGTCTTCCTCGGTAAAGGTGATGGGATCGGCGGTCAAAACGAGCCGCGCTTCCCCTCTCACCACCGCGGCGTCTTCCCCGGACACGGCGCCCACCATGATTTCCGGTGCCCTGGAAGTAGAGGCTAAAAGACGATCCAACAGCTCCGGGGGCAGTTTTCCCGGCTCGAGTGCTTTTTCAGTCATGATAGGAGAGGATACTCGAATTCCAGGGCTTGTCAATTGCAGGAAGATGCTTGACTTCTTTGGTGTGGTGTCTAAAATAATGTTATGGCTCCTTCCCGTGTCCAGGACTACTTGGCCCGCTTTGCCGACGAGATGATCAAATTCAATCCCTACGCCATCCATAAAATGGGGCTGCTCCAGTCCCAGACCCTGCTGAAAATGGAAGATTACATGCTCATCTGCGCTCCCTACCAGCTCTCCATGAAGCGGGCAATTCTTCTGGTGATCCTGAGCCGCGAGGAGACCCTGTTTTTCCAGCGCTTCCAGAACCGCATCACCTCCCTGAGCTTCACTTTCCAGAAGCCGGGCAACAAGAATCCCATCAACCTGTTTATCCGCGGTACCCTGGACCGCATCGGCCCGGTGAAGGGAAAGGCGAATGTCTGCATGGTGGACCTTTCCTACAAGAACTGCCCCCTGGACCTGGTGGAGATCATCGGGGATTACATTTTGACCTTTCAGTCCCTGAAAAGCCGCCACGAGAGCTTCCAGAACCGCTCCATCGAGATCAGCGAAGAAAGCGCCCGGATAATGCGCTTCAACAACTATATCGAGTGCCAGGTTCTCCAGCAGAAGGTTCAGGGCCAGCTTCTCTCCCTGGGGGTGAATGAGCTGGTTTTGAAGGTGCCTGCCTCTTTGGAAGCAGTGGTGGAGGGAGAAAAGATATTCGTCAAGCTCTATTTCCAGACCTACCAGTTCATTGTCAACGGCCGGATCACCCGGGTGGGAGCACCCGGGCAGAATACCCGGGAGTTGTCCTGCAGCATTGGCTTTGCCCCCGAGCTGGTGGAGATCATGGATGATTATTTCTTCCGGCTGAGCTTTAAAAAGGAATAAGTCAGGCGGACCGAAAGCACGAGAAGTGTCTGAAGCAGGAACACGCAGACCGTCAGTCACTACAATGTGGAACCATTCCCGAACAACCGCTCCGGCAAGGCGCAGCCCTGCCCGAAGATATGCCCTCTGGCAGGGGGACTGCCGCCGGGTATCCGATTACACATCCGCGCCGTGCTCTCGGCGGGCCGGGCCCTGACATGCCTGGCCGCCGAAAAAGCACGGCCCTTGCTGGTGATCTGCCGCAGCAGGGCCCGGGCGGAGCAGGTATCCCGCCTGCTTACCGGGAGGCTGCGGGCAGAAATCCCCTTTTACCATCACGGCCTTGACGAAGCGGAAAGAGCGTACCTGCGGGTAAAGTATCTGCGCCGGGATGACTCCGTGTTGGTCACCATCCCGGCCGCCGGCCGGGAACTGCTCCGTTTTGGTCTGCGCACCCTTGTTTATGCCCGGCCGCCGCCCACACCAGGGGGGTTTCTGCGGGAGGTCGGCTGGGTGGGGCGGGACGGCCGCGCCGCGGAGGTAATAATGCTTTTTCCCCCTCCGCGGCAGGGTGCTGAAGGCCGGGCGCCCGGTAGAAGAGGAAGGAAGGCAGAGGAGCCACTCTGCTTATACTGCCCGCGCCCGGGGTGTGCGCCGGGCGTGGGCTGTGCTGGAGACTGCGCCCGCCTCTGCGGGTTCGGTTTTGCCTGCCTGCGGGCGGCGGAGGCGCTCCCTCCGGGGTGGCGCGAGATCGTGGCGGCAGTGGCCGCCAATGACCGCACGCTGTCGCAGAGAGAGTTGTGCCTGCTCCTGGCGGGCAGGGGGGGGTTTGCAACAGTCAGGAAAAAATTGTATACGTATACAGGCTACGGTTATTTATGTGCCTGGCAGTCCCGGGACATCGACGAGGCTGTGTCGGCTTTGCTGAGAGACGGAGTGCTTCGCGTTCCCCAACGGGGGGCATGGCGGCATCACGTGGCGCTGGTACACAGGGAGGTAAGGTGGAAGATCCATTTCAGGAATTACTGCGAGAGTTCAAGGACAGCAAGGGCAGTCTGATCCCGCTGCTGCAGAAGACCCAGGAACTGTACGGCTACCTGCCCATCTACGCCATGGAAGAGATCTCCAGGACCGTGGGGCTATCCCCGGCCGAGGTATACGGCGTAGCCACCTTCTATGCCCAGTTCAGCTTCCAGCCCAAGGGCCGGCATACCATCAAGGTCTGCCACGGTACGGCCTGCCACGTTAATGGGGCCGAGGCGATCGATACGGCCCTGAAGAGCGAGCTCGGCGTTGAATCCGGAGAAACCACCCGGGACAATCTCTTCACGGTGGAGAATGTTGCCTGTCTGGGCTGCTGTTCTCTGGCCCCGGTGGTGATGGTGGACCAGCAGGTGGAGGGACGCCTGAACTGGGCGCGTCTCCTGAAGACGATCAAGAGGATTCAGGAAAATGAAGGTTAAGGAAATCGTCGTCGGCCTGGGATCCTGCGGTATTGCCGCGGGGGCCCGGGAGGTGCTCGAAGCCCTCCAAGAGGGAGTGCGCGAGCGGGAGCTGGATATCCGGGTGTCCGCCACCGGCTGCGTCGGCGCCTGCCACCGGGAGCCCATCATCGAGGTGCGCACCGAGGAGGGTAGCCGCCGCCTGTACGGTGAGATGACGGTCAAGCGGGCCCGGGCTTTTCTGGACCAGGGATTCCAGGAGGACGGCGGGGAGGCGGCTAAACACCGCCTGGCCGAAGACGAGCCCTTTTTCGGTAAACAGCTGAAGCTGGTGCTGCGCAATTCGGGGCGCATCGATCCCGAATCGATCGAGAATTACCTGGCCGCAGGCGGATATGCGGCCCTGGAAAAGGCTCTCACCTCCATGAAGCCCGCGGAAGTCGTCGCGGAGGTAAAGGCCTCCGGGCTGCGCGGCCGGGGAGGAGCGGGCTTTCCTACCGGCCTCAAGTGGAGCTTCGCCGCCCGGGCGGCGGGAGCGAAGAAATACATGATCTGCAATGCCGACGAGGGGGATCCCGGTGCTTTCATGGATCGTTCGCTCCTGGAAGGGGACCCCCACGCCGTGCTGGAAGGCATGATCATCGCCGCCTACGCTATCGGCGCCGATGAAGGTTATATCTACGTGCGGGCCGAGTATCCCCTGGCGATCGCCCGCCTCGAGCGGGCCATTGTCGCGGCGCGAGAGCGCGGTTTCCTGGGAGATTCGATCCTGGGCGGAAGCTTTTCTTTTCAGGTGCATGTCAAGCAGGGAGCCGGCGCCTTCGTGTGCGGCGAGGAGACCGCTCTGCTGGCTTCCATCGAGGGCAAGCGGGGCATGCCCCGGCTGCGGCCGCCCTTCCCTGCGGAGAAGGGGCTCTGGCGCTGCCCAACGAACATCAACAATGTGGAGACCCTGGCCAACATTCCCCGCATCATCGTGGAAGGCGCGGCGGCCTTCGCGTCCTTGGGCACGGAGAAAAGCAAGGGCACCAAGGTTTTCGCCCTGGCCGGCAAGGTCAAGCGCGGGGGCATGGTGGAAGTGCCCATGGGAACAACCTTGAGGGAGGTGATCTTCGATATCGGCGGTGGGATCCAGGACAACCGGGAGTTCAAGGCGGTGCAGCTCGGCGGTCCCTCCGGCGGCTGCCTGCCCGCCGAGCTTTTGGATACCCCCGTGGATTACGACTCCCTCACCGCCACCGGCGCCATTATGGGTTCCGGGGGGATGATCGTTCTGGACGTCACCACCTGCATGGTGGACGTAGCCAAGTTCTTCCTGAGCTTCACCCAGAGCGAGTCCTGCGGCAAGTGCACCTTCTGCCGGCTGGGCACCAAGCGCATGCTGGAGATCCTGGAGAACATCAGCAATGGCAAGGGCCATATGGAGGACCTGGATGAGCTCGAGGAGCTGGCCTTGACCATCAAGCGGTCCTCTCTTTGCGGCCTGGGACAGACCGCCCCCAATCCGGTGCTTACCACCCTGAAATATTTTCGGGATGAGTATGAGGAGCACATCCGCAACCACCGCTGCCCGGCCATGCAGTGCAAGGCGCTGATCCAATACCGCATCGATCCCGAAATCTGCGCGGGCTGCACCCTCTGCGCCCGTTTTTGTCCGACCCAGGCCGCCTCCGGCGAGGCCCGGGAACCCCATTCCATCGATCCCGATCTCTGCATACGCTGCGGTATCTGCTACGAGGGATGCAGGTTCAAGGCCATCGAGATAGTTACAGGAGTTCCGAAGTGAGCAGAGAATCCGCTTCACCGGCTGTCACGATAACCCTGGACGACCGAGAGCTCCGGGTTTCTCCCGGGATGACGGTCCTGGAGGCCGCCGCCCAGGGAGGAGTGGAGCTTCCCACCCTCTGCCACGATCCCCGCCTGGAGCCCTATGCTTCCTGCTGGCTCTGCGTGGTGGAGATCGAGGGGCGCAGGACCTTTTCCCCCGCCTGCTCCACCCGCGTGGAGAACGGCATGCGTATCCGCACCAACTCCGAGGGCATCATGAGGGCACGGCGCCTGGCGCTGGAGCTGATGCTTTCCAATCACTACGGTGACTGCAGGGCCCCCTGCACCCTGGCCTGCCCCGCGGGGATCGACGTGCAGGGCTACATCGGGCTGATCGCCAACGGGAAATACGCCGAGGCGCTGCAGCTGATCAAGGAGAATAACCCCTTTCCCGCCGTCATCGGCCGGATCTGTCCGCGGCCCTGCGAGACCGCCTGTCGCCGCAACCTGGTGGACGAAGCGGTGGCCATCGATTATTTGAAGCGCTTTGTGGCCGACCTGGATCTCTTTTCAGAGGACGGATTTCATCCGTCCCTGAAGCCGGCGGGGGACAGACGGGTGGCTATTGTCGGCGCGGGACCGGCCGGCCTCAGCGCCGCCTACTACCTGATCCAGGAGGGTGTCCGCCCGGTCATCTACGAAGCCCAGGACAAGCCGGGGGGAATGCTGCGCTACGGCATCCCGGATTACCGCCTGCCCCAGGATGTTCTGGACCTGGAGATCGGCCGCATCCTTTCACTGGGAGTCGAGCTCCGTACCGGGGTGCGCCTGGGAGAGGATATTTCCCTGGCGGAATTGACACAGGATTTTGATGCGGTGATTTTGACCCTGGGCGCCTGGAAGAGCCGGCCGCTGCGGGTTGCCGGGGAGGATCTGCCCGGGGTCATCGGCGGCATCGAATTCCTGCGCTCCGTGGCGGAGGGGAAAGAGGTTGCCCTGGGCGAACGGGTCACCGTGATCGGCGGCGGGAATACCGCCATCGACGCGGCCCGCAGCGCCCTGCGTGTGGGGGCGAAGGAGGTCAATCTCTACTACCGGCGCACCCGCAACGAGATGCCCGCCACATCTGCGGAAATTGACGAGGCCCTGGAAGAAGGGGTGAAGATAACCTACCTCGCCTCGCCGGTCCGCCTGGAAGGCACGGAAGCGGGGGTAGCGTGCATCTGGCTGACCCGTATGGAACTGGGAGAGCCCGACAGTTCGGGAAGGCGCCGGCCCCTGCCGGTGGCGGGATCGGAATTCGCCCACATGGTCAACACAGTCATCTCCGCCATCGGCCAGTATGCGGACACCCGCCACCTGGCGGAAAATCCCGGCCTGGTCGATGAAAGGGACCTCCTGGTGAGCGATCCGGCCAGCGGGGCCACATCCCTTCCCGGGGTGTTCGCCGCCGGCGATCTGGCCAGCGACACCGACATCGCCATCGGGGCCATCGCCGGGGGCAAAAAAGCCGCTGCCGCGGTGATGGAATTCTTAAGGGGCGGAACCTATGTCCCGCGGGAAGAGCTGCTGGTCAAAAAGGACCACTTCCGGGAGCTGACGGCGGAGGACTACGCGGACCGCCCGCGGATCGCCAGGGAGATTATGCCGATGCTGCCGGTAGAAGAGCGCCGCGGCGGCTTCCGCGAGATCGAGCAGGGCTACAGCGAGGAACAGGTTTTGAGAGAAGCCGCTCGCTGCATGGAGTGCGGCTGCCAGGACGTCCACGAGTGCCGGCTTAAAGCTTATGCCGAGGAATACGGCGCCGGGCTGCCGAAGCGGATCGGAGACTACCAGCGGCACCCCGTGGACGACAGCCACATCTACATCAACCGTGATCCTTCCAAGTGCATTCTCTGCGGGCGCTGTGTGCGCATCTGCAGTGAGCTGCAGGGCTTAAGCGTGCTGGGTTATGTCCAACGTGGCTTCGCCTCGCAGATCGCTCCTTCCTTCGCCAAAGCCCTGGGAGAGGACAGTCTCTGCATCAGCTGCGGCCAGTGCGTGTCCGCCTGCCCGGTGGGGGCTCTGACGGAAAAATCTCCCCATATCAAGTCCGTGCCTTTAACGGAAGAATCGGAAGAGAGTTTCTGCGGCCTCTGCTCCCTGGGCTGCCCGCTGGAATTCCGCAGCCACGGCAGCCTGGTTACCCGGGTCAAGGAGCGCTACCTGCCGGGATGGGGCGGAAAGCTGTGCCGCAAGGGCAGGTTCGAGCAACCGGGGGTGAACCAGGAAGAACGGCGCTGTCTGAGCCTGAACGGCGAGCCGGTGGATTCGAGAAAGGCCCGCAAAGAGCTGGCCGCTCTTCTAAACGGGTCCGAGCGCCCGGTGCTGCAGATTTCTCCCTATCTGGCCGGCGAGACCATCGATCTGTTTCTGGAGATCGCCGTCCGGCGCGGCCTGGCCGTCAAGCCCGGCCGGCTGGAGCGCCTGAATCCCGCCTGGACCGAGCTGCTGCAGTTGCCCCGGCGGGAGGATTTTTTCGCTTCCCTGCCGGAAGCGGAGGGAGTGGTGCTGCTGGTGGGGGACATGGAGGAGGCGAACAATGTCGCCGTGACCGACTGCCTGGCCGCCTCCCACCGGGGGCCGCTTGCCCTCTGGACGGCGGGACGCGCCGGCCCGGCCGCGGCCCGGGCAGAAGCGCGGAGCTGGCCGGTGCTGGACGAACTGGGTGAGGCCATCGAGCAGGCGAGCAGCAAAACAGGGAGCCTGCGCATCCTGGTCAATCCTGAAGAGCTGCGCAGCGGCTACGGTCCGGCCCTGGAGGAGCAGATCGCCGCTTTTCTTCTAAAAGCGGCCCGCTCCGGCCGGGCGGATCTGGTTCTGCTTTGGAACTCCCGCAATGCCGGCTACCTGCTGCGCAGGCTGGCGGAGCTGCAGCTGCCGCTCTGCAGGGACCTGAGTTTCGACCTGCTGCTGGATGTGGGCGGTGAGATCCGCGAGGCCCTGGGGCAGCGGCGTTTCGTGCGCTGGGGCAGAAAAGCGGACAATGCCCAGCTGTTCATTCCTCTGTCGGAGGACTATTGGCGCAAGGGGACCATGGAGCCTTCCGGAAGGCCGCAGCTGAAAGCGGGAAAACTGAAAATAAACCGACGGGAGCTGCTGCTGGACGGGTTCTAGCCGGCCTGCTCCGCAACGGCCGACTGCAGCGCCAGCTCTCCGGCGTAAAGAAAAAAAAGAGGGGCGGGTTCGGACTACGTCCGTACCCGCCCCGTTGATATTTCCCGGCAAGAGGAGGGGGTAACAGCTGGGTTGTCGGTGCTTATTCCTCCACCAGGGTATCTGCGTATTCCAGTACTTCGTCCAGGATAGCCAGGCCTTCGGCGATCTGCTCTTCGTTGACGATAAGGGGCGGGGACACGGAGATGCAGTTCTCGTGGGAGTAGGTGTTGAACCCCTTGGTCTTGAGCATGCCGACGATTTTTTTCATGGTGCCTTCCGGATCGATACCATAGGGCACCAGCGCCTCCCGGGTCTTGGTGTTCTTGATCAGCTCGATCATGCCGAACAACCCGATGACCCGTACGTCCCCCAGGGAGGGATGCTTGGCTTTCATCTTTTCGAGCTCAGACTTGAGCACGGGAGACATCTTTTTGACGTTCTCCATGATCTTCTCTTCTTTGTACACGTCGATGGTGGCGATACCCGCGGCACAGCCCAAGAGGTGGGCGTTGTAGGTCAGGCCGCAGAAGAGCACGTGGTCGTTGAAGTATTCGGCGATATCCTTGCGCACGATCACGCCGCCGATGGGAGCGTAGCCGCAGGTGACGCCCTTGGCGAAGGTGATCAGGTCGGGCTTGACGTCCCAGTTCATGAACGCGAACCATTCGCCGGTCCGGCCCCAGCCGGACATGACCTCGTCACAGACCATGAGGATGCCGAACTCATCGCAGATCTCCCTCACGCCCTTGAGGTAGCCCTTGGGCGGGATGATCACGCCGTTGGAGCCGGTAACGGTTTCCAGGAAAATGGCCGCTACCTGGTCCCTTCCTTCGTAGGTGATCTGCTCGCGCAGCTTGTCCACGTAGTAGGCCGATGCCTCTTCCTCGCTTGCAAACTCGATGCCAGCACGGTAGAGGTAGGGATCGAAGAACTTGATGAAGCCCGGAATCCCCGGCTCACTGGGGAAACGCCTCGGCTCGCCGGTCAGGTTGGCCGCCCCGTAGGTCGCCCCGTGGTAGGAGCGGTAGCGGGACATGATCTTGTGCCGGCCGGTATACATCTTGGCGATCTTGATGGCGTTCTCATTGGCCTCGGCGCCGGCCAGGGTGAAGAAGACCTTGCCCATGTTGTCCGGGGCAATTTCCTCGATGATCTTACGGGCCAGCTCCGCCCGCACATCCACGGCGAAGGCGGGACCCATATAGGGCATCTTATCGGCCTGGGCCTTGATGGCCTCGATCACCTTGCGGTTGTTGTGGCCGATGTTCATGTTGACCAGCTGGGAGGACATGTCGATGTGGCGCTTGCCGTCGGAATCCCAGAAATAGACCCCGTCCGCCTTCTCTACAACGATCGGTTTCAGCTTGCCCTGGGCGCTCCAGGAATGAAGGTTGTACTTCATGTCAATGGCGCGAATTTCGTCACCAGTCATGGTTATTCCCCTTTCTTGTCGATAGTGTCGGTGTTCACTGCGCCGCCCGGCGACACTGTGAGTGACGCAGCGGTTCGTTTCTGAACAATTTTTCGGTAAGGGGAGTATAGCCTAGTTTCAGCGGTTTGTCAAATAAATTTTAAAATAAGAATTGAAAATTCAAATGAGATTCTACTCATGGACCGCAGCAGCGGCCCATGGCTCAGACCTTGGTCACCTTGCCGCTGCGCAGACAGCGGGTGCAGACCTTGATGGTTTTATGGGTTTTGCCCACCACGGTCCGCACCTTCACCAGGTTGGGCTTCCAGGTTCTCCGGGTTTTGTTGTGGGCGTGGCTGATATTGTTGCCCGCGGTGGTCGATTTTCCGCATATCTCGCATTTGCGCGCCATTTTTTTCCTGCCTCGAGTTTGATTTTCTTTTTCAGGAAAAGCACTATAGCAGAGTTTTAAAATCATGGCAAGCGGCCGTTGAAAAGATATTTTCCGTATATATATTCAACCATTACCAAAACAATGCATAATACTTAAAAAAAGTCTTGACTTCTCTCCAAAAGTAATTAAAATGGTTGTCAAAATTTGGTTTTAGGGGGTTTGTATGTTTGGCTTACCTGGAGCCACAGCGTGGCTCGTCTTCGGGTTCCCTCTTTTCTGGGTCCTCTACACAATCGTTTTTCTGATTGTGTCCCGGAACTGGAAAAATGAGGGAAAGGGTTAGGGGGTAGCAGATGGGAAATCCAGTAGTTATTTTGTTTCTCATTCTCTACTACGTGGTCGTAGTCGGTATCGGCTTCTGGGCGATCAAGAGAGGCGCCGCGCAGGATCTGGAAGGATTCCTGCTGGGCGGACGCAAGATCGGTCCATTGGTCACGGCTATGACTCTTCAGGCTACCTCCATGAGTGGATACATGTTCCTGGGGGGCGGTTCCGCCGGGTACACCACCGGGTACTGGTCCATCTGGTACGCCGCGGGTGATATTGGTGGTGGTGTGGTTAACCTCTCCATCATCGGCCGCAGGATGAGAAAGCTCTCCAAGATGATGGGCTCCCTCACCTCGATCGAGTATCTGGAGCACCGCTATCCGCATCCGGCCACCCGGCTGGTCTCCGGTATCCTGACCGTGTTCTTCCTGTTCTTCTACGTCCTGGCGCAGTTCATCGCCGGCGGCAAAGGCATGGCGCTGGTAACCGGCCTGCCTTACTGGCTGGCCCTGCTCGTCGCCCTGGGCATCATCCTGATCTACACCTACATGGGCGGCTACTTCGCCGTGGCCTACACCGACTTCTTCCAGAGCATTGTCATGCTCATCGGCATCGTGTGGATCTTCTCCGCCTGTCTGAGCTATCTGGGTGGCTTTACCGCCGCCAACCAGGCGATCGCGGAGATCGATCCCACCTACCTGTCGGTCTGGGGGAAAGACCTGGGCTACAAGGGCCAGTGGGGTGAGGTCGCAGGCGCCGTGCTGATCTTTTCCGTCGGCTACATGGGCTGGCCCCACGTTGTGGTCCGCCATATGGCCATGGACGATCCGCACACAGCCCGGACGGCGGGGCTCTACTCCACCATCTGGAACCTGTTCTTCGTTACTTCGCCCTACCTGATCGGTATCTTCGCCATCCTGATCCTGCCCGACCTGGCGGATCCCGAGCTGGCGATCTTCACCGTGGCCGGCGAGCTCCTGCCGGCGGCGGTCACCGGTATCGTCATGGCGGCCATCATGGCGGCAATCATGTCCACCGCGGACTCGATATTGCTGCAGACCGGCACCGTGGCCTCACGGGACATCTATCAGCGCTTCTTCAACAAGAAGGCCACTGAGAAACAGATGGTGCGCGTCTCCAGGATCCTGATCCTGGTCATCGGCCTCATCGGCTACATCGTGGCCCTGGTTCAGCCCCCGGGGGTTTTCGCCATCGTGGTGTTCACCACCTCCGTTCTGGGCAGCGCCTTCCTGCCGGCCTACGTGTGCGCGGTCTGGTGGCGCAAGGCCAACACTCCGGGTGCCCTGACCTCCATCATCGGCGGCGCCGCGGTCGCCTTCCTCTGGAAGGTGGCGGGTATTGCGGCCGCCACGGCTGTGCATCCCATGTTCGCCGGGCTTCTGGTCTCGATCATTCTCATGATCGTGGTCAGCCTGGCCACCCAGGGTTCCTCACCGGTGCCCGAGTACATCACCAAGGCCATCGACGAGTGCGCCAATGTCGGCCCCATTCCCAAGGGGATGGAAGAGATGAGCGAGTTCAATTTGGTCGCCGCGGCCAAGGGCATCAACGACAAGCTGAAATAAGCAGCGTTTGTTGACGACATCAATTTGTAAGATCCCCCTGGAATCACCAGGGGGATCTTGCTATAATCGTGGCAGCCTGAGGCACCTCCCATGAAACAGACGATAACGGCGGTCAAACAGCATATCTCCTCACAGCAAGCGGCTCTGCTGGTGCAGAGCGCGGCCGGGGACTTCGTGGCCCAGGTGCAGAAGAAGATCTACTATCCCTACTTCTGGTTCTACTTCCGCTGCAGCGTCAAGATCCTGAAATGGGAGCACCCCATGCGGGTCTCCTGCCTGGTGGACCGCATCAACAAGGAAGCAGCCACCTCGTCCCTCTTCGAGCGTGAGGAGGTGGAAGCCGATACGGAGAACATCCTCGAGGGCGAACTTTCGCGCGAGGAAGCCTACAAGATGGCCGAGACCTATGTGGTCCACGCTTCGATTCACAAGATGCGCAGCATCCTCTACCCCAAGCAGCAGCTGGTGGAGGAAGCGGCGGTCTACAAACCCTTCTGGCTGGTGAAGTGCAGCCATCCGCGTAAAACCTCTTTCCGGGTCATCGTGGACGGCGGGACCGGAAAACTGCAAATTTTGAAGATTCAAGAGGATGATTCATGAGACTCTCCATACTCTTCTTGCCCGGCGGCCTGTTTCTGATGGTGATATTCTTCCGGGTGGCGCTGCCGGCAATCAAGCTGCCCGCCTGGAAGCGGCGGTTGCAGAAGGCCCAGTATGAGCGGCTGCGAAAGAACTTTGACAAGTCCGACCGTATATTGGCCCAGGCGTTGGAAAAATTCCCGGACAGGCCCGACGTCTACCTGGAATACTTTCTGGTACATTCGGCCTCAGAGGACCTGCGGCACCGCTTCGAGATCCTCCTTAAAGGCTACGAGCGCACCAGGAGCGCGGACATAGCCTTCTTCATCGGTTCCGCCTACCTGGAAGAGGGGATGTTCGAGAAGGCGAAGCACTACCTGCGTCAGGAGGGCGTGGAAGCCTACATGGTCAACAAGAAGGTGCCGCTTTTAGCCCAGCTCTACTATGAAAGCGGCGATGCGGAGCGGGCCGAACAAGAGTACCTGCGCTTCCACCGCAAACTGGACCCCCAGGCTGCCGACGACAAAGAGCTCCTCAGCGCCCTCTCCGCCCAGGACCTTTGCCTCTATGTGCTGATCAGCAAGGCGCTGGAAGCCGACTGGCGGCAGCTCATGGACCTGGTGCCAAAAAGTAGCGTGCATTCCGAGATGAGCTGGAAGGACTACCTGTCACTGCTGCAGGAGCAGTACGGCAAGCTGGAGCCGGCGTCCACGGGCATCCAGGGCGATCCCGGGGCCTTCAACCGCCACCGGCGGGAGTTCTTTCAGGAGCGCATTCAGCTGGTCGAAAGCTACCTGTAAAAAAGAATTAAATTCAAGCGCGTTTTTCAATTACAATTTAAAAAATTATTTGACATTTTAACGGATTGCGATTACACTGTTTTGTGATAATGGCTTTTCCTCATCCTGACCTGATGAGCGGGAAAATATCCGGAGGGAGGGCTGATTAGACCAATGCCAACAAATAGCGAAACAATTTGAAGGAGGAGATGAGCATGGCAGATCCCCAGGAAGCGGCAAAATATATAGCCGGTTTGATCGAGAGAGCACGAAAGGCGCAAGGAACAATAGAGTACGCCTCACAGGAGCAGGTGGACGACATCTGCGCCCGGGTGGCCTGGTCGGCCTGTGAGCCCGGATTCGCCAAGATGCTGGCTGAAAAGCTGGTGGAAGAGAGCGGCATGGGCATCACGGCCCACAAGGTGGGCAAAATCTACACCAAGGTCAAAGGTACCTGGCGGGACATGCGCGGTAGAAAGTCGGTCGGCGTGGTAGAGGAAGACAAGGAGAAAGGCATCATCAAGATCGCCAAGCCCATGGGGGTGATCGGGGCTCTGATCCCCGTGACCAACGGCGAGGCGACTCCCTTTGTCAAGGCGATCTGCGCCCTGAAAACCCGCAATGCCATCATCATGGCCGCCCACCCCAAGGCCAAGCAGACAGGCAAGATTGCTGTCGAGCGGGTACGCAAGGTCCTGAAGAAGCGGGGCTGGTCCGAGGACCTGGTCATCAATGTGGATGAGGTTTCCCTGGAAGCCTCCACCGAGCTGATGAAGCAGTGCGATTTCATCCTGGCCACCGGCGGCGCCGGTATGGTCAAGGCGGCTTACTCCAGCGGCAAACCCGCCCAGGGCGTGGGCGCGGGCAACGCTGTGGCCATCGTGGACGAGACCGCCGATCTGGCCTCGGCCGCAGACATGATCATGCGCTCCAAGACCTTCGACCATGCCACCAGCTGTTCCACCGAGAACTCCTGCCTTCTCCAGGAGAGCATCTACGATAAGATGGTGGGGGAGATGGAAAAGGTGGGCGGTTATCTGGTCTCAGCCGAGGAGAAGAAGAAGCTCCAGGCTACCATGTGGAACGAGAAGGGCCAGCTGAGCCGCTATATCGTGGCCCAGCCCGCCGCCAAGATCGCTGAGCTGGCGGGGATCAAGCTGCCGGAAGGCAAGACCTTTTTCATGATCCCGGAGACCGGTATCGGCGAGGGCTACCCCTTTTCCGGCGAGAAGCTCTCGGTGACCACCACTCTCTACAAGTACAAGGAGTTTTCCGAGGCCCTGGATATGGTCAATAAGATCACCACCTTCTCCGGTCCCGGCCACTCCTGCTGCCTCCACACCACCATGGACAGCCGCGTCATGGAGCTGGGAAACAAGGTCAAGGTTTCCCGCATCATGATCCGCCAGCCCCAGTGCCTGGCCAACAGCGGCGCCTGGACCAACGGCATGCCCATGTCTATGACCCTGGGCTGCGGTTCCTGGGGCCGGACCAGCACCAGCGCCAACGTGACCTGGGAACACCTCTTGAATCACACCTGGGTCTCCTATCCAATTCCCTCCACCATGCCCACGGACAGAGAGCTGTTCGGGACGATTATGGACGAGGAAATCTAAGCATCCGCTTAAGGATTATTAGGGCAGCAGGCGGCCCCCGCCCGCCCCCCGAGGGGGGTGAAGGGGCCGCTTTTTTTTTGCTTTGGATCCCCCGGGGGAGGGGAGGGATTCAGCGCGGCGGGAGTTCGCTGATCTCCCAGCCTTCGCTGATAATGCCGGCAGCGCCCGAACCGCTTTGCTCGATGCGGTCCCAGTAGAGGCTGCGGAAGCCGAAGCTCATGGGCATGTTGCTGAGCCGGGTCGTTTTTTCCAGTTTTTTTATTGTGTAATTCCGGCCGCAGCGCCGGCAGGCCATCATGACGGGAGATTCGTTTTCCCGGATGACCTCAAAATCAGTTTCACCGCAACGGCACATGAAATCCTCGAGCTCCATGACCCGGATGCTGCGCTTTTTCATACACTTCATTATGATGTGCACAACCCAAAGGTCAAGCCTGAATTAATGCACTTTTTCCGCCGGGTCGCTTGCGCTCTTTGCCTGCATCATCTAGAATAGCGAATATGTTCCGCCGCAAAGCGGGTGAAGATAAAGTAAGGTGTTTCGTAAAATTCATCTCAAAATTGAGTTTTTTTCTTGACGGCTGCGAAAAGGCAGCGCTAAACTTAGCTGTTAAAGCCAGTTCTGATCACTAGGAGGTAAAATGTCCAGGATTGTTAAATGCGCGCATATACAGGCTATTAATCCGAAATCGGAAGGAAGCGTGCAGGAGATCAAGGAGGCGATGATTCAAAAGCACATCCCCCTGATCGAGGAAGCCGGTAAGAAGGGAGTACAGATTCTCTGTCTGCAGGAAATCTTTCACGGACCCTATTTCTGCGCCGAGCAGGATATCAAGTGGTACGCTGCTGCTGAGAAGGTTCCCGGTCCCATCACCGAGAGGCTCACTCCCTATGCTAAAAAATACCATATGGTGCTGCTGCTCCCCATTTTCGAGATGGAGCAGGAGGGCGTCTACTATAACTGCACGGCGGTGATCGATGCGGACGGTACCTATCTGGGCAAATTCCGCAAGGTTCATATCCCCCATACCTGGCCGGGCTTCTGGGAGAAGTTCTATTTCAAGCCGGGTACCCTGGGATTTCCGGTCTTCCAGACCGCCTATGCCAAGGTCGGCATCTATATCTGCTATGACCGTCACTTTCCGGAGTGTGCTCGCATCCTGGCCCTGAACGGTGCGGAGATCCTTTTCAACCCCTCCGCCACCACGGCGGGGAAATCCCAGTACCTCTGGGAGCTTGAGCAGCCCGCCCAGGCGGTGGCCAACGGGGTGTTCATCGGGGCCAACAACCGGGTGGGTTTGGAGAAACCCTGGGAGTTCGGCACCTTCTACGGGTCCAGCTATTTCGTGGATCCCCGGGGCAAGATGCTCGTCAAGGGCAGTACCGACAAGGACGAGGTGGTGATCGCGGACCTCGACCTGGAGCTGATCCGGGAGGTCCGGGACGGCTGGCAGTTCTTCCGGGACAGGCGACCGGAGATGTATGACGAGATCTGTCAGCAGCTTCCGTAAACCAAGGAAGGAAAGCATTCTTCAAGGGAGAGATCCTGAAGAAGAATGCTTTTATTTTTTAATGGGACCAAATTAAAGGAATGGAGGTTCTTTTATGAGCAACCAGGCTGCAGTAGCCAAAGGTTGGGTAATCTACCCAATCGGGAGCCGACCCCCAATGGGGTTGGCGATTTTCTTGGGGATTCAGCAGTACCTGACCATGTTCGGAGCGACGGTGCTGATTCCCTTTATCGTCGGTGGCGCGATGGGGCTCCCCCAGGAGGAGCTGGCATTGCTGATTTCCACCATGTTCTTCGTCTCCGGGATCACCACACTGATCCAGCAGTCGCCCCTGGGCAACCGCCTGCCGATTATCCAGGGAGGAACCTTCTCCTTCCTGGGGCCCATGTTCGCCATCGTGGGCATGGTGGGGGCCAAAGGTTTGGGCTGGGAGATCATGATCCAGCAGGTTTCCGCCGCGGTGATGTTCGCCTCGGTCTTTGAGATCGTCCTGGGCTACACCGGGCTCATGGGCTATGTCAAGCGGATCATCAGCCCCATCGCCATCGGCCCGACAATCGCCATGATCGGCTTGGCGCTGTACGGCATCGGCGCCCCCTGGATGGCCGGCAACTGGGTCGTCTCCCTGATTACCCTGGCGGCGTTGATCCTCTACTCTCAGGTTTTCTCCCGCAAGGCCAAGGTCTTTCTGCTCTTCCCGGTTTTGCTGGCCATTATTACCGGCTGGCTGGCGGCCATCATCGGCACCTATGCGGGCTGGATTGCCGAGGGAAATCCCGCCAATGTGATGGGCAACGTCGGCCTGATCAAAGCCGCGCCCTGGTTCTGGCTGCGCCCGGCGGTGCCTTTCAAGTGGGGCTTCCCGGCGTTCAACGAGATCACCCTGGCCGGCTCGCTGGGTATGCTCGCCGGTTACCTGGGTTCCATGGTGGAGTCCATCGGTGACTACTACTCCTGCGCCCGCATCTCCGAAGCGCCGGTACCCACCGAGCGCATGATCTCCCGCGGCCTGGGCGCCGAGGGTCTGGGCTGTCTGATCGCCAGCCTCTTCCAGACCTGCAACGGCACCACCTCCTACTCGGAGAACATCGGCGCCATCGGCCTGACCCGCGTGGCCAGCCGCCGGGTAATCCGCGCCGGCGCCGTCGTGATGCTGATTTTACCCATGTTCGGCAAGTTCGGCGCCACCCTGGCGACTATGCCGCAGCCCGTGGTAGGCTCCATGTTCGTGGGGCTGTTCGGCCTGATCGCCGCCGTGGGGCTTTCCAACCTGCAGTTCACCAACCTGAACAACGCCCGCAACCTGTTCATCATCGGTATCTCTTTCTTCGCGGGCCTGAGCTTCCCGGCTCACTTCAACGCCAATGCCATAAACTGGGCGGCGTCCGGGCAGGCGGCTCAGATCATCGGGGCGATTCTGCAGACGATACTCACCACCGGTATGGCCGTGACGGCCATATTCGGCATTGTGCTGGACAACCTGCTGCCCGGCGCCTCCCGGGAGGAGCGCGGCCTGGCGGTGTGGGACACCGAGGCCACCGACGAGGCCTGGGCGAAAGCCGAGGCCGAGTGGAAGAAGATGGCCGTGGGCGAAGAGCTCAAGGTGGTCATCGAATAAGCGACCGTCGCTTGCCTCGAACACAGCTAACCGTTAAGATATGGGACGGAGGAATCCGTCCCATATTTTTTTTAAGAAAGGATCCAAAGCGTGAAACAGCCGCTTCGCCTGAGCCTCTATATTCTCCTGGTCATTTTCATGCTCCTCACTTTCTACGCCATCTTCAATGCCGGCAATCCCAACTCCATCTTCCGCGTGGTCGTGGCCGATCCCGCCTACGATTTCGCCCTGACCGTGGGGCTGTCGCTGGTGGTGGCTGTGCTGGTTCTTCTGCTCTCCTCCGGCAGGCGGCAGAGCGAGCTGGAGCGTCTTCTGGAAATGAATAAGGAACATATCCATGAGCTGCGAGGCAAAGGCAAGAGCGAGGAGGCGATCGCCGATTCTTTCCTGGCCAGCCTGCAGAGCGGCCGCAGGGGTGTCCTCTACTCCCTGGCCAAGCGGCGGGTCCTGCGCTACCTGGGGAGAATCGAATGAATGCCGCCGAAGGCCTGACCAATCCAAGCTGGCTTGTCTTTGCCCTGGTTTTCATGGGCATCGTCTTCTACCTGGCCTACATGCGCCAGCACGAGACCCGCAGGATCACACGCAAATTTCCCAGTGAGCAGATTATCCTGACCGGTTTCGGGGTCAACTATTACGGCCTGGACTCGGAACCAGGCCGGCCCCTGCGCAGCTCCGGAGCCCTGGTGCTGCTGCGGGACGCCCTCTACTACCGGGCCCGCTTCTCCCGGGTGGAGCTGACCATCCCCGGCAAGGCCATCACCTATATCGGCGTCACGGATATGCACAAGAACAAGCCGCTGCACCAGAACGTAGTGGCCATCCGCTTTATGGGACCGGAGGGTCAAGAAGAGAAGGCGGCCTTCCGCATCCCCTATCCCGCCCAGTGGGTGGCGGCCATCAAGGCGAATTTGACCACCGGCATGCCGCGCTCCGGGCAGCCGGAGGACTGAAAAACTTCTAGGAATTCAAATTTTTTTTCAAAAATTATTTGACAAAAATACTCGGCTTGGCGTATAATTCTTCACAGTTCAGACGATTTTCCAAGCTCTAGAATAACACACAAGCCATGTAGAAATGGAATACCGTATTGGGAGGAGCAAGTGAGTAATCAGGAAGCGATTGACAGATTGAGGGAAAACAAAGCCCGCATGCTGGAAGGTGGGGGAGCGGACAGAATCGAGGCCCAGCACAACAAGGGCAAGCTGACCGCCCGGGAGCGCATTGCTCTGCTCCTGGATGAGGGCTCCTTTATCGAGCAGCAGCCCTACATGACGATCCGCGCCACTGATTTCGGGGTGGCGAAAAAGAAATATTTCGGCGACGGCGTGGTCAGTGGTTCCGGTAAGGTGAACGGTCAACAGGTTTGCCTCTTCGCCCAGGATTTTACGGTTCTGGGGGGATCCCTGGGGGAAATGCACGCCGAGCGTATCGCCCAGGCGGCTAAACTGGCCATGAAAAACGGTACGCCCTTCATTCAGATCAACGATTCCGGCGGGGCCCGTATCCAGGAGGGTATCCTCTCCCTGCACGGTTATGCCCAGATCTTCAGGGCCAATACCCTGGCCTCGGGGGTGATCCCCCAGTTCTCGGTAATTCTGGGCCCGTGTGCGGGCGGCGCCGTATATTCGCCGGCCATCACCGATTTTGTGCTCATGGTCGACGGGGTCAGCAACATGTATATCACCGGGCCGGATGTCATCCGGGCGGTCACCGGTGAAGATATCTCCCACGAGGAGCTGGGCGGCGCCGGCGCCCACTGCGGCAAGAGCGGGGTGGCCCATTTCCGTTTTGCAAGCGAGCAGGAATGCATGGATTTCCTGCGCCGGCTTCTGGGCTACCTCCCTTCCAACAACATGGAGCAGCCCCCGGTGGTGGACACCGGAGATCCGGCGGACCGGGAAACCCCGGAGCTGATGGACCTGCTGCCGGAAAACCCCAAGCGTCCCTATGACGTCCGGGACTTCATCGCCGCCATCTGCGACAAGGACTCCTTCCTGGAGGTGCACAGGGATTATGCTCCCAATGTGGTGGTCGGCTTCGCCAAGCTGAACGGCCGCACCGTGGGCATGCTCTGCAACCAGACCAGTTTCTATGCCGGGGCTTTGGATATCAACTCCTCGGACAAGGCCGCGCGCTTTGTCAGGTTCTGCGACTGCTTCAACATCCCCATTGTCAGCCTGGTGGACGTACCCGGGTTCCTGCCCGGGATCGCCCAGGAGCACGGCGGCATCATCCGCCACGGCGCCAAATTGCTCTACGCCATCGCGGAAGCCACGGTTCCCAAGATCGCCCTGATCTTGCGCAAGTCCTACGGCGGCTCCTTCATCGCCATGTCCGGCAAAACCCTGGGCTTCGACCGCGTGCTGGCTTTGCCCTCAGCCGAGATCGCGGTCATGGGCGCCGAGGGCGCGGCCAACGTCATCTTCCGCCGCGATATCAAGGCCGCGGAAGATCCCCAGGCCATGCGGCAGCAGAAGATCGACGAGTTCCGCGAAACTGTGATGAATCCCTTCATCTCCGCGGGCTACGGCTACGTGGACGACATCATCGAGCCGCGCCATGCCCGCATCGAGATGATCCGCTCTCTGGAGATGTACAGCCGCAAACGGGAGGACCGGCCCGTCAAGAAGCACGGGAATATCCCCCTGTAAAGGCAGGCAGACGATGAATACAGAGACCATGATGTACAGCGTTTTTGCCACTTTTCTGGGGATGGCGGTGGTGTTCGGTTTCCTGACTTTCCTGAGCTTCATGATGGCGGTTCTGAAGCGGACCTTCAAAGAAGCGGCGGCTTCGTCCGCCCCCGTCCCGTCCGCGGAAGCCCCGGCTTCGGCGGCTAAGAAACGTGCCGGGGGTGACGGCTGGCTGATCGCCGCGGTCGCCGCCTTTCTGGCCATCGAGGAAGAGGAATATTTCCCCTATTCGGCTGAGGTTTGGAAAAGCAGCCCAACGGACCGGGTCAGCCCCTGGATTGTGGGGGGCAAGTTTGTCAACAGAGGGATTGGAGAGTAAGCGATGAAGAAGAAAATACGATTTCAGTTTGAAGGCGATACATACACGGTGGACATAGAGAAGAAGGGGAACGAGATCACCATTAACAGAGAGGGAAAGATCTATCGCGTGACGTTGCTTCCCGAGGAACACGCCAAGGCGGTCCCCGCGGCCGCGCCCGCCCCCGCGGCTGCGCCCAAGGCAGCACCCGCGGCTGCGCCCCGCCCCGCCCCTGCGGCAGCTCCCGCGGCAGCTCCCGCGGCGGGCGCTCTGCTGGCGCCTATGACCGGTGTGGTCAAGGAGCTCAAGGTGAGCGATGGGCAGCAGGTGACCGCCGGCCAGGTGGTGCTGATCATGGAAGCCATGAAAATGGATATCGACGTGCAGGCCCCCGCTGCCGGCGTGGTGTCCGATGTCTCTGTGCGTCAGGGAGATAATGTAAGCGCCAATCAACTGCTGTTGAACATCCAGTAAGGGAGGGCGCATGAATATCTTGAGACTGATCATCGACTTCTTTCAATGCACGGGCTGTTCAGCCCTGGTCTGGGAAAATATTCTCATGATTGCGGTCGGCGGCCTGCTCATCTACCTGGGCATCGCCAAACGTTACGAGCCGCTGCTGCTGATCCCCATCGGCTTCGGGGCCATTCTGGTCAACCTGCCCCTGGCCGGACTGATGGAAGAGGGCGGACTCCTAAACTATTTCTATTTCGGGATCAGGTCCGGGATCTTCCCGCCCTTGATCTTCCTGGGGATAGGGGCCATGACCGATTTCGGCCCCCTGCTGGCCAAGCCGCAGACCTTCCTGTTGGGAGCGGCCGCCCAGTTCGGTATCTTTGCCACCCTGATCGGCGCAAAGCTTTTGGGTTTTGCCTTTCCAGAGGCGGCCTCCATCGCCATTATCGGAGGCGCTGACGGCCCCACGGCCATCTACCTGACTTCCAAGCTGGCGGACCACCTGCTGGGACCCATCGCCGTGGCGGCTTACTCTTACATGGCCCTGGTGCCCATCATCCAGCCGCCGATCATCCGCGCCCTGACCACCAAAAAGGAACGGGTCATTGTCATGTCGGAGATCAAGCAGGTGAGCAAGCGGGTGAAAATTCTCTTTCCCATTCTAACCACCATCGCCTCCTCTCTGCTGGTGCCCGCCTCGACCCCCCTGATCGGGATGCTCATGCTGGGCAACCTCTTCCGGGAAGCCGGGGTCGTTGACAGGCTCTCCAAGACCGCGCAGAACGAGCTGATCAACATCGTGACCATCTTCTTGGGAGTGGCGGTGGGCTCCAAGATGTCGGCGGCGGAGTTCCTGACCTTGAAGACCATCATGATCATCGTCATGGGATTGGTGGCCTTCTCCATCGGCACCGCTTCCGGCGTGCTACTGGGCAAGCTGATGTGCATCCTCACCGGGGGCAAGGTAAATCCCATGATCGGCGCCGCCGGCGTGTCCGCGGTGCCCATGGCCGCCCGGGTGGTCCAGAAGGTGGGGCAGCAGGAGAATCCCTCGAACTTCCTGCTCATGAACGCCATGGGACCCAATGTGGCCGGTGTCATTGGCTCCGCCATTGCGGCGGGTGTTTTGCTTTCCCTGGCCGGGTAGCCTATAATGTAAGAAGGCCGGGAAAGCAGGCAGCAGTAATGGCCCGGAAGGCCATACTGGCCCGAGCCGACCGGGAGGTAGGAAAGATGAAGTTTGTCACACCGGAACAGCTCCCCTATCGGGAGATGCGGGAGGGCGTGCGCCTGAAAGCGGCCTGGGGAGACAGCATCATGGTGACCTTGACGGAGATGGCGCCGGGATCCCTGATCCCGGAACACTACCATCCCCACGAGCAGGTGGGCATTGTCCTGTCCGGCAGCGTTCAGGTCACCCTGGAAGGCACCATCCGGGTGCTGGAAGCCGGGCAAATGTATTTTGCCTCCGGCAACGAGAGGCACCAGATCGTAGCCATGGAAAGCGGCGCGGTGGTGCGTGACATCTTCTCTCCCCTCCGGGAAGAGTTCAG